>Ga0182749_1001745_pt1 | contig 16722 bp, 11 predicted proteins | sample eDN3rd37CKraftMG_FD_128875 | JGI IMG/M metagenome (GOLD analysis project Ga0182749, IMG submission 128875) | Enriched Miracle-Growth compost microbial communities from Emeryville, California, USA - eDNA 3rd pass 37_C Kraft MG (version 2) (version 2) ...
ACTTCAACGCTGCGCAAGATGAAGGCTACGCGTTTCCGCCGGTTGCTCCCACCGCGCCAAATGGCGTATTGAAAACCGCCGAGGCTCTAATCGCCGCTGGATGAAAGTTCAGTGGCAGGTCAGATTCAGCCAGCTCCCGATCAGCGTTTTCTGAATCCTCGCGAATTGATCGGTGACAGGTTTGGCGAAGTATGAACAGGTGGTTCTTTCCTCAGCGGAAACGAAAACCTCGACAGGCATGCTGGGGACCAGCCGCTTGTTGCCAAGTCGTTAGAGCCTTAGCTGAAGAAAGATGCACCGCATCATCTCTTCCCCCCACACGTGAGCTCTGCTGCAACTATGGTGAGCCCGAAATTCCTCAGCGCGAAGTGTTTCTCTCAGCACTCACCTGCCGCAAACGGCGTTTATACAGGAATCGCAAAACTAAGGCTACGCAACGAAGATTTCGAAAATGGAAACATCAATCTCTGATCCTGAATCGGATTACTGCAATTTTTCTCAAGTTGAAGCACATCGCGGGCAACTCGATATGACATGGTCGTATGTCGCAACGCTTTGCACGCAATGCAGAAGGAGTTTTCCGGCAATCAATGGCGACGTAAATCTCATGCAACTGCTTCCAGGACCTTAGTCTCCGCCCGCAGCAAACGGAGTTTCAAGCTGAATCGCCATAACGCACTGTTTGGTCGACAAGCACCCCTGAATGGCTACTGATCAAGAGATGCAGCTCGTATGGAGCTGACAGGCTGTCACATATGTTCGGGGGATTGGCGAGCGGCCTCAAAGATCGCAGCCTGCGCTGAACTTCAACCGCGCGGAATGGCGTTAAACCCCCGCCGTGCAGGTTGTTTGGGATCTCTAGCCCGGGAAGCTGCGTCCACAGGATGAAACTTGGCCGCTTTGCAGGTCCGTCGCTGTGTGAGTCAAAATCTGCATAGACGGCCAAGGTGGCATCTGATCCGCCTTCACCGCATTCCAGTGGTGGTTCTCGTAGCCTCCGCCCACCTCACCTTCGGTGATAGCGCTGGGATCAGACTTCATCACGTACTGGCGATCGGTCTCCAGCGTGTCCCCTTGTTGATGTTCCGATCTACAAAGCCGCCTTCGTGCCTCAGCAAAGTACAAACGCTCGCTGGAAGTTTGCCGCCGTCGTTATATTCCCTAAAATTGTCGTGCTAGGTTGCTGGCGGCAGTGGTCGGCCTCCTCGCCCCCACGAGGATCCCCCAAAGTCAGGTTGGCTGCTGCTACTTGTGTTCTGCCGCTGCAGTGCTATCCAGCTAGTTGGCAGTGGTCAGCCTGGATCTCAGTTCGGGCTACTTTCGCTTGGGTTGGCTGCTGCCGCTTTTCATCTATTCACGCCCATCATCCTCTACTATAACCATCCTCACGGTCCGGGGGGACTGCATCTGAGTGATGTTGATAGGAGGGATTGGCTATGTCTATTCATGTGCCGTTTGTCGGCAGGCTGAAGCTAAAGCCAGTTTCTGCAGTCAGATCGGGTGAGTGGGTTCTATTTCGCTCGGAGCGCATGGCCCTGACACTGCTGCGCAAGGGCCAATCGCGTTAGGTGGACGCACTCCCGACTCTTCTATTCGTCGCCCTTGTCGGGCGTGAATATTCAAGAGGGCGATCTCAGGGATCATCGTGATCGTCTGAATTGCTCCCTCAAGGCCTCACCTCTGTGGGCGGCTAGTCCTTGGCGGGTAGCATGTAGCCGAGATTCTTTGTCGCCGTATTCTAAGACAAGCTAGAACGTCGCGAGCATGTTCAAGGTCACTCCTTCCAAGCCAAACGGATCGGTGGAACTGGATAACAACCTTTCTCGGCAGTGCTAGCACAGGCGACTTACCCCACCTTCATCTTGTTGCTGCTGCCTTGGAATGACCCTGTCCAACACTTGACATGGACAAACATAGTCAATCACATATTGTATATATGATAAATATTACAGCGAACGTAGTTGACTACGGAACGAAGTTTGGCAATGAGCTAGTAGCGATTTAAACGGAGGTACAAATGCGCGTACTCAATCAGAAGGAACTCCATGCGGTAGCTGGCGGGAGCAAGGGCGGACAGATTGCGATGGGTCTCGCGATTGGCTGGGGCAGTGCCGTCGCTGGCGCTGGTGTCGGCTTTGTCGTGGGGAGTGCAGCGCCGGGCATTGGCAATATCGCCGGCGCAGCGGCAGGCTTTCTCATCGGCGCTGGCGCAGGGATCGGATATATCCTCGCCCAGTGACATTTGTCGATGGCGGCCTGCCTAGCGCAGGCCGTACTATCAGCCGCATTGTTTAGCATCGCGGGTCTTGCTGCTCGCCAGAAAAGGCAACGTGGAAAAGGCGGCCTTCGTTAGTTTGAAGCCGCCTTCACTCGACTGCTGCCTGAAAAGTTCAGCGCCACACCGCGCGGTCATCTGAACCAGTTCCTTCTCGATGATGTTTGTTTTTCCCGTCCGATTGGAGACGTGACTTGGACGATCAAGGATCACGTCCACTGTTTCGGCAGGAAAGCATTGATGCCAGGCGAGAAACGTGGGCCAGCAGCTCCCACCTACCCAAAAACCTGTCACTGCAGGCCGCCGCATGGCTTTCAATATTACTCTCCTTGTTGATCCTGACCTTCCTTATTCTTGGTGAGTATACGCGCCGTGTGCGTGCTGAGGGCGTGATCTTGCCGACAGAGGGTCTCACCAGAATAACAGCTCCGGCTGCGGGATGGATCCGGGAGTCCCAGGTTCGAGAAGGTGATGCGGTCAAGCAGGGCGACATTCTATACGCGCTCAGCATCGACAGCATGTCGGAATTGGGAGGCGCACAACAGGCGAATATCAATCTGTTGCGCCAGCGCCGCCAGGAAGTGGTCGATGAGATTGCCCGCCGCCAAAAGCTGGCCGCAAGCGAAAAGCAACAGCTTGCCGATGATCTCGCCTACTCCGCGCAGGAATTGGAACAGATCGGCCAGCACCACGCGCTGCTGACGGAATTTGCCAATACGCTTGAGCAGAATACGCTTCGCCAAGTGGATCTGATTGCGCGGGGCTATTCGACGCTGGCGCAGATGGAGACGCGACAGCAAGCCTATATGTCTTATCGCCTGCAGCTGGAATCTCTGGAGCGAGACCGCGTTCAGCTTAGTGCACGGATCGACCAGCTGAAGCGGCAACTGGATGTCCACGACGCAAAAATGGACTCCGGCCTGGCAGAACTCCGCCAGCAGTTGATCGAGATAGATCGGCAGATATCGGAGGGTGAAGTGCGTCGCGAAATGCGGGTGGTTGCGCCGCGCGATGGCCGCGTTACAGCACTCATGGCGCATGAAGGACAGACCGTTTCTGCGGGGGCGCCGATGCTGACGATTGTCCCCCAGGAAGGGCAACTTCAAGGTCAACTTCTCGTGCCAGGCGGCGCCATCGGCTTTGTGGGCGTCGGCGACCCTGTGCTGATGCGGTATGAATCGTTCCCCTATCAGCGCTACGGGCAGTTTCCCGGTACGATCACGTCCATCTCACGCACCACACTGCGGCCGGAGGAGCTTGATCAGTTGGTGATGGGTGGCTCCAACCGAGGTCTTGTCGGGGCCTTCTATAGGGTGACGGTCGATCCCGATCAGCATGAGATCCGCGCTGAAGGAACAAGCGAGCAATTGCAGCCAGGCATGCAGTTCGAAGCCCATATTCTCACCGAAACGCGGCCGCTCTACCAATGGTTGTTGAGCCCGCTTCGTCGCGTCACCGACAGTTTAGCCAGGCAATGACATGGGGCAGTTAGCAAACCGCATCTCCGACAACCTGACGGAACGCACGCCCGTAATCCTCCAGTCGGAAGCGGCCGAGTGCGGGTTGGTCTGTCTGCTGATGCTGGCTGGCCATCACGGTTATCATCTCGACACCACGTCGGCACGCCAGCGTTTTGCCCTTTCCATTAACGGGATGACGCTGGCCGATATCATCTCGGTGAGCCGCCAGATCGGCCTCTCCACTCGTGCGGTAACGCTCGATACAGACGAGCTTTCAAAGCTCCGCCTTCCCTGCATCCTGCACTGGGACCACAATCATTTCGTGGTCCTTACCGAAGTCGGAAAGCGCGGTATCGTTATTCATGATCCCGCGCGTGGGAAACGAGCGGTGCTCGATACGGAGGTGCAGAAGAAATTTACAGGCGTTGCCCTGGAAGCCTGGCCCGACGCCGAGTTCCGGAAAAAGGATGAACGAGTTGGCATCAGCGTTTTCGACCTGCTGAAGCGAACAGCTGGCATCTGGCGCGCTACCGCCCAGCTGTTGGCTGTCTCCCTGCTGCTCGAGATCATTGGCCTGGCGATACCAATCGGCTTTCAGATTGTTCTTGATGAGGTGATCGTCGCTGCAGATCGCGACCTCCTCCTGACGGTGACACTCGGCCTGGCGGGTCTGCTCATTTTGCACACGGTCATCGGCTTCATACGCTCGTGGTCCACGCTGGTGCTAAGTTCAAGCCTCACTCTGCAATGGAAGGCAGGTTTGTTTGACCGGCTGATGGAACTGCCGCTCGGCTTCTTTGAGAAGCGACATGTCGGCGATATTGTTTCCCGTTTCGGCTCCATGGACCAGATACAGGAAACGCTGACCGCCCCCGCGCTGATGGCCATCATCGACGGCATCATGGCCGTCACTCTATTGGCGATGATGGGGCTTTACGGGGGCTGGCTGGTCTTCATCGTCATTGCCGCCGTGGTTCTTTATACGCTCCTGCGTCTTGGGACCTTTGGCCTTTACCGGACACGGTCCGAAGAGGCGATCCTGCATGCTGCCCAGGAGAACTCGCATTTCATGGAGTCAGTTCGCGGCATGTCCAGCGTCAAAGCGCTGGGCCTTGAAGAACGACGCCGCAGCTCATGGCTGAACCACCTGGTTGCGCGCATTACCGCTGACGTTCGCGTGCGCAAGCTCGATATCATCTTCTCGACGGCAAGCAGCAGCCTTCTCGGGGCTGACAGGATCTTACTGATCTACTTCGGTGCGCTCGCGATCATGACGAATAACATGTCGGTCGGCATGCTGATCGCGTTCCTCGCCTATCGTGATCAGTTTACCAACCGGATTGGTGGGCTGGTCGACGCAGTCATGGTCGTGCGCATGCTTTCTCTGCACGGCGAACGCATTTCCGACATCGCCCTTTCCGCGCCTGAACACAACACAACGAGACGCCTCCCGACTGCAACCGTGTCGGCTTCTTCGCGAAACAAGCCTGCCTCACTTCAACTGAAGAACATTTCGTTCCGATATGCCGACAACGAAGACTTCATCCTGCGCGACGTCACGCTGGACGTTCGTTCCGGCGAGTGCATCGGCATTACCGGTCCTTCGGGTACCGGGAAATCGACTCTCCTGAAAATCGCCGCAGGGTTGAATAAGCCGTCACATGGCGAAGTGCTGTGTGATGGCGTCTCGGTCGCAACGATCGGCCTTGACGCCTATCGTCGCCAGATTGCCTGTGTGATGCAGAATGACCGCCTCTTCACGGGATCGATCGCCGAAAACATTGCGAGCTTCGCTGACAGGATTGATATGGCGCGGGTCGAAGAATGTGCGCGCATCGCGGCTATCCACGACGAGATCCATGCGTTTCCGATGGGTTATGAGACCTTTGTCGGCGACATGGGCAGCAGCCTTTCCGGTGGGCAGATCCAGCGCATCATCATTGCCCGCGCTCTTTATCGCGCACCTCGCATCCTGATCATGGACGAAGCGACCAGCCATCTAGACAGCGCGAACGAAGCCCGTATCAACGACGCCATTCGCGCGCTCGAGATCACGCGGATCATTGTTGCGCATCGTGAATCAAGTCTCAATGTGGCTGACCGGGTGATCCGCTTGGGCGGCACAAAGGAGAGGCAGGCCGAACTGCATCCCACAACGTTTGGTTCAGAAGGCTGACCCATAGCATCAATCTGTTACTAGGGTCGAGACTCAACTGTGCGCACCAGTGAGTGCAGGGGCGAGACCGACTGTAGATTGAAAGATATCGGCGTGATTGTCGTAACGGGTCGCGATGCGGCGGGCTAGATCGGACGAATATGCGCTTAATGAGATTACGGTCGCAATAGGCATCGCGGTCGTATATGTGAGTATTTGCGGATCAAACTGGAGTCGCGCGATGAGTCAATCGCGCAGATTGGCGCATCCTAGGTGTGATCAACGAGCAGCGTGTTGCTGGGACAGCCGATGACCAGCAGCACCCTGCCGCTGAAAAGATCGTGGGCGTTCCCAGGCGTCAGGTCGAAAGCGACGCGCGACCACTGTCCTGGCTCAGCGTTTGGATTTTTGGTTGCGCGGTCGCCTGCTTGCTGGCGTTCAGACGAGCCGTTTCATCAAAGCGCCTTTTCGAGCTCCGGCAGGATCTGGAAAAGATCGCCGACGAGGCCGTAATCAGCCACCTGGAAGATGGGCGCTTCCTCATCCTTGTTGATCGCAACGATCACCTTGGAGTCCTTCATGCCGGCCAGATGCTGGATCGCACCGGAGATGCCGGCGGCAATGTAAAGCTCTGGCGCAACCACCTTACCCGTCTGGCCAACCTGCCAATCATTTGGCGCATAGCCGGCATCAACCGCAGCACGGCTCGCACCAACTGCTGCACCAAGCTTGTCGGCCAAGGGCAGGATCACCTCGTTGAACTTTTCCGCTGAGCCAAGCGCGCGGCCGCCCGAAATGATGATGCGGGCACCGGAAAGCTCCGGACGGTCACTTGCCGCAATCTGGTTCTCAACGAAGCTCGAGACTGCCGGATCAGCAGCAGCCGAAACGGTCTCGATGGAAGCCGAGCCGCCTTCCTTGGCCGCAGCCTGGAAGGAAGCCGTGCGCACCGTGATCACCCGCTTGGCATCGGTCGATTCCACCGTCTGCACGGCATTGCCCGCATAGATCGGACGCTTGAACGTGGTCGCATTCACGACATCGATGATGTCGGAGACCTGCATTACATCGAGAAGGGCTGCAACACGCGGCATCACGTTCTTGCCCACTGATGTGGAGGCGGCGATCAGCGTGTCATAGCCGTCGGCCAAAGCCACGATGGTGGCTGCCAGCGGCTCGGCGAGCTGCGCACCAAGGCTTGCGTCATCAGCCACCAGCACCTTGCGCACGCCTTCAAGCTTCGATGCTGCCTCGGAGACAGCACCAACATTCTGGCCAGCGACCAGCACGTCAATGTCGCCGCCGATCTTCTGGGCAGCCGAGAGAGCCTTGGCCGTCTGGCCCGACAGTGCCGCGTTGTCATGTTCCGCGATCAGGAGAATTGCCATTGTCTTGTCCTTTCCTTTTCGCTGTTCTTAGAGAACGCCAGCTTCGTTCTTGAGCTTGTCGACCAGTTCGGCAACCGAGCCGAGCTTGACACCTGCCTGGCGGCCGGCGGGCTCTTCGGTCTTCAGAACCTTCAGACGTGCCTTCACCTCGACGCCGAAATCGGCCGGAGCCTTCTCATCAAGCGGCTTCTTCTTCGCCTTCATGATGTTGGGGAGCGACGCGTAGCGCGGCTCGTTCAGGCGCAGGTCGGTGGTGACGATCGCCGGCAGCTTGACGTCGATCACCTGCAGGCCGCCGTCGACTTCGCGCGTGACCTTGGCCTGGCCGTCGCCGATCTCGAGCTTGGAGGCAAAGGTGGCCTGCGCCCAGCCGAGCAGCGCTGCCAGCATCTGGCCGGTCTGGTTGGAATCATCGTCAATCGCCTGCTTGCCGAGGATGATGAGGCCGGGCTGTTCAGCTTCTGCGACACCCTTCAGAATCTTGGCGACATCGAGCGGCTCGACAGTCTCGTCGGTCTTGACCAGGATGGCGCGGTCGGCACCCATGGCGAGCGCGGTGCGCAGCGTTTCCTGCGCCTGTTGCACGCCGATCGAGACGACGACGATTTCCGAAACCTTGCCGGCTTCCTTCTGGCGCAGCGCTTCTTCAACCGCGATCTCGTCAAACGGGTTCATCGCCATCTTGATATTGGCAAGATCAACGCCCGAACCGTCAGCCTTCACACGGGGCTTAACATTCGCATCGATCACGCGCTTTACGGGTACCAGGACTTTCATAATGTCCGAACCTCTCTCCTCGACTTCAACGATTACAAATTGAATAACCTGCACTCGAGGGGCCGCAGTCACTCCAATTCGATCAGCAGGTCCTTGGCTTCGATCTGGCTGCCGGGCGTGACGTGCACTGCCTTCACCGTCCCCTCGCGATCAGCATTGAGGCCGGTTTCCATCTTCATTGCCTCGATGGTGACGAGCAGGTCGCCTGGCTTGACCTTCTGGCCGGGCTTGACGTTGACGCCGGCGATCGAGCCAGGCATTGGAGCGCCGATATGGTTGGCGTCTCCCTCTTGCGCCTTTGGCCGCGCCGCCACCCTGCCCTTCACCTGTCGGTTGGGCACGCGGATGACGCGGGGCTGACCGTTCAGTTCGAAGAAGGCCTTGACGTCGCCGGCATCATCAACCTCGCCAAGGGTGAGGAAGCGGATCTCAAGCGTCTTGCCCGCATCGATTTCAACCGAGATTTCCTCTACCGGCTCCATCCCGTAAAAGAAGGTCTTTGTGGGCAGGACTGACACCCGTCCATAGGTCTGGCAGCGTTCCATGTAGTCGAGGAAGACCTTCGGATACATGAGGTAGCTGTTGAGCTCTTCATCGCTGATCTCGACGCCGTCCAGTTCACCGGCCAGCTTTTTGCGGGTTGCTTCAAGGTCGACTGGTGGCAAGGATTTGCCGGGGCGCTCAGTGCCGGGAGCTTCGCCCTTCAGAACCTTGTTCAAAATCTTGTCGGGCCAGCCACCATGGGGCTGGCCGAGATTTCCCTTCAGCATGTCAATGACGGAATCCGGGAACGCCACGTCCACCTTCGGGTCTTCCACCTCTTCGCGCGTCAGCCCCTGCGCCACCATCATCAACGCCATGTCGCCGACGACCTTTGAAGACGGCGTCACCTTAACGATATCACCGAACATCTGGTTGGCATCGGCATAGGCCTGCGCCACTTCATGCCAGCGGTCCTCAAGGCCGAGGCTGCGCGCCTGCGCCTTCAGATTGGTGAACTGCCCGCCGGGCATTTCGTGCAGATAGACTTCCGACGCTGGCGAGGACAGGCCAGACTCGAATGCCGTATATTGCGCTCGCACCTTCTCCCAGTAGCCGGAGATTTCGCGAATGGCAGCGATGTCGAGGCCTGTGTCGCGCTCCGTATGGCGCAGCGCCTCGACGATCGAGCCCAGGCATGGCTGCGACGTACCGCCGGAAAATGCATCCATCGCAGCATCGACGGCATCAACGCCCGCCTCGCAGGCTGCCAGAACCGTCGCGATCGAAGCCCCGGACGTATCATGCGTGTGGAAGTGGATCGGGAGTCCGACTTCTTCCTTCAGCGCCCTGACGAGAATACGCGCGGCAGCCGGCTTCAGGAGCCCCGCCATGTCCTTGAGCCCCAGTACATGGGCGCCGGCGGCCTGCAACTCGCGCGCCCGATCGACATAGTATCTGAGATCATACTTGCTGCGCGCGGGATCGAGCAGGTCGCCCGTATAGCAAATCGTGCCCTCGCAAAGCTTGTTTGCCTCCAGCACCGCATCCATGGCGACGCGCATGTTCTCGACCCAGTTCAGGCTGTCGAACACGCGGAAGACATCGACACCGCTTGCCGCTGCTTGGCTGACGAAGGCCTGCACCACGTTGTCGGGATAGTTGGTGTAGCCGACGCCATTTGCGCCGCGCAGCAGCATCTGCGTCATCACGTTGGGCATCGCAGTGCTAAGATCCCGCAGCCGCTCCCACGGACATTCCTGCAGAAAGCGATACGCCACGTCGAAGGTCGCTCCGCCCCAGCATTCGATGGAAAAAAGCTGCGGAAGGTTGGCGGCGTAGGCGGGAGCAACACGGGTCATGTCGATAGACCGCATGCGTGTTGCAAGCAGCGACTGGTGGCCGTCACGCATCGTCGTGTCGGTTATCAGCACCTGCGTCTGCGTCTTCATCCAGTCCGCGACAGCTTGCGGCCCTTCACGCTCCAGAAGGTTGCGTGTGCCCGGCGCAGGCTCCGCACTGCGCAATGCGGGCGGACGCGGCGCTTTCGCAGTTGCCGCGGGCTTCGGCCTGCCTGCTGTTTCCGGATGCCCGTTCACGGTGATGTCTGCGATATAAGTCAGGATCTTGGACGCCCGGTCCTGATGGCGCTGGAAGTCGAACAGCTCGGGTGTCGTATCGATGAAGGTCGTCGTATAGGAATAATCGAGAAAGGTCGGATGCTTCAGGAGATTGATGACGAACTCGATATTGGTTGCCACACCGCGGATGCGGAATTCCCGCAAGGCGCGATCCATGCGGGCAATCGCCTTTTCGGGCGTTTGCGCGTGCGCAGTGACCTTCACCAGCAGACTGTCATAGTAGCGCGTGATCACTCCGCCCGAATAGGCGGTGCCGCCATCGAGCCGAATGCCGTTGCCGGTGGCAGAGCGATAGGCGGTCAGCCGGCCATAGTCGGGAATGAAGTTGTTGAGCGGGTCTTCGGTGGTGACACGGCATTGCAGCGCATGGCCATTCAGCCGGATATCGTCCTGCGACGAAGCACCGGTGGCCTCGGCTAGCGTCGCGCCTTCGGCGATCAGGATCTGCGCCTGGACGATATCAATGCCGGTCACCTCCTCCGTGACCGTATGTTCGACCTGGACGCGCGGGTTGACCTCGATGAAGTAGAACTGACCGGTCTCCATATCCATCAGGAACTCGACGGTGCCGGCACATTCATAATTGACGTGCCGGCAGATCTTGCGGCCCATCTCGCAGACTTCAGCGCGCTGGGCGTCGTTCAGATACGGCGCCGGCGCACGCTCGACCACCTTCTGGTTACGCCGCTGAACGGTGCAGTCGCGTTCATAGAGGTGATAGATGTTGCCGTGCCTGTCACCCAGAATCTGCACTTCCACGTGGCGGGCCCGGGTGATCATCTTTTCGAGATAACCTTCGCCATTGCCGAACGCGGCTTCAGCCTCGCGGCGACCTTCGCGCAGCTTGGCTTCAAGCTCATGCTCCGACGCGATGGGCCGCATGCCGCGACCACCACCGCCCCAGCTTGCCTTCAGCATAAGCGGGTACCCAACTGCGGCGGCTTGGCGCTTGATCTCGGCCATGTCATCACTGAGCACCTCGGTGGCAGGGATCACCGGCACGCCGGCCTCGGTTGCCACCCGGCGCGCAGCAGCCTTGTCGCCGAGCGCCCGCATCGTTTCTGCACGGGGACCGATGAAGGTGATGCCTGCCTTGTCGCAAGCTTCAACGAAATCGGGATTCTCTGACAGAAGCCCATAGCCCGGATGAATGGCATCCGCACCCGACATCTTCGCGACGCGGATGATGTCCGGGATCGACAGATAAGCGCCGACCGGCGACAGCCCCTCACCGATCTTGTAAGCCTCATCCGCCTTGAAGCGGTGCAGAGACAGCTTGTCTTCCTCGGCATAGACGGCAACCGTCTTCTTGCCCATCTCGTTGGCCGCCCGCATCACGCGAATGGCAATCTCACCGCGATTGGCAATCAAGATCTTCCGAAAGGTATTCATGAGTTGAGCCTTCGCTGCCGTGTCGTCTATGCAACCTGTGCTAGGATGGCGCGAGCGCTGATACGCACGGGTTCGTCAACCATTGCGCCATCCACCGAGACTGCGCCGTCGCCAGATTCAACGACCTTGCGCGCCCACCTGATTTCTTCTTCTGTCGGGCGGAAGGCGGACATGACGGGCTCGATCTGTTTGGGATGAATGCAAAGCTTGCCGCTCATGCCAAGAGCGCGCGCGTGGCGAGCATCGCTGTGGGCCGTTTCACGCTCGTTCACCTCAACAGTCACTCCATCAACCGGCGATGCGATCCCCGCGAGACGCGAAGCCAGAACAAGTTCGAACCGCGCAGGCAGAAGCACATCGCGCTTATGCTGGCAGCCAAAGTCGGCGCAGAAGTCGACCGATCCGAAGGCGAGCCGCGCGACTCCGTCAGCTTTCGCGATCTCTCGGGCGTTAGCGAGGCCAATCGTACTTTCAATTAGCGCAATAACCGGCTTGTGCACCTCGCTGGCAAATCGCTCTACCGATAATGCATGTTCTGCCTTGGGAAGAATGATCGCATCAAAAGGCAATGCTCGTGCATACTCGGTATCTGCATCATGCCATGGCGTTCTGACGGCATTCACACGCAGCAATACAAGACGCTTGGAGAAATCGGTGGTGAGAGCCTCGCGAGCTTCATCCTTGGCAGTGAGCGGGACCGCATCTTCCAGATCGAGGATGACCGCATCGGCGCCGGCGGCCGCAGCCTTGGTATAGCGCTCCGGGCGATTGGCAGGAACGAAGAGAAAACTGCGCATCGTTTCAAAAGCTACCATGTTGCTGTTGCCTCCATCGCGACTGGCCCATCCGGCCTCGCGGTCCACAGTTTGAGGCTATCACCCTCTTCAGATGCATTCAGCGTCAAAGAGGCGTTGCTGTAGAGCGGCGAGACGCTCCTGAACTTAAAGGACGCCGGTGGCCTGCCCTTGGCCCGGGCTGCAAGGTGGATCAACAAGGTTGCCTGTAGCGGCCCATGCACAACCAGCCCCGGATACCCTTCGACATCTCGCGTATATGGCAGGTCGTAGTGTATGCGGTGGCCATTGTAGGTGAGAGCAGAATAACGGAAGAGCAGCGGAGACGTCGGCTCGACCGTTTCGCGCCAGGTTCCTTCTGGAGCCGCTGCTACCGTACTCTTGACAGGCTGGCCCGATGCACCGCTGTCAGCGGCTCGATAGACGATATCCTGCCGTTCGGAAACCGCCACTTCGCCGTCGCTGGTGATCTCATGATCGACGGTGACAAAGCACAAGACGCCGGAACGACCCTCTTTGACAGCAACATCACGGATCGTGGAGCGCCGGCTGACCATCGCACCCACGCGTATGGGAGCACCGAAATTGAGGCTTCCTCCGGCCCACATTCTACGCGGCAATGGCACAGGCGGCAGGAAACCTCCCTTCGCCGGGTGCCCGTCTTCACCCAGTTCAGACGTGGGCGCAGCAGCAGGGGCAAGGCAGAAGTGGATGAGCTGCGGTGCGATGGCACCCTGTTGCGCAGCCTGCCCTAAATCAAGCATCGCATTGAAGCGGCTTACCAGCCCCTCGCTTGCGCATTCTTCGCCGACGTCCTGTCGGCCGATCCATTGACGCAGATAGGGTAGATCGAGCTTCATTGTCAGCTCCTTGCAGGTAAAGCAGGAACGCTGCCATAGTAGCGATCTTCCCTGCTAAAGATCACGCCCGGCGCAGGTATCTGTACCGGCCCGTTCGGTGTATCGACTACTATGCCACGAAGATGGGGGTGTGCAGACAGGCCGGCCATGTCGTTAACACTGGCAAAGGCCACATCGGCGTGCAGAATCGCCTCGGTTGCCTCCGCCAGATCGCGGCGTGCGAAAGCCTCTGCAACAAGAGCGTCCATTTGCGCGCGATGAGTGACCCGACCCACATTGCGGGCAAAGCGCGAATCCGTCGCCAGTTCCGGACGCTCCAGAAAGTGCCACGCCAGATTAGCCCATTCGCGGTCGCTCTGCACAGAAATAAGAACTTGTGACAGGTCCGCGCATTCGAACACGCCATATGGCGCGATGGAAGGGTGCGCCAGACCTACTCTTTTCGGGCTCTTGCCGCCTTCATGGTTCAGCAAGGGGACTGTCAACCAGTCAGCCATCACGTCGGACATAGAGATGGTTACCTGCGCACCCTTTCCAGTTATGCCGCGCTGGATCAAGGCTTCCAGAATAGCCGAATGCGCGGTCGCGCCGGTCGCTATATCGACGATGGAAATGCCGACGCGCGCAGGACTTTCCGGCTCTCCAGTGATCGAGCAAAGACCCGACTCGGCCTGGATCAGCAGGTCATAGGCCTTGCGATCGCGCATCGGGCCTTCTTCGCCATAGCCGGTGATGGAACAACTTATCAGCCGGGGATAATCCTGCTCCAGCCGCTCCGGATCAAACCCCAGTCGCGCCAGCGCGCCAGGCTTGAGGTTTTGCACCAGCACGTCGGCATCTTGCAGCAGCCCGGCCAGCATGGCCTTGTCTTCCGGCCTCGACAGATCGGCGACAACGCTTTCCTTGCCACGATTAAGCCAGACGAAATAGCTCGACTGACCGTTGGCGACATCGTCATAACCGCGCGCGAAATCGCCTTCAGGCCGCTCGATCTTGATGACGCGTGCACCCGCATCGGCGAGACGTGAGGTGGCAAACGGAGCTGCGACCGCTTGCTCAATGGCAATGACGGTAAGACCTTCAAGCGGTAGACGCTGCGCCATCAGAAGCTCCTTGGCAGGCCGAGGACATGCTCGGCAACATAGGAGAGGATCAGGTTGGTCGAGATAGGTGCGACCTGGTAGAGGCGGGTTTCGCGGAATTTGCGCTCCACATCGTATTCGCAGGCAAAACCAAACCCCCCATGGAACTGCAGGCAGGCATTGGCAGCTTCCCAGCTTGCCTTGGCAGCCAGGTATTTCGCCATATTGGCCTGGGCACCGCAGTCCTCGCCAGCATCAAAACGACTGCAGGCTTCGAAACGCATCAGGTTTGCTGCTTCCACCTCGATGAACGCCTCGGCAATCGGAAACTGCACACCCTGGTTCTGGCCGATGGGACGCCCGAAGACATTGCGCTCGGACACATACCTCGAGACGCGATCGGTAAACCAGTAGCCGTCACCGATACATTCGGCTGCGATCAGCGTGCGCTCCGCATTCAGGCCGGTCAGAATATACTTGAAACCCTTGCCTTCTTCGCCGATCAGGTTTTCTTCCGGGATTTCAAGGTTCTCGAAGAACAACTCGTTCGTCTCATGGTTGACCATGTTTAGTATCGGCTGGACCGACATTCCCTTCTTTATGGCTTCCTTGATATCGACCAGGAAGATGGAGAGACCCTCTGACTTCCTCTTCACCTCGGCAAGCGGGGTGGTACGCGCCAGCAGGATCATCAAGTCGGAATGCTGCACACGGCTGATCCATACCTTCTGCCCGTTGACGACATATTTATCACCCTGCTTGACGGCCGTGGTCTTGATCTTGGTCGTGTCGGTGCCGGTCGTGGGCTCCGTGACACCCATCGATTGCAGCCGCAACTCGCCCGAAGCGATCTTCGGAAGATATTTCAGCTTCTGGGCTTCTGATCCATGGCGGATCAGCGTGTTCATATTGTACATTTGCCCATGGCAGGCGCCCGAGTTTCCGCCGGACCGGTTGATCTCTTCCATGATCACCGAAGCTTCCGTCAGACCAAGCCCCGCGCCACCGTATTCCTCGGGGATGAGAGCGGCCATCCAACCCTCTTTCGTCAGCGCGTCGACGAATTCTTCGGGATAGCCGCGCGCCTCGTCGACCTTCCGATGATACTCATCGGGAAACTGCGCGCACAGGGCGCGAACACCATCGCGGACATCGGGGAAATTATCAAAAGAGGTCTTCATGGCCGCCTTCACAAAAATGGTCGCGGCAGGATTCTCCTATGCATGGAGATAAATCAAATATATAATTGTTCTCTGTTGGATAGCTTTTTATTATTGGATATGCGCCATGGACCTGCGCCAGCTTCGCTATTTTGTGGAGATCGTTGAGCAAGCATCGCTGACCCGCGCGGCAGAGAGCTTAAACGTGGCCCAGCCCGCACTCTCCGTACACCTGAAGAACATGGAAGCAGAGCTTGGCACAGCGTTGGTGCTCCGTTCGCGCAACGGAGTAACAACCACCGAAGCCGGTCATCTTCTGCTCGCCCATGCGCGCCGGATGCTCTCAGAGCAGGAGAATATCGAGGATGAAATCCGCAATATGGGAGCGGAACCCATGGGCCACGTCCGGATTGGCCTCCCCGGCACCATTGGGCCGCTTCTTACTGTTCCGCTGATTGAGGCTGCTCAGCGGCTTTATCCAAAAATAAGGATAACTATCTCCGAGGCGATGAGTGGCTTCGTTATCGACTGGTTGAATGAAGGCCAGATCGACTTCGCCATCATTTACACCGAGCCGAGCGAAAGAGCGCTTCGTTCAGAGGTCCTTCTGAGAGAGGAGGTATTCGCAATCTCAGCGGCCGGAAGCCACAAGCAGAAGTACATGAATGTATCGACCCTGGCGAAGCTACCTCTGATCGTACCGAGCCGCGGACACGGGCTAAGAACCCTCATCGAGGTCTTCTTTGCTCGTCACAGAATACAGCCCGAAATTGCCATCGAGATCGACTCTTTCATCAGCATCAAGGCTTTGGTTGCGCGCGGTCATGGTGTTTCGCTCTTGCCGATGCATGCTGTTGCAGACGAGATCCGTGCCGGGAAGATGGTAGCGCTGCCCGTTGGCAAGCAGCCGTTTCAACGCAATATCCTTCTCGCCCGCCATGCAAGCAAGCCGATGACACGAAGCCAGCAGGTCATTCACAATCTCATCCGCGATCTTATGACTGAAATGGCGCGGGACGGGCGTTGGCCGGGCGCAATGATGGAAGCGCTAGGCCAGACCCCTGATTTCAGCGCAAAACAAACGGATTAGGCACGCCCGCTGCCAGATTTAGCCAGATGCACTTGGTCTGGAGAAACTGACCTGCCACTGAACTTTCATCCAGCGGCGATTAGAGCCTCGGCGGTTTTCAATACGCCATTTGGCGCGGTGGGAGCAACCGGCGGAAACGCGTAGCCTTCATCTTGCGCAGCGTTGAAGT
>Ga0182749_1001746_pt1 | contig 16721 bp, 16 predicted proteins | sample eDN3rd37CKraftMG_FD_128875 | JGI IMG/M metagenome (GOLD analysis project Ga0182749, IMG submission 128875) | Enriched Miracle-Growth compost microbial communities from Emeryville, California, USA - eDNA 3rd pass 37_C Kraft MG (version 2) (version 2) ...
CTACTGGGACTACCAGCAGCTCCGCTTCCCGCGGAACGAGGGGATGCGCATCGACTTCATCCTCGGATCGCCCGCCTTCGCCGAGCTCGTCACCGACGCGCAGATCGTGCGTGAGGAGCGCAAAGGCGATGCGCCGAGCGACCACGTGCCGGTGGTGGTCGATCTCGATCTCGAGCCCGCAGTGGACGACGACGACCGCCCGATGTTCCTCTGAACCGTCAGTCTCGGCACTCGCTCCCTCCGGGTACGGGTCCCTCGGGGACACCCGACCGGACGAGCAGCACAGCAGCAACTAGAGCGTGTCTCCTAACCTGAGCCGTCGCTCGCTGCTCGTCATTGTCGCTGTTCCGGTCCGTTGCACATGCTGTGACCACGACAACCGACCGGAACAGCGACAATGACGGGTACAGCTAGGCGAGCAGCGCCGCGATGAGCACCAGCACCGGGACCGCGAGCACCGTCGTGACCAGCACGGCGTCCCTGGCCAGGATCACCGAGCGGTCGTAGCGCTGCGCATAGTTGAAGACGTTCTGCGCGGTGGGGAAGGCCGCCACCACCACGAGCGCGAACAGCGCATGGCCGTCCAGGCGGAAGACGAAGTGCGCGACTAGGAAGGCGACCACCGGCATCACAACGAGCTTGACCGACGAGGCGACCAGGACATCCGCCCGATAGGGACCGGGTTTCAGGGGCCGTTCCCCGTGCAGCGACATGCCGAATGAGATGAGCACCAGGGGCACCATCGCCGCTCCGACCAGCTGGAACGGCGCGAGCACGTCGTCGGGGATCGGCACCCCGAACACGTTGAGCAGCACCCCGAGCACCGAGGCGATGATGAGCGGATTGCGCACCGGCTGCAGCAGGATGCTCCCGACCGAGACGTTGCCCCTGGTCGACGCGTCGAGGATGGTGAGCGCGATCGGCGCGAAGACCAGGATCTGGAGCAGGATCACCGGCACCACGTACTCCGGCCCGCCGAGCACGAACACCGCGATCGGCAGCCCGATATTGTTCGCGTTCTGGTAGCCGGAGGCGAGGGTCCCCACGACGAGCTGCGGCACGGTCCGCCTGCCGAAGAAGCGGATGACCACCAGGTAGACGAGGCCCGCCGCCGCAGCGCTGATCACCGCCACCAGCAGCGGGACCGAGAACAGGACGTGCACATCCGCCTGGTACATCACGGTGAACAGCAGGGCCGGGGTCAGCACGAAGAACACCAGGCGGCTGATGGTGAACTGCGCGCCGGGGCCCAGGATGCCGAGCCTGCCGAGCAGATAGCCGAGCGCGATCACCGAGCCCACGACCGCGAACCCGATCAGCACGCCCGCCATTGTCGAATTCTGTCACGCCGGCTCCGGTCCGCCCGACCCGGCCCGACCCGAACGGGGGCCGCTGTACGATCGTGGCGTGAGCAACGCGGCGTGGCATGACCCGACCGGCGATGCCGCAGCGGAGTCCCTCGCCTCGAGCCCTGTCGTCAGCTCGGTGTTCGACACCATCCTCGCGGCGGTGCACGACGGCACCCTGCAGCCGGGTCAGCGGATCAGCGACGCGGAGCTGGCCGAGGAGCTCGGCGTCTCCCGCACGCCGGTGCGCGAGGCGCTGCAGCGTCTGCGCGAGATCGGCATCATCGAGGCCTCCCCGAGCCGGTTCACGCGGATCGCCGTGGTGAGCCCCCAGCAGACGGCTGACGCCATGGTCGTGTGGGTCGCGCTCTACGGAGCCCTGGTGACCGAGGTCATCCCCCGCACCACTCCTGAGACGATAGCGGCGATGCGGGAGGACAACGCCCGGTTCATGCGGGCCCTCGAAGCGCTGGACAGCCAGGCGATAGCCCGGTCGAACGCCGACTTCTTCAACCATCTGGTGCTGCTCTCCCGCAATCCCACTCTGCGGAAGAGCATCACCGCCGTCGTGCACCAGGTCCGTCTCGGCAGCCTTCACCTGCCGAAGTACATCGACCTGCGCGCCCTCGCCAAGTCGCAGCAGCTGCTCATCGCCGCCGCGCGCGACCACGATTCCGCGGCGGCGCAGGGCGCCATGCGGATGCTCGGACTGATCGAGGTTCCGCTCGAGGAATGACCCCACAAAGGGGGCCCTATGTCCTCCACATGGGGGACCGATATACTGCTACCGTCGTACTAACGGCGCTAAGGCGCCTGACCCGAAATACAGAGTGCAGAAGTTACCCTCGCTCGGTCCCCCCGAACCGAGCGCTGCCCTCAGTACCGAGTCGCACTCGTCCATTTCCGGACGAACCAGCGAGCCGGCTGACCCGACGGCCGGCTCGCTGAAGTGCCTCGCAACCGGCCTGAGCCGGCGCGGTGTCACGGCCTGAGCAGCACCTTGGTGGCGCGACGCTCGTCCATCGCCGCGTACGCCTCCGCGACCTGCTCCATGGGCAGTTCGAGGTCGAAGACGCGGCCCGGATTGATCGCGCCGGAGAGCACTTCCGGGAGCAGCTCCTCGATGTAGTTGCGCACCGGCGCAACACCGCCGCGTACCCCGACGTTCGTGTTGAACAGGGTGCGCACCGGCAGCTCCGGTCCGCCGTTCGGCACGCCGACGAAGCCGAGCTGACCGCCGGGCCTCGCCGAGCGCAGGGCCTGGTCCATGGACTCCTTGGTGCCGACGCACTCGAGCACGCAGTCCGGGCCGATTCCGTCGAACATCTCCTTGACCCTGGCGATTCCGGCGTCGCCGCGCTCCTCGACGATGTCGGTGGCGCCGAACTCCCGGGCGATGGCCTGGCGGTCGGCGTGCCGAGACATGGCGACCACCCGCGCGGCCCCCAGCCGGGAGGCGGCGAGCACGGCCGAGAGCCCGACCGCGCCGTCGCCGACCACGACCACTGTCGCGCCCGGCCGGACGCCCGCGGAGACCGCGGCGTGGTGGCCGGTGCACATCACGTCGGCGAGCGTGAGCAGGCTCGGGATCAGCTCCGGCGAGGGCTGGCCCGGCGTCGCGACGAGCGTGCCGTCGGCGTGCGGCACCCGCACCCACTCGCCCTGGCCGCCGTCGGCGAAGCCGCCCATCCGGTCCTTCTGGCCCCACCAGCCGCCGTTGAGGCATGAGCTGCTGAACCCGTTGCGACAGTTGATGCAGGTCATGTCGCAGTCGTAGAAGGGCGCGATCACGAAGTCGCCGGGCTTGATCCTGGACACCTCGGAGCCGACGCTCTCCACGATGCCGACGAACTCGTGGCCGATCCGGTGGGCCGAGCCGGTCGGGGTCACGCCCCGGTACGGCCAGAGATCGGACCCGCACACGCAGGCGGCGACCACGCGCACGATGGCGTCGCCGCCGGTCGAGAGCTGGGGGTCGGGGACCTCCTCGAATCTGATGTCTCGTTCACCGTGGATCACCGTTGCGCGCATAGTGCGAGTCTAGGCATCCGCAGCTCGGCGAAGCACAATCACTGACGGCGCATGGCCCCCTCGACTGCGGAGCCGATCGCCGTCTCCATGGTCCTGGTCCAGGTCACGGTGAGGTGGTCCTGGTCCCGGTAGACGTTGGCCCCGCCGATCACGCTGAAGCAGCGGTCGGCGTCGCAGTAGGTGTCGGTGAGATCGAGCAGGGTCGCGCCGGCGGATTCCGCGGCCACCGAGATCGGGTCGACCTTCTTGAGCACCTCGGCCCGCGGCTCGGTGCAGTCCGCCGCGGCGCTGAGGCGCAGGCACTTGTTCGGATCGACCGTGAAGTCGGGATTGTCCACGATGGTCACGATGGGCGCGCCCTTCGCCTGCCGCCACGCCTTCTCGAAGCCGGCGGCGATATCCGCCTCGGTGCCGCCGAAGGGGGTGTCGGCGAGCGCGGCGGTGAAGACGGCGTCGTAGGCCGGGGTGCGCTCGAGCTCCTTCGCGAGGTTCTGCCGCCAGTCGACGCAGGAGTCGGTGAAGGCGACGCTCGGACCGCCGACCTCCGCCGTGGTCCACGGGCAGGCGCCCTTGAGATAGGTGGTGAGCCGCCAGCCGTTCCGCTCGGCGAGGTCGATCATCGCCTCGATGTACTGGTAGGCGTGGCTGTCACCGATCAGGGCGACGCGGGGGCCGCCCTTCTCGCCGAAGGTGCAGGTCTTCACCGTCGACTCGTTGAGCTGCACGAAGCACTCGACATGGCCCGGCTTGTCGGCGTTGCCGAAGCCCGCGCTGGGGATGACGGATGTCGCGAGCTCGGGATTCCGGCAGTCCGGGCCGCTCAGGGCGCCGAAGCAGTCCGGCGGATCCTCCGCGATGGCCTGGAGCTGCGAGGCCGCCGCCTCGTACTTCGGCTGCTGCAGGGCGAAGGTGCCGCCCGCCAGCAGCGCGACTATCGCCATCGACGCGACCACGAATCCGTAGGTGATCCGCGGCTTGCGCGCGGTGAGGAAGCGCCAGCGCCGACTCGGGTCCTCGACGAACCTCTTGGTGAGCCAGCCGAGCACGAAGGAGGCGACGAAGAGCACCACCCGGTTCCACCCCTCGAGGCCCCAGCCGGGGATGAAGGGGGCGATGATGATCAGCGGCCAGTGCCAGAGGTAGACCGAGTACGAGATGTCGCCGATGAACCGCTGCGGTCGGCCGCCGAGCACGCTGCCGACATCCCACCAGTGCTTCGCCCTGGCCGAGACGATGACCGCGGCGGCGCCGATCACCGGCAGCAGCGCGGCCGAGCCGGGGAAGGCCGTGGTCGGCCCGTAGAACCAGGCCGAGCCCAGGATGAGCAGCAGCCCGGCGTAGCCGACCAGGTTGGGCCACCAGGCCCCGCGCGGCCTGAGCCGGGGCAGCAGGGCGAGCAGCGCGCCGGCGCCGAACTCCCAGCCCCTGGTGAAGGTGGCGAAGAAGGCCTCGGACGGATGGGTCTGCGTGTAGAGCACGGAGACCACCAGCGAGGCGACGGTGACCACGGCCACCACGAGGACCAGAGGCAGCCAGCGACGGGCGGCGAAGAACTTGGCGCCGAGCCAGGTCGCCCCGAGCAGGAGGAGCGGCCAGACGATGTAGAACTGCTCCTCCACCGACAGCGACCAGTAGTGCTGGGTGAGGGTCGCGTCGTGCGCGGCCAGGTAGTCGACCGATGATGCCGCCAGCGACCAGTTCTCCACGTAGAAGGTGCTGGCCAGGATCTCGCGGAGCGAGTCGCCGAGGCTCGACAGCGGAAGAAGGAACAGGGTGGCCAGCACGCAGAAGGCGAGCACCAGCAGGGCGGCGGGAAGCAGCCGCCGGGCACGCTTGGCCCAGAAGGACGGCAGGGCGATGCGCCCGGTCGACTCCAGCTCGCGCGCCAGCTGACCGGTGATGAGGAAGCCGGAGATGACGAAGAAGACGTCGACGCCCACGTAGCCGCCGGAGAGCCGACCCGGCCAGAAGTGGTAGAGCACGACCAGGATCACGGCGATCGCGCGGAGCCCCTGGATGTGCGGCTGGAAGTGCGGCGCAGCGCCACGTGGTCGGGCACGGAGGGCCTGCGTCTCGGTCATCGAGTTCAGGGTACAGCGTGGTCGTCGGCTGGCCCGGAGGCGCTGCTAGGGTCGTGGGCGTCCTCAGCGCCGACGGATGGAGGGGAACCGGATGCCCAGACTCGACCGCGATGGAGTCCAGATCAACTACGAGGTCCACGGCAGCGGACCGGCCATCCTCCTCACCCACGGGTTCCCGGCCACCCTGGAGTCGTGGCGCGGGCAGGTCGGGCCGCTCTCGGCCGATCACACGCTGATCATCTGGGACATGCGCGGCCACGGGCAGTCGGATGCGCCGGACGACCCCGCCGCCTACAGCGCGGAGGCCACGGTCGACGACATGGCGGCGCTGCTGGACGAGGTGGGCGCGGCCAGCGCGGTCATCGGCGGCCTGTCGATGGGCGGCTACTTCTCGCTGGCCTTCCAGCACCGCTACCCGGAGCGGGTGAACGCGATGCTGATCCTCGGCACCGGCCCCGGCTATCGCAACGACGAGGCTCGCGAGGCATGGAACCGCAGCGCGATCGAGAAGGCGGACCGCTTCGCGAACGAGGGACTGGCCGCGGGGATGGCCGTCGCCGACCCGCCCGCGCGCAGCAGCGTCCACCGGTCCGCCCTCGGGCTGGCCGGGGCGGCCAGGGGCATGCTGGTGCAGCGGGACTCGGCGGTCATCGACTCGCTCGGCGAGATCGCGGTGCCGGCGCTGGTGGCGGTGGGGGAGCAGGACGAGCGGTTCCACCGCGCCGCCGACTACATGGCGGCGAAGATCCCCGGTGCGCAGAAGGTCGTCGTGCCCGGCGCCGCGCACTGGATGCAGCTGGACCAGCCGGAGTTCTTCGACCGGATGGTGCTCGACTTCCTCGCCCGGGTCGAAGAGCCTGGGGCCGGAGCCTGATTCAGTTGTTCTTGGTTCGAGTCGAGGCACCCCAGCACTGAAACGCCCGAGATTCCGCGGCAGCACAGACATCAGGCTCCTCTGGGAGGCGCTTCACGGGCCGATCTGGCCAGAAACGAGACCAAGAACCCTTCCCCGAGTGCCCGATGCGGCGCGCGCCAGTGCCCTGCGATACCGGCCCGTCCCGCCCGGTATCGATGGCTACGGGACGACGGCACCACCTATCCGGCAAGTGGGCGACCTAGCGAGCTGATCGCAGCATGCGGCTCCGTGCTCCGGCAGGTCGCCGAGCGGCGCGGGTTCACCAACCTCGCGGTGTTCGGGTCCGCGGCCCGCGGGAACGACCGATCGGACTCGGACATCGACTTGCTCGTGCAGCCCCCTGCCGGTGCCGACCTCTTCGACATGGTTCGCCTGGAGGAAGCACTGGAGGCGATCCTCGGCCGCGACGTCGATCTGGTGAGCTATCGGGGGCTCGACCCCAAGCGCGATCTCGACATCTTCCGCGACAGGGTGCTGCTGTGATGGAGACTCGCGTCGCGAAAGAACTGCTCCATGTTCAGCACTGGCTGGAGGTCGCTGCGTCGATCGTCGCCAGAGGCAAGGAGACCTACGACGCCGCCGAGGTCATGCAGGAGGCGGGCGACTCGCTGATGATCAAGATCGGCGAAGCAGCGAAGACCCTCGCGACCCGCGGGCTCGACGCCCCGGCTGGGGTGAGCTGGAGCGAGGCGGCCAAGAACCGCGAGAAGCTCGCCCACCACTACTCGATCACCGACCGCGATGTCACCTGGCGGACGCTCGCCGTCTCGCTCCCTGCATAGGCGACATCGGCTCGCGCCGTTGTTCGCCGGGGCCGCAGCGGTGCTCGATGCCGGGGATACCGACGGGGGTGTCCTTCGCATCGCTGACAGACACGGTTTGCGTGCCCTATTGAAGCCCGTTCCCGAGTCTTCTTCTCCAGCCGAGGATGACGCCATCTGCCGCTGGCCGATCCGTGGATGGCGCGGGTGGCGCGTCGACTCGCACAGCATGAATGCGCGAGCCCCAGATCGGCTCCGGGAAGATCTCTGGCATCCTCCGACTATGGAGTCACCGCGCCATCCACCCGCCCCTGCACAAGCGAGGGGCGAGTGAATCGCCTGCAAGCAGCGATCATGGTTGCCTTCATCGGCGTGTTCGTGGCGCTGACGGGAGCTTTCGTCACCGCCGTCGAAACCCACGGCGACCTCTACGACGGTTGCATGCAGGGTCCCGCTCCCCAGGGAGCTGCCATTGACGAGCAGGCGCTGCAGGTTTCCGAGACATCCATCTGGCCCCTGGGCCTCGGCTGCACCTGGCGGGCAGCGGACGGGGGAACGGTCACGCGGACCTCGAACTGGACGGCCACCGTCATGGTCGGCGGAGGACTCCTCCTCATCCTCGGAGGAGCAGCCTTTGCCCTGTCGAGCCGGGTGAGGCCGCGAACCTGAGGCGGGGCAGCCGAGGCTCCCGTCATCGCCGACTCGCGCCGCCTCCTTAGAGCGGCGCCTCCACCTTCTCGACGGTCAGCTGGTCGCGGTCCGGGTCGATGCCCACCAGGACGGTGTCGCCGTCGCGGATCTCGCCGGCCAGCAGGGCCGTCGCCAGCCGGTCGTCGATCTCGTGCTGCATGAGCCGGCGCAGCGGCCGGGCGCCGTAGACCGGATCGTAGCCGCGCTCGGCGAGCCACGCCCTCGCGTCCGGCGTCACCGCGAGCTCCAGCCGGCGATCCGCCAGCCGCCGGGAGAGCCGGTCGATGTACAGCTCGACGATCTGGCCGAGGTCGTCCGGGGTGAGCGCCGAGAACACGACGATGTCGTCGAGCCGGTTGACGAACTCCGGCTTGAATGCCTGGCGCACCATCCCCTGCACCGCCTCCTCCTTCTGCGCCTCGCTGAGCTCGGGGTCGACCAGGAACTGGCTGCCGAGGTTGGAGGTGAGGATGAGGATGACGTTGCGGAAGTCCACGGTGCGGCCCTGGCCATCCGTCAGCCGGCCGTCGTCGAGCACCTGCAGCAGCACGTCGAAGACGTCGGCGTGCGCCTTCTCCACCTCGTCGAGCAGCACCACCGAGTATGGACGGCGGCGCACCGCCTCGGTCAGCTGGCCGCCCTGCTCGTAGCCGACGTAGCCGGGAGGGGCGCCGAGCAGCCGGGAGACGGAGAACCGCTCGCCGTACTCGCTCATGTCGATGCGGATCATCGCCTTCTCGTCGTCGAAGAGGAACTCGGCGAGCGCCTTGGCGAGCTCGGTCTTGCCGACGCCGGTCGGGCCGAGGAACAGGAACGACCCGGTGGGACGGTCGGCGTCGGCGATGCCGGCCCGGGAGCGGCGCACCGCATCGGCTACGGCGTGCACCGCCCGCTTCTGGCCGACCAGCCGGCGGCCGAGCTCGGACTCCAGGTTCAGCAGCTTCTCGGTCTCGCCCTGCATCAGCCGGCCGACCGGGATGCCGGTCCACATCGCGATCACCGCCGCGATGTCCTCGGCGGTCACCTGGTCGTTGACCATGAGCGGCGTGTCGGCCTCGCTCTTCTCGGCCTCGGCCAGCTCTCGCTCGATCACCGGGATCTCACCGTAGAGCAGCCGGGAGGCGCGCTCGAGGTTTCCCTCACGCTGCGTGCGCTCCGCCTCCATGCGCAGGGAGTCGAGCTTCTCCTTGAGCTCGCCGATCCGGTTGAGCGAGGAGCGCTCCTTGTCCCAGCGCTCCTGCAGGCCCTTCAGCTCGGTGCTCCTGGCGTCCAGGTCCTCGCGCAGCTTCTCGAGGCGGGCCTTCGAGGCCTCGTCCTTCTCCTTCTTGAGCGCGAGCTCCTCCAGCTTCAGCCGGTCGACGCTGCGGCGCAGCTCGTCGATCTCGACCGGGGCGGAGTCGATCTCCATCCGCAGCCGGGATGCCGCCTCGTCGATCAGGTCGATCGCCTTGTCCGGCAGCTGTCGTCCGGTGATGTACCTGTTGCTCATCGCCGCGGCGGCCACCAGCGCGGAGTCGGCGATGGCGACCTTGTGGTGCGCCTCGTAGCGCTCCTTCAGTCCGCGGAGGATCGCCACCGTGTCCTCCACGCTCGGCTCGCCGACGAAGACCTGCTGGAACCGGCGCTCGAGCGCCGCATCCTTCTCGATGTACTCGCGGTACTCGTCGAGGGTGGTCGCGCCGATCAGCCGCAGCTCGCCGCGGGCGAGCATCGGCTTCAGCATGTTGGACGCCGCGACGGAGCCTTCGCCGCCGCCCGCGCCCATGAGCGTGTGCAGCTCGTCGATGAAGGTGATGACCTCGCCGTCGGATTCGTCGATCTCCTTGAGCACGGCCTTCAGCCGCTCCTCGAACTCGCCGCGGTATTTCGCCCCGGCGACGAGGGCCGCGAGGTCCAGCGAGACCAGGCGCTTGTCCTTGAGCGAGTCGGCGACGTCGCCGGCGACGATGCGCTGGGCCAGGCCCTCGACCACCGCCGTCTTGCCGACGCCGGGCTCGCCGATGAGCACCGGGTTGTTCTTGGTGCGCCGGGTGAGCACCTGGCTCACCCGGCGGATCTCGGCGTCGCGGCCGATCACCGGGTCGAGCTTGCCGGTGCGCGCGATCGCGGTCAGGTCGACGCCGTACTGCTCCAGCGCCGACTTCTGCTCCTCGTCGGTGGCGGGAGCGCCCTGCAGATTAGCCATGCTGTCCGAACCTTTCGCCGGGCGTCTCCGCCCGATCCATCGAGAACTGTGAAGAGGGGAGCCGCTCGGTCATCGGCCGTCACCATGGCCGAGCGGACGCCAGACGACGAGCTGCGTGTTGCGCTTGGTCCGCATCCCGGCGCGCAACGGGACCACCTCGCCGGACTCGCCACCGGCGAAGACCCGCCGGCCCGGCCGGTTGAGGAGCTCGTCGGCCAGGGCCGTCTCGAGCTCCCGCACCCGGTTGCCGAGCTCGGCGACCTGGTTCTCGAGCTCGAGGATGCGGCGGATTCCCTCGAGGTTCAGCCCCTCGGCGCTCAGCCGCCCGATCTCCCGCAGCTGCACGATGTCGCGCATCGAGTAGCGGCGGGACTGACCGGCCGTGCGCTGCGGCACCACCAGCCGGAGCCGGTCGTACTGCCGCAGCGTCTGCGGGTGCATGCCGGCGAGCTCGGCGGCCATCGCGATGGCGAAGATCGGATCCGTCGCCTGCACGGTCAGGCCCCTTGCGCCTTGGCGAGCAGATCGTCGCGCGGGTTCTCATGGGGCAGCAGCGCGTCGAACTCCAGCAGCGCCTTCTTCGCCTCTTCGCTGAGCCGCGAGGGCACGGCGACCTGAACCGTTGCGAGCAGGTCTCCGGTGCCCTTCGGCGTGACCACGCCCCTGCCCTTGACCCTGAGCACCCGGCCGGACGGGGTTCCCGGCGCGACCTTGAGCTTGACCGGCGCTCCGCCGAGGGTCGGGACCTCGATGGTGGCGCCGAGGGCCGCCTCGGTGAAGGTGACCGGGACATCCACCCTCAGGTTGAGCCCGTCGCGTTCGAATACCGGATGCTTGCGCACCGTCACGGTGAGGGTCAGGTCTCCCGCCGGTCCGCCGTCCGGGCTCGGCTCGCCCTTGCCGCGCAGGCGGATCTTCTGCCCGTCGGCGACCCCGGCCGGGATCTTGACGCTGATCGGCTTGCCCCCGCCGGGCTGGAGCTTCACCGTGTCGCCGTGGATGGCGGTCACGAAGTCCAGCGTGGTGGTCGCGGTGAGGTCCCGCCCCTTGGTCGGACCGCCGGATCCCCTGAAGCCGCCGGAGGACTGACCGAAGCCGCCACCACCGAACATGCTGGAGAAGATGTCCTCGAAGCCGGCGGACTGCTGGCGGCCGCCCTGGTTGAACATGCCGCCGAAGACGTCCTCGAAGCCGCCGGCCTGACCGCCACCCGAGGTGAATCGGGCGCGGCCAGGACCCATGGCGCGCATCTGGTCGTACTCCTTGCGCTGCTCGGGATCCGAGAGCACGGCGTGAGCCTCGCTGATCTCCTTGAACTTCGCCTCGGCAGCGGCATCCCCCGGGTTGGAGTCCGGGTGATACTTGCGGGCGAGCTTGCGGTAGGTCTTCTTCAGCTCGGCGTCTGAGACGTCCTTGGAGACGCCGAGCACGGCATAGAAGTCCTTGTCGAACCAGTCCTGACTGGCCATCGGCGCCCCCCTCCGCTATTCCGCTGGAACCGAGACGGCGACCTTGGCCGGCCGGAGCAGTCGCTCACCGAGCTTGTAGCCCCTGGTGACCACGTCGGCCACGGTGTTCACCGTGACCTCCGGGGTCGGCAGCTGCACCAGCGCCTCATGGAGGTTGGGGTCGAAGACATCGCCCTTCTCGCCGATGCTGCTCAGCCCGTACTTCTCCAGACTGCCGCGCAGCTTCTGCACGATCACGACCAGCGGCCCCTCTTCGAGGTCGCCGTGGGCCTCCGCCCGATCGAGGTCGTCGAGCACAGGGAGCAGCGAGCCCACCACCTCGGCGATGGCCAGCTCACGCCCGGTCTCCCGGTCGCGGTCGACCCGCTTGCGGTAGTTCACGAACTCGGCCTGCACGCGCTTGAGGTCGGCGAGCAGCTCGGCCTCCTGGTCCACCGCCGGCTCCGTCTCCTGACCGGTGGCCAGGAAGGCGAGGTCCTCCTCGGTGAAGGGCGCGCCCTCCTCCGGGGAGACCTCGACGTCGGGGCCTTCGGCTTCGGTGAGGTCGTCCGCGGCGGAAGCGGCGGCAGACTCGGCGGCCTCGTCGCCCTCGTGGGGCTCGGCGTTCTTGTCGTCCGTCATGGCTACTTCTTGTCGTCCTCGTCGTCCACGACCTCGGCGTCGACGATGTCCTCGTCGTCGGCCGGGGTCTCCTCGGGGGCGCCATCGGCCGGCGCGGCCTGCTCCTGCGAGTAGATCGCGGCGCCGAGCTTCTGCTGGCTCTCGGTGAGCCTGTCGAATGCGGTCTTCACCGCGTCATCGTCGTCGCCGGCCAGCGCGCTCTTCAGGGCGTCGACGTCGGCCTGGACCTCGGACTTGACGTCCTCGGGCAGCTTGTCCTCGTTGTCCTTGATGAGCTTGTCGGTGGAGTAGGCGAGCTGCTCCGCGGTGTTGCGCACCTCGGCGGCCTCGCGGCGGGCCTTGTCCTCGGCCGCGTGCTCCTCGGCCTCGCGCACCATCCGCTCGATGTCGTCCTTGGAGAGGGACGAGCCGCCGGTGATGGTCATCGACTGCTCCTTGCCGGTGCCCTTGTCCTTGGCCGAGACGTGCACGATGCCGTTGGCGTCGATGTCGAAGGTGACCTCGACCTGGGGGACGCCGCGGGGGGCCGGCGCGATGCCGGTGAGCTCGAAGGTCCCCAGGTTCTTGTTGTCCCTGGTGAACTCGCGCTCGCCCTGGAACACCTGGATGGCCACCGAGGGCTGGTTGTCGTCGGCCGTGGTGAAGGTCTCGCTGCGCTTGGTCGGGATGGCCGTGTTGCGCTCGATGAGCTTGGTCATGATGCCGCCCTTGGTCTCGATGCCGAGGCTCAGCGGGGTGACGTCGATGAGCAGAACGTCCTTGCGCTCGCCCTTCAGCACTCCGGCCTGGAGGGCGGCGCCGACGGCGACCACCTCATCCGGGTTCACGCCCTTGTTCGGGTCCTTGCCGCCGGTGAGCTTCTTGACGAGCTCCGCCACGGCGGGCATGCGGGTCGATCCGCCGACGAGCACCACGTGGGCGATGTCGCCGACCTTGACCCCGGCCTCCTTGATCACGTCCTCGAAGGGCTTCTTCGTGCGATCGAGGAGGTCGCTGGTCATCTGCTCGAACTGGGCGCGGGTGAGCGTCTCGTCGAGGTTGGCCGGGCCGTTCTCGGTGAGCGAGAGGTACGGCAGCTGGATGCTGGCGGTCATGCCGGAGCTGAGCTCCTTCTTCGCCTGCTCGGCCGCCTCCTTGAGGCGCTGGAGAGCGATCTTGTCCTTGGAGACGTCGACGCCCGTGGTCTCCTTGAACTTCTTGATCAGGTGGTCGACGATCCGCTGGTCCCAGTCGTCGCCGCCGAGCCGGTTGTCGCCGGCGGTCGAGCGCACCTGGATGGTGGAGAAGTCGTCGTCCTTGCCCACCTCGAGCAGCGAGACGTCGAAGGTTCCGCCGCCGAGGTCGAAGACCAGGATGAGCTCGTCCTCCTTGCCCTTGTCGAGCCCGTAGGCGAGGGCCGCGGCGGTCGGCTCGTTGATGATGCGCAGCACGTTGAGGCCGGCGATCTCACCCGCCTCCTTGGTGGCCTGGCGCTCGGCGTCGTTGAAGTAGGCCGGGACGGTGATCACCGCGTCGGTCACGGTGTCGCCGAGATAGGTCTCGGCGTCGCGCTTGAGCTTCTGCAGGATGCGCGCCGAGATCTCCTGCGGCGTGTACTTCTTGCCGTCCACGTTCACCGTCCAGTCGGTGCCCATGTGACGCTTCACGGAGGCGATCGTGCGATCGACGTTGGTGACGGCCTGGCGCTTCGCGGTCTCGCCGACGAGCACCTCCCCGTCCTTGGTGAAGGCCACCACCGACGGGGTGGTGCGGAAGCCCTCGGCATTCGTGATGACGGTGGGTTCTCCACCCTCGAGAACCGAGACCACCGAGTTGGTGGTTCCCAGGTCGATACCTACTGCTCGAGCCATGCGCTCTTTCTCCCTGTCGCTTGATGCGGTTGATCTGAAGGTCGTCGCGAGACTTGAGCCTCGCACACTCAAGTTTGGACCCTGTGGATAACTTTGTCAAGCCGAACTTGAGCCGGATCGGCTCAACCTGCTCAGAACTTCCTGGTGAACGGAAGGGGCTTGCGCATCCGGATCAGCAGCAGGAGCGGGAAGAGGATGTACGGACCGTTGTAGAGCAGGAACACCAGCGGGTTCGGGGTGCGCTCGCCGGGGGCGCCGAAGAACTCGACGCCGAAGATCGGGATGCCGGTGAGGCTGATGATCATGGTCGCGTAGATGACCGACGGCAGCTGGATCCAGTTCCACCTGCGCACGATCGCGATGATCAGCAGCACGTAGAAGATCACGTAGACGAAGGCCGAGGTGCCGCTGATGAAGCGCAGCCAGAGCGGATGCGACTGGTACAGCGGGTCGAAGTTCGACGAGTAGGTGTAGTTCCACTGCACCAGGATGTTCGGCGAGTCGGCCACCTGGTCGAGCCCGAGCCCCTCCACCGAGTCGCTGATGATGCAGGTCACGATGAAGACCGAGAAGATCACGAGGAACACGATGTCCATCGGGCGCTGGCGCAGCGGCAGGTTGACGATGGGCTTGGCCGGGGTCTCGGCGGCGATGGCGGTCACCCGCAAATGCTAGTCCTGAGAATCGGCTGACAGTGCAGGCGAGGCGGATCAGGCTTCCGCCGCAGGCCGGACACCCGGGGTTCACCGCGCGCCGCTACCCTGTGCTCATGAGCGACGGAGCCCCAGGACCCACCCGCGCGACGATCCCCGTCGCGGCCAACACCGGGGCGGTCCGGGCGGTCGCGCTGGACCTCAAGGACGAGGACAAGGTCATCCCGCGGCGGCAGGTCGCATCGTGGGCGCTCTGGGACTGGGCGACCCAGCCGTTCAACACGGTGATCCTCACCTTCGTCTTCACCGCCCTCTACCTGGTCGGCGACGACTTCCTGCCGAAAGCGGTCGCGGCGCTGCCCGACGACGACCCGGTCAAGGTCGGCGCGATCGCCGACCTCTCCAGCCAGTACGGCTTCGCCGTGTTCATCGCCGGGATCGCCATCCTGCTGCTCGCCCCGGTGCTCGGCCAGCGCGCGGACGCGAGCGGCAGGCGCAAGTTCTGGCTCGCCGTCTACACCGGGGTGCTCGTCGTCTCGATGGCCGCCCTCTTCTTCGTGCAGGGCGCCCCGTCCTTCTTCGTGCTCGGCATCTCACTGGTCGCCATCGGAAGCGTGTTCAGCGAGCTGGCCGGCGTCAACTACAACGCGATGCTGGTGCAGGTCTCGACCAGGAAGACCGTCGGCAAGGTGAGCGGGCTCGGCTGGGGGCTGGGCTACATCGGGGGCATCGTCGCCCTGGTCATCGTGGTGATCGCCAACTCCGCCGACTTCTTCGGCCTGCCGCTGGAGAACGGCCTGCCCTACCGGATCATCGCGGTCGGCTGCGCGATCTGGACCATCCTGTTCTCCCTGCCGATCTGGCTGAACGTCCCGGAGGTGCCGGAGTCGGTGCGCCGGGAGAAGGTCGGCTTCCTCCGCAGCTACGTGGTGCTGGTCCAGGACATCGTCGAGCTCTACCGGAACAGCAGGCCGACCTTCTGGTTCCTGGCCGCGAGCGCGGTCTACCGGGACGGCCTGGCCGGGGTCTTCGCCTTCGGCGCGGTCCTGGCCACGGGGACCTTCCACTTCACCGCGAACGAGGTGATCGTCTTCGGCATCGCGGCGAACCTCATCGCCGGGGTCAGCACCATCGTCGCCGGCCGCTTCGACGACGGCTTCGGACCGAGGAGGGTGGTGCTCGTCGCCCTGATCGGCCTGGTGGTGGCCGGACTCGCGGTGTTCGCCTTCCACGACGCGGGCAAGATCGTGTTCTGGACCGGCGGGCTGGTGCTCACCGCCTTCGTGGGGCCCGCGCAGGCGGCCAGCCGCTCGCTGCTCGCCCGGGTGACGCCGGCCGGGCGTGAGGGCGAGATCTTCGGCCTCTACGCCACGACCGGGCGGGTGGCCAGCTTCCTCTCCCCAGGCCTGTGGGCCCTGGCCATCGCACTGTTCGGCGCTCAGTACTGGGGCATCCTCGGCATCATCCTCGTCATCGCGATCGGGCTGGTGCTCATGCTGTTCGTGCGCGTGGGCGACCGGGAGCGCGCCACGGTCTGAGCCCGGCCCTCCGGCGGGGACGGCTCAGGAGGTCGGGTCGTCCAGGCCGAGGGCGGCCTTCAGGCGCCCCTCCGCGTCGTCGTCGGCGGATGCCGCGGCGAGGTTGGACTCCGCGACCGCGAGCAGCACCTCTTCGCGCTGGATCTTGACCCCCTGCGGGGCGTCGATGCCGATCCGGATGCCGTCGCCGCGCACATCGAGGATGGTGATGACGATGTCATCGCCGATCACGATCTTCTCCCCCGTCTTGCGGGTCAGCACCAGCACCGGCTCAGCCTATGCGAACCGGCTCGATCCAGCCGATGCGCACGCCGAGCCCGAGCACGGAATCCGGCGACGCGGTGCCCTCGGTGCCGAGGACGGCGAGGGCGTCGAGGCGTGCTGCGGTGCGGACCGCACGCACCCAGCGCTCGGTGTCCTCGGCCTTGCGGCCGGCATCCACCGCCGCCCAGACCTGGTCGGCGCCGATGAGGTGGATGAGGTACGCGGCGTCGTCGTCCAGGCCGGAGCGGCCGAGGCCCAGCGCGACCCGCACCGGCTCTCCGGCACGAACCCCGGCCGCCCGTGCCGCCACCGCGGA
>Ga0182749_1001747_pt1 | contig 16706 bp, 14 predicted proteins | sample eDN3rd37CKraftMG_FD_128875 | JGI IMG/M metagenome (GOLD analysis project Ga0182749, IMG submission 128875) | Enriched Miracle-Growth compost microbial communities from Emeryville, California, USA - eDNA 3rd pass 37_C Kraft MG (version 2) (version 2) ...
CGACCTCCTCTCCTTCTTCGCCGACCGCCTGAAAGTTTTCCTGCGCGATCAGGGCAAACGCCACGATCTCATCGATGCCGTGTTCGCTCTCGGCGGACAGGATGATCTCGCGCTCATCGTCCGCCGCGTCGAAGCGCTTGATGCCTTCCTGAAAACCGACGACGGCGCCAACCTCCTCGCGGGCGTCAAACGCGCCGCGAACATTCTCGCCATCGAGGAAAAGAAGGATAAGAAGTCCTACGCCGGTACGTACGATCTGAAGTTGATCACGGAAAAAGAGGAAACCGCACTTGCCGCGGCAATCGAAGCTGTAAAGCAGGACACCATCGCGGCAATCGGCGTCGAGAACTTTGCAGGCGCGATGCGCGCGCTCTCGGAGCTGCGCGCGCCTGTCGATCAATTCTTCGAAAAGATTCTCGTCAACGCCGACGATCCAAAAATTCGCGAAAATCGTTTGCGACTGTTGTCGGAAATTCGTGCCGCGACGCAGACGGTTGCCGACTTCTCAAAGATCAGCGGCTGATAGGGAAAGCCCCGAACCCTAAACTTAATTGGCCTTCTTAAATTGCACCGCTGCCGGAAGCATCGCGAGCTTGTCCGGTTGTGTCGCAACACCGTGCGACTGCGCCAGGAAGCCCGGCTTGACGGCTGCGTCGAGCCAGCGAACGGTGATGTTGGCGGCATAAGCGAACGTGATAATCGCAATCACTACTGCGATCGAAAGCGTAGCGATGTATGCGACGTATTCTTTCAACGCGACGGTGGTCGCAGCCGTATGCGTGCGAGCGTGGCGGAGGCGAGGCTCGCGGCGTGCCAGTTGGTGGTAGATGAATTCCTGTTTCATGACTGATACCCGTTGCGCAGGTAAGCGGGGGCACTGATCCTGCGCCTCTTTAACGTCACGTCATTAAAATGGGTTCCGCATCCCGGTTCGTCCAGATGTGGATATTGCGACGAAAGAGACAGGCCGCGTGCGCCGTGAAACAGTGAAATTTCTCTGACGGCAGAGCGCATTAGGCTTCGGCGGCGGCTAAAGCCTCCTCGTAGGCTTCGGTTGCTGCGAGCCAAGAGTCTTCCGCTTCGGCGAGCTGCTTGCTGAATTGTCCGCGTTGCTGCGCCGCATTCTGCGCCCGCGTCGGATCGTTTGCGTAGAGCGCCGGATCGGCCAGCAACGCGTCGATCGCCGCGATCTCCTTCGATAACTTGTCGACGCGCTGCTCGGCCTTCTGCATGGCTTTCTTCAACGGAGCAAGTTCAGCGCGCCTCTCGGCGGCGGCGCGGCGTTGGTCCGTACGCGACGTTTTGAGATCCGTGCCGCTGCGGTCATCGCGCCGCTCGGTTCGTGCGCCACGTTCTTCGAGCAGCAAGGCCCGATAACTCTCCATATCGCCGTCGTAAGGCTTCACCGTGCCATTGCGAACGAGCCAAAGGCGGTCAGCGGTTGCTTCGATCAGATGCCGGTCGTGGCTGATGAGAATAACGGCGCCGTTGTATTCTGTTAGCGCGTGCACGAGCGCTTCGCGGCTGTCGACGTCGAGATGGTTCGTCGGTTCGTCCAGGATGAGAACATGCGGTCCGTCAAACGCCGTCAGCGCGAGAAGAAGCCGTGCTTTCTCTCCCCCTGAAAGCTTTCCGCACGCCGTGTCTGCTTTGTTGGCGCTGAAGCCGAACGTGCCGAGCCGCGTCCGGCGCTGGGCTTCCGTCGCCTCGGGCATCATTTTGAGCATGTAATCGTAAGGCGTCGCATTCGGCAGCAAATCATCGAGCTGATGCTGCGCGAAATAGCCGACCTCGACTTTCTGCGCTCCAAAGACGTTTCCGGACAATGGCGTCAACCGGCCTGCGATGAGCTTCGCCAGCGTCGACTTGCCGTTGCCGTTCTGGCCAAGGAGCGCGATGCGATCGTCGTTGTCGATCCTGAGATCAAGCCCGGTGAGTACGGGTGCCGCGGGGTCATAGCCCGCGCTCGCTTTCTCGATCCGCAACAGCGGACTCGCGATCACCTTTTGCGGGTCCGGAAAGCGGAAGGGCACGACGCGATCATCGACCTGCGCCGCGATCGGCTGCATCTTTGCGAGTGCCTTGACGCGGCTCTGTGCTTGCGCGGCCTTGCTCGCCTTGGCCTTGAAGCGATCGATGAACGCCTGCAGATGCCGGCGCTGTTCGTCCTGCTTCTTCTTCAGCTTCATTTCGAGCCGCTGCTTCTCGCGGCGCGTTTCCTCGAAATCATCATAGCCGCCCGCGTAGAGCGTCAGCTTTCCCTTGTCGAGATGCAGGATCGAGCCGACGGCCCGGTTCAGAAGATCGCGATCATGGCTGACGATCAGCACGGTGTGCGGATAGGCCTTGAGGTGGTTCTCGAGCCAAAGCGTACCTTCGAGATCGAGGTAGTTTGTCGGCTCGTCGAGGAGCAGAATATCGGGCTTGAGAAAAAGGATCGCGCCGAGCGCCACACGCATCCGCCAGCCGCCCGAGAATTCCCGGCAGGCGCGCCGTTGCGCCCCGTCATCGAAACCGAGGCCCGAGAGAATGCGCGCCGCGCGCGAAGGCGCCGAATGCGCGTCGATGTCGGTCAGCCGGATTTGGATTTCCGCAATGCGTTGCGGATCGCTCGCGCGCTCCGCTTCCGCAAGCAGGCCCGCGCGCTCCGTATCCGCGGCAAGAACCCAATCGATCAGGCTTTCGTCGCCGCCGGGCGCCTCCTGGGCGACATGCCCGAGCCGCGCGTTGCGCGGGATGGAAATGGAACCGTCATCGGGAGCAATCTCGCCCTTCAGCAGCCGCAGAAGCGTAGTCTTGCCGGCGCCGTTACGCCCGACGAGACCAACCTTGTGGCCGGACGGAATTGCGACCGTCGCCTGTTCGAGGATCGGCCGGCCCTCGATACGGTATGTCAGATCATTGATATGCAGCATCGGGAGAGCCGATAGCCCGTCTGATCGAGCCTGTCACCGTCAGAAGGTGACGCCAAAGCGCGCGAGCAGGGCGCTCATGCAGATATAAGCCGCAAACGTCGCAACCGAGGCGATCGCGAGGCTCGGCCAGAAGCCCACCCCGCGCAAAAGAAGGACCGGCAGCACGAGAAACAGAACAAGCGACGGCAGCACGTACCAGAAGATGCTCGATGCAAGGTTTGCGACCTTCACAGTGTCGCTCGTTTCGCCATAGAGCCAGATGAACGCCAGGATCGATGTGACCGGAAGAGAGGCGATGATGCCACCGAGCACGCTTGAGCGCTTGGATGCTTCCGAAATCGCGACAACCAATACCGCCGTCACCAAAACCTTGACAGCGGCGTAGAGCATCTGCGTCAACCCGATACGACGGGTTTGAGCGTCTCATAGATCAGACGGTCGCGAACGGATTTGTCCGGGACCGCGAGGTGCGCAACGAACCAGTCCTGGACCATCTTGCAAACCTGCTCAGGTTGGCGTTTGGCGAGAAGTTTCGGATTCGAGAAGACCTGCAGGTCCTCTTCCTTCCATCCGAGCTTGGCGAGTTCCTTGATGAGCACGTCGTAGTCGCTCTTAACGGCCGCGTCGTGTTTGACCGGAGTTTTCGCGCCTTCCGAGATCGCTTCGAAAATAGCGTCGGCTTGTGCATTGAGCGCGGTGGCCGTTTCGGGATGTTCCATCATCTGCACAACCGCCGGACTTGTCTCTCCCTTGGAGATGAAACCAAAGCAGGCGCTGACGCTCTGAGCCCGGAGCGCTTTCAAATGCTGAAGGAATGCGACGGCAATCGCCTGGAGTTTTTCGGAGCTGGCAGCGAGCGCCTTGTCCGCATTCTGGCGGCGCAGATCGACGAGTCCCTGCGCCAAAACCATCGCGACATCGTTATCGGGCTTCTTGTCGGCAACCATCTTGTTGGCGGTCGAAATCTCGTTCGCATACCAGTCCGGATATTCTTTTTTGATGAGCTCCCAAACGGGAATCTTTTGGAGTTGTGCATCGAGAGGCGAACCGTCGATCGACGGCGCTGGCGGAGCAGATGATTGCGGTTCGACCGCAGCGACTTGGGTGTCGTTCGGGGCGACAGCGGGAGTAGCGGCAGGCGAAACGGATGCCGTGGTCGTTGGCTGCGCCGTCGATGCCTCGGGCTGAGTTTCCGCCGCCGCTGGTGTTTGAGGGGGCTTTGCCGGTGGGACCGACGCAAGGGCACCGTTTGAGGCTGTCGCAGGAGACGAGTCGGATGCCGGAGCTGTTACCGTGGGCGATGCACTGTCGGTCTGCACCGGTGGCGCAGGTTCCGCGTCCGCTAACTTTGTGTCGCCGGATGCAGTGACGACCGGCGGCTGCTCGGCGGTGACAGTGGCCGGGGAACCCGAGCCAATCCCCGGGAGTGTTCCGCTGGCGGCAAGCGCCAATACCCCGCCGCCGATTACGACGAGGCCAACACTTGCGATGACAAGGCGTTTGACGAGTTTGCGCTCAGGGCGCGGCTCGCTCGCATCGAAATCAGTGTCGCGCGCCGAATGCTGAGCGGAGGCCATGTTCGATATCTGTGCCGCATACGTTTGATCTGGCGCTGAATGCGCAGGCTGCGGCGCCGCCTCGGACGCAGGATTTTCTTGTCCTTGAAAAGCCGCTGGGAAGACCGTGGGCGCAGCTTGCCATTCGGCCATGCCTGCACGCCAGATGAGATCCGACTGACGGAGATAGTGATGCGCAACGAACGTACGCAGCTCAATATCCGTCAACGGACCGTGCTGCTTACCATCCCGTGCAATATACCACTGAATGTCGTTGGCTTGTCCGTTCATGCTCTTTGCTTTGCACCCGCGGGCCATGTGAGCCCGTTCCCAGGCCGAGCATTCCCGCGTCGGCCACGCTCATCATACGCAATTCACGCGTCAATCGGGCGATTATAGGATGAACTGACCCGATTTCGTGTGACGTGCAACCTACTGCTTCAACTCGACCACCGCAGCGCGCTTGCCGGTGTAAATCCCCACCGCTATAAGCCCGCCAACTCTCAGGAAACTCCAAAGCGAGGCAGACTTATGGCCGTCGAACGCACGTTCTCTATCATTAAACCCGACGCAACGCGCCGCAATCTTACCGGCAAGATCAATGCTGTGATCGAGACAGCCGGGTTGCGTATCGTGGCGCAGAAACGCGTGCGCTGGACCCGCGCCCAAGCCGAGAAGTTCTATGAAGAACATAAGGCACGGCCATTTTACGGCGAACTCGTGGATTTCATGACCTCTGGACCAATTGTCCTGCAGGTTCTCGAAGGCGAGAACGCAATCGCGACATATCGAGAAGTTATGGGAGCGACCGATCCGAAGGAAGCGGCGGAAGGCACAATCCGTAAGCTGTTCGCGGAATCGAAGGGCGCCAACTCAACGCATGGTTCAGACAGCCCCGCGGCGGCCGATCGCGAGATTGCGTTGAACTTCCGCCTCGACGAGATTGTCGGCTGAACGATCATCGCTAGACCACTGAGAGCGGCGTCTTCGTCGACGCCCCTCTTGCTCTTAGGCAGCCAGCCGGTCTCAGCGACGCGCAACGCAAAGAGGATCCCGGCGCTTTCTTTGGATCGATCCACGCCACGCTGAACCATCTTCTGTGGGCGGACCAGATGTGGCTGATGCGGTTCGGGGCGCAGCCGAAACCCCAGGCTCAACCAACCGTCGAAGGCCTGAAGCAGCACGAGGACCGGGGTTCTGCCCCGGGCTTCACGTTGGCCGCTGATATTTGCCCAAAATGCACTGAGGGGCTTATCAACCCGCGCAAACGTGCACGCCATTCGCTTACGAAGCGTCAGCAAGGAATGCGACGCTCATCTGACCGCCGGTCCCCGTATGATGGCGAAAGAGCTTTTTGAAATCTCTCGCCCCAAGGGCCGCCGATAGAACCGGCAGCTCCTCGGGCGCTTCGCCTGGCTGGCATAGCCAAGCCGGCGGTAAAGCGGCGCTTAGGCGGCCGCGACCCAACTGCCCGCGACGAACCCGAAAGCCACGGCATCCGGGTTACGGCGTGCAGTTTCAAGCAATTTTTCTGGTGATTCGACATCGAGGGAGGACATCGAAGCTCCCCCTACCTTTTTGCGCGATTTTGCGCCCGTTAAAAGAAACACGGGTTTACCGAGAATTACGGTTTTCACAGACTCCATGGCCGGGGTCTCCTGGAGTTGAAACGCACCCAAGGTATTTACAAGCTAAGTGACGCTCAGAATTCCCTATTAAACCGCTAACGTGCTGGGAGTATGACAGGATTAACGGCAACCGGATACGGAGCCCATTCGCACCTGCGAGCCATCTACAACTGAGATGCTATTTTCTGAGTATTTCCCGGCCGAATCGCGATGGTGCGTTGCGAAATATCTTGTGGATAAGTACGCCGCCACGCTTTTTAGGGTGCGTTCTGAGTGCCTCACGTTTCGGTGAACAAACGAGATTGCGCCCCGGCCGAATGAAAGGCCTCCACGTGGTGATCGCTGAAGCGCAGAATGGCATCATTGCGGTTCGAAGCGAACGCGAGCTAGCTGAGTTCTCGAATCTTGAAGGGCAACCCGCCTTTGGGCGTCAGCGTCACGGTCGCGTTGAGGCGTGCCGGGTCGTTGCCAACGTATTCCGGCCGGAAGCGACGGAGCAGCAACGATAGAGCCAAAGTATTCTCGACTTGGCTCATCGCGCCGCCGATGCAGGATCGCTTACCCGCACCGAACGGAAGATAGCTGTACTTCACCTGCTTCTTGGCGTTGCCGGCCATCCATCGCTCCGGCTGGAACTGGTCCGGGTCCGGCCAGAACTTCGGATTATGATGTGCGCCGTAAGCGAAGAGCGTAACGCGGTCGCCTGGATTGATCTTGACGCCGCCAATCTCGTCTTCGGCGGTGGCAACGCGGATCAGGCCCCAGATAGGCGGATAGATGCGCATTGTTTCTTGAATGACGGCGCGCGTATAGGCGAGGCCGGAATAATCGGCGGCCGTCGGCGGACGGTCGCCATAAACCGCCTCGCCTTCACGGCGAATTCGCTCGCTTGCTTCCGGGCGGCGCGACGTCTCGTAGAGCGCCCACGCCAGTGTCAGCGCCGTCGTCTCCGTTCCCGCCCAAAGGTACTGCTTCAATTCATCGATCGCCTGCGACGGATCGAATTCCGGAACGGCCGGATCATCTACCGCCGCCTGGATCATCTTCAAAAGTGTGCGCTCGCGTTCTTCGCGTGGATCGGATGCGATGACGGCAGGCGGCACGCTTGCCCAGACTTCCATGGCTTTGGCCGCGTCTTCGTCGGTCATTTCGAAGATCTCGCCCGCTTGCTTGCGCAGGCGGATGTCGCGATGATTCATCACGTCCGTATAGGTCTTCACGCACTTGAACACGAGGTGTGGATTGAACGGCATGTCCCGGTCGAACAAAGCCTTACAGATCATGTCTGCCGCAAGCGTCCAGGTTTGCTCCACCATTTCGATCGTCTCGCCGCTCTTTGCCAGATCGGCCCACAGCCCCATCTTTGCCTCAATGGCCTTCAGGAAATAGGGGATGTATTCGGCGAACATGTCCGGGTGGAACGCCGGCTGCTGCGGCATCCGGATCTTTTGCCAGAGCGCACCATCGTTCGTGATCATGGATTTGCCGAAAATCGGCTTTAGACCGTCGAAGTACTTGATGTAGTTGTCGGCCTTCGTAACAAGCACATGCTTGAAATACTCGGGCTCTGAAATGAGAACGACGCGCTGGTGCGCCATATTGACGGGCAGTACGGACCCATAGCGCTCCATCATCTGCATCAGGATGCGCATCGGGTTCTCGGGATCGCCCCGCAGCAAGGGCGTGAGCTTGAACCAGATGCTCGACTCTTCGCCAAGCCCCAAGGTGTGGCTGGGTGTCGTTTCCATTACGATGCCTCCATTCGGAGCGGCGAACCCGTGCGCGAAACCGCAGCCGCTACACGCGATTAGGTAACCAGCGGTATCGGGTCGGCACTTCAATCCACCGGATATCCCTCTCCGGAAGATTCAGAAATATCATGCTTTAGGGGGGGGCTGTCCATGCGACGGCAGCGCAAGGTAACCGAGGTGTGGCATTCTATGTCACAGATTTGGTGAATAAAGTGGTGACGATGCCCTAACTTCATGGGATGTCGACACTTTTTCTCCTTCGCATCGAACAAGACCTGCGGCGACGAGCTTTAACGCTGCCGGATAAATTTTGTGTTCGGCCGCGAGAACGCGCTCAGCGAGCAGAGCTGGAGTGTCGCCGCCAAGCACTGGGACGGCGGCTTGGGCGATAATTGGGCCCTCGTCCATTTCCGCTCGGACGAAGTGGACCGTGCACCCCGTGATCTTGACGCCGGCTGCCAGCGCGCGCTCGTGCGTATGCAATCCCTTGAAACTCGGCAGCAGCGAAGGGTGGATGTTGATCATGCGATTTCGCCAGCTCTCGACAAAGCCGGGCGTCATCAAGCGCATGAAACCCGCCAACGCGACGAGTTCGACCTTTGCGGTGGTGAGCGCCTGTTGCAACGAGGCTTCAAAAGCTTCGCGCGTTGCGTGGCGAGTATGATCGATCGACGCCGTTGGCAGGCCCTGAGCCTTTGCCCATTCGAGCCCGGCCGCATCCGGTCTGTTGGAGGCAACGAGCACGATCTCGGCAGGGTAATCTGCGGCGCTGGCAGCTTTGACGAGCGCTTGCATATTCGAGCCACGGCCCGAAACCAAAATGGCGGTAGGAGTTTTTTTGAGCGTCATGGCGGCGATTTAGCACGATCAGCCGGTAAAGAGCGAGAGCAGCGCGAACAGGCCTTCCGTCACGCTATGGGCTTCGGACTTTGCTTGATCGAACGTCGTCGGTCCTTTGCTTTGCACGCCGACATGCTGAAGCTAGCTGCGCGCGCCTAGCCCGGAATATTCAGCAGCAAGCATGAGCCAACGCTGCGCTTCGTATCGCGTAGCGTGCTAAGCAGCGTCCAATCCGGGCAATCGTCGCCAAGTCATATAAGCGCGAATGTCTGTCAGTTGCCCGTCCGCGAGTCGCGCCATTGGCGGAGCATCATCATCTTGATGAACAATCTCGGCCGTAATCCATCGGTCGCCAAAATCTACGTCCGAGCCACGACCGTTCGACCGGCGTGGCACGCGATATTTGATCTCTATAATCTCTCCGACCAAAAGATCTGACATCTCAGCATTCATCAAAAATCTCCGGCGGAAGGTTGCAGGAGATCGCAGTCTACGTGCCTAATTTTGCAGTTCGATGGCAGCGATGAGGCATCTGCCGCATACAGGTCGGCGTGAAATCAGGGCTTCCAAAGTCTTGCGGCAATGTGGAGCAATCGCAAATTTATCGATTGACTCTAGCGGCAGTTGATAGCTCCACCCTCGCGCTGCGCCAAGTGCGTATCGGCGACACTATGATGATGCGATTCCGGAGGTCCTCATGAACAATTGGATATGTTGCGCAGTCGCTGCTGCTGCAATGTCGATGTCCTCGGCTCCGGCATTTGCCAATCAAAATGTAATCAAGCTTTCAAGTGATCCTGCGAACTGGGCGATCCAGTCCGGCGATTATGCAGGCACGCGATATTCAAAGCTCGATCAGATCACCACCTCAAACGTCGGGGGGCTTAAGGTCGCTTGGACATTCTCGACCGGCGTCCTTCGCGGTCACGAGGGCGGCCCGCTCGTGGTGGGCGATGTTATGTACGTCCATACGCCATTTCCGAATACGGTCATGGCACTCGATCTCAATAATGATCAGAAGATCCTCTGGAAGTATGAGCCGAAACAGGACGGCTCCGTCATCGCGGTGATGTGCTGCGATACGGTGAACCGTGGCGTGCAATATGCTGAGGGCAAAATCCTCCTCCATACGGCGGACACATCGCTTATCGCGCTCGATGCAAAGACCGGCAAGGAACTGTGGAAGGTTGTCGACGGCGATCCGAAGAAAGGCGCGACAGGAACGGGCGCGCCGCTCATCGTGAAAGACAAGGTCATTGTCGGCGTTTCGGGCGGCGAATTCGGTGTCCGCTGCTATCTCACGGCATACGATTTGAACTCGGGTAAAAAAGTCTGGCGGGCTTACTCGATGGGGCCGGACGCCGAGATTCTTGTCGATCCCGATAAAACGACGTCGCTCGGCAAACCGGTTGGCAAAAACTCGTCCCTCAAGACCTGGAACGGCGACCAGTGGAAGATCGGAGGCGGCCCAACGTGGGGCTACATGGCCTACGATGCCGAGTTAAACTTGATCTACTACGGCACCGGCAATCCGTCGACCTGGAATCCCGTGCAGCGCACTGGGCCAGACGGAAAACCGATTGACCAGAAATGGGCGATGACGATGTTCGCTCGCGATGCCGACACCGGCGTCGCCAAGTGGGCCTATCAGATGACCCCCTTCGATCAATGGGATTACGATGGAATCAACGAGCCCATTCTGGCCGATCTCGATATCAACGGAACGAAGCGCAAGACTGTGACGCACTTCGATCGCAACGGTTTCGGCTACACGTGGGATCGAGCAACGGGCGAACTTCTCGTTGCCAAGAAATTCGATTCCGAGGTCAACTGGTCGTCCGGCATCGATATGGACAAGTCGAGTCCGACCTATGGACGTCCCAAGCTCGTCAAGAAATACGAGCCGTTGAAGACCGGTGTAGACGACGTGACCAAGGGCATCTGCCCCTCGTCGCTCGGCGCCAAGAACGAGCAGCCGGCTTCCTATTCCAAGCTAACGGGTTTGTTCTACGTCCCGACCAACCACATGTGCATGGATTACGAACCGTTCAAAGTAAGGTACACGGCCGGTCAGCCATATGTCGGCGCGACGCTCACGATGTATCCGGCTCCAGACACGCCGAACCTCGGAAATTTCATCGCTTGGGATGGCGCAACGGGAAAGATCGTCTGGTCAAAGCCCGAACGATTTTCAATCTGGTCGGGCGCCTTGACGACCGCGGGCGGCGTCGCCTTCTACGGCACGCTAGAAGGCTATTTCAAAGCCTTGGATCAGAAGAGCGGCAAGGAGCTTTTCAAATTCAAGACGCCATCCGGCATCGTCGGCAATGCGATGACCTACATGCATGCTGGAAAACAGTATGTTGCCGTGTATTCCGGCGTCGGGGGTTGGGCCGGTATTGGGCTCGCAGCGGGCCTGACGGACCCGGAAGACGGCTCGGGCGCGGTCGGTGGATTCGCGAGCCTCAAGTCCTACACGGCCACGGGCGGCTCGTTGACCGCGTTCTCGTTGCCTTAGCCGCTAAAGTCCGTCAGTCGAAGCGAAGCCGGCCATCGTATTTCACGGCCCAGGCTTCGCCCTTGCCCTTGGCTTCCGACTTTTCTCCGGTCGGCGGAATGACATCGCCGATGACGACCGGCTCTTCGCCGGCTGCGCGAAGCGCCGAAATAACGTCCTCGGCTCGCGCCTTCGCTGCGACAACGACCATTCCAATTCCGCAGTTGAACGTGCGCAGCAGTTCCGCGTCGCTGAGAGCGCCGGTGCTTGCCATCCATTCGAAAACCGGTGGTGCCGCAAATGTCGAAAGATCGATGCGCGCCGCGACATCCTTCGTCATCACGCGCGGCAGGTTTTCCGAAAGGCCGCCTCCGGTGATGTGAGACAGCGCCTTGATTGCGCCGCTCGGGCCCGATCCGCCCGTGGCGCGGATCGCTGCAAGCAGAGGCTTCACATAAATTCGCGTCGGCATAAGCAATGCTTCGCCGAGCGTGCTTGCCGATGCAAACGGCGCCGCGTCTTGCCAGTTGAGCTTGGCACGTTCGACGAGCTTGCGGACAAGACTGTAGCCGTTCGAGTGCACACCGGACGATCTGAGTCCGATCAGCACGTCGCCCACGGATATGTCGGCACGGGGCAGAATTTCGCCGCGTTCGACAGCCCCGACGGAAAAACCCGCAAGATCGTAGTCGCCTGCCTGATACATTCCCGGCATTTCTGCCGTTTCGCCCCCGATGAGCGCGCAGCCTGCCTGCCGGCAGCCTTCCGCAATCCCCCCGATGACTTCACGCGCGACGGTCGTATCGAGTTTTCCCACAGCGAAGTAATCGAGAAAGAACAGCGGTTCGGCACCCTGCACGACGAGGTCGTTAACGCACATAGCGACGAGATCGATGCCGATCGTGGCGTGCTGACCGCTATCGATTGCGATTTTGAGCTTCGTTCCGACGCCGTCATTCGCGGCGACGAGAATGGGGTCGCGAAAACCCGCCCGTTTGAGATCGAAAAGCCCGCCGAAGCCTCCGAGATCTACATCGGCTCCGGGCCGGCTCGTGGCTTTCGCGAGAGGCTTGATCGCAGCGACAAGCGCGTTACCTGCATCAATATCGACCCCCGCATCCGCATAGGTGATCGGCTTCTGCGATTTGTCTGTGGGCGAAGGCATCTATCCTCGTGGCATGAGAGCGTGAGACGTCGGTCTCTGCATCTTTGTGGGCAGCGAAGCAACGACTTGCGGTTAAACTCACTTTTGCCCCATTGCCAACCCGTCATAGGGGTCGTAGCAGCCCTGGCAAATGAGGGCAACGAAGCCTCTGAGAGGTTTTTCATTCCGGCCGGGGCTAGAACGATGAGGGACGGGGTGCGCGCCGGTCGTTATTTAGCAATCGTTTTCACTGTCTGGACGGCAGCCGTCGCGGCGGGCAGCGGGTTTGCGGTCGCAGCCGGGGCCAACGCTGCTTATACCGTCGGAAACTATCCCGTCGAAGCAACAGCTGCCAACGCAGTTGCCGCCAAACAGCAAGCTTTGGCCGACGGCCAAAAAGCCGCCTTCCGTTCGCTTTTGAAGCGTATCGTCCCAGTAACCGACTATAAGCAACTTACCCGCGTTTCAAGCGTGAAGGCAGCCGACCTCATTTCCGGCATCACCGTGCGCTCGGAGCGAAATTCGACGACCGCTTACATCGCGAACCTCGATTTCTCGTTTCAGCCGGATGCCGTTCGCGCAGTGCTGTCTCAGCAGAGTATCCCATTCGTGGATCAGCAAGCCGCGCCGGTAACCGTTGTGACCGTGCTGATGCAGGGAGATCCGCCGAACGCGGTCAACGATATGGGCGTATGGCGCCGTGCGTGGACCGGTCTCGATCTCGATCACACAATCACGCCCGTCAAGATCGCTGACCTGAAGTCTGACATACATACGGACACGGTCAAATTGCTGCTTGCCGGAGACGACAAGGGCCTCCAGGCCTTGAATACGGCTTATGGAACGAAGCTCATCGTCTTCGCCATCGCCGAGCCGGACCCGGTGGCTAAGAAGCTGACCGTGACGCTTGCAGGCCGCGATAATGTCGGAACGCTGCTTTTGAAGCGAAACTATCGGATATCCGACGGAGATCTTGATTACGCTTCGCAACTCGCGGCGGTCGTGGCGCTCGGCGTGCTTGAGGGCCGATGGAAAGCCATGAAGTCGGCGCCGCCCCGGCAAGCCACGAATGTGCCGGTCTGGGAGGCCACGACCAGCGGCAGTGGCGAGGAAGTGACGCTCATCGCCGAATTCACCAGCTCCAGGCAGTGGGATCAGATGCGCTCCCAGTTGCTCGATACCCCGGGCGTCGACGCGCTCAATATCCAGTCCGTATCGGATCGTGACGCCGACGTGTCATTAAGCTTTCCTGGCGGAGCCAGACGTCTGGCAAATGCCCTTGCCGAGAGAGGGCTTAATCTCATAAACACCCAAACCGGCTGGGTTCTCCGTTCAAATTATTAAAATCCATCGTATCTGCCCTGCAACGGCTTAAACGATGCAGGCTGCGGATTTTTGCACTGAGATGGAGGATATTCTCGACGAAGCGAACCTCGAGAGGTTAGTTAGATGCGCGCGCTCCTGGTCGAGCCGCGCACCCGTGAGCGGGGAGGCCTTCCAAGACAGGATCTATTTCGGCGTGAGCATACCGAACCTCATTACGCTTGGTCGAGTGATCCTTGTACCTGTCGTTTTCTGGCTTTTGCTGACCGGAAAGCTCCAGGCAGCATTCCTTGCCTTTGTCGTGGCCGGCATTTCAGACGCGGTCGATGGCTTTCTCGCCAAGCGCTTTTGTTGGGAGACGGAGCTTGGCGCGTATCTCGATCCAATTGCAGACAAACTGCTCATCGTTTGCATTTTCATCGCTCTCGGCGTTACCCACCGCTTGCCATCGTGGCTCGTGATACTTGTGGTGTCGCGCGACGTGCTGATCGTGATTGCCGTGGTCCTCTCGTGGCTCCTCGATCATCCGACCCCTATGAAGCCGCTGGCCGTGAGTAAAATGAACACGGTTGTGCAGATTGTTCTCGCCGGAACCGTGCTGGCCGACGAGGCATTTGCTCTGAATTTGAACGGTCCCGTACAGATTTTAATCTTACTGACAGCTGCGACCACAGCCGCGTCGCTCGCCGCGTATTTGCGCATTTGGCTGCGGCACATGACGTTCTCGGAGTCGACAAGCTCGAAGACGTAACGCGAATCGATTTCTATTTCTTGTTGCCTGGTGAGAGAGGCTAAGAGGCGATGCAAATTGAGCGGCATGCGGTGTTCTGGACGGTGGCCGCCCTGCTGTTCGCGTACCTTGTTCAGCTCCTCGCGCCGGTGCTCCTGCCGTTCGTGATCGGTCTGCTGCTCGCCTATTTCTTCAATCCCACTGTCGACGCCCTGCATCGCATCGGCCTTCCGCGCTGGGCATCCTCTATTTTGCTTTTGAGCCTTCTGACCTTCGTGATCGTGCTCGGCTTGGTATTTCTCGTGCCGATTCTCCTGCAGCAGGCGGCCGGCCTGGTCGAAGCGGCGCCCCGCCAGATCGATCGTTTGAAGATCATGATCGAGGCTGGCGCGCGCGACTACCTTGGGCCGCGCTATCCGCAAGCGGAAAACGCCTTGCGCAGCGCATTGGACACGTTCACTGCATCCGCTCCCTCATTGCTGGCAGGTGTCGTCAAGAGCATTTGGAACCAGGGGGCCGCGGCATTCAACTTCGTTTCTTTTGTCCTCATAACGCCGGTGGTGTTCTTCTACACGCTGCGGGACTGGCCAAAAATTGTAGAGAAAGTTGATTCATGGCTGCCGCGGGACAACGTTCATCAGCTGCGTGCGCTTGGGGTTGAAATCAATCACCGCGTGTCGGCGTTCATTCGCGGACAGGGCGCAGTTTGTCTCATTCTTGCGCTTTTCTACGCGGCGACGCTCAGTTTTGCTGGGCTCGAATATGGTCTGCTCGTTGGGTTGTTCACTGGGCTGGCCGCGTTTATTCCCATCGTCGGCTGGTCGTTAGGAGCCTTCACGGCGATCAGCCTCGCGATCCTCCAATTCTGGCCCGACGTCATGAGCATCTCCCTCGTCATTGCGATAATGCTCGTCGGTCAGGCGCTCGAGTCAGCCGTTCTCTCTCCGAGTATCATAGGTGCTGAGGTTGGATTGCATCCGGTCTGGTTGATCTTCGCTCTCCTGACCTTCAGCTATCTGTTTGGATTCCTCGGCCTTCTCGTGGCCGTGCCCGTTTCCGCCGCAATCGGCGTGCTCGTACGCTTCGCCCTTAAGACGTATCTTACGTCGTCGGTCTACACCGGCAATGCTGAAGCTTAATCTCAAAGACCACATGTCCAATAAGCCGGAGCAACTTGTCTTCGAACTTCCGCATCGCGCCGCGATGGGTCTCGAAGATTTTCTCGTCTCGGAATCGAACGCCGCAGCCGTCGCGCTTGTCGATCGCTGGCCGGATTGGCCCATCAGCGCGGCAATCCTCGTCGGTCCTAAAGGTAGCGGCAAGACCCATCTGGCCAACGTGTGGCAGTTAAGAACCGCGGCTACATCTTACCCGGCGACGGTGCTCTCTCGCGAAGGCGTCCCGGCGGTAGCTTCGTCGAGCGCTGTCATAATCGAGGATATCCAAACGCTCGTTGATGAAGCAGCCCTGTTCCATTTGCTTAATCTCGTCCGAGAGCAGCGTTTGCAGATTCTTCTGACCACCGATACTGCACCGGGCGATCTCTGCATTCGCCTTCCCGATCTGCGTTCGCGGCTGAAGGCCTTGCCCATGGCTTCGATCGACGCACCCGACGACGCGCTGTTACGCGCCGTCTTGGTAAAGCTTTTCGCAGATCGCCAATTGAGCGTCGAACCGCACGTCATCGATTATGTTCTCGTTCGAATGGAGCGATCGATGTCTGCGGCGGAACGGTTCGTTACTGAGGCGGACCGCCAAGCTCTCGTGCGTCAACGCCGTGTGACGCGAGCAATCGCGGCCACGGCGCTCGACGTCCTGGGTTATTGAGCAAAGTGGCCGCTGTCTTGTGGTCGCGAAGCAATTTAAGTGTAAGCTCGCAGATTGAATGAGTGGTCGATTTTCGGAGCCCACCCCGATTATGGCAACGGCAAAAAGCAGAAGCGGCGCCAAAACGCATATTCAAGAGGTCCCGCAAGGACCCGATCGCTTTTACAATCGCGAGCTGTCCTGGCTGCAATTCAATCGACGCGTTCTGGAGGAAGCTGCCAATCAGCAGCACCCAATGCTTGAACGCCTGCGCTTCCTCTCGATTGCCGCCGCAAATCTCGATGAATTTTACATGGTCCGCGCGGCGGGCGTGTACGGCCAAGTCCGCGCTGGCATTACGACGCTATCTCAGGATGGCTCGACGCCAATGCAGCAGCTCGCCGCAATTAACAAATTTGCGGCCAAACTCGTGGCTGACGAGCAGGCACTATGGCAGTCGATCAAGAAAGATCTCGCCGTGGCAGGCCTCTCGGTATTGCAGGCCGATGAGCTCGA
>Ga0182749_1001749_pt1 | contig 16704 bp, 15 predicted proteins | sample eDN3rd37CKraftMG_FD_128875 | JGI IMG/M metagenome (GOLD analysis project Ga0182749, IMG submission 128875) | Enriched Miracle-Growth compost microbial communities from Emeryville, California, USA - eDNA 3rd pass 37_C Kraft MG (version 2) (version 2) ...
CAAATCTCACGCGGTGCCCGTCATCTGGGTGGCTTCCGAAGAGCGTGGGCACGATTCCCGTTTTTATCCACCGGCCTATTCCTATACGCTGCCGCTGACATTCAGCGCGGTGGAGTTGCGGGCTATGATTATGCGGGCGGCGGGCAAGTCGGCCAGCAGGCAGGCGCGCGAGGAACCCCGTGTACCGCAGGCACCCATGATTGCAGTGTCGCCGCTGATGCGGCGCGTCATTGCTGATGTCGAGCTGTATGCGGACTGCGACGCCAGCGTGCTGGTGCACGGCGAAACCGGCGTGGGCAAGGAGCGGGTCGCGCAACTGCTGCATGAGCATTCGGCCTACCGCCGGGGGCCTTTTGTGGCGGTGAACTGCGGTGCGGTGCCCGAAGGCCTGTTCGAGGCGCATTTCTTCGGGCATGCCAAGGGGGCATTCACAGGCGCGGTGGGTGCGCACAAGGGATACTTCGAGCAAGCCGACGGCGGCACGCTGTTCCTGGATGAAATCGGCGATCTGCCGCTGTATCAGCAGGTCAAGCTGCTGCGGGTGCTGGAGCAGCGCAGCATCACGCGTCTGGGTTCGACAGTGGATATCCCGGTGAGCTTTCGCTTGGTGTCAGCCAGCCACAAGGACTTGCCGCAACTGGTAGCCGACGGCAAATTTCGCGCCGACCTTTATTACCGGCTGGCAGTGATCGAGCTGGACATCCCCAACCTGGAGCAGCGCGGCAAGGAAGAAAAGCAGGCGATATTCCAGGCACTGGCCGCACCGCTGCTGCCCGAAAAACTGATGCCGCCGCCCCAATGGCTGCTGGATCGCGTGGGTGCCACGGCCTTCCCCGGCAACATCCGACAACTGGCCAATCTGGTCGAACGGGTCGCCATCCTGGTGCGCCAGCAGGGCATCTGGGACAACGGAAGACTGGACAGGATATTCGAACGCATGAGCGCGCTTCCCGGCCAGAAGCGGCAAACAGGCCCCACATCGGACAAAGCAGATGCGCCCATGGTCGCGCAGTCCCAGCACGGCCGACCGGAAAATGATGAGCCAGACCTTTCCGAGGCTGACCGTCAGGAACGCTCGCGCATCATTGATGCCCTGAACCTGAATGGCTGGCGACGCCAGGATACTGCTGCAGAGCTGGGGATCAGCCGCAAAGTGTTGTGGGAAAAAATGCGCAAACTTCAGATATCCACACAAAGTGAGAATATTGATGGCTGAGTGCAGGCTAAAATGGCCCGTTCGCCACGGCGGCACCATGGCGCGGCGGTATGGGCCGCAGCATGACAAGGCGGCGCAGGCCTTTCGGCACTGGTCAGAATCACCATCTACCGATAATTTCAATAAAGGGAAACCGGTACTTCGCATGAACCGTTATCACGCAGAATTCAAAACATTGTTCGTGGCCTTGGCATGTGTTGGACTAGCCGGGTGTGCATCACTCAAGTCAGACAGTGGCGCCGTGGTCTCCCAGGCCCAGCCGACTCAGGAGGAAATGCAGGCGGAAGTTACGCCCCTGGAAGGGTCCCAGCCTGCCGCCCAGAGTGTCACCGAAGTGGTGCCGCAAGCCCCTTCGAGCACAGTTGCCGAACTGCAGCAATTGATCCGCAGCAAGGGTGTCAGCGAACTGCGTACCAGCTACAATGGCAACTATGGTGCAAGCCTGCTGTTCAAGCGCGATACGCTTACGTATTACACTGCGCTGTTTCAGAACCAGAACTTCTGGCGCGTAGTCAAGACGCAAGACCATCAGCAGGCCGAACGCCTGTACAGGCAGTTTGTGGCCGAAACCAACGAACTGGCGGAAGTCGATCTCAAGCGCATACGCCTGGAGGCCAACTACGCCAGCACCGAAAAGCAACTGAACCAACGCGCTGACGAGCTCAGCGTATTGCGCAACGACCTTGAGGTACAGCGCCAGCAGCAAGCCCTGGTCACAGCCCAGCAGGCAGCCGCAAAACGCGAAGCCGAACAGATTGCGCAACAGGAAAAAGACGCACGCGAGCAATTGCGTGACCTGCAAAACCAGATCAGGGCGCTGGAAGCGCAGCGCACGGCCCTCGGAGACACTGCACCGACACGCCGTTCGCGCTAGCAAACGGCCCCTGCCCAAGGAGGCCGCCATGGCGAACACCCCATCAATCACGGTTCTTTATTTTGCCCAGGTTGCCGAGCTGGCAGGGCTGCGCCAGGAGATTCAGACGCTGGCTGAAGCTGTCAGCGGCACGGAATGGCTGGAAGACCTGGAAGTTCGTTATCCGCAGCTTGCGCCGACAGCACGCCTGAAGATCGCCATCAACCAGCAGCATGCGCCGCATCAGGCGCTGATCCAGCCGGGTGATGAGGTGGCCGTCTTCGAGCCCGTCACCGGAGGATGATCATGGCACCACGGCAAGATACCGGCGGGGCCAGTCGCGTCACTGTTCAGGAAGCTGATTTCGACAGCGCCGCGCTGGTGGTCGCCATGCGCAAGCGCACTGCGGGCGAGGCAGGCGCGCTGGTCACCTTTACCGGCTATGTGCGCGATTACACCCCCGATGCGCCCACCCATACGCTGTTCCTGGAACATTATCCGGGCATGTGTGAACGGGAGATCGAGCAGCTTTGCGACACCGCAAGCGAACGCTGGCAGGTGCGCGACTGCTTGGTGGTACACCGGGTGGGCGAGCTGCGCAACAGCGACCAGATTGTATTCATTGCCGTCGCCAGCGCCCACCGGGGCGATGCCTTCCGCGCCTGCGAATATATTATCGACGCGCTCAAGACGCGGGCGCCTTTCTGGAAACGGGAAACGCTGTCCAGCGGCGAACGCTTCTGGGTGCAGCAGCACACCGCCGACGCCGACAAGACCAGCGCATGGGAAGCCGAAGGCAGCCCGCCCTGAGCCTTGTGCCCCAGGCCCCGAGCACTGCCTGAGCGCGTTCCAGACCCAGGCCAGAAAAGACAGCCGGGCGTCCTTCGGGACGCCCGTTCTTCAGCCCGACAGCCCATCCTTGCCCCCTGCCTCACCACCCGCACCCGCTTACGGCTTACACTGTGCAGAGTGCGCGTCCACGCGGGCTGCGCCCTGACTGTCAAATCCACAACAAGAACGGACCCAGACACAGACCATGAAAGCAAGCACCGACAAAGCCCCCGTCTCCCTGGGCTGCGCCGTCGTGACGATCTCTGATTCGCGCGACAGCAGCAATGACACCTCCGGAGACTATCTGGCCCAGAGCCTGGAGGCCGCTGGCCACCGTTGCATACAACGAACCATCTGCCGCGACAATATCTACCACATCCGCAAAACGCTGAGCGGCCTGATCGTGGAACCCGGCGTCCACATCATTTTGTGCAACGGCGGCACGGGGTACTCCCACCGCAAGTCCACAGCGGCAGCGGTTACGCCCTTGCTGGACCAGTTCATCTCTGGCTTTGGCGAACTCTTCCGCCATCTGTCCTACCAGGAAATAGGCAGCTCGATGCTGCAGTCCGATGCCTTTGCGGGAACGGCCAACGACAAGCTGATTTTCTGCCTGCCGGGTTCCACCAATGCCTGCCGGACAGCCTGGGAGGGCATACTGCGCGAACAGCTTGACAGCACCCATCGCCCCTGCAACTTCGGAGCCGGTTTCAATGCTTGAATTCGACGACGCCCAGGCGCGGCTGGCAGCCGCGGGCAAGCCGCCCTCCATCACCGAAACCTGCCCGCTGCATGAGGCGCATGGCCGCGTGCTGGCGCAGACGCTGTTCGCCACGCTGGACCTTCCGCCTGCGGACAACAGTGCCATGGATGGCTACGCCATTCGTCACGCAGACTATGCCGCTGGCAAAGGCCTGCCTGTCCAGCAGCGCTGCTTCGCCGGCGAAATGCCGCAGGCCCTGGAAACCGGCAACGCCATCCGGTTGTTTACCGGCAGCCTGATCCCCGAAGGCGCCGACACGGTGGTGATGCAGGAAGATGGTGACGAGACCGACAATGCATTTTTCATCCGCGACCTGCCGCCCAAAGGCTCCCATGTGCGCTATCGCGGCGAGGATGTTGCCCAGGGCAAGCAGCTGTTCGCGTTGGGCAGGGTGCTGGGCGCTCCCGAACTTGCCATGCTGGCATCGCAGGGCTATGCCGAGGTTCCCGTCTATCCGCGCCTAAGAATCGGCCTGCTTACCACGGGCGACGAGTTGGTCGCTCCCGGCCAGCCACGCGGCGAACAGCAAATCTTCAATTCAAATGCGTCCATGCTGGCCGCGCTGGCCAGTGATATGGGGGCCGAGGTGGTACACGTGTTGCACGCCATGGACACGTCAGAGTCCCTCGAACAAGCCTTCGCAACGCTGCTGCGCGACTGCAATCTGGTGATCACTGTGGGTGGCGTGTCGGTCGGCGAAAAAGACCTGGTCAAACCCACACTCGAAAAACTGGGCGGCACCATGGATCTCTGGCGCGTGCGCATGAAGCCCGGCAAGCCGGTTGCGCTGGCCCGTGTGGGCGACAAGCCCGTCGTCTGCCTGCCCGGCAACCCCGTCTCGGCGTTTGCCGTATTCGCCATGCTGGTGTCGCCGCTGTTGCGTGCCATGCAGGGCCGCGCAGACATCTTCCCGCCAGTACAGTACGGCGTCATGGTCACAGACAAGCCTTTCAGCGAAAAGCGTGAAGAGTTCCTGCGCGTCCGTGCGGAATTCAACAACACCGGCCTGCCCGCGCTGACGGCATACCCTCAACAGGGTTCGGGCATCCTGAGTTCACTACCCTGGGCGACCGGGCTGGCCCGCATACCGGCCAATACGCTGGTGGAAGGCGGCGCTGTCGTGCGGTACTACGACCTGCGCCACTGGCTGTCCTGAACGCGGCCTAGGCCGCCACCAGGCCTTTTTCCAGCAGGCCATCGGCCAGGGCAATGAACTGGGCTACTGAAAGCTCCTCGGCGCGAGCCGTGGGAGCAATGCCCAGCGCATCCCAATCGATATGGGGCGCCCAGTCGGCCAGGCCACGGCGCAGCATTTTGCGCCGCTGAGCAAAGGCACGGGCCACCACAGCCTCGAGCGCGGCATCGCTGCGCGGGCGCTGCCGCGTTTCCGGCAGGGGAATCATGCGAACCACGGCCGACACGACACGAGGCGGCGGATCAAAGGCCTCGGGCGGCACATCAAACAGCTTTTCCATGTCGTAGCGCGACTGCAGCATGACGGACAGGCGACCATAATCGTCGCTGCGTGGCTGCGCCACCATTCGGTCGATCACTTCCCGCTGCAGCATGAAATGCTGATCGATGACCTGATCCGCGCACGACATCAGATGGAACAGCAGCGGGCTGGAAATGTTGTAGGGCAGGTTGCCCACGATGCGCAGGCGCTCGCCCAGGCCGGCAAAATCTACCTTGAGCGCATCGCCCTCCACGACCGTCAGGCGTTCCGGCGCATGGCTGCTGCGCAGCCGCGCGGCAAGATCCCGGTCGATTTCGACCACCGTCAGGTGTGCAAGCGCCTGCATGAGCGGGCCCGTCAGCGCCGAAAGGCCGGGGCCAATCTCCACGACGGCATCGTCGCGGTCGGGCTTGATGGCGCGCACGATCTGGTCGATGACACCTTCATCGACCAGGAAATGCTGGCCAAAGCGCTTGCGGGCCTGATGTTGCATTGCGATCAGTGTTTTCCGCTGCTGGCAGACGGGTCGAGACGGTTGTCGATATAGGCCTGGCCGCGAAGCTGGCTGAGCCAGTCCTCAAAGGCGGGCTCGAGCCGGCGCTGGAACAGGATCTGGCGAGCCTGCATGCGCTTGTATTCCTCGCCCATGTCTTTGTTGCGCCGCTCCAGCACCTGGATCAGATGCCAGCCGAACTGGCTGCGCACCGGCTCGCTGATCTGGTCGGGGGACAGCGAATTCATGACCTGCTCGAAGGCGGGCACTGTCTCGCCCGGCGAGAGCCAGCCCAGGTCACCGCCCTGCGGCGCCGTGGCATCCTCGGAATAGCGCTTGGCCAAGTCGGCAAAGCTTTCGCCGTTGAGAATACGCTGGCGAAGCTGCTCAAGACGCGTGCGCGCCTGATCGTCGGACATGACCTTGGAAATCTTGACCAGGATATGGCGCGCATGCGTCTGGGTCACCATCATGGGACCTTCCGGCAAGGACGGCTGGGAATCGCCCAGCGATGTGGACGGTGCGGCCTGCGCCTGACCGGCGCCTGCCTGACCACGCGACAGCACCTTCAGGATGTGGAAGCCATTGCCGCTCTGCACGATATCGCTGACTTGGCCTGGGCCAAGATTGCGCGTCGCGCTTACGAAAAGATCAGGCCAGCCCTGGACAGGCCGCGCACCCAGGTTGCCGCCCTCAAGCGCCTGCGGGCCATCCGAGGAGGAGGCCGCGACACCGGCAAAGTCCGCGCCGCCGCGCACCTTGGCCAGCAGCTGTTCCGCCTTGGCGCGCAGCTCATTGACCTGGGACGTCGATGAGCCTTCAGGCACTGCAACGAGAATCTGGGCAAGAGCCAGTACCTCGGGACCCGTTGCCGCTGCCGGAGCCTGGCCGCCTGCCGATGACAGCTGACGCTGACCGCCCTGGCGGGCCTGATTGCGCAGGAATGAATCAACCTCGCCGTCGGAAATATTGATGGTGCTGTCGACCACGCGCTGGCGCAGCATATCCATGCGGACCTCGTCACGCAGGCCGTCAAGATAGTCGTTCCAGCTCACGCCGGATTTCTCGATCTCGGCCCGCAGCTGCTGTTCGCTGATGCTGTTGCGCTGCGCAATGGTCTGTACCGCGCGCTGTACGTTCGCGTCGGTCACCCGTATGCCCAGCCGGTCTGCCTCCTGGGTCTCGAGCTCTTGCGACACCATGCGCTGCAGTACCTGTTTGCGCAACACATCGTCAGGCGGCACGGGAACATTCTGGCGCTGCATTTGCTGGCGCGCAGCCTGTGTCTGCACCTCCAGCTGGCGCAGCGTAATGACATGCTTGTTGACAACTGCCGCGATGCCATCGACGAATTCGGGCCCGCCCTGAGCGGGGGCGGCCTTGGCTGGCTGGGCTGGCTGGGCTGGCTGGGCCAGCGTCACGGCAACGGGAGCCATGGCGCCAGCCAATGTGACCAGTATGGACGCAAGCCAGCGCCTGGCGTACAGACTATGCATTATTCATACCTCTCGAAGGTAGTTTTTTCAGGTGTTGGAGGGTTGACCGATTCATATCCGATAACCCGGTCGCGCAGCAGGCTCATGGGGTCTGAACCTATCGAGCCCAGCCCAGCCAGTTCCAGCTGGAAGAAGATTGCACTGTTCACGTCTTCCCTGGATACGGCGTAGCGCTGCATCACAACGCGAGCCGTCCAGCAGCAGTCGCCCTTGTACTCAAGCCCGAAGATGGATTGTGTATTGCGCTTTTCCTGCAAGGAATAATCATAACGCCCCATGGCGTATATTTTTTTCGTGATCGGCCACTGGCCCGCCAGGCTGACCTGCTCGCGCGTGCGCAGATTCTCTTCGTCAATGTCCAGGGTGGGATCTGCGATCAGTCGCGGATCGCGCTCATAGCGATAGGAGAGCGACAGCGTGGTCAGGCGCTTGGGCAGCCAGCGCAGGCCGATGGACATGCGATTGCGGTCGCGGGAATCCGGGTTGTACTGGGCATCGAAACGAACGTTGAGCTTGTCGGTAAGCGCCGCGCTCGCGCCGAACAGATAGTCTGACTTGTGATTGGTACGCAGCGTCTCGGAACGCAGGGAAACTTTCTGGTCCTCGAAATACAGGCGCTGCGCGGCCGACAGCGACAGGCGCTCGAAGCCGGTATCTTCGTCCAGCCAGCGCGTGGTCAGCCCCACCGTGACCTGATTGGCGTTGGCAATACGGTCCCAGCCGCCGGAGAAGATATTCTCGTCAAAGGCCTGGGCAAAGTTGAAGGTCGCGATACTGGTGTCGTAGATCGGAATATCTGACTGGTCGCGATATGGCACGCGCAGGTAATAAATGCGCGGCTCAAGAGTCTGGATCGACTTGTTGCCGAACAGCGTGGTATTGCGCTCGAATGTCATGCCGGCATCGATTGAAGCAATCGGCAGTACACGCGTGATGGTATCCGGGCGTCCGGCATAGGTGGGCAAATCGTCTCGGTACCAGTCGGTGCTGTACTGGCTCATGTGCAGCCCTATCTTGGGCGTGACATACCAGCCTGCCCGCACGATGGGATAGGACAGCGTGGTGTATGAGCTCAGTCGGGTGCCGTCGGGCGCAATATGCCGGCTGCGCCACGGGTCATATACCGAGCCCGAATAACGCCCCGAATAGAAAGGCATCTTGAACTTTGTGGCATAGTTTTCCGAGACCAAGTCAAAGCCGCCCCAGTTGTAGCGCGCGCCGCGCACAAAGAGCTCCGGCTCCCTGTCATACTGCGGCCGGATATAGCTGCCGCGCGTGGAGTCTTGCAGCGTCTGGTATTTGTTTACCGACAGCCGCGCACTGAAATACTTGTAGCCAGACCAGTACAGCCTTGCCGTGCTGGGCAGATAGCTGACTGTCGAATCACGCAGGCCGAACGAAGAAAAATCGCGGAAGTAGTCATCGTCCGATACTCGCCGTATATCGAACACTGCCCGGAAGCCGTTGCCGAAGTTATGCTTGTGCTGCGACATGAACAGCCAGCGTTTCTCGCCTGTCTGGTTATCCGACGGCAGGTAGGTGCCGTCTATCTGTCCGCTATATCCCCGCCCGAGATAGCGGAACTGCCCACCCAGCTGCAGGCCGCGCTTGCTGAGATAGCGTGGCGACAGCGTGGCATCGTAGTTGGGTGCGAGATTGAAATAATAAGGCAGCGTGAACTCGAAGCCGCTGCGCGAAGTGGTGCCATAGGTAGGCAGCAGAAAGCCCGATTTGCGCTCTTTCTTGACCGGAAAGGTGAGATAGGGCGAGTACAGGATGGGCACATCCTTGAAATACAGCACCCCATGCCGCGCCACGCCCTCGTTCTCGTCGAAATCAAGGTCGACCTGGGGGGACGATATATACCAGGCTGGGTCCGGACATGGGCAGCCCGCATAGGTGGCGTCTTTCAGGCGCATGCGCGTCTTGCTGAAAATATCCACATGCGAGGCGGTGCCCGAACCGCCCGTCGCGCCCGTCCAGAAATTCGCGTCGTAGACCTCGCCGGTATCGCTGTTCACATTGAAGTCGAGCGAAGATCCGGTCACGACGCCGCCGTCGCGCATGATCAGGCCATTGCCGCGCACACGTGCCTGCCCCGTGGCCCGGTCATAATCGATATAGTCGCCCTTGACCACCGAATCGATGCGACGCACCTCGGCCGAACCCTTCAGGATGACGCGGCCCTGCTCGTCGGTCTCCATCTTGTCGGCTATCGTGAAAGCCGACATATCGTTGTCGCTGATATTGCTGTGCAGGGTCAGCTTGGGTGCGACCCGCAGGCCGCTTGCGCTATCGACATTGGCCTGGGCCGCATCGCCTGCCGCGCCCCCGGACATGGCGCCGGCCTGCGTCAGGCCGGCAGTGCGCGGCTGCGCCGGCGCGGCAGGCTGCTGTGCCTGCGCCGCCGGCAAGCTGCCGATTGCGAAAAATACTGCCCACCAGACCAAACGCACGAGGATGCGACCTCCTGAAAACTGACGAAATGCCGACGCGGCCAAAGGCCTGAACGCCGGGTCGGCACGCGTTTTGCTGCAACCCTCCCACCACGAGCGCCGGCAAGCCGGTATTATAGAGAACGCGCAATTGCATGATTAAAGCATGACCGGCGTTTTTCCGTCTCAGCCTCACTTCTTTCAAAATGAATTCTGTTACCGAATCCGGCAACGATAGCCGCCGCGCCGCCCTTGAGCGCTGGCTGCTCAGCATCGCCCCCCAGCACCAGCTCGATCTTTCCACCCTGGCCCCCGCCTCAAGCGACGCCAGTTTCCGGCGCTATTTCAGGCTGGACGCCGGCCAGGGCACTGCCGTGGCAATGGATGCCCCTCCCGCTCAGGAAGACTGCGGCCCCTTTCTGCATGTAACAAAATTGCTGGCGGATGCGGGCCTGAACGTGCCCGCCATTCTGGCGGAAAACCGGGTGGAAGGCTTTCTGCTGCTGTCAGACCTGGGACGAGACACGTTTTACCATGCCGTCCAGGCGGGGCTGGACGACAGCCGCCTGCAGTCCATGTATCGGGGCGCATTGGGCGCACTGGCCAGGATGCAGCAGGCATCGACGCAAGGTCTGCAGGCATTCGACGCCCCGCGCCTGCTGGAAGAATTGTCGGTGTTTCCGCAATGGTACGCGCAGAAACACTGCCAGGCCGAGCTGAGCGGGGATGAACAATCGGCGCTGTCGGATACCTTTGGCATGCTTGTGGCCGACAACGCCAGCCAGCCCCGCGTGCTGGTCCATCGCGACTTCCATTCACCCAACCTGATGGTGGGCGACAGCGACGACGCGCCCGGCATCATCGACTACCAGGATGCGCTGGCCGGCCCCATCACCTATGACATTGCATCGCTGGTCATGGATGCGCGCACCACATGGGAAGAGCCGCAACAGCTCGACTGGGCCATACGATACTGGGAAATGGCGCGCGCGCGGGGCCTGCCAGTGGGCGATGATTTCGCCAGCTTCCACCGGGCCTACGAATGGACGGGCCTGCAACGCAATCTGCGCATACTCGGCGTCTTTGCAAGGCTCTCGCACCGCGATGGCAAGCATCACTATCTGGACCACATGCCACGCGTCAGCGCCTATGTGCGGCAGGTGGCTGGACGATACAACGTCTTCCGGCCCTTGCTGCGCATTCTCGACAAGCTCGAGAACCGCCAGGCGGCGACCGGGTACACCTTCTGATGCGCGCGATGATACTGGCGGCGGGGCGCGGCCAGCGCATGCGCCCCCTCACGGACACCACGCCCAAGCCCCTGCTCGAAGTGGGCGGCAAGCCGCTGATCGTCTGGCATATCGAACGCCTGGTTGCCGCCGGGCTGCGCGACATCATCATCAATCATGCCTGGCTCGGCGGGCAGATCGAACAGGCACTGGGCGCGGGCGCGGCTTTCGGCGCCCGCATCCGCTACTCACCCGAGGCTCCCGGCGGCCTGGAGACAGCAGGCGGCATCGTGCAGGCCCTGCCCTTTTTTGAAGACCAGCCCTTTCTGGTCGTCAACGGCGATATCTGGTGCGACTGGGACCCCAGCGCAGCAGTCCATCTTGCCAGCCAGATGGAAGCCCGGAGAGCGCTTGCATGGCTGCTGCTGGTGGACAACCCGCCACAGCATCCCGAGGGCGACTTTGTGCTGGGGCCGGACGCCTGGGTCGCGGACCGGGGCACGCCTGGCACCGGTACCGCTCTCACATTTGCCGGCATCGGGGTCTATCAGCCCGCGCTCTTTGCTGGCCTGCGGGCGGGAATCAGCGCCCCGCTCGCCCCGCTTCTGCGTCAAGCCATGACGGCCCGGCAGGTATTCGGCACCCGCCACACGGGCGCATGGGAGGATGTGGGAACGCCCGAACGCCTCGCGGGCCTGAACCATTTTCTGCGCTCGGGCTCGCGTTACACTTGATTCAACCTGACCTCGGGTGTTTCAATGTCTGCCAAGACGCAACCAGGGTTGCCAAAGGCTGACACCGCCGCGCAAATCAGTCTATTCTTTACAGTTTTTCACACGATGCGTCAGCCGCAGTAGCTTCGGCGCGCCACCCAGGAATTATTGCCCATGTTTGGTTCCCAGAAACAACGTGCCTTCAAACCAACCGCCTATGGCGCCTCGCGCCGCCCACGCCGAATCCCGCGCTGGCTGGTGCTGATGTTGACGGGCGTGGTGCTGGGCGCGGGGGGCCTGCTGTTCCTGCAGAAGAGCTATGGCCCGCCCCGCCTGACGGTGGAGCAGTCGGAACAGCTGCACTACGATCTGAACAGTGCCAATATGGACAAGCAGCGGCTGCAGTCGGAGCTGACCCAGCACACCCATGATCTTTCCACGGCCAAGGCCACGCTTGCAGCCCAGGACAAAGACCTGACCCAGGCCCGAGCCGAGGTCGAATCGCTGCGCAAGGATATCCAGATACTGATCGATGCGGTGCCGCCCGATCCGCGCGGCACATCGCCCGGCATACGCGCTGCGTCCTTCCGCAACCGCGACGGGCAACTGGTCTACGAGGTGCTGCTCATGCAGAGCGAAAGCAAACCGCAGCACTTTGCAGGCATCGCCGACATGACGGTAGCGGGCAGTTATTCAAATGGCCGCTCCGCCAATATCGACCTGGACCCGGTCAGCGTCAGCCTGGATCGCTACACCCAGATCGAAGGCCAGGCTGAACTGCCCCAGGGCTTCCGCCCTCGCCAGGTCACGGTCAAGATCCGCGGCGAAGGTTCACAGAAGATCGTTGCCACACGCACGCTGATCGTCCAGCGTTGATCGTCCAGCATTGACCTTCCCGCGTTGGCTGTCCTGCATTGAATGACCAGCGCGGAACGCCCCACCCTCCTTGCGGACGGTGGGGCGATCTCTTTCTGGGCAATATTCCGGACCATGCCGGCCCCTGGCAGCCGGCTCAGGCGACGTGCTGCAGGAAGTCCTTCAGGCGCTGGCTGGGCGGGTTGCTGAGCAGCTCGTTCGGGCTGCCATCTTCCGCAATCTTGCCGCCATCGATAAATATCAGGCGGGTGCCCACCTTGCGGGCAAACTCCATCTCGTGCGTCACCACCACCATGGTCATGCCCGACTGCGCCACATCCTGCATGACTTTGAGCACTTCATGCCGCAGCTCGGGGTCAAGCGCGGATGTGGGCTCGTCAAAAAGCATCAGAATGGGCTTGATGGCCAGTGCACGGGCAATCGCCACCCGTTGCTGCTGACCGCCAGACAACTGGCCAGGATAATGGTCGACCCGCGAGGCCAGCCCGACCTTGTCCAGCAGTGCCAGCGCTTCTTCGCGCGCCTTGGACCTGGCCACGCCCCGCGTATGGACGGGGCCGAACATGACATTCTCCAGCGCAGTGAGCTGGGGAAACAGGTTGAACTGCTGGAACACCATGCCGGCCTCGCGCCGCAGCTCGCGCACCTGCGCCCCCTTGCCGCGCACACTCAGCCCATTGACGACGATATCGCCATCCTGAATGGTTTCCAGCACATTAATGCAGCGCAGCAGCGTAGACTTGCCCGATCCCGACGGGCCGACGATCACCACCACCTCGCCTTTTTCGATGCTCAGGTCAATGCCGTCGAGCACCACATTGTCACCAAAGCGTTTGACGACGTTCTTGAATTCGACAATGCTCATACGATCTGTGTCCTGTGTTCGACAAACTTCAGCGTCAGCGCAATAAAGCCCGTGAGAATAAGATAGATCACAGCCACCGCGCCCCAGATTTCAACCGAGCGGAAGTTGCTGGCTATGATCTCCTGCCCCTGGCGGGTAAGCTCGGCCACGCCGATGACGATGAACAGCGAAGAATCCTTCAGGCTGATGATGCATTGGTTGCCCATGGCTGGGATCATGCGGCGCAACGCAACCGGGCCGATGATGTAGGCCAGGATCTTCCAGAAAGGCAGGCCCATGGCTTCGCCCGCCTCTTTCAGGCCCTTGGGCACCGACTGCAGCGCGCCGCGCACGATTTCCGCGATATAGGCGCCCGAGTTGATGATCAGGGTGAAGATAGCAGCAGGCACAGCCTCGATGCGCCAGCCAAAAATAAGCGGCACGGCAAAATAGATGAACATCACCTGCACCACGATAGGGGTGCCCCGTATCACCAGGATATATACCTGGGACAGGAAGGAAAGCGCGATGGGAATAAAGCGCGCCAGACGCCACAGCACGGCAATGGCGATCAGCAATTGGATCAGCGGCCAGGCCCAGCCGGGCGTGCCGTCAGGCAGCGATGCATCTATCCATGATGACAAGCGCGCCAGTATATAAAGCACAATGAGTGTGGCAACCGCGGCCAGAACGCTGCGTCCTGTAACCTGCACGCGCACATAGGTGGTGATGACACCCGTGAGAAAACCTATGATGGTGCCGCCGATCAGGCCCAGCAGCGTTATCTGGATGGTAAGTTTGGTGCCTTCCATGAGGCTGGGCATGGCAGCCCAGATTACAGACCAGTCGAACGACGTCACGTTGATCGCCTCTCAATGACAGGCGCCTGCCCGGTCGGCCGGCGCCATAAAAGCAAAAAACGGCGATCCGGTGCAGTCACCAGATCGCCGCGCAACATCAAAGCCTGCTTACTTCACCTTTTCGCCGAACCATTTGGTGTACAGCGCTTCGTACTGACCATTGTCCTGAAGCGTCTTGAGCGCCTTGTTCACGGTCGCCACCAGCTCGCTGCCCTTGGGGAAAGCGATGCCGTAGTAATCGCCGCTCTTGAGCGCACCCACCACCTTGACGCGGCCCTTGCCGCCGGTGCGGGCAAAGTATTGCACATTAGGCGTATCGTGGACCACGGCATCGACCCGGCCAGTGGCCAGTTCAAGGAAGGCGTTGTCGATATTGGGGAAGAGCTTGAGCTTGGCTTCAGGCACATTCGCCTTGAGATAATCAACCGTGGCTGTGCCGATCTTGACGGCGACAGTCTTGCCCTTCAGGTCTTCGGCTGTCTTGATATCGTTGTTGCCATTGTTGACCAGGATGGCCAGGCCGCTTTCATAATAGGGATCGGAAAAATCGATCACCTTCTTACGATCATCGCGGATGGTAATGCCGGCCAGCGCCGCATCCAGATTGCCTGTCTGCAGACCTGGAATGATGCCGTTGAAATCCATAGGGCGCAGCTCATACTTGAGATTGGCCTGCTTGGCGATGGCTTCCCACAGTTCGATGTCGAACCCGGTGTACTTGCCATCCTGCTTGAATTCGAAGGGGACGAACGCAGTGTCGGTGGCGACCAGCAAGGTCTTGTCCTGCGCCACCGCGCTTGTGGCGGGCAGAGCGAGGGCAAGCGTCAAGCCGGCGAGGATTGCTTTGACTTTGTTTTTGAGCATAACGGCCTCCAGAGAAAAACCAATGGTAACCGAAACAGGCTGGGCCGCTGCTGAACAAAACTGGCGTTCGCTGCGGAAAAAGGCCTTTTTTAAGGGTAATCCCCGAAGAAGCGCTCCTTAAAAATATCGGGCCTGAACCCGCATCGCGCGGTGTTCAGGCCCGAAAGATGACAGACAGCGCGAAATCCAAATGCGCCAGCGTCAGCAAAGCCGCATCAGAATGCGGGGACGATGGCGCCCTTGTACTTCTCTTCGATGAACTTGCGCACATCATCGCTGTTCAGTGCCTTGACCAGCTTCTGGACGCCAGGATCGTCTTTCTTGGCTTCGGTCGTCACCACGATGTTGGCGTAGGGCGAATCCGTCCCCTCGATGAACAGCGCGTCTTTCACCGGGTTCAGGCCTGCTTCCAGCGCATAGTTGGTGTTGATCAGGGCCAGGTCCACGTCCGGCAGCACGCGCGGCAAGGTGGCGGCTTCAAGCTCGCGGAACTTGAGCTTCTTGGGGTTCTCGACGATATCGCGCGAAGTGGCCAGAATGTTGGCGGGATCTTTCAGCTTGACCAAGCCTTCCTTCTGCAGCAGCAGCAATGCGCGCGCACCGTTGGACGGGTCATTGGGCAACGCGACTTGCGCGCCGTCCTTCAGATCCTTGATGTCCTTGATCTTGTCGGAATAGGCGCCAAAAGGCTCGACATGCACTTTGCCGACCGTCACCAGCTTGGTGCCGTGTTCCTTGTTGAAGGAATCCAGGTATGGCTGGTGCTGGAAGAAGTTGACATCGATCTGCCCGTCCGCAACCTGTTGGTTGGGCTGCACATAGTCAGTGAAGACTTTGATGTCCAGTTCCACGCCTTCCTTGGCCAGTGCGGGCTTGATATGCTCGAGCAGCTCCGCGTGAGGCACCGGGGTTGCGGCAACGCTGAGCTTTTCGGCATGGACCGGGCCAGCCAGCAACACAGCTGCGCCCAGGGCCAGGGCGGGGGCGAATTTCTTGAGAAACATGGTCAGCTCCTGAAAAACGGATATTTCCGGATAAGAATTCGAACTGCGTTCGAACAGGGTTTGGAAAATGGGGTTGAAAAAAATCCAGTGCGCTCCCGAGCCCTCACCCGAGGGCTTGCGGGCTATTTTCGTGTCAGCTTCGCAACCAGACGATCGCCAAAGACCTGCAGCAGTTGCACCAGCACCACCAGAATCACCACGGTAACCACCATGACATCTGTCTGGTAGCGCTGATAACCAAAGCGCAAAGCCAGGTCGCCCAGGCCGCCGCCGCCGATGACGCCCGACATCGCTGAATAACCGACCAGCGCAATGGCGGTCACGATAATGGCGGCCACGATCCCTGTGGTGGCCTCGGGCACCAGCGCAAGCAGGACCGTCTGCCGTGAATTGGCGCCCATGGCGCGGCATGCTTCGGACACGCCGGGATCCAGCTCGCGCAGCACATTCTCGACCAGGCGCGCAAAAAATGGCGCAGCGCTCACGACAAGAGGGGGAATGGCGCCCTGCACACCCAGGGACGTGCCGGCCAGCACCCGTGTCAGCGGAATCATGACAATAAGCAGTATCAGGAAAGGGACCGACCGCAGCACATTGACCACGAATGACAGCACCTGGTAGACAGGCCCATTCTGCATCATCTGCCCTTTGCTGGTCAGGAACAGCAGCACGCCCAGCGGCAGGCCGATGACAACAGTAAACAGCAGCGAAAAGCCTGTCATCAGCAAGGTGTCAATGGTCGCTTCGAGAATCAGCGGCCAGTCTACATTG
>Ga0182749_1001755_pt1 | contig 16650 bp, 17 predicted proteins | sample eDN3rd37CKraftMG_FD_128875 | JGI IMG/M metagenome (GOLD analysis project Ga0182749, IMG submission 128875) | Enriched Miracle-Growth compost microbial communities from Emeryville, California, USA - eDNA 3rd pass 37_C Kraft MG (version 2) (version 2) ...
GCTCACCCCCCGGCTCGCCACCGCCCGGCGTCTGGGCCTGCTCTGGGGCGCGCACGCCGTGCGGACGAAGGATGTGGCGAGCTTCGAGGAGATGGTCGCCAAGTCGAAGCGGATGGCGCTGCGCCAGGGCCTGGCGCAGGCGGGCGACCGGATCATCATGATGGCGGGCGTGCCGTTCGGGACGCCGGGATCGACCAACGTGCTCCACGTCGTCCGCCTGACCGGGGACGAATTGAAGGGCCATGGCGACGGCCGCAGGGGCCATGGCGGCTGATCGCGGACGGGAGGACGCGTCCCCCCGCCGCCCCGCTCAGGACGGCCGGTCGATCGACACCCCGTAAAGCTCCATGCGATGGTCGACGAGGCGGAAGCCCAGCTTCTCGGCGATACGCTTCTGCAACGCCTCCAGCTCCGGATCGACGAACTCGATCACGTTGCCGGTCTCGACGTCGATCAGATGGTCGTGATGTGCCTCGGGCGCCGCCTCGTAGCGGGCGCGGCCGTCGCCGAAGTCATGGCGCTCCAGGATGCCCGCTTCCTCGAACAGGCGCACCGTGCGGTAGACGGTGGCGATCGAGATGCCGGGATCGATCGCCGATGCGCGCGCGTGCAGCGCCTCCACGTCGGGATGATCCTCCGCCTCGGACAGGACCCGCGCGATCACCCGGCGCTGCTCGGTGATCCGAAGCCCCTTCTCGGCGCAGAGCGCCTCGATGTCGATCCTGCGCGTCATTATGCTGCCCTTGCCTGCGATAGTCGTTCCGCCGACCGGATTAGAGGCTTTTGCCGGGGGAAGAAAGCTCTGCCGCCCGGTTCGCTCCCCCGTCGTCGGGAAAGCCGCCGCCCCACATCGCGATGCACGCGGCGGCCGAAGCGCGACAGGCAAACGGCCGGCGAGGCCCCGCCCCGCCGGCCGCATCATCTCGCGACGCGATTTTGCGCGTCCGGCGGACGGAGCGTCAGGCCCCCCGCGCGGCCCGGATCAGGGCTTGGCGCGCCGGGTGCCGAGGCCGATCTTCTTCGCCAGCGTCCGGCGCTGATCGGCATAGTTGGGCGCCACCATCGGATAGTCGGCGGGCAGGCTCCACTTGGCGCGATACTGCTCGGGCGTCATCTGATAATGGGTCATCAGGTGGCGCTTGAGCATCTTGAGCTTCTTGCCGTCCTCCAGGCAGACCACATAATCGGGCTTCACCGACGCGCGGACCGGCACCGCCGGCTCCGGCTTCGCCTCCGGCTCGGCGGGGCGGGCGCCAAGACCCGACAGCGCGCCGTGCACGTTCTGGATAAGTTGCGGAAGATCCGCGACCGAGACGCTGTTGTTGCTGACATGCGCGGAAACGATATCCGCCGTCAGCGTGATCAGCGTTTCCGCAATGCCGATCTCTTCGTTCATTTTTTTGCAGACCCTTGCTCTGGAATTTATTCATCGTGCCACGCGCGCATATTGTACGCGAGCCTTGGCAGGCATCTGTTCCCCCGGATTCAGGATTGCAAGTCTATTTTGATGAACTTTACGTGGTCATCGACGGATCGAGCGAGATCGCCAGGCTGAGCGCGTCGAACTGCCTGCCGTCATGGCCGCGATAATAAGCGGGGCGGCGCCCCACCTGGTCGAATCCCGCCTGCCGGTAGAGCGCCTCGGCCTCGTTGCCGCTGCGCACCTCCAGATGCAGCCGCCGCGCGCCCTGCATCCGCGCCAGCGTGAAGGCCCGCGCGAGCAGCGCCGCGCCGATGCCGCGGCGGCGCTGCGCCGGGCGCACGCCGATCAGCAGCAGCTCCGCCTCGTCCACGGTCACGCGGCCAAGCGCGAAGCCCGCCACCTCGCCGTCCGCCTCGGCCAGCGTCAGCCACACGCCGGGAAGGCACAATATCCCCAGGCACTGGCCCGGCGTCCACGCCTCGCCGAACGCGGCGTCGAACGCCTCGTCCATCACGCGCGACAGGGCGGTGATGTCGGCCGCGCCGCCCTCGCGCAGGGCAAAGGCGTGGCAGGTCATGGCCGCGCGGCGGGGCGCGCGTCGGGCGCGCGGCCGTAGATCGGGCTGGGCGGCAGGCCGGCGAGCGCGCGCGGCAGGAGGATCAGGTCGGCCGCGCGGGGCAGGATGTCGATCGCCTCGCCGTGCCCGCGCGCCGCGACCACCGCCGCCGCGCCCGATCCCAGCACCAGCCGGTCGGGGATCGCCGCCGCCGCCTCGTCCGGCGCGAGCGAGGCGAGCGGGCCGGCCGCGCGCAGCGGCGAGGCCGCGAAACGCTGGACGAACAGTTCGCCATGTCCGCCGCCGATCGCCACCGCCGCTTCCTTCTCTCCGCCGATTCCCGCCGCCGCGATCAGGGCGAGCGAGGAGAAACCCTCGACCGCGACGCCCCAGCCTAGACCAAGCGCGCGTGCCGCCGCCAGCCCCACGCGCACGCCGGTGAAGCTGCCCGGCCCGCAATCGACCGCGATCGCCGCCACCCGCGCGCCGGCGACGGCGGGATCGGCGAGAAGCCCGGCGATCTGGGGGACCAGCCGCTCGGCATGGCCGCGCCCGACGATCTCGTGGCTTTCGGCCAGCACGCGCCCGCCCGCGAGCAGCGCGACCGAGCAGGCGGCCGTCGCGGTGTCGATCACCAGCCGCACCGTCGCGTCATCCTCGCCGATGGACATGGCCTGCGGCGCGCGCGTCAGACGATGCGGTTCGCATCCTCGAACGCGAAGCGGGGCAGCCGCTCGAAGATCGTCGCGGGATCGCCATAGCCAAGCGTCGAGATGAAGTTGGACCGCACCGTGGTGCCCGCGAAGAACGCCGCGTCCACCGCGTCATTGTCGAAGCCAGACATCGGCCCGGTATCGAGCCCCAGCGCGCGCGCGGCGAGGATGAAATAGCCGCCCTGGAGCGATCCGTTGCGGAAGGCGTGGACCTGCCGCGCCGCCGGATCGGCGAACCACGGCCGCGCGTCGACATGGGGGAAAAGGAAGGGCAGCTTCTCGTGGAAATCGAGGTCGTAGCCGATGATCGCGGTGACGGGCGCCTTCCGGATCTTGGGCCCGTTGGTGCCGGAGGACAGCGCGGCCAGCCTGTCCTTCGCCTCCTGGCTCACGCACCAGACGATCCGCGCGGGCGACTGGTTGGCCGATGTCGGCCCCATGCGCATCAGGTCCCAGATCGCGCGCAGCTTGTCCTCGCCGACCGGCTTGTCGAGATAGCCGTTATAGGAGCGCGCGGTGCGAAAGATCGTGTCGAGCGCCTCGTCGGCAAGCGGTCCGCTCATCGATGTCCCCCTGTGTTGATTGGATGGTTGCGGGAAATCAGGCCGCGCGGACCTCGGTGACCTCGGGTACATAATGCTTCAGCAGCGTCTCGATGCCCTGCTTGAGCGTCGCGGTCGACGACGGGCAGCCGGAGCAGGCGCCGTGCATGGCGAGATAGACGGTGCCGCGATCGAAGCCGCGATAGACGATGTCGCCGCCGTCGCGCGCCACCGCCGGGCGCACGCGCGTCTCGATCAGGTCCCTGATCTGGGCCACGATGTCGGCGTCCTCGGGATTTTCGGGAAGCTCGTCGGCGATCGCGATGCCGGATGCGCTGCCGCCGCTGAACAGCGGCGCGCCGCTCGCGAAATGATCGAGCAGGATGCCCAGCACCTGCGGCTTCAGGTCGCCCCAGTCGCTGCCCGGCCCCGCCGTCACCGATACGAAGTCGCGGCCGAAGAAAACGCCCGTCACGTCGCCCAGGCTGAACAGGGCGGCGGCGAGCGGCGACGCCTCGGCCTCCACGTCGTCGGCGAAGTCGCGCGTGCCCGCGGTCATCACCGCCTGGCCGGGCAGGAATTTCAACGTCGCCGGATTGGGCGTGGCTTCCGTCTCGATCAGCATGGCCCGCATGTGGGGGGAATGGCGCGCGCGATCAAGTCAATCCTGCTTTGCCCCGGATCAGCCCCGCTTTCGGGGCCATTGCTTTCGGATGCACTTTCCGCCATAGGGGCATCCGGCGCCGGTGCCCGCTTCCGCGTGGCATCCGGCCGGAGCAGCGTGAACTCCTGCCGCTTCCAAATGGCAGGCCGGCTCCCCCCACAGGCGCCATAGCCCAAGGCTTCCCTATTCACGCGGGTCGTCACCTGAGCCCGCCTGTCGCCGCCCCGCTCGCGGAAGCGCGGCGCATGCATATTGAAAGATTTCCCTTGACCCGATTTTCAGAACTCGGCCTCGCCGAGCCCATCCAGCGGGCGCTTGCCGCCAAGGGCTATGACCAGCCCACCCCGATCCAGGCGCAGGCGATCCCGCCGCTGCTCGACGGGCGCGACCTGTGCGGCATCGCGCAGACCGGCACCGGCAAGACGGCGGCCTTCGCGCTGCCCTCGCTCCATTATCTCGCCAACAATCCCAGGCCGCGCGCGCCGGGCGCGTGCCGGATGCTCATCCTCTCGCCGACGCGCGAGCTGGCGAGCCAGATCGCGGAGAGCTTCGTCGCCTACGGCAAGTTCCTGCGCCTCAGCGTCGCCACCGTCTTCGGCGGCGTGCCGATCAACCGCCAGATCCGCCAGATGGGGCAGGGCGTCGACATCCTCGTCGCCACGCCCGGCCGCCTGCTCGACCTGATCGACCAGCGCGCGCTGTCGCTGCGCCATGTCGAGATCTTCGTCCTCGACGAGGCGGACCAGATGCTCGACCTCGGCTTCATCCATGCGCTGAAGCGCGTCGACCAGCTCCTGCCCAAGAAGCGCCAGTCGCTCTTCTTCTCGGCCACCATGCCCAAGGCGATCGCCGAACTGGGCGACCGCTTCCTGACCGATCCGGTCAAGGTCTCGGTCGCGCCGCAAGCGACCACGGCGGAGCGGGTCGAGCAATATGCCACCTTCGTCAGCCAGCCCGAGAAGCAGGCGCTGCTCACCATCCTGCTCAAGTCCGAGCCGGTGGAGCGCGCGCTGGTCTTCACCCGCACCAAGCACGGCGCGGACCGGGTGGTGAAGAACCTCCAGGCCGCCGGCATCGGCTGCGAGGCGATCCACGGCAACAAGAGCCAGCCGCAGCGCGAGCGCGCCATGGCCGCCTTCCGCAAGGGCGACATCCGCATCCTGGTGGCGACCGACATCGCCGCGCGCGGGATCGACGTGGGCGGCGTCAGCCACGTCTTCAATTTCGAGCTGCCGAACGTGCCCGAGCAATATGTCCACCGCATCGGCCGCACCGCGCGCGCCGGGGCGACCGGCGTGGCGATGGCGTTCGTCGCGGATGACGAGCGCGCCTATCTGCGCGCGATCGAGAAACTGACGCGGGTGAAGCCGACGATCCTGCCCCTGCCCGAGGACTTCATCGCGCAGAAGGAGAAGCTGCCCAAGCCCGTGCAGGGCCGCCCCACCACCCAGCGCCGCCATGACGACGCGCGCGCGCCCCGGAACGAGGGCCACGCCCATGCGCGCGGCAACGAGGGCGGGCGCGAGGCGGGACGCGGCGAGCGCCCCGCCACGGGCGAGCAACCCCGCCGCTTCCGCCCCCGCCGCCCGGCGGGCGTCGGCACCCATTCGGGCGCGGTCCGGCGGACCGGGGGACGGTGATCCTATTCAGGCCGGGCGCGGGTGCGTCCGGCCTGAAAGGCATGGGTCGGCGGAATGGCCGCTTTCGAGGCGCAATGCGAAAAGCATTATGACCCGTCAGTCGCGATCGGGCGCGCCAAGCGGAAAATAGGAACGGTAGGGACGGCCCTCCTCCACGGCGCGCGCGAAGGACGGCCGCGCCAGCAGGCGCGAACGATAGGTCCGCAATCGTGGGAAATCGGGGCCGATCTGGTGGACCCAATCGGCGTAGAAGAGTGATGGCGCTGCGGCGCAGTCCGCCATCGTGAAGCTTCCGCCCGCCGCCCAGGTTCGGCCGGACAGCCTCTCCTCCAGCCACGCATAGGCCGTGTCGAGCGCCTGTCGCGTCCGGGCCATCACCTCTTCCATGCGCGTCGATTCCGGCCGCAGCGCCTCGGACACCGGCGCCTGCATGGCCGTCATGACGTAATTGTCGAAGAACCTGTCCATGAACCGGATCTCCAGAGCAGCATCACGATCGTCGGGCAGCAGCCGGACGGGGCCGGGATAGCGCCGGTCCAGATATTCGATGATGATGCTGGATTCCGCGATCGTCCGGCCGTCGTCCACCAGCACGGGAAAGCGGCCCATCGGCCAGAGTGCCGCCCGTTCTTGCTCGGCGCCCGGTTCTTCCAGATGCCGGTAGGTGAAGGGGATCTCATTCTCCCGAAGCGCGATCAGCACCTTCTGGCAATAGGAAGAGAAGGGGTGGGAATAGAGCGTCAGCGACATGGGGCATCCTCCAACCACTTGCATTTAACAAGTAGTTGTGGGTTAGCCAGACCGATCCTACTTTGCAAGTGAAAGGAAGCCGGCATTGAAGGACGCACATCGATCGGGTTGCCCGATCAACCTGACACTGGAGGTTCTGGGGGACCGCTGGAGCCTGATCGTCATCCGCGACATCATCTTCGGCGATCGCCGCCGCTATCGCGAACTCCTCACCCGGTCGGAGGAGGGGATCGCCTCCAACGTGCTTGCGGACCGGCTCAAGCGCCTTCTCGCCGCCGGCCTGCTGACCAGGGCCGACGATCCGAACCATCGCCAGAGCGCGATCTACAGCCTGACCGAACCGGCGATCCAGCTCGTGCCGCTACTCGCCCAGATGGGTGCATGGGGGCGGCGGCACGCGCCCGCGTCCGAAGATCTGTCGATCCGGGCGCGGCTTCTCGAAGAAGGCGGCCCGGAAATGTGGGAAGAGCTGATGGCGGAGCTTCGCGCCCGTCATCTGGGGGCGAAGGCGAGCGGCTCCTCCGTCCTGGGCCGCCTGCAAGCCGCTTATGAAGCGATCCGGGCATCGGCAAGCTGACAGGTCGGTATCGGGAAGCCCGGCCATTGGATCGAGCACCGTTTCTCGCTCGAAGACCGCCGCCCCTCAAGGCCGCCATGTCGCCTCGAACCGCACCGGGCGGCCCCCGGCGTGGCTGGCGAGCGCGCCTTCCCACATCACGCGCCGGCCCCGGATGATCGTGCCGACCGGGCGGCCGGTGAGCGTCATGCCGGTGAAGGGCGACCAGCCGCATTTCGACGCCAGCCAGCTTTCCTCCACCGTCCAGCGCGCCTTGAGGTCGACCACGGTGAAATCCGCGTCATAGCCCGCCGCGATCCGGCCCTTCGTCACCAGCCCGAACACGCGCTGCGGACCGGCCGAGGTGAGGTCGATCAGCCTTTGCAGGGTCAGCCGCCCCTCCGCCACATGGTTCAGCATCAGGGGGAGCAGCGTCTGCACGCCGGGCATGCCGGAGGGCGAGGCGGGATAGGGCTTCGCCTTCTCCTCCCTCGTGTGCGGCGCATGGTCCGATCCCAGCACGTCGGGCACGCCCTGCGCCAGCCAGCGCCACAGCCCGTCGCGATGCGCGGCCGATCGGATCGGCGGGTTCATCTGCGCATGGGTGCCGAGGCGCGGATAGGCGTCCTCCCCGGCGAGCGTCAGGTGCTGGGGCGTCACCTCGCAGGTCGCGATATCCTTGTGGGCGGCGATATATTCCAGCTCGGCGGGCGTGGTGACGTGCAGGATATGGATGCGCCGCCCGGTCTTGCGGGCCAGCGCGATGATCCGGCGGGTGGCGTTCATGGCGCTCTCGTCGTCGCGCCAGACGGGATGCGAGGCGGGCTCGCCGGCGATCCGCTCGCCCTCGCGCGCGTTCATCCGCGCCTCGTCCTCGGCATGGATGGCGACGCGGCGGCGGCCCGATCGCAGCACGCGCTCCAGCTCGCCATCCTCGGAGACGAGCAGGTCGCCGGTCGACGCGCCCATGAAGATCTTCACCCCCGCCGTGCCGGGCAGCATCTCCAGCTCCGCCAGCCGCTCCGCATTGGCCGATGTCGCACCGACATAGAAGGCATGATCGCACCACATCCGTCCCCCGGCGCGGGCGAGCTTGTCGGCGATCGCGTCGGCCGAATCGGTGTTCGGCTTCGTGTTCGGCATCTCGAACACCGCCGTCACCCCGCCCAGCACGGCGGCGCGGCTGCCCGATTCGAGATCCTCCTTCGCCTCCAGCCCCGGCTCGCGGAAATGCACCTGGCTGTCGATCACGCCGGGCAGGATGTCGAGCCCGGCGCAGTCGATCACCTCGCCCGCGTCGCCGGCCACGCCGAGCCCCGCGATCCTGCCGTCCCGAATGCCGACGTCGATGCGCGCCGGGCCGCCGGGGGTGTGGACGATGCCGTTGGTGAGGAGAAGATCGAACGTCGCCACAAGCGGTCTCCGGACGGGTTTCCTTTGGTCGTGCTTCACCCTAACTCACACGCATGTCCGCCACCACCCTCGCCGCCGCCACGACCCTCGCGGACCGCGCCGTCCTTCGCCTTTCGGGCGAGGATGTGCGCGGCTTCCTTCAGGGGCTCGTCACCGCCGATGTCGCCGCCATAGCGCCCGACGCGCCCGCCTGGGCCGGGCTGCTCACCCCGCAGGGCAAGGCGCTGTTCGATTTCCTGCTCTGGGCGGATGGCGAGGATATATTGGTGGATTGCGAGGCGGATCAGGCCGACGCGCTCGCCCGCCGCCTCACCCTTTACCGCCTGCGCCGGGCGATCGGAATCGCGCGCGATTCCGCGCTCGCGGTGCATTGGGCGGCGCAAGGCGCGCAAGGCGTGCCCGATCCGCGCCTGCCCGCCCTCGGCCGCCGCTGGCTCGCCCCGGCCGACGCGCCCGCCGACGGATGGCGCGCGCATCGCCTCTCGCTGGGCGTCGCCGAGGGGGTGGCCGAGCTGGGCAGCGACCGCACGCTCTGGCTCGAATGCAATGCGCGCGAGCTGAACGGCGTGAGCTTCGCCAAGGGCTGCTATGTCGGGCAGGAGAACACCGCGCGGATGCACCATCGCGGCAAGGTGAGCCGGCGGCTGGTGGCGGCGCATGCCGGCGCCGATCCGGGCGAGGCCGCGAACATCTGGTATCCCGATATCGGAATCGCCGTCGCCCGCCTGCGGGTGGAGGCGATCGCGCCCGAAACGACGCTGGGCGCGATCAATGTCCGTCCGGTCATCCCCCAATGGCTGGCCGAAGCGATCGCGCCCGGCGCCGAATAGCTTTCGATTTGCTGACGAACGGGTTCAGCATAAGATCAGTCGCCCGCATCTATCAGGCGAGGCACGGTCGCGTTCCGCGCCGTTGGGGAAATGAGGAGCGTCTTCCTTATGCGTAGGACAGTGATCTTTCTTCTGCTCGCGGCCACGGCGGGACCGTTGGCCGCGCAGCAGCCGCCCGCCGATCGCGGGCAGGACTATCGCCACGAAGGGCGCGGCGAGCAGCAACGGCCGCCGGCGCCGCAGCAGCAGCCCGGCCGTCCGCAGGGCCAGCCGCAGGCCAACCGCCCGCTGGTGGCGCCGCCGCAGAATCGCGGGCCCGCCGAGCCGAACCGGGGCGGCGGATTCCAGCCCCGCCAGGACGGGCAACGCCCCGAATATCAGCGCCCCAATTACCAGCGCCCGAACGAGCAACGGCCCGGCCAGCCCGGCTATCAGCGCCCGAACGAGCAGCGCCCAGGCCAGCCCGGCTACCAGCGCCCGAACGAGCAACGGCCCGGCCAGCCCGGCTACCAGCGCCCGAACGAGCCGAACGGCAACTGGCGTGGCGATCGCGGCCCGGGCGCGGGCGCGGGATGGCGCGGCAATGACGGCCGCCGTTACGACAATCGGGGCGCCCCCGGCCAGCGCGGCTGGAACAATGGCTGGCGCAACGATCGCCGCTACGACTGGCGCTCCTATCGCTCGTCGAACCGCAACATCTTCCGTGTGCCGCGTTATTATGCGCCGCGCGGCTATGCCTATGGCTATCGCCGCTGGGCGCCTGGCTACCGGCTGGACGCGCTGTTCTACGCGCCGGGATACTGGATCGCGAATCCGTGGGAATATCGCCTGCCGCCGGCCTACGGCCCCTATCGCTGGGTGCGCTATTATAACGACGCGCTGCTCGTCGACATCACCGACGGCGATGTGGTCGACGTGATCTACGATTTCTTCTGGAGCTGATCCCGCCGATCCCGAAAGGGAAGGGCACGGCCCGGAGCGCAGGCGCGTTCCGGGCCGTTTTCCTTTTGGAGGGCCGCCCGCCACCCCCTCAAGGCTTTCGATTCGCTGACAAAGCCGTTCCTCGCCGGTTAACCCGACGCATGCCAGTCAGGAGGCCGGAAGCGGTTTTCCGGGCTTTGGAAGCCTTCCAGCAAAGGGAGCATAGAATGCGCAACATCATCCTCGGCGCGCTGATCGCCACCACCGCCTTTCCGGCGATCGCCTCCGCCCAGGGGGCGGAGTTCCGCCGGGACCGCCACGACAGCCGGCAGGACTGGCGCGAATATCGCAACCATAATCGCGATATCTTCCGCGCGCCCGCTTATGTCGGCCCGCGCGGCTACCGCTATCGCCCGCTGGCGCCGGGCCACCGGCTGGAGCCCGCTTATTTCGGCCAGCGCTACGTGATCGCCGATCCCTATCGCTATCGCCTGCCGCGCGCCGCCCCGGCGGAGCGCTGGGTGCGCTACGGCAATGACGTGGTGCTGGTGAACATCCGCACCGGGCGCGTGGTGAACGTCTATAGCGGCTTCTTCTTCTAAGCCGCGCCCGCAACGTCACGGCCGGCCCGGGAGCGTCGCCGCTTCCGGGCCGGCCGGCTGTCCTGACGGCCCGTGGCGGAAGGCGCCGGTGGCCGCGCCGCGATATGCCACGGCGCGGCCGGCTCGAACGTGCGTCCTCGCCAGTCCGAAAGGGGTCGGACCGACGCGCTCAACGCCCGATGCCATGCCGGGTTGCCGGCGGTGCGGGCGGCTCGTCGCTTCGGGCGGGGACCGTGGCGGAACCGCCTCAGTCGCTCCCCCGGCCCGCCAGCGCCTCGGCGATCAGGCGGCGGCTGTTGGCGATGCCGTAGAGCGCGATGAAGCTGCCCATGCGCGGCCCCTGCGCGGAGCCGAGCAGCGTTTCGTAGAGCGCCCTGAACCAGTCGCGCAGAGTCTCGAACCCGGCGGCCTTGCCCGTCTCGTAGACCTCGAACTGGATCGCCTCGGCGTCCGCATCCTCGGGCAGCGCCGCCAGCCGCGCATCGAGATCGGCGAGTGCCGCGGCCTCCTTCGCGTCGGGCTTGCGCCGTATCAGCGTGGGCGCGACGACGTCGCGATGATAAGCGAGCGCGTGGCCGATCAGCCTGTCCAGCGCGGGATGCGCCTCGGGCCGCGCATCGGGGACATAGTTCGCCAGATAGCCCCAGACCTGCGCCGGCGACACCTCGCCCAGCACGCCGACAAGGTTCAGCAGCAGGCCGAAGCTGACCGGCAGCGTCTCCGCCGGCACCGCGCCGTTGTGGATGTGGTGCACCGGATTGCCCAGCTTCTGCGGCAGCTCCTGCGCCGGATAATTGGCGCGGAACTGCCAGTAATCGTCGACCGCGCGCGGGATCACGCCCATGTGGAGCGACTTCGCCTTCTTCGGCTCGCGATAGGCGTAGAAGGCCAGGCTCTCCTCGGGCCCGTAGGTCAGCCACTGGTCGAGGCTGAGGCCGTTGCCCTTGGACTTGGAGATCTTCTCGCCCTTCTCGTCGAGGAACATCTCGTAATTGAAGCCCTCGGGCGGCCGCGCGCCCAGCACGCGCGCGATCTTCGACGATTGCGTGACCGAATCGATCAGGTCCTTGCCCGCCATCTCGTAATCGACGCCCAGCGCCACCCAGCGCATCGCCCAGTCGACCTTCCATTGCAGCTTCGCCCGCCCGCCGAGAATCGACTGGGTGATCGTCTCGCCCTCATCCTCGAAACGGATGAGGCCGGCGGCCGCGTCGACCACCTCGACCGGCACCTGAAGGACGATGCCGCTCTTCGGGCTGATCGGCAGGACGGGCGAATAGGTCGCCTGCCTTTCCTGCCGCAGCGTCGGCAGCATCACCGCCATGATCGCGTCATAGCGCGCAAGGACGAGCTTCAGCGTCTCGTCGAACCGGCCCGACGCGTAGCATTCGGTGGCCGAGAGGAATTCATAGTCGAAGCCGAAACGATCCAGGAAAGCGCGCAGCATCGCATTGTTGTGATGCGCGAACGATTCGAACCTTCCGAACGGATCGGGGATGCGGGTGAGCGGCTTGCCCAGATGCTCGCGCAGCATCGCCTGGTTGGGCACGTTGTCGGGCACCTTGCGCAGTCCGTCCATATCGTCGCTGAACGCGATCAGGCGGGTGGGGATGTCGCTCATCGCCTCATAGGCGTGGCGCACCATCGTCGTGCGCAGCACCTCGTTGAAAGTGCCGATATGCGGCAGGCCGGAGGGGCCGTAGCCCGTCTCGAACAGCACATGCCCCTTGGCCGGCGGCGCATCGGCATAGCGCTTGAGCAGCTTGCGCGCTTCCTCATAGGGCCATGCCCTGCTTTCGAGGGCGGCGGCGCGCAGTTCGTTTGCCATCTGTTCCCATGTCATATAATCGTGGAGGAGATGGCCTTAGTGCATGGCCGCCGGGCGTGGGAAGCGCTTTCGGGGCGGCGGGCGTCACGGGCCGCCCGCTTCTATGGGACGAGCGGGCACGATACGGACAAGCGCCATGGCAACGCCCGAAATGCTGACCAACCTGCCCGTGCCGACGGTCCGGCGGCTGGCGGCGGCCGGGGCCGAACAGGCCTACTACGTCGCCCGGCCGGGGCTGGCGGCGCTGCCTTCGGGCACGCTCGCGGTGATCGGATTCGCCAGCCCGCAGATATTCTCGGCCTATTTCATCCTCTGGGCGATCTGGTGGCCCGCGCCGCAGACGCACGGCCAGTGGGCGTTCGCGCTGTCGGGCACGGCGCTGATGCTGGTGCTGGCGGCGGGCGTGGTCTGGCTGCTGCTGCGCCGCTTTCCGGGCGTCGCGCTCGGCGTCGTCCGCGCGCCCTTCATCCGCCTGACCGTCACCGACCGGCGCGTGATCTGGAGCCTGCCCTGGCATCATGAGCCGCTGCTGGAGATCGGGCGCGAGCGCATCGTCGGCGGCATATTGGGGCATGTCGACCGGCGCGGGCGGGGCAATGCGGCGATGGTGCTCATCCCCGGCGATCCGATGGGCGACGTGGACGGCAATATCCATTTCGATCGCCTGCCCGACGTGGCGGGCTTCGTCGCGGCGCTGTCCCCCCGGTGAGCGACGGGACGATGGACGAGCGCGCGCCCGTTTCCGGGGCGGCGGCGGCGCTGCCGTGGCCCGCGCTCCATGCGACGCACGGCGGCATCTGGCTCGCCGCGCCCTCGGGCGGGGTGCGCCCGCTCGGCCGGGGCGAGGCGATCGCGATCGCGGCGGAAACCCCCGTGCTGCTGCTCAACGCGCCGGTGACGGCGACGCGGCTGGGCTATGGCGAATTGTCCGGGCTCGACCTGCTGGAGCTGTTCGCCTTCGTCCATCCCGCGCGCTTCATGGTGCCCACCCCCGCCGGGCTGGCGCGCGCGCTGGCGCTCGACGTGCCCGCATCGGACGCGGAGGCCGCCGCCCTGCTGCCGCGCGCCGCCGCCGTCCTGCTCGGCCGGCTGGGCGATCCCGGCTGGGCCGAGCGCGAGGGCGCATGGTCGTCCGCGCAATCGCTCTTCCGCCTGCGCTGGCCATGGGCGGCGGCGGTGGCCGAGCGGATCGCGCGGCCCGCGCAGGCCGAACGCTGGCTCTTCTCGAAGCTGCCGGAATGGGAGGAGGCGCCGCCGCGCACCCCGCCGCGCCCCGTGGTGCTGGGCGAGGCGGAGACGCTCGCCATGCTCGGCCGCCTGCTGGGCGACGGCGCGGAACCGCGCGAGGGCCAGCGGCTCTACGCTTCGGCCGCCGCGCGCGCCTTCGATCCGCGCACCGTGGAGGGGCGCCCCCACATGCTGCTCGCCGAGGCGGGGACGGGGATCGGCAAGACGCTGGGCTATCTCGCCCCCGCGGCGCTCTGGGCGCGCGCGGCGGGCGGCACGGCCTGGGTGAGCACCTATACCAAGGCGCTCCAGCGCCAGCTCGACGGCGAGACGCGGCGCATCTTCCCCGATCCCGCCGAACGGCGCGCGAAGGTGGTGGTGCGCAAGGGACGCGAAAACTATCTCTGCCTGCTCAATCTGGAGGATGCGCTGCAAGGCGGCTTCCAGGGCCGCGCGGCGATCCTGGCCCAGCTCGTCGCGCGCTGGGCCGCCTATAGCCGCGACGGCGACATGGTGGGCGGCGACCTGCCCGGCTGGCTGCCCACGCTTTTCCGCCGCGCCGGCTCCGCCGCGCTGACCGACCGGCGCGGCGAGTGCGTCTATGCCGGCTGCCCGCATTACCGCAAATGCTTCATCGAGCGATCCGCCCGCGCGGCCGAGGGCGCCGATATCGTCATCGCCAATCATGCGCTGGTGATGATCCTGGCGCAGCGGCGGCGCGAGGAGGGCGCGCCGCTCGCCCGGCTGGTGTTCGACGAGGGGCATCATCTGTTCGACGCCGCCGATTCGACCTTCGCCGCCGCGCTGACCGGGCAGGAGGCGATCGAGCTTCGCCGCTGGGTGATCGGCCCCGAATCACGCTCGCGCGGGCGGCGGCGGGGGCTGGCCGCGCGCCTGTCCGACGTCGCCTCCTATGACGAGGAAGGCGGCATCGCGATCGAGGAGGCGTGCGCGGCGGCGGGCGAGCTTCCCGCCGATTCGTGGCTGGGCCGGCTGGCCGAGGGGGTGCCGCTGGGACCGGTCGAGCGGCTGCTCTCCGCCGTGCGCGACACCGTCTACGCCCGCGCCTCCGCGCAGGACGCGGGCTATGGGCTGGAGACCGAGGCGGCCGAGCTGGACGGCCCGCTGATCGAGGCGGCCGCCTCCGCCGCGCGCGCGCTGGAGGCGCTCGTCCGTCCGCTTGCCCATTTGCGCCAGCGGCTGGAGGCGGTGCTGGAGGACGGGCCGGACTGGCTCGACGGGCAGGCGCGCGCGCGGATCGAGGGCGCGCTGGCCGGCCTTGCGCACCGCGGCCAGATCCTGGGCGCGTGGATCGCGCTGCTCGCCCGGCTGGGCGGGCCGGTCGATCCCGATTTCGTCGACTGGCTGGCGATCGACCGGGTGGACGGGCGCGAATATGATATCGGCCTGCATCGCCACTGGCTCGATCCCACCCGCCCGCTCGCCGAGACGGTGCTGAAGCCCGCCCACGGCCTGATCGTCACGTCCGCCACGCTGCGCAACGCGGGCGGGTGGGAGGTGGCGGAGGCGCGCACCGGCGCGCTGCACCTCGACCAGCCGCCCCGCCGGTTCGAGGCGGCGAGCCCGTTCGACTATGCGAACGCGGCCGAGGTGCTGATCGTCACCGACCTGAAGCGCGGCGACATGCCCCAATTGGCCGGCGCCTATGCCCGGCTGATCGAGGCGGCGCAGGGCGGCACGCTGGGCCTGTTCGGCGCGATCCAGCGGCTGAAGGCGGTCCACGCCCGCATCGCCGACCGGCTGGCCCGCGCGGGCCTGCCGCTCTATGCCCAGCATGTCGATCCGATCGACACGGGCACGCTGGTCGACATCTTCCGCGACGATTCGCACGCCTCGCTGCTCGGCACCGACGCGCTTCGCGACGGCGTCGACGTGCCGGGCGAATCGCTGCGGCTGGTGGTGATGGAGGGCGTGCCGTGGCCGCGCCCCACCGTGCTCCATGCCGCGCGGCGGGCGGCGGGCGGCGGCACCGCCTATGATGACCGGGTGGTGCGCGCGCGCCTTGCGCAGGGTTTCGGCCGGCTGATCCGCCGCGCGGGCGACCGGGGGCTGTTCGTCCTGCTCTCCGCCGCCACGCCCACGCGCCTGCTCGACGCCTTCCCGCCCGGCGTCAGGATCACGCGCCTGCCGCTCGACCAAGCCGTCGCACGCGTCGCATCGCGTCTTTCTTCCGCAACCGAGTTGCGGCATCAGGCGGCCGAACACGATATTCCGGACGAATGATGAAGACGCTCCTCCTCCTGCGCCACGCGAAATCGAGTTGGGACGATCCCGTCGCCCGCGATTTCGACCGGCCGCTCAACGCGCGCGGCCGGCGCGGGGCGAAGCTGATGGGGCGCCATATGCGCGCGCAGGGGCTGGAATTCGATTCCGTCGTGGCCTCGCCCGCGCTGCGCGTGATCGAGACGCTGGACGGCCTGTGGGAAGGCTATGGCCGCGCCGTCGAGCCCCGGTTCGACCGGCGCGTCTATCTCGCCTCGGCGGCCACCCTGCTCGACGTCGTGCAGGAAACCCCCGACGACACCGACGTCCTGCTGCTCTCCGGCCATAATCCGGGGATGGAGGATCTGGTCCTGATGCTCGTCCCCGATGCGGCGGGCGACGCCGCGCGCGATTCGGTGGAGGAGAAATTCCCCACCGCCGCGCTGGCCGAACTGCGCTTCGACGTGACGCACTGGCGCGACGTGAAGGCGGGCGGCGGCCATCTCGCCCGCTTCGTGCGCCCGCGCGACCTCGATCCCGCCCTGGGGCCGGAAGCGCGCGGCGCCGGATCGCGCGCCTGATGGGCGATCGGCGGGGCGATCCGCGCGCGGGGGGCCCTCCCTCCCCGGTCGCGCTGCGCCGCGCGGAGGCGCGGGACGCGGCCCGGCTCGCGCTCGTCGGCGCGGCGAGCTTCCTCGAATCCTTCGCCGACGATCATGACGGCGACGCCGTCGTCGCCCATCTGCGCGCCACCCATGGCGA
>Ga0182749_1001757_pt1 | contig 16627 bp, 17 predicted proteins | sample eDN3rd37CKraftMG_FD_128875 | JGI IMG/M metagenome (GOLD analysis project Ga0182749, IMG submission 128875) | Enriched Miracle-Growth compost microbial communities from Emeryville, California, USA - eDNA 3rd pass 37_C Kraft MG (version 2) (version 2) ...
GGCCACGCAGACGATCAGGTCGGGCGGCGCCTCGCCGGGGTAGTTGCCCTCCAGCACGTCGCGGGTGATCCGCTCGTCCGGGCTGGCGGCGTCGAAGCTGTAGGTGCCGGGCAGGTCGAGCAGTTGCAGCACGCGGCCGGACGGCGCGGTGAAGCGGCCCTCCTTGCGCTCCACGGTGACGCCGGCATAGTTGGCCACCTTCTGCCGGCCGCCGGTGAGCTGGTTGAACAGCGCGGTCTTGCCGCAGTTGGGGTTGCCGACCAGGGCGATGCGCAGCGTGCCGGCGCTCATGCCGCCTCCGGCGCGCGCACGCGCACGCGCGCCGCCTCGGCGCGACGCAGGGCGAAGCGGGTGGAGCCGATCTGGATCAGCAGCGGGTCGGCGCCCAGCGGCCCGCGCGCGACCAGCCGCACCGGCTCGCCGGCGACGAAGCCCAGGTCGCGCAGGCGCTGCGCGATCGCATCGTCGGCATGGGCATCTTCCACTCGTTCCACCACGGCACTGGCACCCTTGGGCAGCTCGGACAGACGCACGGCAACCACTCAAATAAGAATGGTTCGCATTGTACGCCCATTTCGCAGACGCTGCAGGGCGCGGGCCTCGGCCGGGAGCCGCCGGTCGCCCGTCCGCGGCGGGCTCGCACGGCCTCTTTCGCGGCCGCAGTGGGAACGGCCGGCCGCGCTGCCGCAGACCGGCGCGAAGCGGGCACCGGCAACGCTCTAAGATGCGAGCCTTTCCCCGCAAGGAGCCGCCGATGCCCGCCGTGCAGATCACCGACCGCGCCGGCGTGCGCGAACTCGCCCTGGCCCGCCCCGAGGTGCACAACGCCTTCGACGACGCGCTGATCGCCGAGCTGACCGCCGCCATCGAGGACGCCGGCCGCGACCCGGCGGTGCGCGCGCTGGTGCTCACCGGCCGCGGCGCCAGCTTTTCCGCCGGCGCGGACCTGAACTGGATGCGCGGCATGGCCGCCGCCGGCGAGGCGGACAACCTGGCCGACTCGCTGCGCCTGGCGCGGCTGATGCGCAGCCTGCAGTTCTGCCCCAAGCCCACCCTCGCCCGGGTCAACGGCGCGGCCTACGGCGGCGGCGTGGGGCTGCTCGCCTGCTGCGACCTCGCCATCGGCGTCGAAGGCGCGAAGTTCGGCCTCACCGAGGTGAAGCTCGGCCTGGTGCCGGCGGTGATCTCGCCCTACGTGGTGGCCGCCATCGGGCTGCGCCAGGCGCGGCGGCTGTTTCTCACCGGCGAGATCCTCGACGCCACCGAGGCGCAGCGCATCGGCCTGCTGCACCGGGTGGTCGCGCCGGAGGCGCTGGACGAAGCCGTGCAGGCGACGCTGGCACTGCTGGCCAAGGCCGGCCCGCTGGCGCAGGTCGAGGCCAAGCGGCTGGCGCTGGGCATGGCCGGCCTGGACGAGGCCGCCGCCGAGCGCATCGACCGCGACAACGCCGCGCTGATCGCGCGCCTGCGCGTCTCGCCCGAAGGCCAGGAGGGCTTGGGCGCCTTCCTCGCCCGGCGCGCGCCGGCGTGGGCGGCGGCCGCGCCCTAGGCACGCGCGGCACGGGCATCGCGGCCCTTCGCCACCGCCCGCCATGCTGCGCCGCGCATCGGCCCGCTCCCGGCGATCTGCTAGCGTTGCCGGCTGCCCCGACCAACGGCCGCAAGGATCCCGCATGTTCGACCGCATCCTGATCGCCAACCGCGGCGAGATCGCCTGCCGGGTGATCCGCAGCTGCCGCCGGCTCGGCATCCGCACCATCGCGGTGTACTCGGAGGCCGACCGCGACGCGCAGCACGTGCGGCTGGCGGACGAGGCGTGGCCGATCGGCGGCCCGCGACCGGCCGATTCCTACCTGCGCGCCGAGGCCATCCTCGAAGTGGCCAGGCAGAGCGGCGCGCAGGCGATCCATCCGGGCTACGGCTTCCTGTCCGAGAACGCCGCCTTCGCGCGCGCCTGCGCCGGGGCGGGCATCGCCTTCATCGGCCCGCGCCCGGAAAGCATCGAGGCGATGGGCTCCAAGGCGGCGGCCAAGGCGCTGATGGCGCGGCACGGAGTGCCGCTGGTGCCGGGCTACCACGGCGAGGACCAGCGGCCGGCGCACCTGGCCGAGCAGGCGCGGCGCACGGGCTTCCCGCTGATGATCAAGGCGGCCGCCGGCGGCGGCGGCAAGGGCATGCGCATCGTGCGCCGCGAGGAGGAATTCGCCGCCGCGCTGGCCGCCGCGCAGCGCGAGGCGCAGTCCTCCTTCGGCGATGCGCGGGTGATCCTGGAACGCTACGTGGAGCACCCGCGCCACATCGAGTTCCAGGTGTTCGGCGACATGCACGGGCAGGTGATCCACCTCAACGAGCGCGAGTGCTCGGCGCAGCGGCGCTACCAGAAGGTGCTGGAGGAGACGCCCTCGCCCTTCCTCGACGCCGCGCGGCGCGCCGCGATGGGCGAGGCGGCGGTGGCGGCGGCCCGTGCGGTCGACTACGTGGGCGCCGGCACGGTGGAGTTCATCGTGGCGCCGGACGGGGCGTTCTTCTTCATGGAAATGAACACGCGCCTGCAGGTGGAGCACCCGGTCACGGAGATGACGCTGGGGCTGGACCTGGTGGAGTGGCAGCTGCGCGTGGCGGCGGGCGAGCCGCTGCCGCTGGCGCAGCGGGACGTGCAGGCGCGCGGCCACGCGATCGAGGTGCGGCTGTACGCGGAGGACCCGGAGCAGAACTTCCTGCCGGGCTCGGGCCGTCTGAAGGTGCTGCGGCTGCCGGCGCCGTCGGCGCACGTGCGCATCGACGGGGGCGTGGTCGAGGGCGACACCGTGACAATTTTCTACGACCCGATGATCGCCAAGCTGGTCGTATGGGACGCGGACCGCGCGCTGGCCTTGCAGCGCCTGCGCGCGGCGCTGGCGCAGTGCGAGATCGCGGGCCCGAAATCCAACGTCGCCTTCCTCGAGCGGCTGGCGCGCCATCCGGCAGTGGTCGAGGGCCGCATCGACACCGGCTACCTGGACCGCCACCTGGAGGAGTTCCTCGCCGGCGAGGCCGTGCCGCCCCACCGCGTGCTGTTCGCGGCGGCGACGGCGGCGCTGCTGCACGAGGAGGCGGGCGCGCGCGCCGAGGCCGCCGACCCGCACTCGCCCTGGGCGCTGGCCGATGCCTGGCAGGTGGATGGGGCCGGCCGGCGCGTGGTCGCGCTGGCGCTGGGCGGGGCGCGCCACGAGATCGAGGCGCACGGCCATGGCGGCGACTACCGGCTGCGCCACGGCGAGTCCGCCTGCGAGGTGCGCGGCGCGCGGCTGGACGGCGAGGCGCTGTGCGCCCGCTTCGACGGGCAGGCGCTGCGCCTGCCCGCGCGCGCGGACGCGCACCGCGTGCTGCTGCACGACGCCGACGGCCGGCGCTGGAGCTTGGAGCGGGCTGCCGCCTTCGCCTGGGCGTCGAAGGACGCCGCCGGCGGCAACCAGGTGGTCGCGCCGATGCCCGGCCGCATCGTGCTGGTGAGGATCCAGCCCGGCGATGCCGTGGCCGAGGGTCAGGAGCTGCTGGTGATGGAGGCGATGAAGATGGAGCTGGCGCTGAAGGCGCCGCGCGCCGGCACCATCGAGAGCGTGGGCGCCGCGCAGGGCGACTTCGTCGAGGCCGACGCGGTGCTGGTGCGCTTCGCCGGCTGACCGGCGCGCCGCAGCGGCGTCACGCCACCGCCATCCGCGCGGGACCATACTCCGCCCCCGGATCCATGCGAGGCATCGCCATGTACGTGATCATCCGGCGGTACCGGGTCGCCGAGGAACACCAGGCCTCGTTCCTGCGGCACTACAACGACGACGGCGACTGGGCCGCGCTGTTCCGGCGCGACCCGGCCTTCAAGGGCGCGCGCCTGCTGCGCGACGCGCAGGGCGGTGGCGCCTACCTCGGCATCGAGTACTGGGAAAGCCTCACCGCCTACGAGCGCTTCATGCGCCTCAACGCCGCGGCCTGCGCCGAGCTGGACGCCCGCTGCGAGGCGCTGGCCAGCGAGCGGACCCTGCTGGGGCGCTACATCCATCCGGCCTGAGCGCCTGTTCACGATCTCCAAGTATCCCCCCATGGAACGTCATCCCGGCGAAAGCCGGGATCCAGCGTCGCTGACTTTCGAGGGAACGTCACCGGATGACCAGCCCTTCGGCTGTTGAAAAGCGCCTCCTGCTTTCGCAGGAATGACCGAGAGGGAATAGCCGGGTCGACGGTAGGTCGGAACAGGCTCTGAGCGCGCCGAGGCGCGGGCGGCTATGCTTGGGGGCCATGAACGCTTCCAGCGACCACGTCCGCATCGTCGAGGTCGGCCCGCGCGACGGCCTGCAGAACGAGCGGGCCCTGCTCCCGGCCGAGGTGAAGATCGCGCTGATCGACCGGCTCTCCGCCACCGGCCTCGAGACCATCGAGGCGACCAGCTTCGTCAGCCCCAAATGGGTGCCGCAGCTCGCCGACGCGGCCGAGGTCTACCGCGGCATCCGCAAGGTGCCCGGCGTGAGCTACCCGGTGCTGGTGCCCAACCTGCAGGGCTACGAGCGCGCGCGCGCGGTCGGCGCCGCCGAGGTGGCGGTGTTCACCGCCGCCAGCGAGGCGTTCAACCGCAGGAACGTCAACGCCTCCATCGACGAGTCCATCGAGCGCTTCGTGCCGGTGCTGGAACGCGCCAGGGCCGACGGCGTGGCGGTGCGCGGCTACGTCTCCACCGTGCTCGGCTGCCCCTACCAGGGCGAGGTGCCGGTGGGCGACGTGGTGCGCGTGGCCAGGCGCCTGCACGAGCTGGGCTGCCACGAGGTCTCGCTGGGCGACACCATCGGCGTGGGCACGCCGGCCAAGGCGCGCGCGATGCTGCGCGCGGTGGCGCAGGAAGTGCCGATGGCCACGCTGGCGGTGCACTTCCACGACACCTACGGGCAGGCGCTGGCCAACATCCTGGCCTGCCTGGAGGAAGGCGTGCGCGTGGTCGACAGCGCCGTCTCCGGCACCGGCGGCTGTCCCTACGCCAAGGGCGCCACCGGCAACGTCGCCAGCGAGGACGTGGTGTACATGCTGCACGGCATGGGCCTGCACACCGGCGTGGACCTGGACCTGCTCGTCGCCACCGGCGCCTGGCTGGCCGCGCAGCTGCACAAGGAGACCGCCAGCCGGGTGACGCGGGCGCGCACGGCGGCGTGACTTTCGCAGGCCGGCTTCGCGGATGGCCCGGTCCGTGCCGGCGCGCTTATGCTCGTCATTCCGGCAAAGGCCGGACGAGCGCGCAGCGCGACGAACGCCTGCGAAGCGGACGGCCCCGAAGGGGCGAGCGCGGCGAGTCATCCAGTCAAGTGAACCGTGCGAAGCACGCAAAACCTGTTTCGAGCGCTGCGCACGACGCATTTCACTGGATTCCGGCTTTCGCCGGAATGACGATGCTGGTTATTTCCACGCAGCCGAAGAGACGGGAACGAGCATGAAAGCATGGCACCGATACGCGCTGGCCTGCGCCGCCCCGCTGTGCGCGATGCTCGCCCACGCCGCGTCGCCCGCACCCACGCCCAAGGGCGACTGGCTGCTGCTCCCCGACCGCGTCTGGACCGCCGACGGCGACGCCGCGCACGCCGGCTGGGCGGTGCTGGTGCACGACGGCGCGATCGCCGCGGTCGGCCCGCGCGACGGCATCCGCGCGCCCGCCAATGCGCGGCGCGTCGAGTTGCCCGGCGCCACCCTCACGCCCGGCCTCGTCGACCTGCACTCGCACCTGTTCCTGCACCCGTACAGCGAGACGCTGTGGAACGACCAGGTGCTCACCGAGCCGCAGGACTACCGCACGCTGGAAGCCGCCGCGCACGCCAAGGCCACCCTGCTGGCCGGCTTCACCGCCGAGCGCGACCTCGGCACCGAGGGCGCCGGCTTCGCCGACGTGTCGGTCAAGCGCGCGATCGAGGAAGGGCTGATCCCCGGCCCGCGCATGTTCGTGGCCACCCGCGCGATCGTCGCCACCGCCAGCTACGGCCCCGGCCCGCGCGGCTTCCGCCCCGACCTCAGCCTGCCCGGCGGCGCGCAGGAGGTGAGCGGCGTCGACCAGGCGATGGCCGCGGTGCGCGAGCAGGCCGCGCGCGGCGCGGACTGGATCAAGATCTACGGCGACTACCGCGTCGGCCCCGGCGGCGGCACCGCGCCCACCTTCACGCCCGCCGAGCTGAAGGCGCTGGTGGAGACCGCGCACCTGCTCGGCCGCCCGATCGCGGTGCACGCGGCCAGCGACGCGGGCGTGCGCATGGCGGTGGAGGCCGGCGTGGACAGCGTCGAGCACGGCTACGGCGCCAGCGAGGCCACCTTCCGCCTGATGAAGCAGAAGGGCGTCGCCTACGAGCCCACGCTCACCGCGGTCGAGGCCACCGAGCAGTACTTCAACCACTACGTGCCCGGCCGCGACGCGCCCACCGCGCGCATGCAGGAGGCCGCGCGCGCCTTCCGCACCGCGCTGAAGGCCGGCGTCACCATCGGCAACGGCAGCGACGTGGGCGTGTTCGCGCACGGCGAGAACTGGCGCGAGCCGGCGGCGATGGTGGCCGACGGCATGACGCCGGCGCAGGCGCTGCACGCGGCCACCGACGTCGCCGCGCGCATCCTGCGCCAGGACGGCTTCGGCCGCATCGCGCCGGGCCTGCGCGCGGACCTGGCCGCCTTCGCGGGCGATCCCAGCACGCACATCGGCGACCTCGCCCACCCGGTGTTCGTGATGAAGGACGGCGCGGTGTACCGCGCGCCGGCGGGCGCGCCGTGAGCGAGGCGTTCCTGATCCGCCCGATCGAGCCGCGCGACGACGCCGCGGTGGCGGCGGTCATCCGCGCGGTGATGCCCGAGTTCGGTGCCGACGGCCCCGGCTTCGCCATCCACGACGCCGAGGTGGACCGCATGTACGAGGCCTACGCGCGCCCGCGCTGCAGCTATTTCGTGGTCGAGCGCGGCGGCGCGGTGGTCGGCGGCGCCGGCATCGCCCCGCTGGAGGGCGGCGGGGCGGACGTGTGCGAGCTGCGCAAGATGTACTTCCTGCCCGGGGCGCGCGGCATCGGCGCCGGCGCGGCGATGATGCGGCGCTGCCTGGACGCGGCCCGCGCGCACGGCTTCCGCCGCTGCTACCTGGAGACGCTCGCCGGCATGCACGCGGCGCAGGCGCTGTACCGCCGCAGCGGCTTCACCCCGCTGTGCGCGCCGATGGGCGGCACCGGGCATTTCGGCTGCGACCGCTTCTTCATCCGCGAGCTGTGAGCCCGGCCACGCGGAAGGAGCCGGCGCCCGCCGTCCCTGCCCGGGCGGGAACGCCGCCCCGGTGAGGTATCCTGCAACCTCCATGAACGGTCACGATCCCCGCGTCGACGCCTACATCGCCCAGGCCGCGCCGTTCGCGCGGCCGATCCTGGAACGGCCGCGCGCGGCGGTCCACGCCGCCTGCCCGGATGCGACCGAGACCATCAAGTGGCGCATGCCGTTCTTCGAGTACCGGGGCCGGCCGCCGTGCCGCCTCGCCGCGTTCAAGCAGCACTGCAGCTTCGGCTTCTGGCAGGATGGCGGCGACGCGGACGAGGCCGGAACGCCCGGCCGGCTCGCCTCCCTGGACGACCTGCCGCCGCAGGCGACGCTCGTCGCGCTGGTGCGCAAGGCCGCCGCGCGCGGCGAGGCCGCGACCAAGGCGAAACGCCCGGCCGCGCCCAAGCCGCCGCCGGCGGTGCCGCAGGACCTCGCCGCCGCGCTCGCTCGGCGCCAGCACGCGGCCGCGCGCATGACCTGGGAGGCGTTCACGCCCGGCATGCGGCGCGAGTACGTCGAGTGGATCGGCGAGGCCAGGACCGAACCCACCCGCCAGAAGCGCCTGGCCACCACGCCGGAATGGCTGGCCGAGGGCAAGCAGCGCAACTGGAAATACCGGAAGCAATGAAACCCGCGCCCCGCCTGACCTTCGCCGTGGACGACCCCGGCGCTCCCGACGTGCTGCCGCTGCTGCGCGAGCTGGACGGCTACCTCGCCCGGCTCCATCCCGCCGGCACGCTCCAGCCGGTCGCGCTGGAGGCGCTGCGGCGCGCGAACGTCAGCGTGATCACCGCCCGCGTGGACGGCCGGCCGGTGGCCTGCGGCGCCTGCGTGGACGAGGGCGACTACGTCGAGATCAAGCGCATGTACGTGCTGCCGGCCTGCCGCGGCCTGGGCCTGGGCCGCCAGCTGCTGGACGCGATGGAAGACCACGTCCGGCGCCACGGCGGCCGGCTGGTGCGGCTGGAGACCGGCACCGCGCAGGCCGAGGCGCTGGAGCTGTACGAGCGCGCCGGCTACCGCCGCTGCCCGCCGTTCGGCGAGCACCACGCCAGCCCCCGCAGCATCTGCATGGAGAAGCGCCTCGCATGATCCGCATCGCCCGCCCGGAGGACGCCGGTGCGATCCATGCCATCTACGCGCCGCACGTCGAGGCCGGCGCGGCCACCTTCGAGACCGGGCTGCCGGGCGCGGCGGCGATGCGCGAACGCATCGCCGCGCGGCTGGCGCACTATCCCTGGCTGGTGTGGGACGAGGCCGGCGAGGTGCTCGCCTACGCCTACGCCAGCCGCTTCCGCGAGCGCGCCGCCTACGACTGGATCGCCGAGACCTCGATCTACGTGGACCCGCGCGCGCAGCGCCGCGGCATCGCGCGCCGGCTCTACGGCGCGCTGCTGGAGGCGATGCGCCTGCAGGGCATCCACCAGGCCGTGGGCGTGATCACCCTGCCCGGCGAGCCCAGCGTGGCGCTGCACGAGGCGATGGGCTTCGCGCCCGCGGGCGTGTGGCGCAAGGCCGGCTACAAGCTGGGCCGCTGGTGGGACGTGGGCGTGTGGCAGCGCGAGCTGATGCCGCCGGCCGTGCCGCCCGTGGCCGTGGTGCCGTTTCCGGCGCTGGCCGGGGAGGAGGCGTTCCTGCGGATGCTCGGGGAGCGCGGGCGCCTCTGAGCCTGGGCGGCTTGAAGGCCGTACTGCCGCAACGATTTCGCGGCCGAAAGGCCGCTCCCACCAAGCTTGTCGCAACCCTGTGGGAGCGGCCTTCCGGCCGCGATGATGCGCCCGGACTCCTGCCCGTCGGCTCCGGCGCGAGCCGGAGCCGACGGACGCCATCACTGGTTGAGCAGGATGTCGGTGATGATGCCGGTGGCGACCGCCACCAGCAGGAAGTCGCCGTTGTCGCTGCGCACCCACTCGTAGCCGCGCGGCGGCTCGCGCAGGTGCGCGTGGCGCCAGTCGGTCACGACGTAGTGCGGCCCCCGGTACTCCGGCGGCAGCCGGCCGCCGCGGCGGTACCAGCCCTCGTGGCGGCCGCGGTCGTGCATGCCGTTGTACGGCGGATGACGGTCGTGGTCGTGATCATGATCGCGGTCATGGCCGTAATGGTCATGATCGTGGTCCTGGTCGTACGGCTGCGCCAGCAGCGCCGGGCTCGACGCCAGCATGGCGGCGCACAGCGCAACGATGCCCAACTGCTTCTTCATGGTCCGCTCCTTTGCGAGGCTGCGATGCCGGGCCCGGGGGGAACATCCCGCCGGCCGCCGCGGCGCCTGCGCAGGCACGTTGCCTCCGCCCCGCCCAAAGGAACATGAACGGGCCGCGCCGCGCGCGGCCGGCGTTCAGCCGGCGATGCCGTGGCCCGGCGGAACGGCGCTGGGATACCATGGCGGTTTTCGGCACGCCGGAGAGGGATTCCATGCAGCTCGACCAAGTCAAGGCCGTCGTCACCGGCGGCGCCTCGGGCCTCGGCCATGCGGTGGCGCAGCACATCGTCGCCCACGGCGGGCGGGTGGCGCTGTTCGACGTCAACGAGGAAAAGGGCCAGGCCGCCGCGCAGGCGCTGGGCGCGGCCGCGCGCTTCCACCGCACCGACGTCACCAGCGAGGACGGCGTGGCCGCCAACGTGGCCGCCGCGCGCGAGGCGATGGGCGGGCTCAACGTGGTGGTCAACTGCGCCGGCATCCTCGGCGCCGGCCGCGTGCTGGGCAAGGAGGGGCCGATGGCGCTGTCGCAGTTCCAGGCCACGGTGATGGTGAACCTGGTCGGCAGCTTCAACGTGGCCAAGGCCGGCGCCACGCTGATGCAGCACAACGAGCCCGGCGAGGACGGCGAGCGCGGCGTGATCGTCAACACCGCCAGCGTGGCCGCCTACGAGGGCCAGATCGGCCAGGCCGCGTACTCGGCCTCCAAGGGCGGCGTGGTCGGCATGACGCTGCCGATGGCGCGCGAGCTGGCGCGCTTCGGCATCCGCGTGGCGACCATCGCGCCGGGGATCTTCTGGACCCCGATGGTGGACGGCATGCCGCCGCAGGTGCAGGAGTCGCTGGCCGCCTCGATCCCGTTCCCCTCGCGGCTGGGCAAGCCGGAGGAGTTCGCGCGGACGGTGGCCTTCATCCTCGGCAACCGCTACGTCAACGGCGAGACCATCCGGCTGGATGGCGCGGTGCGGCTGCAGTCCAAGTGAGGCGGGAATAGGGAATCGGGAATCGCCAAAGGCCGTTCCCTCGCCCTTCCGGTTCCCTCGCCCTTCCCGCTCTTCCTGTTCCCTATTTTCCCCATTCCCGATTCCCTTCCCCCATGAAAGCTTCCGACATCAAGAAAGGCAACGTGGTCGAGCACGAGGGCACCGTCTACCAGGTGCGCGACATCGAGCGCAGCGCGCCCACCGCGCGCGGCGGCAACGTCACCTTCCGCTTCACGCTCTATTCCATCCCCGGCGGGCGCAAGTACGATCTCAGCCTGCGCGCCGACGACGACCTGAGGGAGATGGACCTGGTGCGCCGCGCCGCCCACTTCTCCTACATGGACGGCGACACCTACGTGTTCATGGACGCGGAGGACTACACGCAGTACCCACTCGGCCCCGAGCTGGTCGGCGACAATGCCGGCTACATCGTCGAGGGGCTGGAGGGCTACTACGTGCAGCTGATCGACGACGCCCCGGTCGGCCTGCAGGTGCCCACCAGCGTGGCGCTGACCGTGGTGGACACCGCGCCGGAGCTGAAGGGCGCCAGCGCCACCAAGCGCACCAAGCCGGCCCGGCTCAATACCGGCATCGAGATCCAGGTGCCCGAGTACATCAGCAACGACGACAAGGTGTGGGTGAACACCCTCACCGGCGAGTTCGCCGGCCGCGCCTGAGGCCGCGGTCTTGCGGCCGTATCGCCCCCGCGCGGCCAGGGCGGGGCGTCAGCGCGAACGGGGCCGGACCCGGCAGAACGGTTCCGGGGGACGCCCGCCGCAAACCCGGCCACTCCCAGACCCGGCTGTCATTCCCGCGCAAGCGGGAATCCATCTTCCGGGGTGGCAAGGGCAAAAATGGATTCCCGCTTGCGCGGGAACGACGCCGCAGGGTGACGCGCCCCGCGCCTTCGCGTCCGCGGGCGCGCCCGCGCCCTTGCATTCGGCCACGCGACAGCCGCGCTGGTGCAGAATCGCCGGACCCTCGACCCAGCACGGATGACGGGACATGCCGGCCAACGGCTACTCGCTGCGCGCGAACGTTCTGGAAAGCCTCATCAAGACCAAGCGGCCCGACGTGCCGCTGCCGGTGGTGCTGCGCAATACCGCGGCGGTGATCCTGCCGCTGGCCGCCGGCCTGGCCACCGGCCACACGGCGATCGGCCTGGGCGTCGGCGCCGGCGCGCTGGACACCATGTTCTCCGACCAGCCGGGGCCCTACCGCCAGCGCGTGTGGCAGCTGGCGCTGGCCTCGCTGGCCGCCGGCTTCTCCGCCCTGCTCGGCTTCCTGATCGGCGACCAGCTGCTGCCGATGCTGGTGGCCACCGCCGCCTGCGGCTTCCTCGGCGGCCTGCTGGTGGTGTTCGGCACCGACATCGCGCGGCTGGGCATGACCAGCATGATCCTGCTGGTGGTCACCGCGGCCAGCCCGATCCATTCGCTGGGCGGCGCGCTCGGCGCCTCGGCGCTGATCTTCGCCGGCGGCCTGCTGCTGATGGCGTTCTCGGTCGCCGCCTGGCCGCTGCAGCGCTACCGCCCGGAGCGGCTCGCGCTCGCCGCGGTCTACCGCGGGCTGGCCGCGCTGGCGCGCCAGCAGGCGCACGACGACGCCGACGCGCCGGCGCTGTCCGAGGCGATGAACGCGCTGCAGCACACCCTGCTCGGCCGCCACCACGCGCACGGCCGCGCGATGGAGGCCTTCGGCGTGCTGCTGGAGCTGGCCGAGCGCATCCGCCTGGAGCTCACCGCGATGGCCGAGCTGCGCGCCAGCGCCACCATCCACGCGATGTTCCGCGCCGACGCCGCGCGCGTGCTGGCGGCGATCGGCGACGCGCTGGACGCCGGCGATCCGCCCCTGCAAGCCGAGCGCGCCCTGCAGACCCTGCAGGCCAGCGAGAACGCGCTGCTGCGCGACGGGGAAAGCGACGGCGACGGGCTGGGCCCGCACATCCACGCGCTGTCCGGCCAGCTCGCCGCCGCCGTGCGCAACGCCAACTGGGCCGGCAGCCGCGGCGAACAGCGCGCCGCGGCGGTGGAGCTCTCGCTGCCGGCGGCGCTGCGCGGCGGCTCCGCGCTGGACACCCTGCGCGCCAGCCTCACCCCGCGCTCGGTGGCGTTCCGCCACGCGGTGCGCAGCGCGCTGTGCCTGAGCGCCGCGCTGTGGATCTCGCGCGCGCTGCACCTGCCGCACGGCTACTGGCTGCCGATGACGGTGGCGATCGTGCTGCGCCCGGACTTCGCCGCCACCTTCAACTTCGGCCTGCTGCGCGTGGTCGGCACCGTGCTCGGCCTGGTGCTCACCACCGCCCTGCTGCACGTGGCGCCGGACGAGCCCTGGGCCCACCTGGCGCTGATGGCGGTGCTGTGCATGGGCTTCCGCTACCTGGCCACCGCGCACTACGGCGTGGCGGTGGCGGCGCTGACCGGCACGGTGGTGATCCTGCTCTCCTTCGAGGGCGTGGCCCCCGGCGCCGCGGTGACGGACCGCGTGATCAACACCGCGCTGGGCAGCGGCATGGCGCTGCTGGCCTACCTGCTGTGGCCCACCTGGGAGCGCGGCCGCGCGCGCGCCGCGCTGGCCGACATGCTCGACGCCTACGCCGACTACCTCGCCGCGCTGGCCCACCCGGGCCGCCGCGCCGCGCACCGCGAGATGCGCACCGCCGCGCGCACCGCCCGCGGCAACGCGCAGGCCTCGCTGGAGCGCATGCGCGCCGAGCCCGCCACGCCGCCCGCGCTGCTGGAGCTGGCGCAGGCGCTGTTCGCCAACGGCAACCGCCTGGCGCGCACCGCGATGACGCTGGAGGCCCTGATCGCCAACCACGCCGCGCTGCCGGAACAGGCCGAGACGAGCGCCTTCGTCGACCGCGCCGCGACCGCGCTACGCGACGTCGCCGACGCGCTGCGCAAGGGCCTGGCGCCGGCCCCGCCGCCGGACCTGCGCGCCCTGCAGCGCAGCCTGGCCGCCCTGCTCGGCATGGCCGACGACCGCGCCGTCGCCGCGCAGCTGGTCCGCGTCAGCGACCGCCTGGTGGACAACGTGGACACGCTGGCCCACGTGGTCGGCCGCAGCCGCGCCGAGGCGAACGGCGCGGCCGGGCGGCGGCGGCTGCGCTCCCCGCGCTGAGCCGCGCCATGTGCGCCCGCCGCACGACCGCGCGGCGCGCGGGACGTACACTGGCCGCATGCTCAAGATCGACACCCACGCCCACATCCTGCCGCGCGACTGGCCGGACCTGGCGGCCAAGTACGGCGACGCGCGCTTCCCGGTGATGACCCACAGCGACGGCCGCCACCGCATCTACAAGGACGGCCGCTTCTTCCGCGAGGTGTGGGAGTCCTCGTTCGATCCGCAATACCGCATCGACGACTACGCCCGCCACGGCGTGGGCGTGCAGGTGGCGTCCACCGTGCCGGTGCTGTTCTGCTACTGGGCGCCGGGGCACCAGGCGCTGGAGCTGCACCGCCACCTCAACGACCACATGGCCGCCGTGTGCCGCGAGCATCCGCGCCACTACGCGGGCATCGGCACCGTGCCGCTGCAGGCGCCCGCGCTGGCGATCCGCGAGCTGGAGCGCTGCATCGACGAGCTGGGCCTGGCCGGCGTGCAGATCGGCTCGCACTGCAACGACTGGAACCTGGACGCGCCGGAGCTGTTCCCGTTCTTCGAGGCCGCCGCCGACCTCGGCGCGGCGGTGATGGTGCACCCGTGGGACATGATGGGCGCCGCCAGCATGCCCAAGTACTGGCTGCCGTGGCTGGTGGGCATGCCGGCCGAGCAGTCGCGCGCGGCCTGCTGCCTGGTCTTCGGCGGCGTGCTGGAGCGGCTGCCGAGGCTGCGCGTGATGCTGGCCCACGGCGGCGGCAGCTTCCCGTGGACCATCGGCCGCATCGAGCACGGCTTCCGCATGCGCCCGGACCTGGTCGCCACCGACAACCCGCGCAACCCGCGCGAATACCTCAAGCGGCTGTACTTCGACTCCTGCGTGCACGACCCGCAGGCGCTGCGCTATCTCCTGGATGTGACCGGCGTCGAGCGCGTGATGCTCGGCACCGACTATCCTTTCCCGCTGGGGGAGCAGCAGCCCGGCAGCGGCATCGAGGCGCTGGGCCTGGCGCCGGACCAGCGGGCACGGCTGTTCCACGGCACCGCGCTGGAGTGGCTGGGGCTGCCCCTGCAACGCTATCTTTCCGACACCTCCACCCGGGAACCGGCATGAGCCTTTCGCGCACCCTCTTCCTGCCCGCCCTCCTGCTGCTGGCCGCAGGCGCGCAGGCCAACGACGTCAGCATGGCCGGCGGCACCGTCAACTTCAGCACGCCGGACAACTGGCAGGGCATCCTGGAGACCCAGGGCGACCCGGAGGTGCACGTGTTCCAGGTGCCCGACCCCTCGCCCACCGCCGGCAGCACGCTGGCGCGGGTCACGGTGACGGTGAAGCAGGTGGCCGACCTGGCCGGGTTCCAGGCCTACCTGGGCAGCGCCGCGCTGAAGGCCAAGTCGCTCGACGGCTACCGCCCGGCCGCCGCGGGCAGCGAGCCCAACAGCTTCGCCTACACCGCGCAGGAGAACGGCGCCGCCTTCAGCTACCGCGAGCGCTACTGGTTCAGGAACAACCACGCCATCCAGCTGCGCTGCGTGCGCCCGCAGCAGAGCCAGGCCGGCGCCGCCTGGATCGCCGCGTTCGACAAGGGCTGCGACCAGGTCGCCGCCGGCCTGCAGCAGTAAGAACCGGAAACGCATGCACGACTACCAAGCCACCGCCGCCTGGGCGCAGGCGCGCGACGCAGCCGATCCGCTGCGCGCCTTCCGCGACGAGTTCCTTGTCCCGCCGCACGAGGGGCGCGACAGCCACTACTTCTGCGGCAACTCGCTGGGCCTGCAGCCGCGCGCGGTGCGCGAGGCGCTGGGCGCGGAGCTGGACTACTGGGGCGAGCTGGCGGTGGAGGGCCACTTCAAGGGCCGCCTGCCGTGGATGGACTACCACGAGTTCGTGCGCGACGACCTGGCGCTGGTCACCGGCGCGCGGCCCTCCGAAGTGGTGGCGATGAACACGCTGGGCGTGAACCTGCACCTGCTGATGGTGAGCTTCTACCGCCCGACGCCGGAGCGCCACGCCATCCTGATCGAGGCCGGTGCCTTCCCCACCGACCGCTACGCGGTGGAGTCGCAGATCCGCTTCCACGGCTTCGACCCCGCCACCGCGCTGGTCGAGCTGGAGGGCGACGAGCCCAACGGCACGCTCTCGCCGGCCGCGTTCGAGCGCGTGCTGGCCGAGCACGGCGCGCGCGTCGCGCTGGTGCTGCTGCCGGGCGTGCAGTACCGCACCGGCCAGGCCTTCGACCTGGAGGCCATCGCGGCGCTGGCGCACCGGCACGGCTGCGCGGTGGGCTTCGACCTCGCCCACGCGGTGGGCAACCTGCCGCTGGCGCTGCACGACAGCGGCGCCGACTTCGCGGTGTGGTGCAGCTACAAGTACCTGAACAGCGGCCCCGGCGCGGTGGGCGGCGCCTTCGTGCACGAGCGCCACGCGCGCGCCGCGCTGCCGCGCTTCGCCGGCTGGTGGGGCCACGACAAGGCCACGCGCTTCCGGATGGGCCCCGAGTTCGTGCCCACGCCCGGCGCGGACGGCTGGCAGCTGTCCAACCCGCCGATCCTGGCGCTGGCGCCGCTGCGCGTGTCGCTGGAGATCTTCCGCCGCGCCGGCATGGCGCGGCTGCGCGAGAAGTCGCTGGCGCTGACCGGCTATCTGGAGTGGCTGGTGAACGCGCAACTCGCCGACCTGCTGGAAGTGGTGACGCCGGCCGACCCGGCGCGCCGCGGCGCGCAGCTCTCCATCCGCGTGCGCGGCGGCCGCGAACGCGGCCGCGCGCTGTTCGAGTACCTGATGGCGCACGGCGTGATCGGCGACTGGCGCGAGCCCGACGTGATCCGCATCTCGCCCGCGCCGCTGTACAACCGCTTCGCCGACTGCCTGGCGTTCGCGGAGGCGGTGAAGGCGTGGAGCGCAGGCGCCTGAGAGGGCGCGCGGCCTAGATGTGGAGCTTCAATAGGTTGTTTTGATCAAGCGTCAGTCGAGCCATGGGTGTCTGACCACCAAGTGCGCTGTGCGGACGGTGGCAGTTGTAGTGGTGCAGCCAGTCCTGCAGCGCCTCGCGCC
>Ga0182749_1001759_pt1 | contig 16622 bp, 21 predicted proteins | sample eDN3rd37CKraftMG_FD_128875 | JGI IMG/M metagenome (GOLD analysis project Ga0182749, IMG submission 128875) | Enriched Miracle-Growth compost microbial communities from Emeryville, California, USA - eDNA 3rd pass 37_C Kraft MG (version 2) (version 2) ...
CCCGTTACTCTTTCCTCGAAAAGCTACCTGACAGAACTCGAATTACGCTGAAACTGCGCTCCAGGATTTGAAGCGAAAAACTCGCTATTCATTCATCTTCGTGGCTGAGCTCTTAAGCCGGTGGCGAACTCGCCAGTAACGAAGCGTTCTTTGAATTGAACAGCGATGCCGCGTTCGTAATGGCGCACGACCGTGGCGGGCCGTTTATCGAGCATCACGTCAGAGCCGAGTGGAGGGCGCACCGGCGTCAGGATGGCGGCTCCGGACATTGAAAGATTGTGCAGCGGGCAAACGAGCGAGGTGCCGTCGGGCAGCACCAGAAGCGCTGCCTCGTCGGCCGAAACGCGCGGATAGCTGCGCTCTTCGGGCTCGGCATCGGGGATGACGGCCTGGGCCGCAAGGCGGGGAATCTGCACCGCGAGCTTATCGCGCTTGCGCTGCGTTCCGCTGATTGCGAGCGCGAAGCTGCCGGGAAAGAGGCGCACGACGCTGCCTTCGAGGCCGCCGAGATGGGTCAGGTAAACGATGAGCTTTTCGCCGACGCGCAGCGGGACTGGCGTCGTCATCGCGGCGCTCTCGATCGAGATGTCGATGAGCTGGCAGGGATAGTCGAGCTTGTCGGCGCGCATGAAACGGCCGGGCAGGCTCAGAGCGTAGCGCGGATAGCGCCGCTTGTTGTGCCCTGCAAAGTCGGCATCCGCCGGCTCGATTGGCCGAAATACATCCGCACTCGTCGACATAGCCGATCCTGCGTTTGAACCGCCCGACAGGGGCGATTTTTCCGCGAGCCAGGCCAAAACGCGTACGCTGAAGGCTCTGTTCCGATGGCGACTATGCGTGCGTCGGACTTAACGAACGGCTAATTGCCGCGTCATTTCTGTATGCATTGGATGCAACGCATTGAGCTGTCGTGCGAAAGTTGGCGCACCGGTGCGGGACGAAGTTTAGCTTCGTGCTGGGCCGGCGCCTAGTTTTCTTCGATTTCTCCGCGGCTGAGGCCGCCCTCGAAGACGCGGAACTGGCGCCGTTCGGAGCGAACGATGCGCGTGTGCTCGGGAGGTATGAAAACGGGTACCGTTTCGCGGACCGCGTTCTCGGCAAAATCGATCGGCGCGCCGCCGGGCCAGCCGAGTTCGTGGGTGATGATGCGTTTTGATGTGATCGGCAACTCGCCGAGCCAGTGGGGCGGTAGTTGAAGCGGGCTCAGCGCGCCGAGGATGCGGTCGATCATTTCGCCCGTATGGCGCAGCGGCAGCAGCAGTGCCTCGAAGGGTGTCGAGGCCCGTCCGGGAGGAGCCGCCTCGAGATGGATTACTTCGATCGCTCCGTGCTTGGTCAGGGCTGCGAGATGCCGGATCAGCGAGAGGCGATCCAAGGTCGTCCAGCCGTCGAGGAAGTTGGCGCCGCGCAGCTCGACACCAAAGATATCGCACACGTTGGTGCCCGCGAGGCGGTACCGGTAGGTCTCCGCATCGACACGCTCGAGGATGAACGTCGAGGGGAGAATAGCGGCGATGCGCGCCGGCTCGATCTCGAAGCGGCGGGGCGTTTGCCGCCCGGCGCGTACGCTATCCCAGTAGGAGAACAGTATTTGGCTGGTCTTGTGCTTCAGATCCATAAGCAATCCGGCGAGCCGCGCCCCGTAGAAGCGCCGTGAATGAATGTCCCGGATTGGGACAGAATTCCCCCTCCCACCCGGATTTACGGCTTGCGGAGCAGCAACCGTGCCAGTGCCTCTCCGCGGCGAATGGGCTTTGCTGTCGGTTAAGGGCACGCGCGTTAACTCTGCGGATCGCACTCTGCCCGGGTCTGAAGTGTCCTGTTCCGGCGCAGTGGGCGAAAGCGCGCTGCGGCAGCATCAAGCGCCGGAGCCGAACGGAAGCACAAAGGGATCAGCGGTGGAGAAACACGAGCCGATGTTCAACCTCCAGGGTGCAGTGCTCGCTGTCCTGGGGGCGATGGTTGCGGTGCAGGTCATCCGCATGGCGCTTCCCGAGGCCGCCGACAGCTGGCTCACGCTCGCGCTGGCATTCATTCCCGCGCGCTATTCGGGGTATGCGTCGCTGCTCCCTGGCGGAGAGATCGCTTCGATCACCTCGTTCGTCACCCATACGCTCGTGCACGGCGACTGGGTCCATCTTGGATTCAACGCGGCCTGGCTCGTCGCGTTCGGCGGCGCCGTCGCGAACCGCGTCGGCACGGTCCGGTTCCTACTTCTCTTCGCCTTCTGCGCCATTATCGGCGCGGCGACTTTTCTCGTCTTCAATATCGGCCTGCTCGCGCCGATGGTGGGAGCCTCAGGCGCCATATCGGGCCTGATGGGCGCGACGATGCGATTTCTATTCACGGCCGTTGACGGCAACGGTCTTGCCGCACTGCGGGAGGATCCGCGCTCCGCGCGGCTCATGCCGCTCGCGGAAACACTTCGCGACAAACGCGTTGTGCTTGTCACTGCAGTGTTCCTGCTGGCCAATATCCTCGCAATTTTAGGGCTTGGCAGCATGGGATACAGCGGCATCGCGTGGGAAGCGCACATCGGCGGATACTTTGCGGGGCTTTTAGCGTTCGGCTTTTTTGATGCACCGCAAACAGAGGACTCATCCGGCGAACGCATTTTGCATTGAGTATCTTGCATAGATGCGGTGATTGCATCACGATGAAATACCGCCTTCATCGGCGGCGATAAAAAAGAGCAGGTGACTTTGCGTCGACTGCCGGACCGCCCGCTTCGGACCCTGTCCGATGACCCGCGTGCCCGGACTTCGGCTGTCAGACCGCAGTGGGAGGAGATGCAAATGAATATCGGACAGATCCTGAAGGCGAAGGGACGCGCTGTTGCCACCGCACGCCCGGATTCGACACTGCTCGAGATCGTGACGAAACTCTCCTCGAAAAAGATTGGCGCGATCGTCATCGTCGGGGACAACGGCGAGCTTGCGGGCATCGTCTCCGAGCGGGACGTGATCCGTAAGCTCGGAGAGCGTGGCCCGGAAGTTCTCACCGAGCCCGTTTCGCGCTCGATGACGGCGAACGTCATCACGTGCCAGGAAACGACGACGCTCGACGAACTCATGGAAGTGATGACGCAAGGCCGCTTCCGTCACGTGCCCGTCATCGAGGATGGTGCGCTGGTCGGCATCGTCTCCATCGGCGATATCGTGAAGAACCATATCGCCGAGGTGGAAATGGAAGTCACCGCGATGCGCGGCTACTTCGTCACCGGCTGAGCGAAATCGGACTTTCGATCGAATGTCCCTGGGCAGCGCAAAATGCGCTGCACCGTGACTAATGCTTTTACCTAGATCGACTGCGTTTGAAGCGCGTGAGCGCGCTTTGCGAATGTGCGCGGCGGCATTCCAATCGAAACTCGCTAAAGCGTATTGCGTGTGAGAGGATAGAGGCCGGCGCTTGCGTCTAGAGGACGCGCCGCCGTCGACGCTAATGCCGGGCAACCTCCGCTATGCGTGCGTGGAAATGCCGGTGTGGGCTCCGGGCGCCTGCTCGCGTGCATCGATCTCGCGGTGCAGCTCGGCAAGGTGCCGCTTCGTTGCCTCTTCGCCGCGGGCGATTAGCTCGTCCGCGCGATGGAAATCGAACAGGCCGATTTCCGAAAGACGGAGATTGATCAGTGCATCGGGGGGATCGCCCGCAAGGCGCGAGCGCGCGATGCGGTCCTGCACGATATTGAATGCCTCCACCATCACGGTCGAGATGCCGGGCGTCACCTCGTTGCGGCCGAGCACCTGCCGCTTCAGCAGCCGACGCATCGCTGGTCCGCTCTTGCCGTTTGAGGCCTGCTCCGGAGCAGGCTCCGCGGCCATTTCGGGCTCCAGGTTCGGAACGACGGTGCCGCGGCCACAGACGTCGAAGTTGAGGTTGACGGCGATGACGTAGCGGGCGCCGTGGGCACGGGCGACCGACACCGGAATGGGGTTGACGAGCGCGCCATCGAACAGCCAGCGGCCGTTGATTTTCACCGGGCGGAAAATGCCCGGCAGCGCATAGGACGCGCGCACCGCGTCGACGAGCTTGCCGCGCGACAGCCAGATCTCATGGCCGCTGCCGAGCTCGGTCGCGACCGCGGTGAAGCGGGGATCGAGATCTTCGATGTTGAGATCACCGAGGTGATGCTCGAGCCGGTCGCACAGACGCTGCCCGTTGATGAGCGCCGTGCCGGCGAAGTTGAAATCGAGGTAGCCGAAAACGCGGCGGCGGGTGAGTTCACGGGCGAAGCCCTCGAGCTGGTCGAGATGACCGGCGGCATGGCAGGCGCCGACAACCGCGCCGATGGACGTGCCGACGATGATGTCGGGCTCTATACCAGCGGCAACGAGCGCTTTGAGGACACCAATGTGGGCCCAGCCGCGCGCCGCGCCGCCGCCCAACGCCAGACCGATCTTCGCCTTGGCCATGGTCTCACCTGCCGATGTGCTGCCGTTATCTGTCCCGTGTCTGCCGTTTACTTAACGCTTTAAAGTGCATTCCGGTGCCCGCCGTCTTCCCGATAATCCGTGCGGCACAGAGGCTTATTCACTGATATAAGCGCGCAAGATTAACCTTGCACTATGCCCAGCGCATATCGCGCCGCGAAAAGGTGCAGTGCGGTGCAGCGAATTTACGAGTGGCCTCGCGGGGAGCGTCAGCGGCTCTTGTCTGCGTCCGGCGCCATCGCAAGGCGGATGTGCGCGACATCGCCGTCCTGCTGCAATGGGATGGACCGGTAGAAGCAGCTTCGCTGACCGGTGTGACAGGTGACACCCTTGCCGCCAACGGTGACGCGCAACCAAAGGACATCCTGGTCGCAGTCGGTGCGCATTTCGACGACGTTAAGCATGTTGCCGCTTTCCTCGCCCTTCTTCCAAAGGGCGCTCCGCGAGCGGCTCCAAAAGTGCGCAATGCCGCTCTTGATCGTGAGCGCCAGGGCCTCGCCATTCATGAAGGCGAACATCAGCACTTCGCCCGTGCCGGCATCGGTGACGATCGCGGGGATGAGCCCGTCCGCGTCGAACTTCGGCTGAAATCCGAGACCGTGCTCGACGTCGGCTTTACTGCCGCGTGCGGCGAAGGCGTCATTGGTCGATGACATTTGAGAACCTGTGCGGATGGTCGTTTGTGTCAGGCGCCTTGCGTGCGCACGCTATCGAGAAAGCGCTGGCGCCAATGGGGATCGTCGCGGAAGGCGCCGGTGAAGTGGGCCGTCTCCATGACTGCGGCGGGCTGGCGGACGTCATGCAGCGCCATGCAGCGGTGGGTGGCACGGATCACCACGGCAACGCCTCGGGGCGACAGGGTCTTCTGGATCGTCTCGCCGATCTCTGCGGTGAGGGATTCCTGCACCTGAAGACGGCGGGCGAAAATATCGACGACACGCGCCAGGCGCGACAGTCCCACCACGCGCCGGTCGGGGAGATAGGCCACGTGGGCCACGCCGCTGAAGGGGGCAATATGATGCTCGCAGTGGCTTTCAAGGCGAACGTCTCGCAGCAGGACCATGTCGGAATAGCCCGACACATCCTCGAACGTGCGGGCAAGCTCGGCGGCCGGATCGGCGTCGTAGCCGCTGAACAGCTCCTTGTAGGCGTCCACAACCCGCCGCGGCGTATTTGCGAGCCCCGGGCGCGCAGGATCGTCACCCATCCAGGCGAGCAGCGTGCGAACCGCCGCCTCGGCATCCTCGCGGGAAGGTTTGCGGGTGGCCGCCGGCGGGTGCGGCTTTGCCGGGGAGATCGAACCCGGAGGCTGGGACACGGGGGGCTCCATGGTGCATGCAGGCTTTCCGCGGGCGCCGTTGCCCTAACGGGATGTGCGTAATGGTCGGGTGTCCTATATTATCGGGATCCGCGCCGCCAATGGGAAGGGCGGCAGCTTCGCGGCGGGACGGGCCGCGCCCCGTCAGTTTTGACAGGCTCCATCAGGCACATCGAGCGAGAAATGGCCGAACTGAACGAGATCTACAACTCGAAGCTCCTGGAGCTGGCGGCGAACATCCCGCATTCGAGCCGTCTTGCGGATCCAGATGCGACCGTCACCGCCCATTCGCGCCTGTGCGGGTCGACGGTCACGATCGATCTTTGCATGCGCGACGGTGTCGTGACGGAGTACGGCCAGACCGTGAAGGCCTGTCTCCTGGGGCAGGCGGCGTGTTCCATCGTCGGGACGCACGTCATCGAGGCCACCGCCGCGGAGCTGCGCGAGGCGGGGGCCGCCATGCGTCGAATGCTGAAGGAGGACGGGCCGGGACCCACCGGGCGGTTTGCCGAGCTCGCGATCCTCGAACCGGTGCGGCACTACAGGGCGCGGCACGGCTCGGTGCTGCTGGTGTTCGATGCGCTCGAAAATGCCGCCGCCGAGATCGAGGCCAAGCACGGCGCCGTCTCCTCCGCCGACGCGGCGAGCGCATGAGCCGTGGAGGGCAGCACGATGGCGGTAATCCGCGATCCCAAGGATGTGGCCGGGCGGCGCAGAACGGGATATCCGCCGGAGTTCGCGCCCAGCGTTGAGGGCCGCGTCAAGCGCGCTCTAGGCGATGCGGGCGGGCTGAGCCAGTTTGGTGTCAATCTCACGACGCTCGAACCCGGCGCCATGTCGAGCCAACGCCATTGGCACATGGCCGAAGACGAGTTCATCTACGTGGTCGAGGGCGAGGTGGCGCTGGTGACGGACGCTGGCGAGGAAATCCTGCGCGCCGGGATGGCAGCCACCTTTCCGGCGGGCCTTGCGGACGGCCACCACCTCATCAATCGCGGCAAACAGCCGGCAACCTATCTCGAAGTCGGCACCCGGGCGCGCGATGACGATGTCGACTATCCCGACATCGATATGCGGGCCGTAAAGCGCGACGGGCGGCTGCAGTTCGTGCGCAAATCGGGCGAGCCCTACGAATGAGACTTGCCGGTGCGCTGCTGAAGCTGCCGATCCACATCTACCGCTGGACGCTGAAGCCTTACGTCGGCTGGAACTGCCGCCACCTGCCGACCTGCTCGGAATATGCGCTGGAGGCCATAGACAAAAACGGCGCGTGGCGCGGCTTTTGGCTCACCGTCTCGCGCTTGTCGCGTTGCCATCCCTGGGGTACGCGGGGACACGATCCGGTGCCCGACATCACCGCCGAGCGCCATCCGCTGGCGCCGTGGCGCTATGGTCGCTGGCGCGGCGGCGTGTAACAGGGCGCGGACATGCAGTGGACCGATGAAGGCATCATCCTCTCGGTGAAGCCCCATGGCGAGACGGCGGCGGTTGCGGAGATTTTCACGCGCGCGCACGGCCGCCATCTCGGGCTCGTGCACGGCGGACGCTCACGTAAGCTGCGTCCTGTTCTGCAAACGGGCAATCACGTCGATGCCACGTGGAAGGCGCGCCTTGCTGAGCACCTCGGACACGTCCTGGTGGAGCTGCGCCGCGGCTATGCTGCCCCCGCCATGGACGATGCGCTGACGCTGGCGGGGCTTTCCTCGCTGTGCGCGCTCGCGCGGCTGCTGCCCGAGCGCGATCCTCATCCGGGTCTTTTCGAGGTGGCGCTGTTCGTGCTCGGCTATCTCGACGAGCCGGAGGTCTGGCCGGCGCTGATGGTGCGATGGGAGCTGGCACTGCTCGACGAGCTCGGCTTCGGCCTCGATCTCGGATCGTGCGCCGCTACGGGTGGAACGGAAAATCTCATCTACGTTTCACCGAAGTCGGGGCGGGCGGTATCGGCGGTGGCGGGCGAGGAATACCGCGACCGGTTGCTGCGGCTGCCGGCGTTTCTTTCGAAGGGCCGCCAGCAGGGCACGACAGCGACGAACGACGACGTCGTCGCCGGCTTGATGCTCACGGGGCACTTCCTGGAAACCCGCGTGCTCATTCCGCGCGAGGAAGCCATGCCATCGGCGCGTGTGCGCTTCAGCGATCTGATGTCGAGGCGGACGGAAAATGCGCGTGGAGACGGCTGACGCGGGTCAGCGCGGCGCCTTGGAGCCCACCTCTACGCGTATCCCCCCATCATCGCTCGGCTTCAAAGTAAACACCTGCCCGTCGCGCGTTTCGTATCGGCCGGCGGCGCGCGGCTTCGTGGCCGACCCGAATGCAAGGATCCCCGGCACGCACGCCGTATGGGTGATAATCTCCCGCGGCGAGACCGTATTGTCCTCACCGTTGAAGGAATAGGAGACTACCCGCGCCGCCTCGTTGACCACCTTGAAGCGGTACTTCGCCGCCTCCGGCCGCGCAAAGAGCTGCACGGCGATGTATTTCGGCTCGTTCGGGGCTGCGCGCGCGATGGCGACGCCCGTCTCCGTCACATGGGGCGACAGCATGTTTTTGCGATGCCCGGGTGAATTCTCCCATCCGGTTACCGCCCGCTTGGCGTATTCGTCCGGGGTGAAGCCGCGCGTATCGAGCAGCGAAGCGAGATTTTCCCCTACCTCGCAGTAGCTGTAGCCGGAAGCCGTGATGCGCTGGGCCGGCGTCGTGCCGTCCGCGGTGTGGGAAAGGCCGCGATAGCTCGCCAGCTTCTCAGCATAACGGCGCGCCGCCGCCTCGAGCTGCGTGTTGCGGCGCACGGGCGACAGCCCATTCTCGACGCGAAACGCGTTCGTCATGCGTACGATTGCGGTTTCGGCGGCGGGGATGTCGGAAAGTGCCGGCATCAGTCTTTCTCGTGGGACGTTTCGACGTGGAAGCTGTGGAGCACGCGGTGGAAGATCGGCGCCAGCACGAAGCCGGTGGCGATCACGACGATGAAACCGGAATAGAGCGCGTAGAAACCGGCGAAAATTTTGCCGCCCTGCGTCTTGAGCTCGGTCGCGGGTCCCATGCTCGAAAGGATCATCGACGCGTTGAGAAATGCGTCTGTGAGCGACATGCCTTCGAAATGCCTGTAGCCCGCGATGCCCAGAATGAGGCTGGGAATGATCAGCGTAAGACTGAGCAGGATCGCGCGCCCCATGCGCGCCGCAAAAGCGAGGCGTGGGGCGACGGACTCGTGGCGGCGCTCAAATTGCTTGAATGAGAGGACGATGACCGGAGCTCCTGATTGGATCAAAACCGAATCTAAGCCGTTCAACGTCAGGCAACAATGTCGTCATTGAAATGGGCCGGCGGCGCAGGCCGCGCTATACTGCCCGCTTTGCGCCGGTCCGGTGCCGCAAGGGAATGATACGATTATGAGCCGCGCGTTCGTGAAGGAGCAGGATGGCGTCGAGGAGCTTCCCGACCGCCTCATCTCCGAGCACCCGAATCTCGTCACCGTGGAGGGCCTGGCGCAGATCGAAGCCGAGGTTGCCCGGCTCGATGCCGCACACGCTTCGGCGCAGGCGGCGGGAGACCGGGGCGAAATGGCCGCGACGGCGCGCGATCTGCGCTACTGGAGCGCGCGGCTTGCCAGTACGGAGCTCGTGCCGCCGCCGGCGGATTGCGCGCAGGTGCAGTTCGGCTCGAAAGTCACGATCGAGCGCGCGGACGGGCGCACGCAAACCTACCGCATCGTCGGCGAGGACGAGGCCAATCCTGCAAAAGGGTCGATCTCCTATGTGTCGCCGCTCGCGCGGGCGCTCGCCGGAAAGTCGGTGGGCGATACGGTGAAGGTCGCGGGGAGCGAAGCGGAAATCACCGCGATTGCCTGACGGCCGACGCGTGCCAGCAGCACGCGCAGGCAAGTTTCGACCGTTCCAAATCAAAGAGTCGCGAAATGGCGCGACGCCTGGTTTGCGCGCGCCTTATTCCACTTTTCCGGAAGCACTCGGCGCTTTGTTTGCGTGCTTGTTATCGGAAAACCGGCTTCCACTTTTCCGGAAGCACTTTAGCTACCTTCGCCGACCGGAAAGCGGGCGGCCCAGCTCGCGCCGTCGCTGTCCCGCGCCTCCACGTGCAGCGCATCGGCGCCGTTGCTGCGGTAATCGAACTCGATCACCGGATCCTGCGCCATGGTGATCGAGCCCTGCATAGCGAACACACGCTCGTCCCCTTGGCGTACCTCCACATCGGTGAGGATGCGCAGCGGCACGTAGAGCAGCGTCAGCTGGTCCAGCACCATGCCGGTGTGGTTGGGGTGCATGATCTTGAGTTGGGCACGCGGCTCGATCTGCGTTGCCGCGGTGCGCGTGCCGATGGCTTCGAGGGTCATCCGGCCCATCGTGGCGGCAATCTCTTCGGGGCTGCCCGAGGGCGGAGCCGAGCACGCCGCCTGCCCGCCGGCAAAGCGCACATGGCGTTCGGCCATATAGAGCTGTCCGTCCGACGCCTCGACGATGGCGCGCACGTCCGTCGCCGCGTTGAGACGCAGGCGCGTTGCGAGGTGAACGTGCTCGCGTCTGCCGTCGAAGTCGAAGCGGGCGGCGACCGGGGAAGGGTTCTCATCGACGATGAGCGTAATTGCGCGCACGCTGTGTCCGCCGGCGAATTTCACATCCACCTCGATCGGGACCGCGCGCTGGTCCTGCGGGCGGAACGGTGCATTGAGCTGCACGACGTCACCGGCCGGCGCTATGGCGCGATCCGCGAAGACGCTGGCGCGGATCTCATCCCACGCCGGGCCGGCATCGGCGGCGCAGGGCGCAAGAGCCAGGACCGCAGCAAGGAGCAGCGGACGCGAAGAGGATAGCATGGCAGTGCCCCGGAGCGATCGCGGATAAGACTCTGCCATTATGTCCCAAGCGCCGTATCGCTCCAATAGGAACGGCAGATGCAACATTGTTGCGGTCGCTATGGCGGCTGCCGGTCGCGTTTCGCCCGCCGTTAAGCTCGCCGCCGCATCACCTCCGCGGCGACCTCGAGGCAGCGGATGAAGCCGGTGAGGTCGGAGAGCATCCGGTCCGCGGGCGCAGGGTGTGCCAAGAAGGTACCGCCGGCATCCTCGATCGCCACCGCGATCATGAGGTTCTCCGCCAATCCGAAGTCTTCGATGTCGGCGGCGGCGCTTTCTGCGTCCCAGGAGGCATACGGTTCCTGCGCGCCATTCCGGACGCGGCTGGCGTAGTCCGCCGGGTGGTTCGTATAGCCGAGCGCCGGCCGGTCCAGCGCGCGCATGAAGCCGATCTCGAACGCCGTGCCAACATCCATCGAGACGCCGCGGAAAGGCGTGCAATTGGCGATCAGCAGATCACAGGAGCGCATCAGCGCTTCGTTGCCGCGGCTGATGCGGCGGGCAATTTCCTGTAGGGAAAGCCCCGCCGTTCCGATTGCGTTATCGAGGGGGTAAACGCCTTCGAAGCCGCGTTCGGCGCAAAGCCGCTTTTTTATCTCTCCCTGGGCGATGGCATTGGGAAAGAAGACCTCCGGTCCGGCGAGATAGATGCGCGGATTGCGTGCGGGATATCGGTTGCGTCCGTCACCTTGCTAATCTTCCCATGGGCCGAAACGGCGGTTTGCGGCATGGGCGTCGCCCGGCCCCAATGGGATGCGATTCGGAGCGCCGCCGCAGCCTGGGAAAGCGGCGTTCTTCAGAACAACGCCGCCGCGGTGCGGCCCACATCGGCAATGGCGGCGTTGCGCGCGTCGAGCGCCGCCTCGGTGTCGGCCAGATAGGCGGCGATGATGACCGGCGGGCGGTTCGGCGGCCACACGATGGCGACGTCGTTCGTCGCGCCGTGTCCGCCCGTTCCCGTCTTGTCGCCGACTTTCCAATCGGCGGGTAGGCCGGCGCGCAGCCTCGCGTTGCCAGTCTCATTCGTGACGAGCCAGTCGATGAGCTGGGCCTCGGATTTCTTTGACAGCACATTGCCGAGCAGGATGCGCTGCAGCGTGTAGGCCATGGCGCGCGGGGTCGTACCGTCGCGGGGATCGCCAGGGGTTGCTTCGTTGAGTGCCGGCTCGATGCGGTCGAGACGCGTCGCTGCATCGCCTAGCGTGCGCAGCCATTTCGTGAGTGCCTCCGGGCCGCCGAAACTCGCCAGCATGAGATTGCCGGCCGTGTTGTCGCTGACCTTCATTGCCGCGGCGCAAATGTCGGCCATCGTCATGCCGTCACCACCGGCGTGCTTTTCGGTGACGGGCGAATATTCGACGACATCGCTTGCGTTGAAAACCACGCGGCGGTCGAGTTTCTCTTCGCCGTCGTCGACGCGGACGAGCACATAGGCCGCGGCGAGCAGCTTGAACGTGCTGCAAAGGGGGAAGCGTTCGAGCAGACGCTGGCCTTTGAGACCGCCGGTCTTGGTGTCGAGAATGGCGACGCCCAGACGGCCCTTCACGCCCTTCTCGATCTCGGCCAGCCTCGCGCCGGCATCGATCTCCGCCGCGCCCGCCTGGTCGGGAGCGCCGAAGGCCGACAGCGCCAGAACGGCGAGGGCGCTATGTACGGCTTGGCGGCGTGTGATGGCTGGCGGCATTGTTGTCTCCCGGCATGCAGTCCACGGCCCACGGAGGGCCGCGTCTGGCCGCGTCTGCGGCCTTCAAGGGTCGAGAGGTCAGTTACGGGAAAATGCTGAACGGCGCCAGGAAAGCCGTGCCCCCAGCACGTGCCCTTTTTTCCGGAGCCGGGCCGATGGACGTAACGAGCGATGATCAGCGCGTGCGCGCGGTGAAGCCCAGCCAGCCGAGCGTCGCGGCGACGAGGCCGATGACATAGCTTGCCCAGATGGGCACGTGCGTCGCTCCAATCGCGACGTCCCAGCCGGAAAGCGCTCGGGTGAGCTGCGCCACGGCGAGCAGCATGAAGATCACCCCGGCGATAGTGGAGAAGGTTCTAGCGGTCATGGCATCCTCCGCGGCTGTTGCCGGGACCAGCATGGACCGGACGGCTCTACCGAGCGGTAGCCTAGGAGCATAAACTTGGATGTGCTGGCGCCGTTTCAACTCCGCCGCTGATCTTCATCAGATGCAGACACCCTTTATGATCAAGGGGGCTCTTTCAGTGGGGCGCAGTGGCGCCGGACGGCGACAGCTCTGCCGGCAGCGCCGCCGCATCCGGATCGGGCGCCGCGGGCGATCCCAGCATGGCTTTCCGCTCCGCCGGCCTCTTGATGATGACGACGAGCGTATAGCTGATGATCAGCAACAGGAACCATGACCCGAACTTGCCCGCGCTCACCATCGACCAGACATCGCGCTGGTTCGGGTAGAGCCACGTGCGCGTGAAGGTGCCGACGTTCTCCGCGAGCCAGATGAACGCGGTGACGAGCACGAGCCCGAGCAGCAGCGGCATCCATCGGTGCGTGCGCCAGTTGAGGAAATAGACGCGCGTGCGGGCGAACAGCACGCCGGCGGCGAGGAACAGCGCCCAGCGCATATCCGGCAGATAATGGTGCGTGAAGAAGTTGGCGTAGATGGCGGCGCTGAGCACGCACAGCGACAGCGTGGAAGGGTGCGCCCTGAACTCGAAATGAAAGAGCGTCCACACGCGGCAGAGGTAGCTGCCGATGCATGAGTACATGAAGCCGGAGAACAGCGGCACGCTGGCGATGCGGAAGAAGCTTTCCTCCGGATAGACCCACGAGCCGACCGAGGTCTTGAAGATCTCCATCAGGGTGCCGACCACGTGATAGGCGGCGATGACCTTCGCTTCCTCGAACGTCTCCAGACGAAGCAGGAGCAGCAGAGCCTGCAGGCCGAGCGCGGCCACGAACAGAAAGTCGTAGCGCGCCAGCGCCGCGCCTTGCGGATAGAAGAGGTACGTGGCAATCAGCAGCGCCACCATCATGCCGCCGAACAGACAGGCCCAAGCCTGCTTGATGCCGAAGCGCAGGAACTCGTACAGCCCGGCGCTGACGGGATTGGTGCTCATGCGCGCCCCGATGCGCGCTTCCGCGGCGATGAACCGGCGCAGGAACGGCCAGTTGGCGGCGCCGCTGCGCCGCTCGGATATTTCGGTGTGCAAAGGATGGCTCGCTCGGCAACGCGTGAAGCTGCGAGCCTGCCGGCCGACTGCGCCCGAATTTCGGCTGGTCAAATCAGGCAGCCGCAGCGGTCGCCCGCCCCGCGCGGCTAGACCCGGTGGCGAAGCTCACAGTTTGCGGGCGAAGTTCTTGCCGACGTGCTGACTGATATAAGTGGCGAGACCCTCGCCCTCTTGCGCCCGGCGTTTCATCGCTTCGACGTGTGCCCGGCCAGGGCGACGATGATCGTATTCGTACCCGCTGCCATCGATGAACCACACCCGAATGGATGATGGGCCGAGCGCGAACGCACGGACACCGGAGCGGTGTCCGCGATTGGCATAGGGTGTGCGGTCGAACGGCGGCATGCGTCACCTAGAGCGACAGGCGAAGGAGCCATCGCGTAAGCAGCGGCGCAAGCCGGTAGAGGAGGGGAGGAGAATTGAGCCCCGCCGCGCCTGCCTCAGTTGTCGAGGAAGCTCCGCAGCTTCCGCGAGCGCGAGGGGTGCTTCAGCTTGCGCAGCGCCTTCGCTTCGATCTGACGGATACGCTCGCGCGTCACCGAGAACTGCTGACCCACCTCTTCGAGCGTGTGGTCGGTGTTCATGCCGATGCCGAAGCGCATGCGCAGCACGCGCTCCTCGCGCGGCGTGAGCGAAGCCAGCACCCGCGTCGTCGTCTCGCGCAGGTTCGACTGGATCGCCGCATCGATGGGAAGCACCGCGTTGCGGTCCTCGATGAAGTCGCCGAGGTGCGAATCCTCCTCGTCGCCGATGGGCGTTTCGAGCGAGATCGGCTCCTTCGCGATCTTCAGGACCTTGCGCACCTTCTCCAGCGGCATGGCGAGCTTCTCAGCCAGCTCCTCCGGCGTCGGCTCGCGGCCGATCTCGTGCAGCATCTGGCGCGAGGTACGCACGATCTTGTTGATCGTCTCGATCATGTGCACCGGAATACGGATGGTGCGTGCCTGGTCGGCGATTGAGCGGGTGATCGCCTGACGGATCCACCACGTCGCGTAGGTCGAGAACTTGTAGCCGCGGCGGTATTCGAACTTATCGACGGCCTTCATCAGGCCGATGTTGCCTTCCTGGATGAGGTCGAGGAACTGCAGACCGCGGTTCGTGTATTTCTTGGCGATCGAGATGACGAGACGCAGGTTCGCCTCGACCATCTCCTTCTTCGCCTGACGGGCCTCGCGCTCGCCCTTCTGCACCGCCTTCACGATGCGGCGGAACTCGGGGATTTCGAGGCCGGTCTCGGAGGCGAGCGTATGGATCTCGCCACGTAGCTGCTCGATGCGTGTCTTCTCGTTCTTGACGAACGTCTGCCATTTGCGGCCGAGGCCGCTCACGCGGTCGAGCCAGGTCTGGTCGAGCTCGTTGCCGAAGTATTCGCCGATGAACGCCTGGCGCGGCACGCCGCAGCTTTCGGCGAGGCGCATGAGCTGGCCTTCGTGGCCGACGAGCTTCTTATTGATGCCGTAGAGCTGCTCGACGAGGCTTTCGATGCGGTTGTTGTTGAGCGACAGGCTCTTCACGTCCGCGATGATCTCCTCGCGGTGCTTATCGTAGGCCTTCTGCTCCTTCTTGGAGCCGGTCTCACCCGCAACCTGCTGCTCGAGCTTCTTGTCCTGCTGCTTGCGCAGTTTCTTGTACGTGGAGGCGATGCGATCGAACGTCTCGAGAACCTTCGGCTTCAGCTCCGCTTCCATGGCCGCGAGCGAGAGCGCGTTCTCGTAGTCGTCGTCATCGTCCATCTCGCCTTCGGCCGGCGTTTCGGCGCCTTCCTCGGACGCCTCGTCGGCCTCGCCGTCACCGATCGCGGCGGGCGGCTGCTTCGCCTCAGGGCCTTCGTAGGTGGCTTCGAGATCGATGATGTCGCGGAGCAGAATCTTGCCTTCGTTCAGCTCGTCGCGCCAGATGATGATGGCCTGGAAGGTGAGGGGGCTTTCGCATAGCCCGGCAATCATCGCTTCGCGGCCGGCCTCGATGCGCTTGGCGATGGCGATTTCGCCCTCGCGGGAAAGCAGCTCGACGGAGCCCATCTCGCGCAGGTACATGCGCACGGGATCGTCCGTGCGCTCGGTCGGCTCGCTGCGGCCCGTGGTGGTGACGACGGCGGACTGGGTGGTCAGCGCGCGGCCGCCCTCTTCCTCGTCGGCTTCCTCCTCGGCGCCGTCCTGGCCTTCCTCGCCCTCGTCGGTGTCGACGACGTTGATGCCCATGTCGGACAGCATCGCCATCGTGTCTTCGATCTGCTCGGAGGAAACCTCCTCGGACGGCAGAACGGAGTTCAGCTCGTCATAGGTGACGTAGCCGCGGGCCTTGGCGGTCTTAAGGAGCTTCTTGACGGCCTGATCGGAGAGATCGAGCAGCGGACTGTCGCGCTCAGGGCTCTCCGCCGCCTGCTTGTCCTGATCCTCGACCTTGGCCGCCGGAGCGGGCTTGCTCCGCGGGCCAGAAGCTTTCGTTTTGACGGCTTGTGCTTGTGCTTTTGACAAGGGCTCGTATCCCGCTCTACCGGCGCATGCTTGCGCCATAATGCGGCAATTCGCCGCGCTCGCTGCCGCGATGGCGTCCGTTACAGGCTCGCGCACAAACCCGTAGGTCCACCATCGGCTCCCCACCAACCTTGATCCGCGGTCCCGGAATGGGGCCGACGGCCGTCTCCCTGCACTTCGCTCGCAAGGGGCGCGCCAACATTGCCGCTATTCTGCCGATACGGGCTGTTCGCTTGCCCTGGCAAGCAGGCCCTGGATCTCGCAGATGCGCGCCAGCGCGTCCTCGGAGCCGTCCCGGTGATATGCCTGGACGGCTGCTTCGAGCGACTTCTGCA
>Ga0182749_1001760_pt1 | contig 16608 bp, 16 predicted proteins | sample eDN3rd37CKraftMG_FD_128875 | JGI IMG/M metagenome (GOLD analysis project Ga0182749, IMG submission 128875) | Enriched Miracle-Growth compost microbial communities from Emeryville, California, USA - eDNA 3rd pass 37_C Kraft MG (version 2) (version 2) ...
TAGCTGGCGCCTTTGAGGGTGAGCACGTCGGCGTGGTGGACGATGCGGTCGATCATCGCGGCGGCGACGGCCTGGTCTCCGAAGACCTCGCCCCAGCCTGAGAACGGCAGGTTCGAGGTGAGGATCAGCGATGCGTGTTCGTAGCGGGATGACACCAGCTGGAAGAACAGGTTCGCGGCGTCTTGCTCGAACGGGAGGTAGCCGACCTCGTCGACGATGATCAGCCCGTAACGGCGCAGCCTGGCGAGTTCTTTCGGGAGGTTTCCTTGCCGGTGGGCGTCGGTGAGGCGGGTGACCCAGTCCGTCGCGGTCGCGAACAGCACCCGGTGCCCGTGCCGGGCGGCGACGATCCCGAGGGCGGTGGCCAGGTGGGTCTTCCCGGTTCCGGGCGGGCCGAGCAGCACCACGTTCTGCGCTTCGAGGAGGAACCCGCCGGAGGCGAGAGCCGCGATCTGCTGACGGGCGGTGGGTTGCGCGTCCCAGTCGAAGTCCTCCAACGTCTTGCGGGCCGGGAACCCGGCGGCCTTGATCCGCAACTCTGCGCCCGACGCGTTGCGCGCGGACACTTCGCGTTCGAGGACGGCGGCGAGGTAGTCCTCGAACGACCACCCCGCATCGCGTGCTTGATCGGCCATCCGTCCGGCGGCCTCGGTGATCCGGGGCGCTTTGAGCGCGCTGGCGAGGTAGGTGATCTGCTTCGCGGTGTCGGTTTTGCCGGTCATCAGTTGCTCCCCTCGATGAGCCCGAACGCGCGATCGTAGTCCGCCAGGTCCCGCATCAGGTCGTCACCGACTGGCGCGAGGCGGGGCTGCTGGAACTCGCGGCGCAGCACGGCCGCAGCGTCCCGGTGGGCAGGGTCGGTGATCACCATCCCGCGCGCCCAGACGCGGGCGTGATCGGCGACGACCCGTCCGTCCAACCTGACCCGGACCCGGTCCAGGTCGGCGGTCACGTCCACGATCCGGCCTATCGCCCGCGGATCGACGGAGTAGTCGTTCGTGTCGATACGGACGTAGTAGTCGCGGCCGAGGCGGATCCGGTTCCGCCACCCCAGATGCAACGGGATCGGCGGCAACGGCAGCATCGCCGCGAGATCCGCATCCAACCTGGACGTCGGCGACGCTTTCACCGTGCGGACGATCCGCTGATTCACCAATGCCAGCCAGTCAATGAACTGCGCGTTGAAGTCCGCCGGGGACATGAACGTCCGGCCCGGCATGAACGACGTCTCGAACCAGCCGTTGCGTCGCTCCACCACCCCCTTGGACTCCGGATCCGCCGGCGGCAGCAGGACCAACCTGGTCGCGAGGGTCCCCATGAACGCGTCGACCCCGGTCGCGTGACGCTTGCCCCGGCCGATGCCCGTCTCGTTGTCCCAGATCAGCCGCCGCGGCACCCGCCCCAGCTGCTCGATCAGCTCCCAGGACCCCAGCAGCAGATCCTCGGTCCTCCGCGTCGGGATCATCCGCGCCGTGATCAGTCTCGAATACGCGGGTGTGATCACCAGCACCGGCAACAGCTTCGACGTCCCGTCCTCGAGCGGGATCTTCTTCGGCGGGAACCAGAGATCGCACTGCGCCGCGTCGCCCGGCGCCCACTCGATCCGATCCGCTGGATCGATGCGCTGCTGCTCCGGCCGCAACCGCTTCACATTGTCACGGAACCAGCGAATCGACCCCGTCCACCCGACCCGCTCAGCGAGCACAGTCGCGGGCATCGTCGGAGTCTCCACCAGCAACGCCCGCACCCTCGCCTCGAACGGCGTGAACGATGTCGGCGCCGACTTCCGCTCATAAACCGGCGGCGAGGTCGAGTTCACCGCCTTGATGACCGTAGTCCGCGAGATCCCCAACCGCTCAGCGATCTTCGCCTTCGGCTCGCCCTCCGCGGCAAGCCTCCGGATCAACGCCCAGTCCTCCAAAGTGATCACTCTCCAATCGTTGAGTGTTCACTTTTCAAGCGCCGTTACTGTCCAGTTTTCGAGCGCCGTCGACACGTGCACCAAGGTCCGCCGCGCGTTGAGCAACGGCTTTCGTATCACGCGTCGTCGCGGCGCCCACGTGCGCGAAAACTGCAGCCGGCCCGAACACTGCCAGTGCCTCCCGCAGAAGATGCTCGCGCTCATCTATGGATAGCGACGTGAACTCGCCACTGGTTCCCGGCGTGAAGACAGCGTCTATTCCTGAGCTTCTTAGGTGCTCGAACGTCGCTCGCGCTCCTTCAACGTCGAGATCGCCATCAGCCGTGAACGGAGTGATCGCTGCCGCGATGAGCTGAAGGTCCGGGCGGCCGCCGACTGTGCACGGATCCGTTTCGGCTACCGTCACGTCTTTCACTCTCCGCTCCCTTGAGGCCGTCGATTCTGGAATCACCCTACAGTGTTAACAAACTGATTGGCAACTTTATGGCATGAAGTATGTCGTCGCGTTGACACACCGCGCTATGCTGGTTGCATGCCTCTCTTGCGGTCCCTCGGCGACCAGATCGGTGTCGCGCTACGTTCCGAAATCGTCCGCGGCGAAATCGCCCCAGGTACCTACCTCAGAGAGGAGGAGATTGCTGATCGATTCCATACGAGCCGAGGACCGGCGCGTGATGCGTTGCGCATCCTTGAGAACGAACACCTTCTTACTCGCTCTGGACGGTCTCACATGGTCGTGGGCTTGTCGGCAGGCGACGTCGAAGAGCTTTACGCGCTGCGGAGATCTCTGGAGTCGCTGGCGTGGGCCCAGGTAAGCCGCACAGAATCCAAAGAAGCCCGGCGGCAGGCGCACGTTCATCTAGAGGAGATGATGCGCGCAGCGGAACGCAACGACCGCACCGAGTTTGCAACCGCTGACGTCCGTTTCCATACGTCGATCATCCAGGCGACCGGAATGCGTCGTCTGACTGCGATATGGGAGCAGCTGGAACCGTCGATCTTGCTGTTCTTGCACGTCACTAATGCCATCGGAGACGACCTCAGCTCTCCATTGCGAGAGCACACCGAGCTTCTCGAAGTCCTGGAGAGCGGCGATCCAGACGCAGTCGTCAGAACGCTCGACCAGCATCTGGCCAACTCCCGCGACATCATCCTGCCGAGTCATGTCGCGACCCCGCTCTAGCCCTGCTCACCTCGCGTGAAGGATTGAAGTTCCGATCGGTAGTCGGCTGTTCCGGTTGTGAAGCCGCTGGCCAAGAACTCGAGCGCAGCGCTCGGTCCGGGCTGCGACACCGCCCTCACGAGCTGCTTCGCAGCTTGGACGGCCACCGGTTTGCCTCCGCGGAGTTCGCCAAGGAGCTTCTGCAGGGCACCCTCAAGGTGTTCGGGTTTGTGATGGTCGTGGATCAGCGAGAGCGCCAGCGCCTGCCTCGCGTCGATCCGGCGACGAGTGAGGATGAGTTCGAGTGCACGGGGTTCGCCGATAGTCCGCACGAGACGCGCTGTCCCGCCCCATCCCGGGATCGTGCCGATACCGACCTCCGGAAGACCTAGCTCGGCAGTATCGGAGGCAATCCGGAAGTCGCATGCCAGCGCGAGCTCCAACCCGCCACCGAGTGTGTAACCGCGCAACACGGCGACGGTCGGCGGTCGAACGTTCGCGAGCCGGTCGAATGCACGATGCCCCCGCACCGTCCATTCTCGCCACATCTGCTCCGCCGAGAAGCTTGCGAGCATGTCGATGTCTGCCCCGACCGAGAATGCGCGCTCCGAAGCCGACCTCACGACGACGACTCGGGCATCGGACTGTTCGGCTGCGGCGACGGCGTCCTCGAGGAGATCGAGCATTTGGAGAGTCAACGCGTTGAGCTTCGTGGGGCGATTGAGCGTGATCGTCACAACCTGCTGCGCCTCGTCTAGGTCGTACACGATGGGCGACGTCTCAGGCACCCCGGTCCCCCCCAACTGCCGGCATTGATTCCGGCTCAGCCTCAGCTTGTGCCGCGAGGACCCGCGGGACAGTGGTGGATTCACGCACGACGAGCTCCGCCGTCAGCTGCGGCGGATCCATGACACTTGCACCACCGATCCGGGCGAACAGAAGCTCCCACGCCTGCCGACCAAGTTGCTGGACCGGACTTCGGACAGTTGTCAACGGCGGTTCCAGATGTTGTGCGAGTGGGATGTCGTCGAACCCCACGACAGATACATCCGTGGGTACAGCGATGCCTTCCGTCCTGAGCCTCGACATCACTCCACAGGCAATCAGGTCGTTGAAGCAGACCAGCGCAGTCGGCGAGTACTCGAGTGCGACCAGCGCACGCTCAGAACCCGACGTGATCGTTGCCTCACCGTCGATGCGATGCACCTGCATCCCTAGGCTCTGCGCTGCCTCGACCCCTCTCCACCGCTCTCGCCCCTGCCACGCGAGCGGGGAGCCGCCGAGGTAAACGATCCGCCGATGCCCGAGCGTGTACAAGTGGGCGCACAACTGCAACTCCGCCGAAAAGTTGTCGACCGCGACGGTGGGCAACTCGGCACCTGGCTCGACACGGTTCACGAGCACGAGCGGTGTGCCCATCCGACCCAGCGACTTCAGCGCACCAGCCGTCATCCGAGAGGACAGCGCGACGATCCCGTCCACCTGCCGGCTGAGCTCATGGATCGTTGCCTCCTCGATCTCGGGGTCTCCATAGGAGCTCGCGATGAGGAGTCGGTATCCAGACCCGTCGGCGCCTTTCGCGATCTGGTCGACGACTTCGAAGAAGTATGGGTTTGCCATGTCGGGCATGACCACACCCACATTGCGCAGCGACCCAAGCGACAGCCCCTGCGCGGCTGCATTCGGCCGGTATCCGAGGGAAGCGACGGTCGCACGAACCTTTTCAGCCAGAGCCGGGCTGACCGCGTCCTGGCCCGATAGCACCCGAGACACAGTCGCGGTCGACACTCCCGCGGCGGCCGCAACCTGCCTGATCGTCGGGTTCAGATGCCTTCGTCCCGTTGCGTCGTCTGACTCGCGTCGTTGCCGTGCACTCATTCCCGTAACCGGTTACCCTTTCGCGCGTCCCACACTAGCTCATCGCCATTATCTTAGGCTTCCAACGATCTGTAGCACCATGCTCGACTTCAGTAAGCGGTTACAGTAGTCTCATCGCATTGTGTATCGGAGAGGGCAGGGTATGGATCTGGACGGTCAGCGGACATTCTCCGATAAGGTCATCGTCGTCACTGGCGCGGCTGGGGGAATCGGTGAGGCGATCGCACGGGCGTTCGCGTCCCTGGGTGGTTCCCTGATCCTTGTCGATGTCACGGCGGGCGAAGTCATGGACGGGGAGCGGTGGGTAATCGGCGATCTCACCGAAGCGCAGACGGTCGACGATGTCGTGGGGACCGTTCGTGAGGAGTACGGCAGGATCGATGTACTGGTCAATGCTGCCGGCATTCAATTGCGAGGTGCCGCTGCGGACGTGGAGCAGTCCGGCTGGCAACGGCTGGTGGACGTGAATCTCTCAGCTGCATATGCGCTCTGTCGGCGGTTCTCGGCCGATCTATCTGAGACGCGTGGGGCGATCGTGAACGTGTCTTCGCTGTCGGCTGACCGAGCGATCCCTGGCATTGTTGCGTATGGGGCGACGAAGGCTGCGCTGAGTCAGCTCAGTCGCGGTCTGGCCGTGGAGCTCGGCCCTCGGGGGATCCGAGTGAACGCGGTTGCTCCCGGGTACATTGTGACTCCGATGACCGAGGCAAATCTGAGACGAGCAGAGGTCCACGAACGTGTGATGAGCCGCCTCCCGTTGGGGCGGCTAGGTAACCCGGGTGATGTGGCGGACATCGTCACATTCCTCGCCTCAGAGCAGGCACGCTATGTGACGGGAGTCGTGCTCCCTGTCGACGGTGGATACTCGGTGACGTGAACTGCCCGATCTGGGCGGCCATCAGTCCTATCGGGTTGTCTGACCCAGGAAGGGGAGTCAGGACCGTTGCAGCCACCGGGTCAGAACTCTCGCAGCAGCCAACTCGAGATACTCGTGCGCATGAGCCATCGCCTCCTCGACGTTGGGCGCGATCCCTGCGAGGCTCTCCGTATCGAGGATCCCCGCGGTCGCGAGCTCGTCATCGCTCAGGATGGTGCGGCCTCCGATGGCAAGGACGGGCTTGCCTGCCGCTCGGGCGCGGCCCGCGAGAGCAATCGGCGCCTTCCCCTGTAACGACTGCCGGTCCAGCGATCCTTCACCAGTGATGACCAGGTCAGCACGTTCGAGTTGCGCGTCAAGGCCGATGAATGATGCGACGACATCGAATCCCCGTTCTATGGTGGCGCCCACAAAAGCACTAAGGCCCGCCGGGAATCCACCGGCCGCACCCATACCGGGCAGTTCCGCGACATCGACGCCCGTGTGCCGGCGAAGGAGAATCGCCCACCGCTTCAAGCCATGCTCCAAGACGTCGATTTCCGGTGCTGTAGCGCCCTTCTGCGCGGCGAACTCACTTGCGGCTCCGATCAGCGGATTGCGGACGTCGGCAGCCACCCGGACGGTGACATCTGTCAGACGTCGGTCGAGCATTGAGCTGTCGATCGAGTGGAGGTGCTCGAGGTAGCCTCCACCGAGCGGGAGGCTCGCGCCGTCGGCCGTGGCCAGCCGAAGCCCGAGGGCCCGCATCGCACCGCTTCCTCCGTCAGTGGTGGCCGATCCGCCTGCGGCTACGACTATCTCGCGTGCACCGAGGTCGAGCGCGTGTCTGATCTGCTGTCCGGTGCCGAACGTGGAGGCGCCCAGTGAGGTCGCCGGTGTGGGGTGGATCAACTGCAGACCACTTGCATCGGCGACCTCGATGATCGCCGACTGGCCGCGGAGCACCCAACGACCCTCAATGAGCGCACCGGTCGGACCACGCACCACCGAGGACTTGAGTTCCCCGCCGGCCGTTACGGCGATGTTTAGTGTTCCCTCTCCGCCGTCGGCGATCTCTGCCGTATGGATGATCGCGTCGGGGAGAACTGCGCGGACCGCGCGGGAGATGACTTCTCCGGCTTGCCGTGACGTGAGTGTGCCCTTGAACTTGTCTGGCGCAATCAGCACATGCAGCGCGCGGTCGCGATAAGGACGATGCACGGGGGACGCTTCACGCACTATGTTCCCGCCTCAATCTCACGCTTCACTCATCGCTTCGAATCCGCGAATGGCGGCGTCCAGGGCCGTCTCCGGGTCCACCGCCCACCACGCGTCGCTGAGCACCTCTATCTCGATGAGGCCGTCATAGCCTGCACGAGCAACATGCTTGACGAATGCGGTGAGATCGATAGTTCCTTCCCCAGGCATTCCTCGGCTAGTGAGTTGCCCCTGGATCGGCACGACCCAGTCACAGACCTGCACGGCATAGATCCTCCCGCTGGCGCGCTGGACCTCGCTCGGATAGTTGACGTCCCAGAAGACGTGGTAGGCATCCAGCGCAATGCCGATGTTCTCGTGGTCAAGCGCCTGGATGAGGTCGTTCGCCTCCGCGAGAGAGGTGATTGCAGAGCGGTCTGCAACCATCATGGGGTGCATGGGCTCGATCGCGAGCCGAATACCGGCGCTCTGCGCGTACGGGGCGAGCGCATCGAGCCCGTCGCGGATTTGTGCGCGGGCGACGTCCAGATCCTTGCCGACCGGTGCTCCACAGACAATGACGACACACTCCGCATCGAACGCGTGGGCTTCGTCGATGATTCGTCGGTTCTCATCGGCGGATCTGCTCTTGTCCTCATCATCGCGGTGGGTGAACATCCCTCCACGGCAGATCGAGGTCACTCTCAGCCCCGATGACCGGACCTGATTCGCCGCGGTGGAGATGCGCAGACCGGCGTAGCAGTCTCGCCATAAACCCACGCCGGGAATCCCGCGGCCGCTGACGGCCTCAATGAGCTCACTGAGGCCGAGGCCGCGAACGGTGGTGGAGTTGATGCTACAGCGTTGCAGGTCCATTCAGCGCACTCCCTGAGTCGTGAAGAACGTGCGTGCACGCTCCGCGGTGAGGTCAGGATCGGGGAACAGACCTATCCGGTCGGCTTCCCGTACGATGTCGGCGAGGTGCACGATAGTGCGCCCGCTCTCGTAGCCGCCAAGCATGCGGAAGTGGGCTTGTTGCCCGGTGAGGTAGGCCAGCCAGGTGATCCCGACTTTGTAGTACTGGGTCGGTGCTTCGAAGATGAGGCGACTGAGCGGAAGAGTGGGCTCCAGCAAAGAACGGAATCCCTGCACATCTCCCACGTCCAGGCGTGTCATTGCCGCCGATGCATACCGTCCCACCGCGGCGAAGGCGCCAAGGAGCGCGTGGCTGTAGGTGACACCGTCGCCGGCGATCATCTCGACGTAGTTGAAGTCGTCCCCGGTGAAGACCTGCACGTCCCGCGGCAGTCGGATGCGCAGCTGCAACTCGTAGGTCGGATCAAGAAGGGAGATTTTCACCCCGGAGACCTTTGGGGCGTGGTCCACAATCAGCTCGACAACTGTTTCGATGGCAGTGGCGATGTCAGCGCTGCCCCAGTAGGAACTTAGCGTCGGATCGAAGGCCTTTCCCAGCCAGTGCAGGATCAGCTTTCCGCGGCTGGCCTCGAACAGCCGCTGGTAGACGGCGACGTAGTCCCGCGGTGAACGAGCCACTCGAGCGAGATGTCGGCTGGGCATCACGACTGCCGTGCCGCCCATGCTCTCCACCAGCTCGAGCTGACGCAGATACGCGTCGCCGATCTGCTCAAGCGTTGCGATGTTGCTGTCCAGCGCATCTGTCGAGATGCCAACGACAACAGCGCGACCGCCGTGTGGGTCCGCCTCCAACGTACGCTGCGCAAGACTCATCGCATCGTCCGCGGACAGTCCCATGCCGCGCTGTGCAGTGTCCATCGACTCCGCAACCCCCAAACCGAGCGCCCAGAGCTGTCGTCTGAGGTCAAGTGTGGTGTCCCAGTCGATGTGCTCAGATCGAACCGGGATGCTTGCGCGCCGCGGATCGGCCACGACATGGCAGGCGGCGAACACAGCGCGGCTGGTCGGGCGAGCCGATCTCGTGGTCAACACAGCCGGTTCCCGGAACACGAGTGATTGCGTGGTTCCGTCGCGTGTGGGAAGCAGGACTTCGGTCATTGGGGATGCTCCAGGTCGTCAGGTCTGCAGACCTGCGCGGTTCAGTGTCGAGGTCGGTGAGGGTCGAGTGCGGCTGGGAATCATTGGGTGGGTTCAGATCGGGCACGCTGTGCTCCGAGCTACCGCGCCAGCTCGACGACGCGGCCGGATGTAGCTGATTCCTCTGCCGCGAGAGCCACTCGGAGAGCGGCGATGCCTTCATAGGCAGTGACAGTCGGCTGTCCGTCGCCCGTCGTCGCTGCGGCGAAAGCGTCTAGCACGATGCCGTATGGGTCGCGTTGCGGCGGGCGTAGCTCCCGGCGACCGGCTGCGGTGAGGAGCTCGATGGTGCCGCGTGGTTCCTGACTCATTGCGTCAATGACGTCGATAGTCCCGCGCGTGCCGTGAAGGGTCAGTCGCGTCGGATCGGCGGTGACGGTGAACGCATCATGGGTCTGCGCGAGGATGGGTCTGTCGTCCAGGTCCCGGTATTCGATGGTGACCATGGCGGCATCGGGTCCTCCATCCTGGTTCCACGTCGCCTGTGCGACCTGCATCGCCGACACACGCACCGGGGTTCCCAGTAGACGGTTGAGCACTGATGCGTCGTGAGTTGTCCGGTCGAGGATGATCCCGCCTCCCCGCTGGCCACGCAGCCGCCATGTCCGACCGTCCACCCTCAGCAGGGTGGCGTGCGCGATCCGCGCCGAGAGGACGGCTCCGATCTCCCCACCATCGACGAGCTCGCGAGCCTCGGCGTGTAGATCGCTCCCTGGGAGGTGATGATTCACCGCTAGAACGCGGCGATTCGTCGCCGCCAGGGCAGCCAGGTGCTCGCTCTCATCCAAACGGAGGGTCATCGGCTTCTCGCAGAGCACGTGGAGTCCCGCGTGTATCGCCGCCGTCACCTGCCCGTAGTGGAGGTGATTGGCCGAGGACACGTATGCCGCTTCTGCTCCCGCGCGGATCGTGTCGGTCAGATCGGTGGTCGCCCGTCTGATGTCGTGCTGTGCAGCAAAGTCCAGTGCCCGTTCCATGCTGCCACTGACAACGGCGACGATCTCGTCGCCGCGCGCGCGTATGGCCAGCACGAGGCGTGTTGCGGCGATGTTGCTGGCGCCTATCAGGACCCACTTCACGTGCAGCCGACCCTCCCTGTGCCTCGCTTCTCGTCCCACTACATGTCGAAGAACAGTGACTGCAGCGGCGATCGGACGGACTCGCCGATCGGGATGGCCTGACCGTTGATGAAACGCCCCTCGGGCGAGATGAGGAACTTGATGAATCTGCCGACCCATTCCGGGGTCAGGTCTTCGGGTTCCGGGCCGGGATACTGAGCCGTCTCGGCCGTAAGCGGCCCGCCCTCAACGGCACGCTGGGCGACCATTGCTCGCAGCTCCATCGTGCGTTCTCCGGCAATGGCACCGGGCACTAGGCAGTTCGCGCGGATACCGTACTCGCGACCCTCCATCGCGGTGGTTTGAGTGAAGTTGATGATCGCCGCTTTGGTAGCTCCGTAGCTTGCCCGGTCGGGGAACCCGCGAGTCGCGCTGACGGAGGAGAAATTGATGATCACCCCGGACTGGGCGGGAATCATCAACCGCAGGGCCTCTCGAGTGCTGAACATGACGCTGTCCAGGTTGGTGCGGATCGCCTTATGCCAACGCTCAGTGGGGAGGTCGACGATAGGTCCCGCCGGGTCGAGCCACGCGACGCAGTTCACCACGGCACTCACGCCCCCGAACTTCTCCGCCGTTGCCCGGTAGATCCCAGCGACCTGTTCCTCGTCGGACGCGTCGCACAGCAGCGGGAGGACATCGGCACCGACGGCGGCGACTTCGCCTGCCGCGATCTCGAGGCGGTCTGCGGAGAAGTCCGCGATCGCGAGGTTGTAGCCCGCTTCGGCGAGCACTTTGGCAGTGCCGAGGCCGGCGCCGCGGCCGCCGCCGACGATCAATGCTGTCTGGTTCATAGAGTCTGCCTTTGCTAAGAGAGAGGAACGGTCCAAGGGGTGTGAAACCGGTCGCTGATGGCTACTTGACGGAGCCCGCAAGGAGCCCGCGGACGAAGTAGCGGCTGAGCGTGAGATAGAGCACGAGTGTCGGAATGGCGATCAGAGCTGCCCCAGCCATGACCACATTCCACTCGACCGTGAGGCTTCCGGACATGTTGTTGAGCGCGACGGTGGCGACCTGCATCTTCGGGTCTGGTACGACGATCAGCCCGAAGAGGAAGTTGTTCCACTGCGAGGTGAACTGGAACAGGATGGACACGATGAAGCCCGGCACAGAGAGGGGAAGCGCGACTCGCGTGAACACCTGGATGTTGGTGGCGCCGTCGATCTGGGCGGCTTCGATGAGCTCTTTCGGAAGAGAGGCATAGTAGTTCCGGAAAATCAGTGTCGCGATCGGGATCCCGTAGGCGAAGTGAGTGAGGATCAGGCCCGGGATCGTCCCGTAAAGCCCCGTCGCGGAGAGGAACCTCACTAGGGGGATGAGCACGGCCTGGTAAGGGATGAACATCCCGATGAGGATCAGCGTGAAGATCAGGTTCGAGCCACGGAACTTGAGCTTGCTGAACACGAATCCGTTGAACGCTCCGACGAAGCTCGTTAGGAGACTGGCGGGGACGACCACGAGGAAGCTGTTGAGCACGTTGTTCTGCAAGAGTCCCCATGCCTCGGTGAACCCGGCGCCGCTGGGGATGGTCGGCCAATCCCACATGTTGGAGGGCACCGCTTCGGCGGGCGTGCGCAGTGCCGATGTGATCATCACGAAGAAGGGCACCATCGTGACTGCCGCCATGAGGACGAGGACCGCGAGGACGAAGAACTCGCCCGCCGTCCTTGGTGCACGCCAGTCGCGGAGTTTGGGGGGCGCTGTCGACCTCTTCCGACGTGGTGGGAGTGTCATGGTCGCGGTCTTGGACATCAGCTGCCCTCCTCCTGGTTGCGGTATGCCCGTGCAAGGTAGGGGACGACGACCGCGCTGACGGCGATGAGCATGACGATGGACGCAGCGGCACCAGAGTTGAAGCGGAACGCTCGAAAGGACTGCTCGTACACGAAGATGCCGGGCACTTCCGTGGCGAATCCTGGGCCGCTCCCGCTCATTGCGACGACCAGATCGAAGATGGTCAGCGATGTCCAGCCCAGAATGACAAGTGTGGACACGATCGTCGGTGTCAGGTTGGGGATCACGATCTTGGTGTAGATCTGCCAGCTGGAGGCGCCATCCACGCGTGCTGCTTCGATCATCTCCTCGGGGATGGTCCCCAGCCCGGCAAGGGTCATCGCCATCGCGAATCCTCCCACCTGCCAGCTCGCGGCGATGATGATCGGGATCATCGCTACCGGTATGCCCAGCTGCAGACCCATGTCTCGCAGCGGCGGGAAAGCTGCCCCGAGCGCATCGTTGACGGTCAGCACGAGTGACGGGTCGGTGAGCCAGCCGGGCTTGAGCGGCCCCACGCCGATCGCCTCGAGGACGGAGTTGATTCCCAGGACATCCAGCAGGAGGTTGACGCCGGTCTCGGGGTTGAACAGCCACCGCCAGACGACGCCGGTGACGATGAAGGAAAGCGCGTACGGGGCTAGGAACAACGTGCGGAAGAACCCCTTTGCCAGCACGACATTATGGATGAGTATCCCGAGGACGAGCCCGATCACCGTCGTCAATGCGAGGAACCCAACCGTGAAGATCAGTTGGTTGCGCAAGCCGATCTGAAACCGAGGATTGGCGAACAGCTCAATGTAGGTCTGGTACCACGGCTCACGGAGGCTCAGATCCAGCGCGAACGAGTCCCAGTTCGACAGGGAGGCGACCACGGTGAACGAGATGAACCCATACACGAAGACGAGCGATATCAGAATCGAGGGGATCAGGAGCAGCCGGGGAAGGTTATTGCTCAGCCGTGCACGGAACTTCATCGTCAAGTTTCACCCAAATCCGGTGGGGTCGGCCAGTGGTCTTCCCACCCGCCGGCCCCACCATCGGTCTAAACGGTCTTGGAAACGTGCTTGCTAGCTGGCGCTTGCCATCGCTGCCTGGAACGCGTCGACGCCACCGCCACCATTGACAGCGGTGATGGCATCGCCGAACGACTGCAACAGGCTAGGGGTACCGATCTGACCCGTGGAGAACCCCCACACGATAGTGTCCTGAGCAAAGTCCTTCGCCGCAGCCACCTGATAAGGCGGGAAGCCGTCCATCGGAACATCCGTGCGAACAGGGATCGATCCCTTCTCGAGGCTGAATGCCCGCTGGGACTCGACCGTGGACAGCGACTGCAGCCAGCGCTTCGCATTGACGACATTCGCCGCGTCCTTGGCTACTACGAACGTATCGATGATCGCGATGTACTCCCCGGCCGTGTCGGGCACCGGGATGTAGCCGAAGTCGACCTGGTCCTCGGCTCCGGCCTGCTTCAAGTATCCGTACGCCCAGTCACCAGCGATGTAGTAGGCGCACTTTCCGTCGGCGAGGTACCCGGCCGCTTCGCTACTGGTCAGTGCGCTGTGATCCGTGTTCGCGTTCGCGAGCAGCGTCTGATAGTTCTCGACCGCCTCCGCCACCCCTGGGTCGGTCCACTCCGTCGACCCATCAAAGAGTCCATTGCGTGCGTCCGGACCCAGCGATGCCAGCAGGAGTGCGTCGAGGATCACCTGGTCTCCGAAGATGGTTGCATCCCCGAGGCAGAACGGGGTGACGCCAGCGGCCTTCAGCCTATCCACCGTGCCCATCAGGTCATCCATGCCGGTGTTTGCGGACAGTTCTATCCCGTTGCTTTCCACAAGCTCCTTGTTGTAGAACAGGACATTGCCTCGACCCACCCCGGCGGCGGCGGAATAGATCTCGCCGTCAATCGTCATGTTGTCCAGGACGGCGCTGGGGATCGCGGCGCGAAGTTCGTCGTCATACACATCGGTGACCGGCTGAATGACCCCGGCGTCGTAGTACTGTCGGGCGAGCTCTCCCGGCCCCGCCATCCAGGAGTCCGGCGGGTCACCGCCTTGCAGACGAGTCTGCAGGACCGCGCGAGCGTTGCCGCCGCCGCCGCCGGCGACAGCGGCGTTGGTGATCTCCACCCCCGGATACGTGTTCTCAAACTCCGTGGTGAGCGCCGACAATGCCGCTGCTTCAGCGGACGCGGTCCACCACGAGAAGATCTCTAGCGAGTCGGTGGGTTCGCTGGTCTCGCTCCCGGTGCCCTCCGAGGGTCCGGAACAGCCAGTGAGTACCAGTGCGAGTGCGGCCCCCATTGCTGCCAGGGGCCGAAGAACGGTGCGGTGGGACATTGATGCTCCTTTGCATAATCGCCTTATGGTAACCGGTTACACTCGTAGCGTAGAAGCGCGGACCACCGATTGTCAATCAGTAACGCCCAAACGCGAGATTTCAGGCCTTCAGCGCAGGTTGACATCGTTTCGGGCTCTGCCCTAAGAATGAGTACGACGCCTGTAACCGCTTTCGACAGCAGGTGCCCGACCGACAGGAGTTCTCGTGAACCGAAACGTCATCCTCACATGCGCGTTGACAGGAGCCAGCGACACCGCCGACAAGAGCGAGCATGTGCCCGTCACTCCGAAACAGATCGCGGAGTCCGGCATCGAGGCTGCCAAAGCCGGCGCGACCGTGCTGCACATCCACGTCCGCAACCCCGAGACCGGGAAGGGAAGTCGCGAGGTCGCGTACTACCGGGAGGTCGTTGGACGAATCCGGGACAGCGGAGTGGATGTCATCCTGAACCTGACTGGAGGGATGGGCGGAACGGTCGACATCTCGGACGCCAGCCCGAACGAACGAGGACCGCTGACCGATCTCGTCGGCGCCAAGGAACGCCTCGTCCACGTCGAAGAGCTGCGACCCGAGATCTGCACGCTCGACTGCGGGACGATCAACCTCAGCGACTCGACCACCTTCCACGTCGGAACCCCCGAGATGCTCCGCGTCGGCGCCGCCTACACGCAAGAACTCGGCGTGAAGCCCGAGATGGAGGTCTTCGACACTGGTCACGTCTGGCTCGGCAACACCCTTGTAGAAGAGGGGCTGATCGACGGGACGCCCCTTTACCAGTTGTGCATGGGAATCCGCTATGGCGCCCCGGCGAACCCGCGTGTCCTCGCTGCGATGGTCGACCTGCTTCCTCCCGGGGCGGAGTGGGCGTCCTTCTCGATCGGAGCACTCCAGTTCCCCTGGGTCGCCCAGTCCGTGATCATGGGCGGGAACGTCCGCGTCGGGCTCGAGGACAACCTCATGCTCTCGAAGGGCATCAAAGCGACGAACGCCCAGCTCACCGCTAAGGCGAAGCAGATCATCGAGTTGCTCGGATCCCGCGTAGTCAGCCCCGCCGAGGCGCGCGACAAACTCGGCCTCGTCAACCACGCCGCTTAAGCATGACTCACCAGACGATGAGCTACCTCGACAAGGATGCCGTCAAGCACATCACCTGTATCGGCGCGGGAGTGATCGGCAGTGGATGGGTGGCGTACTTCCTCGCCCGCGGCTACAGCGTGACCGCCTACGACATCGACGCCGATGCACTCGCGCGACTGCTCGGACGTGTTCGGGACGCCTGGCCGCTCCTCGAGCGGCAAGGTGTCGCCCATGGTGCGTCCATCGATCGCATCACTCTCACGACGGACCTGTCCCAAGCGCTCGCGGCGGCAGACTTCGTCCAGGAGAGCGTGCCCGAACGCCTCGATCTGAAACGACAAGTCCTCAAGCGGATCGACGAAGCAACGCCCAGCCACGTCATCGTCGCGTCCTCCACCTCAGGCATCAGCATGACCGACATGGCGCAAGACACCACCGGCGCAGACCGATTCGTAATCGGCCACCCCTTCAACCCCCCCTACTTGGTGCCACTGGTCGAGGTCGTCGGCGGGAAGCGATCAGCTCCCGCGGCCGTTCGGTGGGCCGCTGAGTTCTATGAGAACACCGGTAAGACCGCGGTTACCATGAACGAAGAAGTCCCTGGGTTCATTGCCAACCGGCTCCAGGAAGCACTGTGGCGCGAAGCGCTATACATGGTCCAAGCAGGTGAGGCGACCGTCTCACAGATCGACAATGCGATCACCGCCGGCCCCGGACTAAGGTGGGCCGCCATCGGCCCCTTCCTCACCGCCCATCTCGCCGGCGGCCGCGACGGCATCGCCGGCAGCATGCACCGCTACGGACCGGAAGCCAAGATAAACTGGACCCGCCTGCAGTCACCCGCCTACACTGAGGACCTCATCAACCTGGTCGCCCAGCAGTGCGAAGACGCCATCGCTGGTGAAGACATCGACACCCTCATCCGCCTCCGGGACCAGGCACTCCTCGACCACCTCCAGGCGCAACACACGAACACGATCTCCGACCCGTGACGACACCCGCCGCGCGACTCTTCGGAGTCACAATCGACTCAAGCATGACGGGTGACGCCTCGATCGAGACACCCCATTGGACCCACCAACGCTCGCAGGCTGAGTTCGTCGCGTCCGCCGGCGTGCTCGTGGACGAGAGTCTCGGGTGGGCCGCAGGGCACGACGTGCCTAATGCATGGAGAGTCTGCACCGAACTCAGCATCACTTGGCTTCCA
>Ga0182749_1001761_pt1 | contig 16606 bp, 17 predicted proteins | sample eDN3rd37CKraftMG_FD_128875 | JGI IMG/M metagenome (GOLD analysis project Ga0182749, IMG submission 128875) | Enriched Miracle-Growth compost microbial communities from Emeryville, California, USA - eDNA 3rd pass 37_C Kraft MG (version 2) (version 2) ...
ACCACGCTGCCGATGGTGAAGCGGATCTTCGTGTCGGACAGTTCGACGGTGGCGGCCACGTCCGGATCGTCCACCAGCTTCTGCAGCTCGCCAACCGTTTTGCGCGGTATGATGATGCCGGGCATTCCCTCCGACCCTGCGGGCGCATCGATCTCGGCGCGCGCGAGGCGGTGGCCGTCGGTTGCCACGGCGCGAAGCTTGAGCCCGCCGCCGGACTCCAGCGCGTGCAGGAAGATACCGTTCAGGTAATAGCGCGTCTCTTCCGTGGAGATGGCGAACTGCGTCTTTTCGATCAGGCTGCGCAGGGCGGCCGAATCCATGCGGAAAATATGCGAGAACTGGCCGGCCGTAAGCGACGGGAAGTCTGCCTTGGGCAGGCATTGCAGGCGGAAGGTGGAGCGGCCGGAGATGACCGACATGGTCTGGCCGTTCTCGTCCATCTTCAACATCACTTCCGCGCCGTCCGGCAGTTTGCGGACGATGTCGTAGAGAAGGTGCGCAGGCACCGTGGTGGCCCCGGCCTGCTCCACGGAGGCCGGCGTGGCCTCGGTCATTTCCAAATCGAGGTCAGTCGCCTTCATCTCCAGGCTTGCGCCATCGGCTGACAGAAGCACGTTGGACAGGATCGGAATGGTGTTGCGCCGTTCCACCACCCGATGAACATGGCCGAGCGACTTCAGAAGATTGGAACGTTCTAGGACTACGCGCATAACCTATGCTTCTCGCCTGGTGAGGAGCGGCGCTGCGAGTGCTTCTCGCGGCCTGCCTCGATATCATGGAGTGCGCCAAACTGACAGGAAAACCGGGAGAAAGGCAAGCCCGCGGAAAGGCCACTGCCATTTTCCGCGGGCTTTCTGGGGATAACGCTTCTACGAGCGTTTTAGGGACCGCACTCCCACTTAAGCCTGCTCGCTGATCAGCCTTTTGAGAAGCTCGATCTCCTGTGCGAGCTGCTTGTCGTCCCCCGACATACCTTCAATCTTACGCACTGCGTGCAGGACCGTGGTGTGGTCGCGACCGCCGAAGCGACGGCCGATCTCCGGCAGAGAGCGCGGCGTCATCACCTTGGCAAGATACATAGCCACCTGCCGCGGCTTGACGATCGAGCGCGTGCGCCGGTTGGAGAGGAGCTCCGTCTTCGACACATTGTAATGACGGGCGACGATGCGCTGGATATCTTCGATGCGCACCCGCCTCGGCTCGCCGGAGCGGCAGACCGGGCCGAGGATTTCGTCGATCCGCTCCAGCGTGATCTGCGGCTCGAAGGAATGGCGGAACACGAGCTGGTTGAACGCACCTTCGAGCTCGCGCCCACTGCCGGTGACCACCTGCGCTACATGCTCCAGAACTTCCAGGGGAATGTTGAGAGACGGATCCTCGACGCGGGCTGCAGCAAGGCGCTGCTTGAGCATGGCAAGCCTGAGCTCGTAGTCCGGCGGCATGATTTCCAGGGAGACGCCGCCATTGAGGCGCGACTTTACGCGGGGCTCCAGCGATTCCAGTTCGGAAACCGGTCGGTCAGCCGCGACGACCACCTGCCTGGCGCTGTCGAGCAGCATGTTCAGCAGATGGCAGAACTCGTTCTGGATAGACTTGCCCTGCAGGAACTGCATGTCATCGATGATGAGGAGATCGATGTCCCTAAGCTGCTCCTTCAGGGTGAGCGCGTTGTTGTCCCGGATCGCAGTGGCAAAACGCCACATGAAGTATTCCGCAGTAAGGTAGACCACGCGCGATTGAGGCCGGCGCTTCAAGGAAGCCGCCGCGATTGCCTGCAGAAGGTGAGTTTTCCCGAGACCGACGGTGGCATGGATGAAAAGCGGGTTGAACCTTACGGCGCCCGCCGCCGATTCCGCCACCGTCCGGGCGGCCGCAGAAGCAACGCGGTTCGACGCCCCCTCGATGAAGGATTCAAAGGTGAAGCGGCTGTCGAGCGGTGAGCCGAACATGCTCGGCCGCATCGCCTGGTCCGTTTTCGCCGAAGGGAGCGGGGTAACCCGTGCCCCGTTGCCTCCCGCGAGCGTCTGGGGCTGGCCCCCCGCCTTCCTCACCGGCACCGGCTTGACCTCGGCTTTGGCCGGCGAGCTGCGGGTTGCGTTGCGAACCACGATCTCCACCTTCAGCGTGGACGAATCCTCGGCCTTCCAGAGATCGGTGATCAGATCGAGATAGTGCCCGTTGATCCAGGCCCTCAAAAACGCCGTCGGCACAGAGATGCGGACCACGCCTTTGGAGGTCTCCGCCAATTTCATGCGCCCGAACCAGCTGGAATAGACCTCCGTACCGAGCCGCGCCTTCAATTGCGCCCGTACACGTTCGAAGGCCGCCACGGCTTCTCCGGCGCTCTCCGCTTCTTCGCCGTGAGCCGTCGAGCCGTGAAAGGAGAACCCTCCCCCAATTTCCCTCTCAACGCCGCTTTGCATCCTCGTTTCCCTGTTAAAAAATGCTTCTGTCTTAATTATTCAAACGGGCCGGTATTTATGTTGCCGTGCCGCCCGCAAAACTTTCCCGATCGGCATTTATGCCTTTTCCGCACCTCCGAAGCTCATGACTGGACTTGCTTAACTCACCCCCGACACAGGCCGAGTGTCGACCTGGCATTCGACCGGATCAAAACCTCTCGATTTAACAATCCGGTACCCCATCTCCGAGGACGACCAACCTCGTGCGCGAATTGCTCCGCGCCGCAGAAGCTGCGTCTTTTTCTGGTTTTCCGGGCGGTCAGGCCTGCCCTCGTTGATGGGTGGGACATTACCGAAAGTCGTGCTGACAGAGCAAGTGCGGGACTGCCGGTTTTTTGCGCCGTGAGGGCGATCGCGGCGCCGATGAACATGCATCGAGGCGAGCACAAAATGCTTAACCTGTTTTGATTCCAACCGCTTTTGCCAACAGGTTTTCCGGCGCATGCGCCAAGAAAAAAAAAATCAAAAAATCTGCTTGACATTCGCTTGCCTCATTACCCCGCTACGAGATACTTTTTTGCTGTGGATAAACTTCTGTAAGCGACTGATTATATTATACAAATTTCGCCATTCCCTGACAAGGGAACAGCGCGTGTATGACACTTTTCCTAAGGCTGAAAGAGAAACGCCGGCAAATAAAATGCGTTGCCCTCGCGCCCTTCCGAAAAGGGCACGAAGCCAAGTCATTGCACGGCAAAGAAAAACCCGACTGAAAAGCCGGGCGGAAGGTCCCGGGCGGGACCTTAGGCGTTCAAGGTCTTAACGCGGCGAGCCAGTCGCGAAACCTTACGCGCAGCAGTATTTTTGTGAAGGACACCTTTGGTGGCGGCGCGCATCAACTCGGGCTGCGCAGCCTTCAGAGCGGCTTCCGCCGCCGACTTGTCGCCGGAGGCGATCGCCTCCTCGACCTTGCGGACATAAGTACGGACACGCGAACGACGAGTTTTGTTGATCGCCGTACGGCGGGCGATCTTGCGCACCGCTTTCTTGGCCGAAGTGGTGTTGGCCATAATTCCTCTCTCGTTTTAATCCAAACCGCCGGGCAGAGCCTCGGCGCAAAAACAAAGGGGCGGCCCCAAGGGCTACCTCAGTCGAGGCGGCTTATAGTCGAGGCATCCCGATGCGTCAACGGTTACGGAATTGCGGAGAGCGCTTTTCCGTAAAGGCGGCCATGCCCTCCTTCTGATCATCGAGCGCGAACAGGGAATGGAATGCCCGACGCTCGGACCTCAACCCCTCCGCAAGCGTCGTTTCATAGGCCCGGTTCACGGCTTCCTTGGTCATCATCACAGCGGGCATGGAGAAGGCGGCGATCTTGCCGGCGACCTCCAGCACGTCCTCGATGAGTTCTCCCAACGGCACGACCCGGGAAACAAGTCCGCTGCGCTCCGCCTCCTCGGCATTCATCATGCGACCCGTCAGACACATCTCCATCGCCTTGGACTTTCCAACGAACCGCGTGAGGCGCTGCGATCCGCCCATGCCCGGCATGACGCCAAGCGTGATCTCCGGCTGGCCGAACTTCGCGTTATCGGCGGCAATGATGAAATCGCACATCATGGCGAGCTCGCAGCCGCCTCCGAGCGCGTAGCCGGCCACCGCGGCGATGAGGGGCTTGCGTATGCGCGTCAGCCTCTCCCAGCCGGAATACAGATCCGCCATGTAGACGTCGATGAACGTCTTGGGCTGCATCTCCTTGATGTCGGCGCCTGCGGCAAAGGCACGCTCGGACCCGGTGATCACGATAGCGCCCACGCGCGGGTTGGCATCAAACGCTTCCGCCGCGTCGATCAACTCCTCCATCGCCTTGGAATTGAGCGCGTTCAGCGCCTTGGGGCGGTTGAGCGTGATAAGGCCCACCCGCCCACGCGTCTCCACCAGGATCGTTTCATAGGCCATCGAGCTTCTCCCCTCGTGCTAGGTTGCAGTCAATGCTGGCAGACCGGGCAATAGAATGTGGAGCGTCCTCCCTGCACGATCCGCTCGATCGTGCCTGAACAGCCTTCCTTGCGGCAGGGCTCCCCCTCGCGATCATAGACGCTGAAGCTGTGTTGAAAATAGCCTAGCGAGCCATCGGCCTGCACATAATCCTTAAGCGAGGAACCGCCCGCGGCGATGGCATCGGCAATGACCGCGCGGATCGCTTCGGCCAGACGCTCGCTGTGCCCGGTCGACCCGCCCTCTGGGCTTGCGATCGTGGAGGCCATGCGGAGCGGCGAAAGCCCCGCGCGCCAGAGCGCCTCGCAGACATAGATATTGCCGAGACCAGCCACCACACGCTGGTCCATCAAGGCGGATTTGAGCGGTGTACGTTTTCCCGCGAGAAGACGCGCGAGAAGTGCTCCATCAAGCGCATTGCCGGTGGGTTCCACGCCTAACCCGGCGAGGAGCGGGTGCGCTTCAAGATCAGCCTCCTCGGCAAGAAGCATAAAGCCGAAACGCCGGGGATCGTTGTAGACGACCCTCGCATCTCCTCCCCCGTTCCTCTGCAGATGAAACACCACGTGGTCGTGTTTCTCGGCCTTGGAGCGCTGGCGATGGAAATCGCCGGGAATCGCGTCCGTTCCGCTCTCCTCTATCCGGAAGGAGCCGGACATTCCCAGGTGGCACAGGAGCACTGCGCCATCTTCCAGGTGGAGAAGCAGATATTTGGCCCGCCGTGCGAGCGCCACGATCGTGCGGCCCTTGACGCGATCGGAAAAGCCGGTGGGGAACGGAAAACGAAGATCGGGACGGCGCTGCTCGACGCGGATGATCCGCGCACCCTCCATCACCGGCTCCAGCCCGCGCCGGACTGTTTCGACCTCGGGCAGCTCAGGCATGCTGTAGGTCGGTGAGGAAAGAAGCGCCGTGCCGGCCGGCGGGTAGCCCCAAATGGGCGGCGACGGTCTCACCCATATCGGCATAGGTGCCTCTGAGGCCGATCGACCCTTTGGCAAGCCCTGGCCCGGCACCCAGGATCGGGACTTGCTCCCGCGTATGGTCGGTGCCTTTCCAAGTGGGATCGCAGCCATGGTCGGCGGTGAGGATCAAAAGGTCGCCCGGCTTCAATTTGCCGAGCGTCTCCGGAAGGCGGCTGTCGAAGGTCTCGAGTGCGGCGGCGTAGCCCGCCACGTCGCGCCGGTGGCCGAAAAGCGTGTCGAAATCGACGAAGTTGGCGAAGACGAGATCGCCGTCACGCGCATCATCCATCGCGCCAAGCGCGGCATCGAACAGAGCCATGTTGCCTGCGGCCTTCCGCACCTCGGTCACCCCTTGGTGGGCAAAAATGTCGCCGATCTTGCCGATGCCGAGGACGCGACCGCCCGCCGCTTCCACCCGATCGAGCAGCGTCGGCTCCGGCGGGGGAACAGCATAGTCACGCCGGTTCGCCGTACGTTCGAACGTCTCGGCGCTTTCGCCAACGAAGGGTCGGGCGATGACGCGGCCGATCCTGTAATCATCCACCAGCTTGCGCGCCGTTTCGCAGACGGCGTAGAGACGTTCCAATCCGAAATGCTTCTCATGGGCGGCAATCTGGAAGACGGAATCCGCCGAAGTGTAGCAGATGGGCTTGCCGCTCCGGATGTGCTCTTCACCCAGCCTCTCTATGATTTCCGTTCCGGAAGCGTGACAATTTCCGAGTATGCCCGGCAGTTTGGCCACCTGCACCAATTCCTCGGTCAACTTGGCAGGAAAAGCGGGCATCGTTTCGGGGAAGTACCCCCATTCGAACGGCACCGGAACGCCTGCGATCTCCCAGTGGCCGGATGGCGTATCCTTGCCCGTCGAACGCTCTGCCGCTGCGCCAAAGAAGCCGGTGGGGGCGAAACTGTCTTCGGGTTCGCGCCCCGCTGCGATGGCTGCGGCGGCGTTCAGCCCCAGGGCCTGCATATGCGGCAGGTGGAGCGGCCCTGCCCTCAAACCGCTCCGGTCGGCCTTGCCCGCTTCGCAGGCGGCGGCGATATGGCCGAACGTATCCGCGCCTTCATCGCCGAAGCGGGCAGCATCGGGCGCATGGCCGATGCCGAAAGAATCGAGAACGAAAAGAAAGGCGCGCGCCATCAGCTCCAAATCCGTGTCGTGTCAGAAATAGGGAGATGGCGGCTGCTTGGCAATCGCCACTGCCGCATGGCGTTTCAGCAATCGCCACAGGGAAGTGTCGCGGTCTGGCGTGGGCGGAGGTAATAGCGCTCCCTCATGGGGATATTGTCGAATGCCGCCGAAAGTCCCAACGCCTCCTTGGCGGACGCCTGCCACAGAATGGCCGGGCGATAATCCAGTTCCGCCTCCGCGCGGATGAGAAAGGCGCCGCGCACCAGGAGGCTGTCCGGCAGCTCGGTTATATCGCCGGGCCTCTCGGCATTGACAAGAGCACCATTCGCAAGGGCACGGGACCAGACCACCCTCGGCTCCGGCTCGTCCTCGTCCGTGACCCGGATCGCGGTGACGGTGATGATCGGCTCGCTGCGTCGATAGGGTACGAGCGCGGCCTTGCCGATGGTCATGAGGGCGAGGAGTTCATCCCTGGTCATCTCCTTCTGCTGAGTGACCAGATCGGCCACTTGGCTCGCCAGCCTGCCCACCCTTCTGTTGGCGTCGAGCGCCTGGGAAAACTCAAGGGTGAGGAAGAGGAGCGCCAGCATCAGCGGCAGGAGCAAAGCAAATTCCACCGCGGCGGCGCCCCGGCTTTCCCTGAGGAAAGCAACGAAGCACCGCACCGTGTCCCCTCCGGCCCTTTGCAGGCATGCCTTCATGATCCTCCTCCCTCAGCCGCCCTGTGCGCCACCGCCGCGAAAGGCTCGTTCTGCCAGGTCTGGGTGGCGAAAAGCAGCATCTTTCCGCCGGGAAGATTCGCCATGCTTTCGTGCATGATGTTGGTGAATACCGGCCAGAAATAGAAAACGCGCAGCACGTTCTTATCGCCCGCGTCGCCCGGATCGAACAAATAGGTGGACGGGAGGACCGGTCCTTCGAAGACCTCGGCTGCTTCCTCGAATGTCTGGAAGCTCTGCAGATCGACCCGCAGTCCTGGGCAGTCGCTCGGAAAGAGCACGCTCATGCGGTCACACAGAAGATCGCGGACGATTTGCTCGTTGACCACTCCCCCTCTTAGCTGGCCAGTGCGGAACTGACGCGCGACATCGTCGGTGGCGTTCGTCAACAGTTCCTGCGCCGCGAATGCGACACAGCTTTCGAGGATTGCGAAAAGCAGCAGCAGAAAAGGAAACGCAAGAATCGCGAACTCGACCGCCGTCGCAGCGCTCTTCTCGCGCCAAAAGCGGCGCAGAAGGCCTGTATGAACGCCGCCGGCTCGCCTGAAATCTGCCCCAGGATCACCCATATTTTCGCCCCAGCCCTTGGGAGCCACTATCGCACGGGGCTATTGCCGCCCGGTTTTGCGGATCATTAAATTTTTACCTGAACGCGCACGGTTCCGTTAACGCGGGACGGAAGCGCTATCTGCTGTTCATCTCAGCTTCCGAGGTGCGCTCGGCATCGGTCTTGTAGGCGCCTTCGCAGTAGGGCGTGCAGGATAGCGTCTGCACGTCCGAGCGGCGATAGACGCGGACAGAATCGACCGTTTGCCGCGAGACCACCACCTGCTCATCGACGATCGGGCGCCCTTCCGTATCCAGCGCAACGATGTTCGTGACGCCAAAGCCCTTTCCGGTAAGCACGATAGTCCTGGCATCCTGGATCGCCGCGTCAGCGATCTCCGGATTGCCGATCACGACCGTGTCCGCGGGCCGCGCAAGCTTGATGATCTTTGCCTGGTTCATGACGACGTTAATGCCACCGTCGGCACGCGCAACCGTGGCTGAGGCGGCCAGCCCGAACGCAAGGAAAAGTGCCCCTCTGCCGAATGTCCTCACGCTGTTCCCCCAATTTCTCACCGAAATATAAACGGGAATGGTGAAGCAAGGGTTAAGCCGCGAAGCGCTGGCCGGGACTCCCCGATTGTATGAAATTTTAGAAAAAGTCAAAATTGAACTTTCCCGTTACAGATTTCATAACCGTCTTATTTGGATCACGGAGTAAATCCTTTGGTAACAGTGTTTTTTAAGTGCGCCGAAAGCGACGTTGCGTAAATCTCCCGCCATCCGATCGACACGAGAGAAAGTCGGCGGGGTGCTGTAAAAATCGGAGCTGAAGGAGATCTCTTATGTCCAAGCTTTTTGCGCGTTTTCTCAATGATGAATCCGGCGCGACGGCCGTCGAGTATGGCCTGATCGTCGCCCTCATCGCGGCGGGCATCATCACGATCGTTGGCACGCTGGGTGACCAGATTACCACCGCGTTCACCAACGTTTCGACCGGCCTGACCGCCGAAGGTATTACTGCCGACTAAGAACGCGCGAGCTGAATCCCTGTGCAGGCCGTCTGCGAATGCAGGCGGCCTTTTCATTTGCGCCCTCATTGGTGCATCAAGCTGCGTCTTCATTCGCGGTTAATGACGCCACGATATTCTTCCGTTTCTTCTTTACGTGAGTACTGTCATGCTCGAAGCAGCGATCTTCGTTATCTTTCCATTCTGCATGGCCTTCGCGGCGGTCTCCGACATGATCTCGCTGACCATTGCCAACCGCGTTTCGATCCTGCTCGTACTCTCCTTTGCTTTGCTGGCGCCGCTCATCGGCATGCCATTGCCTGAAATCGGCATGCACTTTGCGGCCGGAGCGGTGGTGCTCATCGCCACATTTGTCATCTTCGCCATCGGCGGCATGGGCGGCGGTGACGCAAAGCTGATGGCCGCAAGCGCCATATGGTTCGGCCTGGATCTCGGCCTTGCGAATTACCTGCTGACCACCGCGCTCCTCGGCGGGGCGCTCACCCTCGCACTCCTGTTCTTCAGGAGATCAGGGTTCTCGCCGCTGGTCGCGAACCATCTCTTGCTGCGCCATTTCGCCGAAGAAAAGGCCGGCATTCCCTACGGCATAGCGCTCGGGCTCGGCGGCCTGATCTGCTTTCCGCAGACGCCGCTCATGGAATGGGCGGTGGAACGGCTTGCGGCCGGGTAGAGGCGGGCCGCAGCCCAACGGCCCACCACAAGAGCCGCGACTTGCAGCGCCGCGGCTCCCTTCATTCTTGTTCAGCACTGGCCTCTATGAATGATGCGGAAGTTGGCCGCCTCCGCCTCGCATGAGTTTCCGAAGGTGCGCATGCGTCCGGCCCTTACGCCGCATACGGGCGCAAATTCCCGCGTGCAGAAACGCGGACCCCCACTCACCGGCGGGCGAACCCCACCACCGCACTGACCAGGATGGATCGGGCGGAAACCCTCGGCCTGGGCCACGCATGAATTCGGGAACGTCTGCTGACGGCTACCCCGCACGGCGCAGACCGGGCGGAATTCGCGTGTGCAGGCCTGCGGCGGCATCACCGGCGGGCGGGCGCCACCGCACTGACCCGGATGCACCGGGCGGAAACCTTCCGCTTGCGCCAAGCAGGCGTTGGGGAACGTGCGCTCACGTCCGCCACGCACTGCGCAGACCGGCCGGAATTCCTGCGTACAGATGCGCGGCCCACCCGGTGGGAGGGGGCGGGGGCGGCTCGGCCCCTCATCGACGACGACCGTGCAGCTCCACAGGAGAAGGCCAGCAAAGGCCAATGCGCCCAACCGGGCAAGATTTTTTACGAACCTCACGATGAACCTCCAAATCGTGCCGCGGCGGAGCCCGCCTCCCCAGCCGGTTGCCGCGCAACCTTCTTACCTGATTTGGCGAAGGAGGTCTCCATCGGGAAAGCAGGTGGGCGCGCGGCCAGCCTTCTCTTGCCAGAGGCCTATGGAGCGGCGCGTCTTGAAGCCAGGCAAGCCATCGGCGCCGCCGACGTCATAGCCCTTTTGCTCCAGCGCGCGCTGCATGGCGGCAATATCGGACCGGCGCATGGAATCGACCTTGCCCCACTGGCCCGCGAACCCGGCGGTACCGTACATGATGCGGTCGCCCGCATGGCCGACGAAGAGCGCATAGAGATCGCTCTCGTTGTAGTCCTTGAGGCGGTAGAAATTCGGCGTGACGATGAAAGCCGGCCCATATCGCCCCGCGGGCATCATCAGATAGCCCTCCTCCCGCAGCTCATGGCTCGGGAAAGGCTTGCCGTTCACGCGGGTGATCCCCATCGCCGCCCACTCGGCAATGGGCCGGCCCTGGTCTGGACCCTCGAGAGCACAGGAAGTATTCGTCGGCAGGGTCACTTCAAACCCCCAATCACGGCCCTGCACCCATCCATGGCCAGCAAGGTAGTTGGCGATGGAAGCGAGCGCGTCCGGTACAGAATTCCAGATATCGGCGCGGCCGTCGCCGTCGAAATCCACTGCATATTTCAAGTAGGACGTGGGCATGAACTGCGGCTGGCCCATGGCGCCCGCCCAGGAGGACCGCATCATGTCAGGCGGGAGGCGCCCCTTGTCCACCATCTCCAACGCGGCCAGCACTTCCTGGCGAAACATGTCCTTGCGGGTGGCGAGGAAGGCTTTCGTGCCCAGCACCTCAAAAGCATTGTAGGGGATCTCAGCGCTGCCAAAACCGGACTCGCGCCCCCAGATGGCCAGCAGCACACCGGCCGGAACGCCAAAGCGTTTCTCGATTGCAGCAAGCGTCGCCGCGTGGGTTTTCGCCCTGCTCCTCCCTCCGGATATGACGCTGTCGATGTGGGAGAAATAGGCCGACGGCGCCCGGAATTCCGCCTGATGCTGTTCGGTCGAACGGGGGGCCGTCTCGCCGGGGAGAACGAGATCCGGCAGCTTCAGATTGGGCTTCACGCCGGAAAAGGCGGACCTGAAGCCGGCCTCCGATATCCCGCGCGATCGCGCGTCGGGCCAGAGGTCGCGCGCGAGCCAATCCTGGAAAAGAGCATTCACATCGGCGGCCCGCGCCGCAACGGAGCCAAGGCACAATATTGCCAAGGCAAGCACGATTACCTTGGTTGCTCTTTGCGGCATCTGCATCCCCCCAATTCAGAACGCGGTGCGCGACTTCAGCGCCGCGGCAAGCGTGCCCTCGTCCAGATAGTCAAGTTCTCCGCCGACGGGCACGCCGTGGGCGAGCCGCGTCACCTTGACCTCCAGTCCCGCGAGTTGGTCCGTGATGTAATGCGCTGTCGCCTGCCCCTCGACCGTGGCATTCACGGCGAGGATAACCTCCGAAATCCCGCCCCCGGCAACCCGGCTCACAAGGCCCTTTATGTTGAGGTCGTCCGGACCGATGCCGTCGAGAGGCGAGAGCGTTCCGCCGAGCACGTGGTAGCGCGCGTTCATGGCGGCCGCGCGTTCCAGCGCCCAGAGATCGGACACGTCCTCAACGACGATCAGGGTGGCCGTTTCACGGCGCGGGTCCGTGCAGATCGTGCAGGGATCCGACGTATCCACATTGCCGCAGACCGAGCAGACCCTCACTTTTTCCAGTGCGTCCCCCATGGCCGCCGCGAGCGGAGCGAACAGCTGTTCCTTCTTTTTGATCAGGTGAAGAGCAGCCCGCCTGGCCGAGCGCGGCCCCAGCCCGGGCACCTTTGCCAGAAGCTGTATCAGGCGTTCGATCTCGGGACCGGCGATGCGTTTGGACATAAGCGATCATAATTCCTTGAATAGCGGGAGCAATAGAGCCACTGCCGCCACATAAGCAGCCTGGGCTGCAGCGCCAATCCCTTACAGGAGCCGCCAGGCAAAGAAGAGAAGCAAAAGCGCGATCACCCAAAGCGCAAGATGGCCGAGGCGCTCGGATCTCGCCCGCGCCCGGCCGATGGCCCGGGTCGTCTCCGTCTCCAGACGAAGCCCATCGTCGAGAACCGCTTCCATGCCCCGGGTCACGCGGTCAAGTCGCATCGCCAGTTCCGGTGCCTGCTGAACCAGCATCATCAGCGCGTGGGCTCCCTCGCGGGCGTCCAAAAGGAGCCCTTGGGGCCCCAGGTTCTTCTTGATCCACTCGGAGACGACCGGCTCCGCCGCCCGCCACATATTGAAATGCGGATCGAGCGTCCGCGACACGCCTTCGACGACGACCATGGTCTTCTGCAGGAGCAGGAGTTCCGGCCGGGTCTGCATGTCGAAGAGCTCGGTCACTTCGAACAACAATGTAAGCAGTCGCGCCATGGAGATCGTTTCGGCGGGCTGTCCGTGAATAGGCTCGCCGATCGCCCTGAGGGCCTGGGCGAACGCGGCCACATCATGGTGGCCGGGCACATAGCCGGCCTCGAAATGAACCTCCGCCACGCGGCGGAAGTCGCGCGTGATGAAGCCGTAGAGAATCTCGGCAAGAAAACGCCGCTCCTTCCGCCCTATGCGGCCGACAATGCCGAAATCGACGGCGACGATTGTGCCGTCCGCCTCCACGAACAGATTTCCCGGATGCATGTCGGCGTGGAAGAACCCATCGCGAAGCGTGTGGCGCAGGAAGGACTGGATCAAGGTCGTGGCGAGACGCTCGAGATCATGCCCGGCGGCGCGCAGCGCCTCGATGTCCGACATCTTGATGCCGTCCACCCATTCGAGCGTCAGCACATCACGGCCGGTGCGCTGCCAATCCACCCACGGGACGCGGAAGCCTGGATCCCCCTTCGTATTTTCGTGGATCTCGGAGATCGCCGCCGCTTCGAGCCGCAGGTCCATCTCGACCTTTGTGGTCTGCGCCAGCGTCTGCGTCACCTCGACCGGCCGGAGGCGGCGGGAATAAGGGACGAAGCGCTCCTGCAGGCGAGCGAACAAAAAGAAGGATTCCAGGTCGTTGTAGAAACGGCGGCGCACGCCCGGACGGATCACCTTGACGGCGACCTTCTGAATTTCCCCCTCGCGAACGATCTTCGCCGGATGCACCTGCGCTATGGAAGCCGCCGCCACGGGCGCGCCGAACTCGCGATAAAGCGTGCCGACGGGAACACCGAGCGAGCCTTCGATCGCCGCTCGGGCCTGTTCCTCGGGAAAGGTCTCCATCCGATCCTGCAGCGACGCCAGATCGCGCGCTAGCTCGTGGCCGACGACGTCCGGGCGCGTCGCCAGGAACTGCCCCAGCTTCACATAGGAAGGACCGAGGCGATCCACCGCGATTGCGAGACGCTCCGTGCGGCCCCGGCGGTTGGAATGGCGGCGCGATACAACGCGCGCCACGCGCCAGCCAAAACGGGGTATGCCCTCGAACTGGTCTCCGGGAAAGGCCGCGACAACGCCCTCCCGCAGGAGAATCCAGCCCGCGCGGACGAGGCGAAGATATGCACCCAGCGTGCTCATCCCGGATCAGATTTTCCAACCGGAATGGAGGGCGGCGATGCCGCCCGAATAGTTCCGCCAGGTGACGCGGGAAAAGCCGGCGCGCTTGATCATGGCGGCGAAATTGTCCTGGTTGGGGAATTTCCGGATTGATTCCACCAGATACCGGTAAGGCTCTCCATCCCCCGCCACGAACTGGCCGATGCGCGGAATCGCATTGAAGGACCACGCCTCATAGACCTTGTCGAGAAGCGGCACCTCAACCTCGGAAAACTCGAGGCAAAGGAAGCGCCCGCCCGGCCGCAGCACACGGTGGGCCTCCGACAGCGCCTTGTCGATCTGCGGGACATTTCGGATTCCGAAGGCGATCGTGTAGGCATCGAAGGAGGAGTCGGGAAACGGCAGCTCCTCGGCATTGGCTTCCACAAAGCTCAGGTTCCCGGCAAGCCCGCGTTTCTCGGCCCGATCACGCCCGACCGCCAGCATGGAGCCATTGATATCGAGCACGGTAACCTGGGCCGCGCCGCCCGACGCATCGACGATGCGAAAGGCGATATCGCCAGTTCCTCCCGCCACGTCGAGCGCCTTGAATCCAGGCTGCTTGGGCGGCGAAAGCCAGGAGACCATCCCGTCTTTCCAGAGCCTGTGCAGCCCGCCGGACATCAAGTCGTTCATCAGGTCGTAGCGTTCCGCGACGCGATGGAACACCTCGTTGACGAGGCCCTGCTTCTCGCCTTCTCCTACCTTTCGAAAGCCGAAAGCGGTCTCCATCCCGCCCGAGGCCGTAGTGCGCTGTCCCGACATATCTTCTCGCTCTTGAAAACCGGCGCGACCATAACCGAATGCCGGCTGCGGCGCCATTGCGAACCCAGCGACCTAACGCATCGGCCCGAAAAGCGGAATCGGTTTTTCGGAATGCGCGAGAAGGTGCGCAAGAAAAAAGCGAGGCCCTAGGGCCTCGCTCCTCTTCCCGTGGCAAGCGCCTGCGCCGCTCAGGCGGTCGGCTGCTTCGTCTTGCGCAGATACGGAAGGATCGTCTCGAAAGCGCCGAACCGCTTGATGGCATCCTCGTTGGAAACCGCGGCGGTGATGATCACGTCTTCGCCCTGCTTCCAGTTGGCGGGGGTCGCCACCTGGTGCTTCGCGGTGAGCTGGATCGAATCGATCGCCCGCAGGATCTCGTCGAAGTTGCGGCCGGTGGTCATCGGATAGGTCAGGACAAGCTTGATCTTCTTGTCCGGGCCGATGACATAGACCGAGCGCACGGTGGCATTGTCGGCAGGCGTGCGGCCCTCCGACGAGTCGCCGGCGTCCGCAGGCAGCATGTCGTAGAGCTTCGCCACCTTCAGGTCCTTGTCGCCGATCAGCGGGTAATCGACACGGAAGCCGGTGGCTTTCTCGATGTCCTCCTTCCAGCGCACGTGATCCTGGACGGGGTCGATCGAGATGCCGATGATCTTGACGTTGCGCTTCTTGAATTCGTCCTCAAGGCCCGCCATCGTGCCGAGCTCGGTGGTGCAGACCGGCGTGAAATTCTTGGGGTGGCTGAAGAGGACGGCCCAGCCATCACCGATCCATTCGTGGAAATGGATCGTGCCATGCGTTGTTTCAGCGGTGAAATCCGGTGCGGTGTCGTTGATGCGAAGGCCCATGGCACACTCTCCTGGTCAGAACTTTGTTTTAAGATAGGGATCCGGCGGGCAAGTATTGAGCATTGAAATATGCGTGAAAAGCCTGCCCAAAGAAAATCATACCATCAACCTAGGCAGACATGGGAATTTCTCCCTCAAACTTGCTGAGCTGCCCACCTATTTGACGTAAGCCGGAATGGTTTCTCAATCGTCCTCGCTTTGCGTCGCCCGGAACGGATGGCTCTCATAGACGCCGAGAATCCGCACCTCGTGCGAAAAGAAGCGGAGTTCTTCAAGCGCCAGCGAAAGGTTCCGGTCGTCCGGGTGTCCTTCCACATCCGCGTAGAAGAGGCTCGAAAAGAATTTTCCGCCGAGCTGATAGCTCTCAAGCTTCGTCATGTTGACGCCGTTGGTGGCAAAGCCGCCGAGCGCCTTGTAGAGCGCGGCCGGAACGTTGCGCACCCGGAAGATGAAGGTAGTGATCATGCGCTGGTCCGGCGAGCGGCGCTCCGCCAGGACTTTATCCTTGGACAGGACCACGAACCGGGTGACGTTGTTGTCCGTGTCCTCCACGTTTTCCGCGACGATCTCGAGGCCGTAGAGATCCGCCGCCAGCCGCGGCGCGAGCGCCGCATTCGAGGGAACCTTTTCGTCGGCCACGAGGCGCGCGGCGCCGGCCGTGTCGCCGGCCACCACGGGCTTCCAGCGATGCTTGCGAATGATCTTGCGGCATTGCCCGAGTGCATGGATGTGGCTGTAGACGGCCTTGATCTGCGAGATGTCGACGCCCGGCAGCACCATCAGCTGGAAATGGATCGGCAGGAAATATTCGCCGACGATGTGCAGCCGGGATTCAGGCAGAAGATGATGGATATCGGCAACACGCCCCGCGATGGTGTTCTCGATCGGGATCATCGCCAGATCGGCCTTGCCGGTCTCCACCGCGTTGAAAGCGTCCTCGAATGTCGGGCATGGCAGCGGCTCCATGTCCGGAAACATGTTGCGGCTGGCGGTATCGGAATTGGCGCCCGGTTCTCCCTGGAAGGAGATCTTGTTGGTTTTTCGCGCAATCATTATCGGCTTTCAGTTTTTTGCGGATAGAAACTCTCGGGCCCGCTCCAGATCGGCAGGCGTGTCGACCCCGAGCGGCACGGAGCGGACGATCTCGGCATCGATGCGCATGCCCGCTTCCAGGGCGCGAAGCTGCTCAAGCCGCTCGCGCGTCTCCAGCGTCCCCGGCGGCAGCGCAACGAATCGCTCCAGCGCGCGGCGGCGATAAGCGTAAATGCCGATGTGATGGAAAAGCGGTCCCTTGCCCCAGGGAGCCGTCG
>Ga0182749_1001762_pt1 | contig 16590 bp, 20 predicted proteins | sample eDN3rd37CKraftMG_FD_128875 | JGI IMG/M metagenome (GOLD analysis project Ga0182749, IMG submission 128875) | Enriched Miracle-Growth compost microbial communities from Emeryville, California, USA - eDNA 3rd pass 37_C Kraft MG (version 2) (version 2) ...
CCACGTTCCGGAGGGCGCAACCCCGAAGGACGGGCCTTCCGCCGGCGTCGCCATGGCCACCGCCATCATCTCGGTGTTGACGGGCATTCCGGTGCGCAAGGATGTCGCCATGACCGGCGAGATCACGCTGCGCGGACGGGTGCTGCCGATCGGCGGGCTCAAGGAGAAGATGCTTGCGGCCCTGCGCGGCGGCATCAAAACCGTGATTATCCCTGAAGAGAACGTTAAGGACCTCGCGGAAATACCCGACGAGATCAAGAATAAGATCGACATCGTGCCGGTGGCCCGGGTCGATGAGGTTCTGAAGACGGCACTCGTCAGAACGCCGGAGCGCATCCCCTGGGATGAGGCAGCGGAAGCTGCTGCGGTGAAAGGCGAGGACGGCGCCGGCGGCTCGCGGGTCACGGCGCACTGACGGGGCGCCCGGTTGCGGTGCCGCCACACTGCCGTGTGAAATTGACAACACAATAGAACCCCGCGCTCCGGCGCGGGGTTTTTCGTTCATGCTCCGTGCGCGTAGGAGCCTCTATTTCCCCAGGTTTTTCGGGCAATTTAGCGCCTTTTACCCCTTGACGGGGGTCCATATTGGGCGCTTCTCTCGACCCCACTGTTGCGACTTTAGCAACACGCGCGGGCCCCTATGCTCCGCCACTCCCCCCAGGTCGCATCCGAACGCAGAGGACGGAACCAGATGAGCAAGAAAGATTTGATCGACGCCGTCGCCAAGGAAGCCGAGCTTACGAAGGACAAGGCTACCGTGGCTGTCGATGCAGTGCTCGAGCACATCCGCGCCGCCATGAAGGATGGCCATGAGGTGCGCATTCCCGATTTCGGCACATTCAAGGTTACGAAGCGCAAGGCGCGCGAAGGCCGCAATCCGGCGACCGGCGCGACGATCAACATCCCGGCTTCGCGGGTGCCGAAGTTCAGCCCGTCGAAGGGACTGAAGGACGCCCTCAACTGAGCGAGGGCCATTCGACTGAGTGGGGGCCTTTGCATCCCGCGGCTTTGGCTAGATTGGAGCGCGTCGCGGCCGTCGCGGCGCGCGTTTTGTTTTCACTGACGCAAGTGTCTAGAAGCGGTGCGACAGCCACCGTTGTGCCAGCTGACGTCCGGCGCTTGTTTTGCGCTGCCGATTCACGCCCGCGCGGATAGGCGCTCGGGCGATCGGAGCGTTGCCGCTGGCGCCCTTGGCGCCTGAGCCCTGCGGGCTGCTCGCGGAGGCCGCAGGAAGCTTTACGACTGCTGGCGTGGTTCGTTCTGACGGGACCAGTGCCTGTTTGCGCTGGCCATTCACGTTCTCGCGGATTGGCGCTCAGGTGATTGGTGCGCTGCCGCTGGCGCCCTTGCGCCCGAGCCCTGCTGACCTAAAGGGAGCGCTTGGCACGAGTCGCAGGAAGCTTTGCGACCGCTGGCGCTGCCTCCTTCTAGCCGGTGCCTCGGCCCCTGATGGGCGCAGGGTCCCCCGTGCGCTTTCCTTGGAGCCGGGGTCTCTTCCTTCGGGCCTGCGCAGCGAGCCTGCGATAAAGACAGCTACTGCTCTCTCTGTTGAAAACCGCAGGTCTTCCGTGATGCGCACCTGAGTGCCTTGCGGCCCGGGCCTTTGGCCAGTATGGAATGCACCCTGTCGGGCGGTTAGCTCAGTGGTAGAGCGCCATGTAACGTTCGCTCACGCGCGCTGATCCGCTGCTGCGCACCGGGCGCGCTCCGCGGGGGCGGCGCTTGCGCCGAGCCGCCTTGCGGCCCGGGCCTTTGGCCAGTATGGATGCACCCTGTCGGGCGGTTAGCTCAGTGGTAGAGCGCCTCGTTTACACCGAGGATGTCGGGAGTTCGACCCTCTCACCGCCCACCATGTTTTCCCTGACGCGAGCGTTTCGAAGCTTCGCGACAGCCGCCGTTGTGCCGGCTGATGGCCGGCGCTTGTTTTGCGCTGCCGATCCACGCCCGCGCGGATAGGCGTTCGGGCGATCGGAGCGTTGCCGCTGGCGCCCTCGGCGCCTGAGCCCCCAGCGGGCTCGAAGTGAAGTGTCCGGCGCCTTGTTTGCCCTGCCGATTCACGCCCTCGCTGATAGACGCTCGGACGATCGGAGTGCGCCGAGTTGGGCATCTGAGCCTTGTCCGGAAACATCGGCCGAGCGGCGCTTTGCCTGACACCCCCTCATTCGTTTGACACCCCATCATAGAGCCGCGAGTGCATGCCGCAGCGGCTTCCCGATCATTCGCGAAAGGAAGGTAGAGCGGTGGAGAGCACCCAACGGTTGATCATCCTCACGGGAGGGCCTGGATCGGGCAAGAGCACGCTTGCCGCCGCCCTCGCCGGGCGGGGATTCGCGACCATGCCGGAGGCGGGGCGCGCCATCATCAAAGCGCAGCGCGCCACTGGCGGAGATGGCTTGCCGTGGGCGAACAGCGCGAAGTTCGCCGAGTTCATGCTCGACTGGGACATGCGCCGCTATCGCGATGCCGCCGCTTTGGAGGGACCGGTCGTATTCGATCGCGGCATTCCCGATTCCATCGGCTACCTGGAGCTATGCGGGCTACCGGTGCCGGCGCACTTCGAGGCAGCGGCGCGCGCGCATCGTTACCGAGACGAGGTTTTCATTGGGCCGCCATGGCCCGAGATCTTCGAGAACGATGCCGAGCGTCTGCAATCGCTGGAGGGGGCCGAGGCGACATTCCGGGCCATGGTTGCCGTCTATACGCGGCTCGGCTACAGGCTCACCGAATTGCCAAAGGTGTCGGCCGAGGAGAGAGCCGATTTTCTCACCGGACGGATCGGGGAAGGCTGAAGGGGCCGCGCATATCCCATGTGTCGTGGCGGCAGCGCTGCTGTCCGCCAGAGGCGCATGGTTGAGCCCGAAGCGCTTGCGCGTGCGGCGGATGCCCGGCAATCGGAGCGATGGGCCCTCCGGCGGCGTTTCTGGCGCGCCTTCAGCGGACCCGCGTTCGGATGCTTTTGCCCGCTTGGCGCCTATCCAGCCGGGGAGCAGCTATCTTTGCCGTTTCTTCGTCACGGCTCCTTGACTTCCCCCCGCGAGCCACGTAATGGATCGGCCGTGACCAGCGCGTCCCTCGGGGCGCGCATTTTTGACTGCGGGAGTAGCTCAGTTGGTTAGAGCGCCGGCCTGTCACGCCGGAGGCCGCGGGTTCAAGTCCCGTCTCTCGCGCCACTATTTTCATCCCCGATAATCGAAGCCGATCCATATCTCCCCGGAAAGTGCCGGGTGGCGCCCCGCGCGTTGCCCGCTCGCATTTGCCGTGTAAGAACGGCTCAAGCGCACACGGCTTCGGGGCACGATGGACAGGTGGATACGGCGGCTCGTCGAGAGGACGCTGCTCGATAAGGTTTGGATCAGCAATGCGGCGAACCCGGCGCAGGTTCGCGCGCTCGTCAATCTCGTCAAACCTGTCGCGGTCCCGGGCGGGCTGAAGCGATTCGGACCCGCGGGCGATGGCGGCTATCTGCTGCCCGACGACCTCGACGGCGTACGCGCGTGCATCTCTCCCGGCGTCTCCAGCGAATGCGGTTTCGACGCCGCGATGGCCGAGCGCGGGATCGATGTGTTCATGGCCGATGCCTCGGTTGCCGGACCGCCCATCGACAACCCACGCTTCCGCTTCATCCCGAAGTATCTCGATATCTGGCCGTCGGAGTGGACGATGCCGATAGAGGAACTTTGCGCCGAGGCGGATGATGGCGAACTCATTTTGCAGATGGACATCGAAGGCGCCGAGTACCGCGTGCTGGGGGCGATGCCCGATGCCCTCTTGCGGCGCTTCCGTATCATGGTGATCGAGTTTCACGGTCTCGACGCGATGTTCTCGCGCTTCGGCTATTCGGTGGTGCATCCGGTGTTCGAAAAGCTCACCCGTACCCACCGGGTGGTTCACCTGCACCCCAACAACTGTATCGCGCCGATCGAACGCTGCGGGCTCGCCATTCCCCCCGTGATGGAGTTCACGTTCTACCGCAAGGACCGGCTGGCGCACACGCCTGCGCCGCAACGCAGTTTTCCCCATCCGCTCGATGCGCCGTGCATGCCGCAGAAGCACGACTACACGCTGCCCGCGTGCTGGTGGCAGTAGGACGCCGGCATCGGGTATGGGTCGGGGCACACTGACGCGGCCACGCTGACCCAAACCGTTTGCTTGTCTTCGCTCCCGAGCCCCGTGCGGCATTGGGCCAGTCTCGGATTCTGCCGCGGACAGGCCTATCTGGGGCTTAGAGCGGCTTCGGCCGCCTCTGTCGGATGCCATGCATTCGATACATCGCGTTCAATCAATAAGGAGACGGGTATGACGGGCAACGTCGAGACGGCGGCCGAGCGCTGGGACGCGGCTTTCAACGGCGGCGATATGACGAAGCTGGCCAGCTACTATGCACCGGACGCGCGTGTCATTCCCGCGGGCGGCGCTGCTGTTTTCGGTGCGGAGGCGATCGGCAAGTTTTTCGCCGACCTCATCGCCAACGGCTTCAGCGGCCACAGGATCAGCGTCGAGAAGGTCGAGGAGAAGGGCCCGATCGCGATCGCCAGCGGCAAGTGGCAACTTTCCGGGCCCGGCGAGGGCGGCGCCACGGCGCAGTACGGCGGCAACTGGGTGAACGTGCTGGAGCGCGCCGGTGACGGCTGGCGCGTGCTTCTGCACACCTGGAACTGATCCCACGGGGAAGCATGGGGAAGCGGCGGCCGATCGGGGCCCCGCTGACCCCGATCGGGTTGCGCCGCGCTGCGGGGTAAGCTACCACGGTGCCGGCTTTTGCGCCGCAGCACGGGCGAGCATTTGCGTGAGATCTGCCCCCGCGTGCGGTGACCGTAACCGTCTCAAAGACGGGCCGCCGGAGGCTCGTCGGTCAGGCTCCACATGGATCAGCTCTTCTACGATTACCTGCCCATCGCCATCTTCATCGGCGTGGCGCTTTTCATCGCGCTTGCACTCATGGTGGCGCCGTTCCTGATCGCGGTGAACAATCCCGATCCGGAGAAGGTTTCGGCGTACGAATGCGGCTTCAACGCCTTCGATGACGCGCGCATGAAATTCGACGTGCGCTACTATCTCGTCGCCATCCTCTTCATCATCTTCGATCTGGAGGTGGCGTTCCTGTTTCCGTGGGCGGTGGCCTTCGGCGACATCGGGCTCTATGGCTTCTGGGCAATGATGCTGTTCCTCGCCGTGCTGACGGTGGGCTTCATCTACGAATGGCGCAAGGGAGCGCTGGAATGGGATTGATCACGAAGGACCGGCCCGCTTCGCCGGGCCTCATCACGCCCCGCTCCGAGCTGCAGCCCGGCGGTATCCTCGTGAAGCCGGGCGAGGAGGGCTTCACGCAGATTTCCTCCAAGCTCGCCGACAAGGGCTTTCTCGTCACCACGACGGACGATCTCATCAACTGGGCGCGCACGGGCTCGCTGATGTGGATGACGTTCGGCCTCGCCTGCTGCGCCGTGGAGATGATGCAGGCGTCGATGCCGCGCTATGACCTCGAGCGCTTCGGCTTTGCGCCGCGCGCCTCGCCCCGCCAGTCCGACGTGATGATCGTTGCCGGCACGCTGACCAACAAGATGGCCCCCGCCCTGCGCAAGGTCTACGACCAGATGCCGGAGCCGCGGTACGTGATCTCGATGGGCAGCTGCGCGAACGGCGGCGGCTACTATCACTATTCCTACGCGGTGGTGCGCGGATGCGATCGCATCGTGCCGGTCGATGTCTATGTTCCGGGGTGTCCGCCGACCGCCGAGGCGCTGGTTTACGGCGTGCTGCTACTGCAGCGGAAGATCCGCCGCACCGGCACGATCGAGCGATAGAGACGGGAGGGGCGGCAGCACATGGTGAAGACACGCATCGCTTACGCCGCCATCCTGTCACTCGCCACCGTGTCGGGGGCGCAGGCGGCGGGGGACATCCCGAACCTCGTCGGCACATGGTCGGGCAAAAACGACACCATCGGCGATATCTTCGGGATGAGAACCCGGGAGCGCACGGTGCACATCACCGAGCAGACGGACCGGCGCTTTCGCGGCTATTTCACTTACGAGGGCGGGCGCAAGGACTTCTTCGGCATCGTCTTTCCGGACGATACCTCGTTCGCCTGGGTCTCTCCGACGAGCAAGGGCGAGGTGCACGGGCGCATACTGGCAGCCGACCACATCGCCGCCTGCTACGTCGAAGGCGGGGAAGAGGCAACGGCCGGGTGCTCGGATCTGAAGCGAACGGATAGCAAGCCCTAGCGCGGGAACGGTCCGGGCCCGGGGTGACGCGGTGCTCGTGGGATGACCGCGGGGAATTCAAGGTCGAAGGATGCGCCGCCCGCTACGGCGGCAGACGAGGTCGAGATGATCGAAAATCTGCAACGGCTCGAAGCGCATTGCCAAAGCGCGCTCGGTGCTGACATCGTCGGATCGCGGATCACGCTCGGTGAGCTTACGCTCGACATCGCGCGCGAGAAGATCGTCAACGTGCTGACGTTCCTGCGCGATGACGGGCGCTGCCGGTTCGAGGTTTTGATCGACATCTGTGGCGTCGACTGGCCCGGCCGTGAAGCGCGGTTCGATGTTGTCTATCACCTGCTGTCGCCGCGCCTCAATCAGCGCATCCGCATCAAGCTGACGACCGATGAGACGACGCCGGTTGCGAGCGCCGTGGGTGTGTTCCCCGCTGCCAACTGGTTCGAGCGCGAAGCCTACGACATGTACGGCATCCTGTTCTCCGGCCATCCCGATCTGCGACGCATCCTTACCGACTACGGCTTCCAGGGCCATCCGCTGCGCAAGGACTTCCCGCTCACGGGCTACGTCGAGGTCCGCTACGACGAAGAACAGAAGCGCGTGGTCTACGAGCCGGTCGAGCTGGCGCAGGAATTCCGTTCCTTCGATTTCGAATCCCCCTGGGAGGGTACGCGCAACGTGCTGCCGGGCGATGAGAAGGCGAGTGGACCCGCCGGCCGGGCCTGAGCCGGCATAGGGAGCGTAGCGCCATGGCCCGTGCCGCTTCAGTTATCGTGCCCCTCGCCATTGCCGCCGTCGCCGGCGTGCTCGCCTGGGATCTCGTGCGGCTCATCGGCGGGACCGCCGAAGCCTGGGACGACCCGGACTATTGGGTGGTCGGGCTCCCCATCATGTTCATCGCCGCGTTCGTGCTCGGCCTCGGCTATCCGGACCGGCCGTGGCGCTGGGCGGTCGCCATCGTCGCCGCGCAGGCGTTGTGGTCGCTGTTTCTGGCGCAGGCCGCCGGGCGCTCGCTGAACCTTTTTCCGTTCGGCCTCATCACCTTTGCGATCATTGCACTGGCCTGCACCGTCGTCGCCTATTCCGGCCGCTGGGCGCGCCGTATGATGGTGGGATAGGGGAGCGCGCTATGGCCATCGACGCCGAACGTCTTGCGATGATCCGGGAGAACGCGGCCTTCGCCGTCTCCGAGCTGGGATCGCTCGCGGGGATCGATTTCGGTTTCAGCCGGGAATCGGTTGCGTGGACCGAGGGCTTCATCGAACGCCAGCGCGAAAGCCTCGCAGGGGAGGCGGGCGAGGGCCTCGTCAACGTGCTCGGAAGCTACCTCGGCGAGGCGATCATTGCCGCCGTGCCGGGCGCTTCGTGGGATGAAGACGACGCAGGCCGGCTCGGCGTGTGCTTCAGCAACGGAGACATGGTTTTTCCATTCGCGAAGACGGCCAAGCAACTCACCCAAGGTCTCGCCGCTGGTGAATCCATTCTGAGCTTCTATAACGTCAGCATCGATTACGTGGCGGCTGGAAAGCTCGGCCAGGCTGGCGAAAGCGAAAATCCATGAAAGATTCCCTGAAGCCGGGCGACAGAACGCAATTCTCGTTTCGCATTCCGGCCGAAAAAACCGTGCCGCACCTTTATCCGGAGGCGCCGGAGTTCCGCGAGATGCCCACCGTTTTCGCCACCGGCTTCATGGTGGGGCTGATGGAATGGACATGCCTCAAGGTGCTGGCGCCGCACCTGGAGGAAGGGGAAGGCAGCCTCGGGGTGCACATCGACGTTTCGCACACGGCGGCAACGGTCCCCGGCCAGACGGTGACCGTCGAAGCAGAGTGCACGTCCATCGACGGCCGACGCATCGGCTTCCATGTGCGCGCCCACGATGGTCTCGACGTGATCGGCGAAGGACGCCATGAGCGCATGATTGTCAGCTGGTCGCGCTTCGTCTCGCGGGTCAACGACAAGGCCAAACAGGCCCGCGCCGAAGCCATCTCGCAGCTGCGGGGTTGAGCGATGGCGGATCCGGCAACAAGCGGGCATAGGGTGAGCGGGCATTGCTTGTGCGGGGCCGTGGCGTTCGCAGCCGTGGTTGCCAAGCGCGAGGTCGACATCTGCCACTGCGAAATGTGCCAGCGCTGGGCTGCGGGTCCGTACCTCGGCCTTGCCTGCGACGGTGAGCTGACCATCGAGGGGCGGGAAAACCTCGGCGTCTACAAGTCGTCTGAATGGGGCGAGCGGTTGTTCTGCCGCAATTGCGGATCGTCGCTTTTCTGGCACCTTGCCGGCACGGATCACTATTCCATCGCCGCGGGCGCGCTGGACGACAAGAGCGATCTCAATCTGACGCTGCAGATCTTCATCGACGAGAAGCCCGCCTATTACGATTTCGCCAACGATACGCCGAAGCTGACCGGCGCAGAGGCCATGGCTGCCTTTGCCGGCGGTGCGACGGAGAACGAGAACAATGGCTGAGACAGATATCCGTCAGTTCAACATCAACTTCGGCCCGCAGCATCCGGCGGCACACGGCGTGCTGCGTCTCGTGCTGGAGCTCGACGGAGAAGTGGTGGAGCGGGTCGACCCGCACATCGGACTTCTGCACCGGGGCACCGAGAAGCTGATCGAGCACAAGACCTACCTGCAGGCCATCGGCTATTTCGACCGCCTCGACTACGTCGCCCCGATGAACCAGGAGCATGCGTTCTGCCTCGCGGCGGAGAAGCTGCTGGGGCTCGAAGTGCCTAAGCGCGCCCAGCTCATCCGGGTACTCTATTCGGAAATCGGCCGGCTGCTGTCGCACCTTCTCAACGTGACGACTCAGGCGATGGACGTCGGTGCGCTCACCCCGCCGCTGTGGGGGTTCGAGGAGCGCGAGAAGCTGATGGTCTTCTACGAGCGCGCCTCGGGCAGCCGCATGCACGCGAAATATTTCCGCGTCGGCGGCGTGCACCAGGATCTGCCGCCGGAGCTGATCGACGATATCGCCGGCTTCTGCGAAACGCATCCCAAGGTCCTCGACGACATCGAGACGCTGCTGACGGATAACCGCATCTTCAAGCAGCGCAACGTCGATATCGGTGTCGTCAGCCTCAAGGAATGCTTCGAGTGGGGTTTCTCGGGCGTGATGGTACGCGGCTCGGGCGCCGCCTGGGACCTGCGCCGCGCGCAGCCCTATGAGTGCTATTCGGAGCTCGATTTCGATATTCCGGTCGGCAAGAACGGCGACTGCTACGATCGTTACCTCGTGCGCATGCAGGAAATGCGCGAGGCGGTGAAGATCATGAAACAGTGCTGCGAGCGACTGCGCGCGCCGGAGGGGCAGGGGCCCGTCAATGCCGACGACCGTAAGGTGGTGCCGCCGCGCCGGGCCGACATGAAGCGCTCCATGGAAGCGCTCATCCACCACTTCAAGCTCTATACCGAAGGCTTCCACGTGCCCGCGGGCGAAGTCTATGCGGCCGTCGAAGCGCCGAAGGGCGAGTTCGGCGTCTACCTGGTGGCCGATGGGTCGAACAGGCCTTACCGCTGCAAGATCCGCGCGCCGGGCTTCCCGCACCTGCAGGCGATGGATTACATGAACCGGGGGCACATGCTGGCCGACGTTTCCGCCATCCTCGGCTCGCTCGACATCGTCTTCGGCGAAATCGACCGGTAGCGGCGATGGTGGATCTTCAGTTTTTCCTGGCGGTCGGTGCTATCGGATGGGGGCTGTCGCTCGCGACCTATCGTCCCCTGGCGCTGCGCGCGGGATGGCCGCTGGGGACCGCGCAGGCAAGCCTGCCTGCGGTGACGTTCGCGCTCGCCTTGGCGTGCATTGCCGTGGGGCTCGCGCTGGCTATCTTCCGCGGAACGCCCGGCGGCGGTTTTGTGATCGCCGTTTTCGGGGTGGCGCTGGCCGTCTTCTGGAGCGGCTTTTTGCGCGTCGGCGCCCAGACGGCGCTGCTGCTGGCGCCGGTCGCGGCGCTGGGCCTCGTCACGCTTTGGGTGCTGTGGGAGCCTGTCGCCGCCTTATTCTGACAGCCGTCAACGGCGCAAGCGCGCACCTTGCCCGCAATCGCTTGCCTTAGTGCGCGTCTAGACGTAGTGAACGGGTGATTGTGCGCTGCGTCAAGATCAGCGACACGACCCGCGGACAAACGGGACCGAACGTGGCCCCTGCCGTGGGCTTCAGCCGTGCTCCAAGAGGTGCCAGCCTTGGCAGTCCGCCGCCTACATCCAGAGCAGCCGCTGAGCTTCGCCTTTACGCCGGACAACCTGGCCTGGGCGCAGCGTCAGATCGCCAAATATCCGCCGGGCAAGGAAGCTTCTGCCGTGCTGTCGCTGCTTTGGCGCGCCCAGGAGCAGGAGGGCTGGACCACCGAGCCCGCCATCCGCGCCATCGCAGACATGCTGGGCATGGCTTATATCCGGGTTCTGGAGGTCGCGACTTTCTACACGATGTTCCAGCTTGCTCCGGTGGGAAAGACTGCCCATCTCCAGGTATGCGGGACAACGCCGTGCATGCTGCGCGGCTCGGAGGCGCTGATCGAAGTTTGCAAGGAGCGCATCGCAGAGCATCCGCACGAGCTCTCCGCCGATGGCCAGTTCTCGTGGGAAGAGGTCGAATGCCTCGGCTGCTGCGCCAACGCGCCCGTCGTGCAGATCGGCAAGGACACGTACGAGGATCTCGACGCAAACCTGCTCGACCGGCTGTTGCATGATCTGCATTCCGGAAAGCCTGTGAAGCCCGGCTCGCAAACCGGGCGTCAGGCATCGTGCCCCGAGGGCGGCCCGACGACGCTGCTCGAGGATGGCAAGCGCGGAACGGAGAAGGTGTAGGGAACGACTGCAATGCTGCTGCAGGACAAAGACCGCATCTTTCGCAACCTTTACGGCTTCCATGACTGGCGGCTCGCGGGGGCGCGTGCGCGCGGCGCCTGGGATGGCACGAAAGCGCTCATCGAGAAGGGTCCCGACTGGATCATCAACGAGGTGAAGACCTCGGGTCTGCGCGGCCGCGGCGGCGCCGGCTTCCCGACCGGTCTCAAGTGGTCGTTCATGCCGAAGAGCGATCCGCGGCCGTCTTACCTCGTCATCAATGGCGATGAGTCCGAGCCCGGCTCGTGCAAGGACCGCGAGATCATGCGCAATGATCCGCACCTGCTGATCGAGGGAGCGCTGCTGGCCGCCTTCGCCATGAAGGCGCACACCTGCTTCATCTATCTGCGCGGCGAGTTCATCCGCGAGCGCGAGCGCCTGCAGGCGGCGGTGGACGAAGCCTACGACGCCAAGCTGATCGGCAAGGACAACGTCAACGGCTGGGACTTCGATATCGTCGTCCACCATGGCGCGGGCGCCTACATCTGCGGCGAGGAGACGGCCCTCATCGAATCGATCGAGGGCAAGAAGGGCATGCCGCGGCTGAAGCCGCCGTTCCCCGCGAACGTCGGCCTCTATGGCGCACCGACGACGGTGAACAACGTCGAGAGTATCGCGGTGGTGCCGGACATCCTGCGGCGCGGGGGCGCCTGGTTCGCCTCGCTCGGCCTTCCGAACAACACCGGCACGAAGCTGTTCCAGATTTCCGGCCACGTGAACAAGCCGTGCGTCGTCGAGGAGGAGATGGGCATTCCGCTGCGCCAGCTCATCGACGACCATTGCGGCGGCGTACGCGGCGGCTGGGACAACCTGCTCGCGGTGATCCCGGGTGGCTCGTCCATGCCGCTCATTCCGGCCGACCAGTGCCAGGATCTGACGATGGACTTCGATGCCCTCGTCAAATTGAAGTCGGGCCTCGGCACGGCGGCGGTGATCGTCATGGACAAGTCCACCGACGTCATCAAGGCGATCTCCCGCATTGCATATTTCTACAAGCACGAGAGCTGCGGTCAGTGCACGCCCTGCCGCGAGGGCACGGGCTGGATGTGGCGCGTGTTGGAACGCATGCGCCGGGGCGAGGCCGACAAGCGCGAGATCGACCTTCTGTTCAACGTCTCCAAGCAGGTGGAAGGGCATACGATCTGTGCGCTCGGCGATGCCGCCGCCTGGCCCGTGCAAGGCCTCATTCGCAATTACCGCCACCTGATCGAGGCGCGTATCGACGAGCGGCGTACGCCGGTCAAGGAAGCGGCGGAGTAGGTTGCATGAAGATACACCGCGAGAAGCACCGGCTCGACGTGAGTGTCAGCGACCTCTCCGGCTCGCGTTTTGACGACGTGAACCTGTCGGGCGCGTCCTATGAAAACGTCAACATGTCGGGCGGCACGTTTCACGACATCAACATGTCGGGCTGGCGCGTAAGCAACGTGAACCTCGCCGGGTTGCGGGTCGAGGATGCCAATCTTGCGGGGGCATCTTTCTCGGGATGCCAGATGGAGGGAATGACGATCGACGGCATCGAGGTCGGCGATCTCTTGAAGGCGTGGGCGGCAACGACCAAGCCGGAAGGCGAGGTTTTGGCCCGCCTAGAGGGCAAATAAAGGATTCCACGTGGACCTGCTGGCGCTTCTCATAGCTTCCTTCACGCTTCCCGCGGTGGCAGGTGCGCTGGCGCTGGGCGCGCTGCTCTATCTCTCCTGGGGATGGATCGGCGCGGTGGCCGGCGGCATCGTCGGCTACCTTGCCGGCGCATGGTATTCGCAGCGCATCACGGGCGCACCGCTTTCGCCGTACGCCAAGGGCTGGGTGTCGCTCGTGCTTTTCATCGGCGGCCTCGCCGTGCTCGCCATCGCCACGCGATGACGCGCTGATCGGAACAGACCAATGACGAAGCCAATCATCATCGACGGCAAGCTCATCGAAGTCGAGCCCGGGACCACCATCCTGCAGGCGTGCGAGATGGCCGGCGCCGAGATTCCGCGCTTCTGCTATCACGAGCGCCTGTCGATCGCGGGCAACTGCCGCATGTGCCTCGTCGAGGTGGAGGGGATTCCGAAGCCCATCGCCTCGTGTGCCATGGGCGTTGCGGACCTGCCGCCCAACAAGGACGGGGCGCCGCGCAAGGTGCTCACCGCCAGCCCGCTGGTGAAGGCCGCCCGCGAAGGCGTGATGGAATTCCTGCTCATCAACCATCCGCTCGATTGCCCGATCTGCGATCAGGGCGGGGAGTGCGATCTGCAGGACCAGGCGATGGCCTTCGGCTTTGGCGGCTCGCGCTTTGTCGAGAACAAGCGCGCCGTCGAGGAGAAATACATCGGGCCGCTCATCAAGACCTTCATGACCCGGTGCATCCACTGCACCCGCTGCGTCCGCTTCATGACGGAAGTCGCGGGCGTGGAAGAGCTCGGCGCCATCGGGCGCGGCGAGGATATGGAGATCACGACGTACCTCGACCGCGGCATCCTCTCGGAGCTGTCGGCGAACGTGAACGACCTGTGCCCCGTGGGTGCGCTGACGCACCGGCCGTGGTCGTTCATCGCGCGCCCTTGGGAGCTGGAAAAAACGGAATCGTTCGACGTGATGGATGCGCTCGGCGCGGCTATCCGCGTCGACTCGCGCGGGCCGACCGTGCTGCGCGTGCTTCCGCGCAACAACGATGACGTCAACGAGGAGTGGATCTCCGACAAGACGCGCTACGCCTGCGACGGGCTTCGCACACAGCGGCTCGACCATCCTTACGTGCGCGAGAATGGAAAGCTGCGCCCGGCGAGCTGGGACGAGGCGCTGGGCCTTGCCGCGGAGAAGCTTGCGGCCGCTGATCCGGCGCGCGTCGGCATCATTGCGGGCGATCTTTGCGGCGCGGAGGAGATGTTCGCGCTGAGAGATCTCGGCGGGCGTCTCGGCGTCAAGAGCATCGACTGCCGCCAGGACGGCGCGAAGCTCGATCCGGCGCTCGGGCGCGCGAGCTACCTCTTCAATTCGTCCATCGCCGGGATCGACCATGCCGATGCGATTTTGCTCGTCGGTACCAACCCGCGCCTCGAAGCGCCGGTGCTCAACGCCCGCATCCTGAAGCGCTGGCGGCAGGGCGGCCTCAAGGTCGGCGTGATCGGCGAGGCGGCGCAGCTCACCTATGGCTATGAATATCTGGGCGCGGGTCCGCAGACGCTCGGCGAGGTGGCCGACGGCAAGCATTCGTTCGCCGAGGTACTGAAAGGCGCGCAGAACCCGCTCGTGATCGTTGGCGCCGGTGTTCCGGCCCGTGCCGATGGCGCGGCTGTGATGGCGCTCGCTGCCCGGATCGCGCTGGGCGCGATTGCGGGCAAGGACGTTGCGGGGTGGAACCCCTTCAGCGTACTGCACACGGCGGCTTCCCGGGTGGCAGGGCTGGACCTCGGCCTCGTGCCCGGAAAGGGCGGTCTCGATGCTGCCGGCATGATCGCCGCCGCGGGCAAGGGCAAGCTCGACGTGCTCTATCTTCTCGCCGCTGACGAGATCGAGCTTCCCGCGCCGGGCAAATCGTTCGTGATCTATCAGGGTCACCACGGCGACCGCGGCGCGCACCGCGCCGATGTGATCCTGCCGGGCGCGGCCTACACCGAGAAAAGCTCGACGTACGTCAACACCGAAGGCCGCGCGCAGCTTGGCGTGCGGTGCGTGTTCCCGCCGGGCGAAGCGAAGGAAGACTGGGCGATCCTGCGGGCGCTGTCGGCGAAGGCCGACAAGACGCTGCCCTACGACAACCTCGATGCTCTGCGGCGCGAGATGTACAAGGCGGCGCCGCATCTGGCACGCCTCGACACGCTTGCCCCGGCGCCGCTCGCGGGCGTAGAGGCGCTCGCGAAGGCGGGCGGGGCGGTGACATCCGAGGCCTTTACCTCGCCGGTCCGCGATTTCTACCTCACCAACCCGATTGCGCGCGCCTCGGCCGTGATGGCGGAGATGAGCGCGTTGAAGAAAACCGTGCAGGGCTCGCCCCGCCTCAAGGCGGCCGAGTAAGGACGAGACGCTCAGATGACCGACAGCTCCTGGCAGCTCTGGTGGGATTACGGCCTCTGGTTCGCGATCATGGTCGGGTGGAGCCTGCTCACACTCGTCGCGCTGCTCGTCATCATTGCCTTTCTGCTGCTCATGGACCGCAAGGTCTGGGCGGCGGTGCAGATGCGGCGCGGGCCAAACGTGGTCGGGGCCTTCGGCCTGTTGCAATCGTTCGCCGATCTTCTGAAGTTCGTCTTCAAGGAGCCCGTCATTCCGGCGGGCGCCAACAAGGGCGTCTTCCTGCTTGCTCCTATTGCGACGGCAACCTTTGCACTCGCCGGGTGGGCGGTCATTCCCGTCAATCAGGATGGATGGGGCAAGTGGGTGATCTCCGACCTCAACGTCGGCGTCCTCTACCTGCTCGCGCTCTCCTCGCTCGCCGTCTACGGCATCATCATGGGCGGCTGGGCGTCGAACTCCAAGTACCCGTTCATGGGCTCGCTGCGTTCGGCGGCGCAGATGGTGTCGTACGAGGTCTCGATCGGCTTCGTGATCATCACGGTGATCCTGTGCGTCGGATCGCTGAACCTCACCGACATCGTCAACGCACAGCAGACGGGCATCGGCACCCGGGTGGGGCTGCCGGCGTCGGCGCTCGACTGGTACTGGCTCGCCCTGTTTCCGATGTTCGTGATCTTCTACGTCTCGGCACTGGCCGAGACGAACCGGCCGCCGTTCGACCTCGTCGAGGCGGAATCGGAGCTCGTTGCCGGTTTTATGGTCGAATACTCATCGACACCCTATCTCCTCTTCATGCTGGGCGAGTACGTATCCATCGTCAGCATGTGCGCGCTCACGACCATTCTGTTTCTCGGCGGCTGGCTACCGCCGGTCGCGGTGGCGCCTTTCACGTGGGTTCCAGGAATCTTCTGGTTCCTCGCCAAGAGCGTGTTCGTCTTCTTCCTCATCGCGATGGCGAAGGCGATGGTGCCCCGTTACCGCTACGACCAGTTGATGCGCCTCGGCTGGAAGGTGTTCCTGCCGCTTTCCCTCGCCATGGTGGTGATCGTCGCCGGCATTCTGCAGTACGCGCGCACTGCCTGACGCGGGGCCAGAAGGATCTAAAGACGTGGCAATGAACGTTGCACAATCGGTAAAGTCACTGTTCCTGTGGGAGTTCGTGCAGGCCTTCGGGCTTTCCATGCGTTATTTCTTCGCCAAGAAGAAGACGCTGGACTACCCGTTCGAGCGCGGCCCGCTATCGCCGCGCTTCCGCGGCGAGCATGCATTGAGGCGTTATCCCAACGGGGAGGAGCGCTGCATCGCTTGCAAGCTGTGCGAGGCGATCTGCCCGGCGCAGGCCATCACCATCGAAGCTGGCCCGCGCCGCAACGACGGTACCCGCCGCACAACGCGCTACGACATCGACATGGTGAAGTGCATCTACTGCGGCCTGTGCCAGGAGGCCTGCCCGGTGGACGCCATCGTCGAGGGCCCGAACTTCGAGTTCTCCACCGAGACCCGCGAGGAGCTC
>Ga0182749_1001764_pt1 | contig 16552 bp, 20 predicted proteins | sample eDN3rd37CKraftMG_FD_128875 | JGI IMG/M metagenome (GOLD analysis project Ga0182749, IMG submission 128875) | Enriched Miracle-Growth compost microbial communities from Emeryville, California, USA - eDNA 3rd pass 37_C Kraft MG (version 2) (version 2) ...
CAGGCCTTCCGCGGACGAGGCCGCCCCGCCTCGGCGCCCCACGCTGAGGAGGGGCGCGTTCACGCCGCGTCGTCGGTGACGCGCGCGATCTTGGCCAGGTCCTTGCCGATGGCGCGCTCGGCGGTTTCGACGTCGTAGCGCGTCTGCAAATTCAACCACAGCTCCGCCGAGGTGCCGAGCGCCTTGCTCAGGCGCAGCGCCGTGTCGGCGGTGATGCCGGAGGTCTCGGCGGCGATGCGCTCGACGCGCGTGCGCGGCACGCCCATCGCCTTGGCCAGGGCGCCGGCGGAGATATTGAGCGGTCCCAGGAATTCCTCACGCAGGATTTCGCCGGGGTGGAGGGGAGGGAGTCTATTTTTTATTTTGCGCATGCAGAAACTCATGAACGATGCGAAGTGCCTCTGCGGCATCTTGCCGATGAGCCTCGACGCCGTGCAGCCGTTTCGCCAGATGCCGGCTCATGGCGCTTCTTTTGTTCAGGCCAACATGTGAATGAAAATATGCGATCCGCATCTTACGTAGCTCGTTTAATCTATCGTGCGTCTCCTTTGAAATAAACCCGCGCTCCAAAGACGCTGCTGCAATTTTTGCAAGCCCTCCTTCGGCAATTAAGTCTTCAGACCCGAGAGCGAAATTAAATGCCATCGCCGATTCAAGCATCGTATGGGCTGCGAAGATCGTAGAAAGGTATAATCCGAATATATACGAATTTATCATTTCATAGTAAGCGTCGGCGGTCATTGTGCCTAGAAAGATCATGCTGCGGGGAGGGCCGAATAGGCGGTAGATTTCCCGCGTTCGGGATACCGCGCCCCTGCGCTCCCGGCGGAAGTCGTCATCGACCATCCTCTCCAATTCAGACCGTGGCGGAGGCTTGAAGTACTTCGCTCGTCCCAAGGAGCTTCACCTTCTCTTCTTATTCGCCTTGAAGCCGCCGTGCTGGCCGGGGCGGCCCATGGTCGAGCGGCCTTCCAGCGACGGGCCGCGGCGCGCCGGGATCGACTCGACGCCGGGGCCCATCTCGTCGAGCGAGGGTTTGCGCGGTTTGCTTTTCTCGTCGCGCGCCGGCTTGAACTCGTGCCAGGTGGCGATGCCCATTTCGTCGAGGTGAGGCTTGTGCGGGCGCGAGGTCGGATCGACACGCCCTTTCCCCCTCACCCCGCCGCCCTGCGGGCGGCGACCCTCTCCCCCCCGGGGAGAGGGTTGCTCAGTGCCGCGTGAGGAAGAGCGCTTGAAGCCCTTCGTCTGCGACGCCATCACGTCGCGCGCGGTCGGATTGTCCAGCACCGCCATCTCGGTCTGGCGCAGGCGCTTGATCTCGTCGCGCAGGCGCGCCGCGGTCTCGAAGTCGAGATCGGCCGCCGCCTCGCGCATGCGCGTCTCGAGATCGGCGATCACCGCCTCGAGATTGTGGCCGATGGCCGCCGCCTCGCCGAACTCGCCCACGGACGCCGCGCCGCCGGTCGAGATCAGCACGTGGTCGCGCTCGTAGACCGAGTGGAGAATGTCGGCGATGCCCTTCTTCACGCTCTCCGGCGTGATGCCGTGCGCCGCGTTGTATTCGAGCTGCTTCTCGCGGCGGCGGCTGGTCTCGTCGATCGCGCGCTGCATCGAGCCGGTGATCTGGTCGGCGTAGAGGATGACCTTGCCGTCGACGTTGCGCGCGGCGCGGCCGATGGTCTGGATCAGCGACGTCTCGCTGCGCAGGAAGCCTTCCTTGTCGGCGTCGAGAATCGCGACCAGCGCGCATTCCGGAATGTCGAGCCCCTCGCGCAGCAGGTTGATGCCGACCAGCGCGTCGAAGGCGCCGAGCCTGAGGTCGCGGATGATCTCGATGCGCTCGAGCGTGTCGATGTCCGAGTGCATGTAGCGCACGCGGATGCCCTGCTCGTGCAGGTATTCGGTGAGGTCCTCGGCCATGCGCTTGGTCAGCACGGTGATGAGGGAGCGGTAGCCCTTCTGCGCCACCTGCCGCACCTCGCCGACGAGATCGTCGACCTGGAGGCGGGCGGGGCGGATGTCGACCGGCGGATCGATGAGGCCGGTCGGACGGATCACCTGCTCGACGAAGACGCCGCCACTCTCGTTGAGCTCCCAGCCGGCCGGCGTGGCGGAGACGGCCACGGTCTGCGGCCGCATCGCGTCCCATTCCTCGAAGCGCAGCGGCCGGTTGTCCATGCACGAGGGCAGGCGGAAGCCGTATTCGGCCAGCGTCGCCTTGCGGCGGAAGTCGCCGCGGAACATGCCGCCGATCTGCGGGATGGTGACGTGGCTCTCGTCGGCGAAGACGAGGGCGTTGTCGGGCACGTATTCGAACAAAGTCGGCGGCGGCTCGCCGGGGCGGCGGCCGGTGAGATAGCGCGAATAGTTCTCGATGCCGGCGCAGGAGCCGGTCGCTTCCATCATTTCCAGGTCGAAGCGCGTGCGCTGCTCGAGGCGCTGCGCTTCGAGCAGGCGCCCGGCGCCGTTGAGCTGGTCGAGCCGCCAGCGCAGCTCGTCCTTGATGCCGGCGATCGCCTGCAGCAGCGTCGGGCGCGGCGTCACATAGTGCGAATTGGCGTAGACCTTGACGAATTCCAATTCGTCGGTCTTGGCGCCGGTGAGCGGGTCCATCTCCTCGATCTTCTCGATCTCGTCGCCGAACAGATGGATGCGCCAGGCGCGGTCCTCATAGTGCGCCGGGAACAGGTCGATGGTGTCGCCGCGCACGCGGAAGGTGCCACGGGAGAAGTCGTGCTGCGTGCGCTTGTACTGCAGCGCCACGAGGTCGGCGATCAACTGGCGCTGGTCGATGCGGCCGCCCTGCTTCAGCGTGAAGGTCATCGCCGAATAGGTCTCGACCGAGCCGATACCGTAGATGCACGACACCGAGGCGACGATGATGACGTCGTCGCGTTCGAGCAGCGCGCGCGTCGCGGCGTGGCGCATGCGGTCGATCTGCTCGTTGATCGAGGATTCCTTCTCGATATAGGTGTCGGTGCGCGGGACGTAGGCCTCCGGCTGGTAGTAGTCGTAATAGGAGACGAAGTACTCGACCGCGTTGTCGGGGAAGAACGACTTGAACTCGCCGTAGAGCTGCGCGGCGAGCGTCTTGTTCGGCGCGAGGATGAGCGCCGGGCGCTGCGTCGCCTCGATCACCTTGGCCATGGTGAAGGTCTTGCCCGAGCCGGTGACGCCGAGCAGCACCTGCGTGCGGTCGTGGCGTTTCACGCCCTCGACCAGTTCGGCGATCGCCTGCGGCTGGTCGCCCTTCGGCTCGAAGTCGGATGTGATCCGCAGCGGAATGCCGCCTTCGGATTTCTCCGGGCGCGGCGGGCGGTGCGGCGTCCACACCTCGCTGGCGCCGGCGAATTCCGGGCGGCCTTCGCGCAGCAGCTTCTCGAGCGACTCCGCGGTGGCGGCGACGCCCATCGACGACAGGCCGTGGCCGGGCTTCGGCAGATCGGCGCGCGGCAGCCGGTATTTGGGGTCTTTCTTCACCTCCCCACGTAATGACTGTTCCCTCCCCCCTTGTGGGGGAGGGCTAGGGAGGGGGGTAGCTGAGGCGGGGTTGTGCGCATCCCCATCACCCCCACCCCGACCGCCTTCGGCGGTCGACCCTCCCCACAAGGGGGAGGGTGAAGAAGAGTCGGCGGAGGGGCGTATCTCGTCATTCGGCGCAAGCCCCAGCTCTTCCGCCAAACGCGGATCGAGCCCGGTGATCGGGCTCGCGGCGTAGTCGCGCTGCGGCGCCTCGTCGAAGCCCTGCGGCGTGTTGCCGCTGTCGCTGTCCTTGCCGCCTTTGGCCGACTTGCGCGCGGTGTGCGCGGCGGAGAAATCGCGGCGCCGATCCCACGAATTGTCGGGCGGCGGCTGTAGCCCGGTACCAGAGCCGAGGCCCGCGGTTCCACGCGCGATGCCCGGGTTGAGCAATTCGGCGAGCGTGTCCGGCGTCTGCGGCGCGTCCGGCCGCGACGCTTTTGCGCGCGTTGTGCGTGCGGGATCCTTCGGCTTCTTCGGCTTGTCGGGGTTTTTGGCCATCGCGCGAATATGGGACGAGTCCCGCGACGGGAAAAGGGCGGCGCGCGGCGCGCGGTGCGTGCCTCAACCGCTGCCGGTCGCGCCTCCCGCGACCGCCGTCGGGCGGTGCGTCCGCGCCCGGAAGACGCGTCAGCTTGCGCAATGTCAACGCGCTGACAGTGCACCATCGTTCAGCTTGTCAATTTGGCTGCATCGGCGCAGGGTGCACTGGAGGACAACCGTCGCATGCTCAAGCTCGCGTCGAAACACATTCGCAACTGCCATGAGCGCGCCGCCGATTGCCGGCGGCGGGCCGAAGTTGCCGTCGATCCGGAGTTGCAGGACTTCTGGCGCGAGCAGGAAGCGCGCTGGCTCCAGCGCGCCGAAAGCGAGGATTTGTCGTCGCGCGTGTCGAGCTTCGTCGACACCGAGGACGACGACCTCTTCATGCCGGAAGCGGAAGACGGCGTCGCCGCGCTGGTGCGCGTGTTCAACCGCGCCTGCCAGACGCTCAACCTCGACCTGTCGGACGAGACGCTGCCGCGCAAGATCGCGCGCACCATCATCGTCGCGGCGATCGACGGCGAGAGCGATCCCGAGCGGCTGTACGAGCGCGCGCTGCGCGCCGTGTCGAACTGACGCAGCCCCTGCGTTGACGCTCGCGGCCGGCACGCGGATGATGCCCGCGTCATCCGGAGACCGCGCCCCATGCTTGCCCTGCGCCCGAACTGCGAATGCTGCGACAAGGACCTGCCGCCCGACGCGGCCGACGCGATGATCTGCAGCTTCGAGTGCACGTTCTGCCGCGACTGCGTCGAGACGCGGCTTGGCGGCCGCTGTCTCAATTGCGGCGGCAATCTCGCGGCGCGGCCGATCCGCCCCGCCGACAAGCTCGGCAAATATCCGCCCTCGGTGACGCGCGTGTTCAAGCCGCAGGGCTGCGGCCAGCCGGCGGCTTGAGGCGGCGGCCGCGGCTCGCGCGTCAGGCGGCCGAGGCGGCGCGGCCGCGGGCGAGCGAGGCGATCGCCTCGTCGATCGACTGCACGTCGCCGAACATCGCGTAGAAGGTGCGCAGCGAGGCGTTGTGCTCCTCGTCGCTCGGCGCCGCCAGCGCGTCGTGCACCATCACCGTCTTGTAATTGAGCATCATGGCGTCGCGCGCCGTGCTCTCGCAGCAGATATTGGTGGCGGTGCCGCCGATCAGCAGCGTGTCGATGCCGCGGCCGCGCAGATAAAGCGCGAGGTCGGACGAGCCCTGGATGAAGGCGCTGAAGCGCGTCTTGACGATTTGCGCGTCGGCCGGCTGGACGTCGAGCGTGGGCCACAGCGCGTGGCCCTCGTGCGCGGTGTCCATCGCGGCGTAGCGGCGGTCGCGGCGCTCCGGCGTCATCAGCCAGTCGTGGTACACCGACCAGCTCTCGCGCGTGTTGTTGGTGGCGTTCTTCACCCAGACGACGTGGCCGCCGGCCTCGCGCAGCGCGGCCGCCATGCGGTTCACGCCCGGCACGATCTCGCGCGCCATCGGCACTTCGGCCGGATAGTCCGGATGCATGAAGTAGTTCTGCATGTCGACGACCAGGAAGGCAGTCTTGGCCGGGTCGAGCACGTCGAAGGGGTGCGCGCGGCCGCCGCGGGCGATGACGCGGGCGACGAGATCGGGCGGCAGCGACAGAGGATGCATGGCGTGGTCTCCCTACGGTGCCGACGGGCCGTAGCGGCCGTCCTGGCGTGTTTCGGGCATCTTAGCATCCCGTGCGCGGCTGTCGCCCCGCGCCGGGCGCGGTCTAGGCGTCGCAGGGGCGGGGGGCTATCACAGGGGCATGCTGACAGCCCCGATTCGCATCCTCGGCATCGATCCGGGGCTCCGCCGCACCGGCTGGGGCCTGATCGAGAGCGACGGCAACCGGCTGATCCACGTTGCCTGCGGCTCGGTCGAGACCAGCGACCGCGCGGCCCTGGGCGAGCGGCTGGTGGCGATCCATGACGGGCTCATCCGCATCATCGAGACCTATGTGCCGCACGAGGCGGCGGTCGAGCAGACCTTCGTCAACGCCAATGGCGCGGCGACGCTCAAGCTCGGCCAGGCGCGCGGCATCGCCATGCTGGTGCCGGCGCGCGCGGGGCTCTCCGTCGCCGAATACGCCCCCAACGTCGTGAAGAAGACGGTGGTCGGCGCCGGTCACGGCGACAAGGCGCAGATCCGCATGATGATCGGCGTGCTGCTGCCGAAGGCGGCGCCGCAGTCGGACGACGCCGCCGACGCCCTCGCCATCGCGGTGTGCCACGCGCATCATCGCGGCAGCGCGACCCTGGCGGCGAAATTGAAAGTGGCGGCGCGATGAGTATCGCCGCCGGCGTAGCGGAGTAGGACCATGACCGTGACGGCCCTCGTCATCTTCGCCGGCGCCCTGCTGGTGGCGGCGGCATCGCCCGGCCCGGGCATCCTGGCGCTGGTCGCGCGCGTCATCAGCATCGGCTTTGCCGATGCGGTGCCTTTCGCGCTCGGCCTCATGCTCGGCGATCTGGTGTGGCTCGGCGCCGCGGTGCTCGGACTCGCGGTGCTGGCGCACACCTTGTCCGGCGCCTTTATCGCCATCAAGTTCGCCGGCGCCGCCTATCTGATCTATCTCGCCTGGCGCATGTGGACCGCGCCGGCGGAGCCCGCAGCGGCGGACGCGGCGCCGCCGCGGCGCGGCGCCGCCGGGCTGTTCTTAGCCGGCCTGTCGGTGACGCTCGGCAATCCGAAGGTGGTGGCGTTTTACGTCGCGCTGCTGCCGAGCCTGATCGATCTGACGCAGGTCGGCGTCGTCGGCTATGCCGAACTGGTCGTGCTGTGTCTCGTCGTCCTGACCCTGGTGTTCGGCGCCTACGGGCTGGCGGCGGCGCGCGCCCGCGCGCTGTTCAGGAGCCGCCGCGCCGTGCGCCTGTTCAACCGCACCGGCGGTGCGCTGATGGCGGGCGCCGCGGTCGCGGTGGCGGCGAAATAGGACCGGCGATGGAGACGACGCCGAAGATCAGCCCGGAGCGCACCAAGCGGCAGTCGCTCGCCTTCGGGCGCAATCTCATCGTGCTCGCGACGCCGATCCTCGGGCTCGGCGTCTGGGGCGTGGCGCACGGCGCGCTGACCTGGCGCTGGCCGCGCGCGGAGGCGACCATCGTTACGGCGGAGCTGCGCACCTTCACCGGGCCGCAGTCCGATCCGCGCAAGCGCGACGAATGGCGCGCCTTCTCGGTGCACTACAGCTATACGGTCGGCGGCACGCAGTATTTCGGCGGCCGCGTCGAGCCCTACGATTACGGCATGCAGAATTCCGCCGGCGCCGCGAAGATGCGCGACCGGCACCCGGTCGGCTCGACGGCGAGCGTCGCCTACGATCCGGCCGATCCTTCGGTCGCCTATCTCGAGCCGGGCCCGAGCTCGTTCTCGCTGATCCTGATGGTTATCGGCGGCGCGATCGGCGGCTCCGGTCTCTGGGTGCGCAGCCTGGCCCGACGCGGCATCGGACGGATGGCGACATGAGCATGGCATTAAGCAGCGCAAACGCGGCACGGCACAGCGTGCTCCCTCCCCCGCTTGCGGGGGAGTGGGGACGCAGGAGGCGCGCGCCTGTGCACGTGTGGAAGCGATCATGATCGGCAAGCTCAAGGGCATCGTCGACAGCTACGGCGAGGACAACATCGTCCTCGACGTCAACGGCGTCGGCTATCTGGTGCATTGCTCGGCGCGCACGCTGCAGTCGCTGCCGGCGCCGGGCGAGGCCGCGACCTTGTCGATCGAGACCTATGTGCGTGAGGACCAGATCAAGCTGTTCGGCTTCCTCTCCGACCCCGAGCGCGAATGGTTCCGCCTGCTGCAGACGGTGCAGGGCGTCGGCGCCAAGGTGGCGCTCGCCGTGCTCGGCACGCTCAGGCCGGCCGAGCTTGCGACGGCGATCGCGACGCGCGACAAGGCGATGGTGGCGCGCACGCCGGGCGTCGGGCCGAAAGTGGCCGAGCGCATCGTCACCGAGCTGAAGGACAAGGCGCCGGCCTTCGCCGATATCGATCCGGCGGTGGTGCATCTCGCCGGCTCGCTCGACGAGAGGCGCGCGCCGAAGCCGGTCGCCGACGCGGTGTCGGCGCTGGTCAATCTCGGCTATGGGCAGCCGCAGGCGGCCGCGGCGATCGCCGCCGCCGCGCGCAATGCCGGCGAGGGCGCCGACACGGCGACCTTGATCCGGCAGGGCTTGAAGGAGCTGGCGAAGTGAGCGAGCGAAGCGACACCCGTGTCCCGGGCGCAGCGCAGCGTGAAACGATGCGCTGCAGACCCGGGACCGCGCGATACTGTGACGGTCCCGGATCTGCGGTGCACCACGTCGCCATCGCGCGTCGAAGACGCGCGCAAGCGCGCTTAAGGCTCGCGCAGCACCGCGTCCGGGACACGAGGTCCAGATGACCACCGCCCCCAAGCGCCTCGTGACCGGCGACAGACGCGACGACGACGTCGACGCTTCGCTGCGTCCGCAGAAGCTCGCCGACTTCGTCGGCCAGGAGAAGGCGCGCGCCAATCTCAAGATCTTCATCGACGCGGCGCGCGCGCGCGGCGAGGCGCTCGACCACGTCCTGTTCGTCGGGCCGCCGGGGCTGGGCAAGACCACTCTGGCGCAGATCGTCGCGCGCGAGCTCGGCGTCAATTTCCGCGCGACGTCGGGACCGGTGATCGCCAAGGCCGGCGATCTCGCCGCGCTGCTGACCAATCTCGAGCCGCGCGACGTTTTGTTCATCGACGAGATCCACCGGCTCAATCCGCAGGTCGAGGAGATCCTCTATCCGGCGAAGGAGGACTTCCAGCTCGACCTCATCATCGGCGAGGGACCGGCCGCGCGCTCGGTGAAGATCGATCTCGCGCCGTTCACGCTCGTCGGCGCGACGACGCGCGCGGGGCTGCTCACCAATCCCCTGCGCGACCGCTTCGGCATTCCGGTGCGGCTCAATTTCTACACCGAGGCGGAGCTGCAATCGATCGTGGCGCGCGGCGCGCGCGTGCTCGGCCTCGGCATGACCGAGGACGGGGCCAACGAGATCGCGCGGCGCGCGCGCGGCACGCCGCGCATCGCCGGACGGCTGCTGCGCCGCGTGCGCGACTTCGCCCATGCCGAAGGCGCGAGCGCGGTCGACCGCAAGGTCGCCGACCGCGCGCTCTCGGCGCTGGAGGTGGACGCGGCCGGGCTGGATGCGATGGACCGGCGCTATCTCTCGACGATCGCGCTCAACTACGGCGGCGGCCCGGTCGGCGTCGACACCATCGCCGCGGCTCTGTCGGAGCCGCGCGACGCGCTCGAGGACATCATCGAGCCCTATCTCATCCAGAAGGGCTTCCTGCAGCGCACGCCGCGCGGACGTCTCCTCACCGGCGCCGCCTTCCGGCATCTCGGCCTCGCGGAACCGGCGCGCGACCCGGCGCAGTTCGGGTTGTTCGGAGGCGAGGAGGAAACCGATTAAGCCGGCCGGGAATTGTGCTAGAATGCCAAATATGAAGACCTTCACCGAACGGGCCGCCGAGGCCCTCGACCAGCTTCCCGAGGAAATGCGGGAGCCGATGGTCGCCTACATCTTCGAGCAGGCGGAGAAGTATCGCGTCATGAAGCAGCTCGTCGACGAGGGGCTCGCCGACTTGGAGGCCGGAAACGTTGCCGATTGGGACGTCGACGATTTCCTGCGGGAAGCGCGCGCAGGCAAGCGCTAGGCGTCGATGAAGGCGCGGGTTTCCGGAAAGGCGCGATCCGACCTGCTGGAAGCGTATCGCTATCTCGTCGAGCGGAATTCGGCTGCCGCCGAGCGGCTTGTCGCCGATTTCGACGCGAAACTTCGTCAGATCGTCAGGTTTCCCTATATCGGCCGTGCCCGCCCCGAATTTGGGCCAGAGTTGCGCAGCGTGCTGGTGCGGAACTACGTCGTCTTGTATTCCGTGACCGAACTCGAAGTGATTGTCGTGCGGGTGATCGACGGCCGCATGGACATCGACAGCGAATTGGGGCGATGGCCGTTACAATGAATCACCTCGACGGCGAGATCCGCGACGGCAAGCACCGGCAGCAGGTGCGCGTCTATTACGAGGACACGGACTTCTCCGGCATCGTCTATCACGCGAGCTATCTGCGCTTCATGGAGCGCGGCCGCACCAATTATCTGCGCCTGATCGGCGCCGACCATCGCGCGCTGTTCGAGCAGGCGGAGAAGGAGGCGCCGGGCTTCGCCTTCGTCGTGCGCCACATGGACATCCATTTCCACAAGCCGGCCTTCATGGACGACCTGCTCGACGTCGTCACGACGCCGGAGGAGGTCAAGGGCGCCTCGGCGATGCTCTATCAGCGCGTCGAGCGGCGCGGCGAACTCCTCGTCGACGCGCATGTGCAGGTCGCCTTCGTGTCCGCCGGCCGCGCCAGGCCGATCCCGAAGCCCTTGCGCATCGCCATGAAGGCCGATCAGGAATCGGGCGGCGCGGCGTGATGCCTCCGTGCTAGGGTCCGCGTCATGCCGACTCTCGACTTCGCGATCTTCGACACGGCCATCGGCGCCTGCGGCATCGCCTGGAGCGCGCGCGGCGTCTACGCCGTGCAGTTGCCGGAAGCCTCACGCGCGGCGACGCGCGCGCGGCTGATCAAGCGCTACCCGCAGGCGCTCGAGGGGGCGCCGCCGGCGGCGATCCGCGAGGCCATCGACGGCATCGTCGCGCTGCTCGCGGGCGAGCCGCGCGATCTCGCCGCCGTCGTCATCGACGACGTCGACACGCCGGAGTTCAACCGCCGCGTCTACGCGGTCGCGCGCGCGATCCGGCCGGGCGAGACGCTGACCTATGGCGACGTCGCCGAGCGGCTCGGCGACAAGCTGCTTGCGCGCGCGGTCGGCCAGGCGCTCGGCGAGAACCCGTGCCCGATCGTGATGCCGTGCCACCGCGTGCTGGCGGCGAACGGCAAGACCGGCGGCTTCTCGGGCTCGGGCGGCGTGGTCACCAAGCTGAAGCTGCTGACGATCGAAGGCGCGCAGCCGGGCGGCCCGACCTTGTTCGACGACCTGCCGCTGCAAGCGCGGCGCTCTTGAGCCGCCATCGACGCGCCGCCGGGATTCATGTAAAGGCCCTTCACATGAGGGCATCGGCATGACCTGGGGCAAGCGCGGCAGCCCGCGCGGCTATCACCACGGCAATCTGAAAGAGGCGCTGGTGCGTGCCGCGCTGGAACTGATTGCCGAGAAGGGGCCGGCCGGCTTCACCTTCGCCGACGCCGCGCGCTGGGCCGGCGTCAGCCCCGCCGCGCCCTATCGGCATTATCGCGACCGCGACGCGCTCATCGCCGACGTGGCGCGCCGCGGCTTCGAATTGTTCACCGCGGCGCTGACGACGGCATGGGACGACGGCCGTCCCGATCCGCTCACCGCCTTCGAGCGCCTCGGCCGCGCCTATCTCGGCTTCGCCCGCACCGAGCCTGCCTATTACTCGGCGATGTTCGAGGCCGGCGTATCGCCCGACAGCGATCCCGCGCTGCGCGTCGCGGGCGAGAACGCCTTCGGGGTATTGCGGGCGGCGGCTGAGAAGCTGGTGGCGCTGATGCCGGCGAAGGGCCGGCCGCCGGCGCTGATGGTGGCGCTGCACGTCTGGGCGATGACGCACGGCATCGCCTCGCTGTTCGGGCGCGGCGACGCCGCGCGCCGCACGCTGCCGATGCCGCCGGAGGAACTGCTGGAGGCGCAGGTGCTGGTCTATCTGCGCGGCCTCGGGGTCACCGGCACCGGGGATGCGACCGCCGGCCGCTGAAAAAATTTCGCGGCGCCATCGCAACGCCGGCGATGCCGAATTTCCAAAGACGAACAACGCATTGGCCGCCCGCAGGCGTGCCGATCCCGCTGCCGCCGTGCCGGGGTGGGCCCTTCCGTCCGCCGCAGGCGCGCCTAATTGAATGTGAAGGGTGTTGACATCCGCCCCGGACATCCCTATCAATGTAAATGTTATTTACATTCACGCGAGGCTGACCATGCCCATCACCGCCAAGCTCGACGAATTCGGCAAACCCGCCTGGATCGCGCTGATCGTCCTCGGCTTCTGGGTCTTCTGGCCGCTGGGTCTCGCAATCCTCGCCTTCACAATATGGAGCGGACGCATGGGGTGCGGTTATCAGGGCCAGGATCGCTGGCAGCACAAGATGGAGCGCATGCAGCGCAAGATGGACTGGATGCGCGCGAAGATGGGTGGCGGCGGCTCCGCGCCGTGGTCGCATTTTCCCTCGAGCGGCAACCGCGCTTTCGACGAATACCGCGCCGACACGCTGCGCCGGCTGGAAGAGGAGCAGCGCGAATTCCGCGAGTTCCTCGATCGCCTGCGCATGGCCAAGGACAAGGCCGAGTTCGACCAGTTCATGGCCGAGCGCCGCAACCATCCGCCGGAAGCGCCGCAGCAGGCGTGACCCAGACGTCTTTCCGAGCCTGAGATGGGCCGTCCCGCAAGGGGCGGCCTTTTTTTGCCGTCCCCCGCGTCGCGGTGGGGAGGGTCGAGCGGTGGCGCGGTCGCGCGCCGCCGGTCGGGGTGGGGGCGGCGTTGGGATTCTCCGACGATGTTTGCCCCTCCCCGCCACGCGCTTCGCTCGCGGGGGGAAGGGGAGCTCGCCCCTTCACCTCTTCGCCGCGCGGCGGTAAAGAGCCGTCTCCGCTAACGCTTCCTTAACCACAATCAGCGCTGTTACGAACGGAAAAGCCCGCTCAGACGCCCTAGTTTGGCCAAGTTTCGCGGGGAATTCGGTGCTTCTTCGATGACGGGTCATCGGGACACCACGAAATCTTGGCACTTCGGCCGGGCGCTGAGAGCGGCCTTTTCCAGCGCGTCGCCGCTTTTTGAGCGCCAGCGCCGCGCCTCATCCGGAGCCGGCTAAGGCGGAAAGGACCAACTCGTGCTTCTGCAGACCGTCCCGGTGGTCGGGACCACTATTGCCCCCTCTGCCACGGGACTTTCGCTCTGGTCCTTGTTCACGCACGCCAACCTGATCGTCCAGCTCGTGATGATCGGCCTGCTGGCGTGCTCGGTCTGGGTCTGGGCCATCGCCATCGACAAGACCGTGCTCTACGCGCGCATGCGACGCGACATGGACAAATTCGAGGGCGCGTTCTGGTCCGGCGAATCGCTGGAAGAGCTCTATCGCACGCTCGCCGGCAAGCCGAACCACTCGATGTCGGCCCTGTTCGTGGCGGCGATGCGCGAGTGGAAACGCTCGTTCGAGGGCGGCGGCCGCTCGATCGCCGGCCTGCAGATGCGCATCGAGAAGGTGATGCAGGTGTCGATCGCGCGCGAGGTCGAGCGCCTCGAGCGGCGGCTCCTCGTGCTGGCGACGGTCGGCTCGGCGAGCCCCTTCGTCGGCCTGTTCGGCACCGTGGTCGGCATCATGACCAGCTTCCAGGCGATCGCCGCCTCGAAGAACACCTCGCTGGCGGTGGTCGCGCCGGGCATCGCCGAGGCCTTGTTCGCGACCGCGATCGGCCTCGTGGCTGCCATACCGGCGACCATTTTCTACAACAAGTTCGCGGCCGAGGTGAACAAGCAGGCGCAGCGCCTGGAAGGGTTCGCCGACGAATTTGCCGCGATCCTGTCGCGCCAGATCGACGAGCGGGGGTAAGGACGCATGGCCATGAACGCCGGCACACCGGCCGTCGGCAGCGGACGTCGGCGGCAACACCGCCGCGGCGTCATGGCCGAGATCAACGTCACGCCGATGGTCGACGTGATGCTGGTGCTGCTCATCATCTTCATGGTGTCGGCGCCGCTTTTGACCGTCGGCGTGCCGATCGACCTGCCGCAGTCCCAGGCCAAGAGCCTCGAGCAGGACAAGGAGCCGCTCACCATCTCGGTCAACGAGAAGGGGCAGGTCTATTTGCAGAACTCCGAGATCCAGATGGAGGAGCTGGTGCAGAAGCTGCAGGCGGTGGCGCAGGCGCGGGGCGGCACCGAGGCGCGCGTCTATGTGCGCGGCGACAAGAAGGTCGACTACGGCACGATGAGCGCGGTTCTCGGCCAACTCTCCGGCGCGGGCTTCCATCGCGTCGCCCTGGTCACGGAATCCGCGCAAGGCGGGGCGGGCAAGTAGGATCGTGATGCGGAAGGCGACAGCGATCTCGGCTGGGCTGCACGTGGCGGTGCTGCTGTGGGCGACGGTGTCGTTGTCCGGCAAGGCGCTCGACGCGGTGCCGCCCGACGCGCTGCCCGTCGACATGATCTCCGAGAAGGACTTCTCGCAGATGACCAAGGGCGCCAAGGACGCGCCGAAGCCCATCGAGAAGCCGAAGCCGCTGGTCGAGAAGAAGGCCGAGCCGAAGGCGGAGGTCGAGGACATCAAGCCGAAGATCTCGGAAAAGCCCGAGATCAAGGCGGCCTCGCAAAAGCCGCCCGAGCCGCCGAAGCCGCCCGAGCCGAAGAAGCCGGAAAAGCAGGAGGCGAAGGCCGACGACAAGAAGCCCGAGCCGAAGCCGGAGACGAAGGCGCCGGACGCGATCGCCAAGGAGCTCAAGAAGGACGACGACAAGCAGCTCAAGGAGGCGAAGGCCGAGCCGAAGCCGCTGCCGCCGAAGAAGCCGCCGGTCAGGAAGCCGCCCGAGTTCAACCCGGACAAGATCGCCGCGCTGCTCGACCAGCGCGAGCCGCAGCGTCAGGCCGCCGCCGGCAACGAGCTCAACCCCAATGCTTCGCTCGGCCGCGCCAACGGGCTCGCCGCGCAATTGTCGCAGAGCGAGATCGACGCGCTGCGCGAGCGCATCAAGCAGTGCTGGCAGCCGCCGCTCGGCGCGGAGGATGCGCAGGACCTGCAGGTCGTCTTCCACGTGATGTTCAATACCAACGGCACGGTGCTGCGCGGTCCCGACGTCGTCGAGGGCGCGCCGTCGGCGCTCGGGCCGATCTTCGCCGAGAGCGCGCGCCGCGCCATCCTGCAATGCCAGCCCTACACGATGCTGCGCAAGGAGCACTATGCGCAGTGGCGTGACATGGAAATGGTGTTCAATCTGCGCGACATGTTCCGCTAGAGGAAGTCAGATCTTCGATGACCCGTTCATTCATTACGCATTCGCTTCTGCCGCCGCCCGCTCTCTCGCGCCGGCGCATGCTGCAACTGACCGCCGGCACCACGCTCGGCGCCGCCACCGGATTGCTGGCGCAGCCGGCCGGGGCCGCCGTGCGCGTCGACATCAACCAGGGCAATCCGCAGCCGATCTCGATCGCGCTGCCCGATTTCGTCGCCGGCGCACCGGGCGAGACCGACACCGCGCGCGGCGTCACCCAGGTCATCACCGGCAACCTGCAGCGTTCGGGCCTGTTCGCGCCGATCAATCCGGCGGCGTTCATCGAGAAGATCACCAATTCCGACGCGGTGCCGCGCTTCCCCGACTGGCGCACGATCAACGCGCAGGCCCTCGTCACCGGCCGCATCACCCGCCAGGGCGACGGCCGGCTGAAGGCCGAATACCGGCTGTGGGACGTGTTCGCCGGGCAGCAGCTCGACGGCAAGCAGTACTTCACCACGCAGGACAACTGGCGCCGCATCGGCCACATCATCTCCGATGCGATCTACGAGCGCCTGACCGGCGAGAAGGGCTATTTCGACAGCCGCGTCGTCTTCGTCGACGAGACCGGCCCGAAGACCAACCGCATCAAGCGCCTCGCCATCATGGACCAGGACGGCGCCGGCGTGCGCTACATCACGCGCGGCGACGACCTCGTGCTGACGCCGCGCTTCAATCCGTCGACGCAGGAAATCACCTATATGTCGTACGGCCAGGACGGGCCGCGCGTGTACCTGCTCAACATCGAGACCGGCCAGCGCGAGATCGTCGGCAATTTCCCCGGCATGACCTTCGCGCCGCGCTTCTCGCCCGACGGTCAGCGCGTGATCATGAGCCTGCAGCAGGGCGGCAACGCCAACCTGTTCGTCATGGACCTGCGCTCCAAGCAGACGACGCGGCTCACCGACACGCCGGCGATCGACACCGCGCCGTGCTATTCGCCGGACGGCAAGTACATCTGCTTCGAGAGCGACCGTGGCGGCTCGCAGCAGGTCTACGTGATGCCGGCGAGCGGCGGCGCGGCGCAGCGCATCTCGTTCGGCCCTGGCAGCCACTCGACGCCGGTGTGGTCGCCGCGCGGCGACTACATCGCCTTCACCGGCCAGTCGAACGGCGAGCGCGGCATGTTCACGATCGGCATCCTCAAGCCGGACGGCTCCGGCGAGCGCATCCTGACGCAGGCCTATCACAACGAGGGCCCGACCTTCGCGCCGAACGGGCGGGTCATCATGTTCTTCCGCGACCTCGGCCCGGGGCCCTATCTCTACACGATCGACATCACCGGCCGGAACGAACTGAAGGAACCGACGCCGAGCTTCGGTTCCGACCCGGCCTGGTCGCCGCTGCTGTCGTAGCCCGTCACCGCTCGCGCCTCCGCCGTCGCCGCGCCGGTGGAGGCCGGCGGCCATTTTCTTGCCGCCTCGCGGTTGCCGGACCGTCCGCCTTCACGGACGGCGACATCGGCCGCGCGCGCCATCCC
>Ga0182749_1001766_pt1 | contig 16540 bp, 13 predicted proteins | sample eDN3rd37CKraftMG_FD_128875 | JGI IMG/M metagenome (GOLD analysis project Ga0182749, IMG submission 128875) | Enriched Miracle-Growth compost microbial communities from Emeryville, California, USA - eDNA 3rd pass 37_C Kraft MG (version 2) (version 2) ...
ATAGGCGCAGCGGGTCCGCTGCAGCAGATTGCCGCCGACCGTTGCCGCGTTGCGCAGCTGCGCCGAGGCGCCGGAGAGCAGCGCCTCCGCCACCGCCGGGAAGCGGCGCGCGAAGTCCGGCTCATAGGCGAGGTCGGCATTGCGCACCTGCGCACCGATCCGCACGCCGCCATCCGACGTGTTTTCGATGGCCGCCAGCCCCGGCAGGTGGTTCAGGTCCACCAGCCGTGCCGGGCGCGCCACGCCGATCTTCATCAGGTCGAGCAGGTTGGTGCCAGCCGCGAGGAACGCGCTGCCGGGCTCGGCGCCCGCGGCGACGGCCTCGGCGACCGTGCGGGGGCGGACATAGTCGAAGCGGTTCATGCGGCCTCCTGCGTCGTCGTGCCGGCCATGGCGCGCGTGGCCTCCACCACCGCCTCGGTGATCCCGCGATAGGCGGCGCAGCGGCAGAGATTGCCGCTCATCCCCTCGCGCACGCGCTCGGGGTCGTCGCCGGCGTGGCCCTCCTCGATAAGGCCGACCGCGCTCATGATCTGGCCGGGCGTGCAGAAGCCGCACTGGAAGGCGTCATGCGTGATGAAGGCGGCCTGCACGGGGTGCAGCGCCCCGCCTTCCGAGAGGCCCTCGATGGTCAGGATCTCCGCCCCGTCATGGCTGGCCGCGAGCGCCAGGCAGGCGTTCACCCTGCGGCCGTCCACCAGGATGGTGCAGGCGCCGCACTGGCCGCGGTCGCAGCCCTTCTTGGTGCCGGTGAGGTCAAGCCGCTCCCGCAGCAGGTCGAGCAGCGTGACGCGGGGGTCGTCCAGCTCGACCGTCTGCGGGACGCGGTTGATGGTGAGGGTGACCGACAAGCTCATGCGGAGCCTCCGATGGCAGCGGTGTACGGATAGGCTGCCCGCCCGAGGCCCCCTAGGCTGGCCGGTGGCGGGATGCGAGTGGCGGCGGGGACTGGCCGTTGCGCCGCTGCGGCGTCATATACGGAGGCGACCTCCGCTTACAAGACACAGACGGAGGAGGCCTCCGTTTTTTTGGTAGGGAGACCGTGGCCGGCGATGACCGAGGAACAGAGCAAGAGCCAGCGTAAGCCCAGGGCAGACGCGATCCGGAATCGCGAACGCGTGTTGGAGGCGGCGAAGGCTGTGTTCAGCCGGGGCGGTACCGAGGCCGGGCTGGAAGCGGTCGCCCGGCAGGCGGGCGTGGGCATCGGCACGCTCTACCGCCACTTCCCGACGCGGGAGGCGCTCTACGAGGCGGTCTACCGGCGGGAGGTGGAGCAGCTCGCAGACCTCGCCACGCAACTCGTCGGCGTTGCGCCGCCGCTCGAGGGCCTGCGGCGCTGGATGCGGTCGCTGGTGGAGTTCGTGGCGACGAAGAAGGGCATGGCGGCGGCGCTGGCGCTGGCCGCGCACAAGCCGCCGGAGCTCATGAGCTACACCAGCGGCCGGTTGCAGGAAGCGATCGGCACGCTGCTCCGCCCGGCGGCAGAAGCCGGCGAGGTCCGCGACGACATCAGCCCCGACGACCTGCTTCGCGCCGTGGTCGGGCTCTCCTACCTGCAGGACGGGTCGGGCTGGCAGGCGCAGGTCTTGCGCCTGGTCGATGTGTTCCTAGACGGGCTGCGACCCTGGTCACGCGGGACACCTGACCATCAACCGCCGGAGGCCGGAGATTGCTCGTCCGAGTGAAGCGGGCGCCGTTACCGATGCCGACGTCCCGCGTGTTCGGGTTCTCCAGATGCTGGGACCATCTCCGCCCGCTTGGGGCGGCGCTCTTACATCTAACCCGGACGGGAGGTCTGCTTTGGGTCGGACTCGGCCGAGCGCTGCGCGACCGGCGAATGTCTGCTTTCGGGCCGTCAGCCCTTGAAAGCCGTCCGACCGCTTGCGGCCAAAACTTGCCGGCGAGCTTGCCCTCTCGTCCGGCAGTGCAGGGCATCTCCGAGGCGAAGAGGCGGTCATCAGCACCTGATGCTTTGGCGACCCGAACGAAGTTTCGAACTCGAAGCCCGGCTTAGGCTTGCCAGGCCATTGTTTTCCCTCGAAGCCGAACCTTGAGACTAAATCGGCCAAGTCCCAAGGTCTGAAGAGAATCGGCCATTCGGAGAGAGAATTTCGGCCTTCTCCGGCCTCGGCACTCCCAAGGTCATCACGCCAATCCAGGCGGCACCTGGGCTTCCAGGCGGTTGTCAGCGAACCGGAGAGCGAGTTTCCAGGAAAGAAATGGTGCGCTCGGGAGGATTCGGCCCCCGAGCCCCGGATCTGTAGGTTGACGAAGTACCGCTACGATGGAGGGGCTCAGAGGTATTTTGCTGTACTTCCAGCAATTTCCGCCCCGCCGATGCCCTTCTCCGCCCCCGCAATGTCCCACAGCACCCTTCATTTCGCCGTGGGATAAGCGTGGGACGACCGAGCAAGCGGAAATCCTGCTGGAGTGAAGCAGGCCACCCAAGGTCAGGGCTCCTCGCGGGGCGGCTTTCGGCCTGTCACGCATCCGCGGAGGCCAGCCAAGCAGAGAGTGCCTTCTCCCGCAGGGGCAACGGCGTGAGAATCTGAGGGCCAGAAGCCAGGCGATCAACTTTCCGTCCTCCCCGACATTCTCCTTCTATGGCTGAACACGGTACGATTCCGGGAACGACCCTGATGGGGCATCGGGACATCATCGTGGTCGGCGCCTCGGCCGGTGGGGTGGGGGCACTGACCCGGCTTGTCCGCAGCCTGCCACGCGACCTCCCGGCCACACTGCTCGTGGTCCTGCATATCGGGTCCCGGAATAGCAGTCTCCCCGAGATCCTGGCCTCGGCCGGCCTCCTCCCGGCAGGTTTCGCCGAAGACGGTGCCCCCCTGCTGTACGGGCGGATCCTCGTCGCGCGCCCCGACCATCACCTGCATCTCGGCCCCGAGGGAGTACGGCTTTCCCGCGGACCGCGTGAGAACGGCACGCGCCCGGCTGTCGATCCCCTCTTCCGGTCCGCCGCGCGGACCTACGGCCCGAGGGTCATCGGGGTGATCCTGTCCGGCACACTGGGCGACGGCACCGCGGGCCTTGCGGAGATCAAGCATCATGGCGGCGCAACCGTGGTGCAGGATCCTGAGGACGCAGACTACCCGGGCATGCCGCTCAGCGCCCTCCGGAACACCACCGTCGACTACCGCATACCGGTCACAGGAATGGCCGACCTTCTTGTCCGGCTAACCGCGCTTCCACACCGGCCAGGCGCCCGGCCACAGCCAGGGACACCGATAGCCCGCTTGAGAAAGGATGACGGAGATCTTCCGATGGAAGGATACGACCTGACGGCGCCGGTGGCTCTGACCTGCCCGCATTGCGGCGGCGCCCTTGCCGAAACGACGGTCGACAGCCTGCGATACTTCACCTGCCACATCGGCCACCGCTTCGCCGCGCCGGACATGGAGGAGGCGCAGTTTCGGAAGTTGGAAGAAAGCCTGGAAATCGCGCTCCGCTCGCTGAACGAGCGCGCGGCGCTGTGCCGTCGCCTGGCGGAGACCGCGCGGAAGAAGGGCCACTCCCATAGTGCCGCTCACTGGGAGAGGGCGATGCAGGAGGTCGAGGAGCGTGCGGCAATGCTGGCCGGCTTCATCCAACAGGGCTGGCGGCGCCCGGACCCGGGCGGCGATGAGGATCCGGCGAGCTGAAGCGCCACGTCGCCCCTGCTCTGCCCGCCCGTGGGGAGCATATGCCCCTCCCGCCTGCGCCTTGCTTGTGCCTTTGCCTGCGGCAGGCGAGCCGTTACCCTGAACGGGGATGGTCCGGCAGGAGAGTTCAGTGGCCGCGAATACTGAAGTGATGGAGCCGGAGTTCCTGGACCTGATCCGCTACATTCAGGAAAGCCGGGGCGTTGACTTCCGGGGCTACAAAAAGAGCAGCCTGCGACGCCGGGTCAGCCGCCGCATGGAGGAAATCGGCAGCGAGAGTTTCGCCGCCTATCATGCGCTACTGGAAGCGGACCCACGCGAATTCAACGAGCTGCTCAGCACCGTCCTGATCAACGTTACCTCCTTCTTCCGTGATGCCGAAGCCTGGCAGGCCCTGCGCGAGCAGGTGCTTCCAGAGATCATCGAGCGGAGTGACCGTAGCGGTCAGCCCATCCGCGTCTGGAGCGTCGGCTGCGCCAGTGGCGAGGAGCCCTTCAGTATCGCCCTGTGCTTCGCCGAACTCCTGGGACCGGAGGCCTTCTGCCAGCGGGTGAAGGTCTATGCCACCGATCTCGACGAGGACGCCCTGCGCGCCGCGCGCCATGCAATGTACAGCCCCCGCCAGGTGGAAGGCTTGCCGCCCGACCTTCTGGAGAAGTATTTCGAGCGGACCAACAATCACTACGTCTTCCAGCGCGAATTGCGGAAATGCGTGATCTTCGGCCGCCACAACGTCGTGCATGACGCACCGATTTCGCGCATCAGCCTTCTCTCCTGCCGCAACCTATTGATATATCTCGAAACGGAGACGCAGAACTCCGTCCTGCCCCGCCTGCACTACGCGCTGACGGAAGGCGGCTACCTGTTCCTCGGAAAGGCTGAAACGCAGATGGCGCGGTCCCGCCTCTTCGAGGCGGTGGACCTGAAGCACCGCATCTTCCGCAAGCTGCCGCAGGAATGGCGCCGCAGTGCCGGCGGGAGCCTCTCCATTGCCGAGGCGCGGCAAAACCGGCCCTCGATGCAGGCCAAGCTGGTCGAGGCGATCACCGATCTTTCCAGCACCGCCTATCTGGCGGTGGACATGGAAGGCGTTCTGGTCTTCGCCAATGCCACGGCACGGCGCCTGCTGGATGTCGGCGAGGGCGATATCGGCCGCATGTTCCAGGACCTTTCGGTCTCCTACCGCCCCACCGAGTTGCGCAGCAGGATCGAGGAGGCGCAGCGCCTGGGCCGCAGCCTGCGCATTGAGCACCAGGACTATCACCGACCGCCCGCGGAGCCGATCCGCCTTTCGATCGAGGTCACGCCGCTTTTCGGGCAGGATGGCTTCCAGTTCGCGACGCTGCTCGGCTTTTCCGACACCACGCGCACCTACCAGTTGCAGCGCGAACTGGAGGCAGCGCAGGAGAGTCTGGAGACGACGATCGAGGAGTTGCAGTCCGCAAACGAGGAATTGGAGACCACCAACGAGGAACTGCAATCCACCAACGAAGAGCTGGAGACCACCAACGAGGAACTGCAATCCACCAACGAAGAGCTGGAAACGATGAACGAGGAGCTCCGCTCCGCCAATGAGGAACTGGAGGCGGCGAATGAGGAGCTCCGAAGGCAATCGGAAGATTCCACGGAGTATCGCCGCTATGCGGAGTCCATCCTGCGCAGCATCGATGCCGGCATCATGGTGGTGGATCAGGAGATGCGGCTGCGTTCCTGGAACCGCTGGAACGAGAATGCCTGGGGCCTGCGCAGCGAGGAGGTGATCGGCGAGGATCTGCTGGGGCTCGATATCGGCCTTCCGGTCCAGCGTCTGCGCAATCATCTGCAGGCGATCCTGGCCGGAGAGGAAGCGCCGCAGGAGATGGAGATCGAGGGCATGGATCGCCGCGGCCGTGCGATGCATTGCCATGCGCGCCTGTTCCCGCTGCTTTACGAGGGGCCGCATCCGCGCGGCGCGGTGGTGATCCTGGAGGATGTGACGGAGGCCCGACAGCGTGAGGATTTCACGCTCCGGCTGGGGAAGGTCATCGGCGCCTCCCTCAATGAGGTCTATTTCCTCGACTCGGAGACCTTCCGCTTCACGCTGGTCAACAAGGGTGCTGAGGAAAAGCTGGGCTACCCGATGCAGCAGCTGCTGCACATGGCCCTGCCGGACATGATGCCCGATGTTCCGGCGGCGGCGCTGCGCCGGTTGGTGCAGCCCCTCTTCCTCGGCCAGCGGGCGGAAATCGTCTTCGAGACGCGGCTACAAGGGCGGGCGCGCAGCTATCCCGCAGAAATCTGCCTGCAGTACTTCGGCCAGGAGCATCCGCCGATGCTGCTGGCGCTGGTGCATGACATCACCGAGCGGCGACAGATCGGGCCGGCCGCCTAGGCGGCGGACATGGGGCGGCCCTGAATCGAGGCGCGCAGCACCTCGATGGCATGGGTGATCACCTGGCTCGCCTGTTCCGCGTCTTCCGCGGCCCGGCCCCAGCGTACGGCGCTCTGGTCCAGGCCCCGCTGCGCCGCGCTTGCCTGCATGCGGCGGAACAGCACCACCCGCTCACGATGCGTCCGCACGGCGACGGCGAGAGCCTCCTCCAGCACCTCCATCTGGGCTGCCGAGAGGGCTTCCGGACCGTAGGCATGGCCGATCTGGCAACGGAAGCGCAGCATCTTCCCGTCCTGCATCTCGTTCAGTACGCCGCCGCATTGTGGGCAACTCAGGACGCTGGGCCTGCCGGCGGTTGGCAGCGGCTCGTCCATTGCGGGCACCTCGTCGTTTGATATGCGAGCCTCCGCCAGGAGTTCCGGCGGCACGAGCCGTGGCGGACCGGCGGGCTCCCGCGACAGGCGGTCCAACAGCGCCGCCATCTCTGCCACGGGGACGCAGTAGTCGACGCTGTCGCCGAGCAGCGCATTCTGCGGCATGCTCGGCCAGGCAGCATCCGCGGGATCCTGCACAACACTGATGCCACCACAGCGCTTGATGGCAATCAGCCCGGCCGTGCCGTCATCCAGCATGCCCGAGAGCACCACGCCGATCACCCGCGGGCCACAGGCGACCGCAGCGGAGCGAAACAGCGGATCGACGGCCGGCCTGGTCCGGTTCTCCTGCGGCCCGCGCCGCACCATGGCGCGGCCATCCTGTCCTACGAGCAGATGGAAATCTGGCTTGGCGACATAGATCCTGCCTCTTTGGATCAATTCGCCCTCGGTCGCCTGCGCCGCTGGCAGGGGGCCCGCCCGCTCCAGCAGATCGGGCAGCAGGCTACGCGCCATGGGTGCGATGTGTTGCACGATCAGAACCGCGGCGGGGAGATCGGCCGGCAATCCGCTGCACAGGCGCCTCAAGGCATCGAGGCCGCCGGCGGAGGTACCAACCACGATAATGTCATGGCCCAAGCTCGCCCCCTCCGCTGCACGGGGTTGTTATCCCCCAGCGAAACGCTTTCGCTCCACGCATATTGCTAGCATGCGCTGTGGCTGGAAGTTACCAATAATGCGGGTTTCCCCTCGAGGGGCGCTAGGAATGCCTTCGATGACTGAATCCGGCAGGGGACATGCAGCCCAGCCAAGAGATGCGCTCCGTGCGGACCGGCTCAAGCGTCTGGAAGACGAGAACGAGCAGTTGCGTGTCAGCGTCGAGAACCTGCGCGAGGAAGCGGAAGCACTGGCGGAGGAACGGGCCAGTCTGGAGCGCCAGCTTCAGCACCGCACCGCGGAACTGCGCCGGGCAGAGGCGCGGCTTGTCGGCCACGAGGAGAAACTGCAGGAGTTGCGCAGCAGGCTGAGCGAGTCCAGCGCCAGATTGTTCGACGATGTGGTCAGCCGTTCCGAAACGGCCGCCACCGAGGAGGAGCTGCGCGTCGCCCTGGAGGAGATGCAGGTTCTCACCGAGGAGCTGGAAGACGCCAATGCGGCGCTGAACCTGGCCAATTGGGAACTGGACCAGCGCGTCGCGGCCCGCACCGAGGCACTCGCCAAGGCGAATGAGGCGCTGCAGCAGAGCGAGGAACGCTTGCGCCTGGCGCTCAGCTTCGCCTCGGCGGGAGCCTGGGAGTGGGACACCTCCTGCGGGAAGGCCACATGGTCGAAGGAATGGTGCGCCCTGCACGGGCTGGACCCCGCCTCCATCACACCCTGCCGCGCAACATGGCTGGACTGCATCCATCCGGAAGACCGTGCCGGCGTGGAGGCCGCCTTTCTTGCCTGCATCGGGGACGGCAAGCACGACTTCGCCGCCGAGTACCGCCTGGAACATCCGCAGCAGGGGCTGCGCTGGCTGGCCGGTCGTGGCCGGCTGCTGCATGACGAGCACGGCAACCCGATGCGGCTAACGGGACTGACCTTCGACATCACCGCCCGCAAATCGGCCGAGCTTGCGGTCTCCCAGCACAACACCAGGCTTCAGGAAGAGGTTGAGGCGGCCGTAGCCGCGCGGGAAGCGGCGCAGATGCAGCTGTTGCAGACCATGAAGATGGAGGCGCTAGGGCAGCTGACCGGCGGCGTTGCACATGATTTCAACAATGTGCTGGCCGTGCTCACCAGTGGCATGTCGCTTCTGCTGCGCGCCGATTCTGACGAGCAGCGCGCCCATCTCGTGCAGAGCATGATGCAGGCAGCCCAACGTGGCGCCAACCTGACGCAGCGCCTGCTCAGCTTCGCCCGCCGCCAGCCGCTACACCCGGAGCCACTCGATCTCGGTCCGTGGCTGCGGGAAATGCACGACCTGGCGGCCCCGGTGCTGCGTGCCGGCATTCAGCTCACGGCGAGGATGGAAGGCGATGTTGGCTTGGCGCTGGTCGACCGGAGCGAGCTGGAGCTCGCAGTGCTGAACCTTTTCGTCAATGCCCGCGATGCCATGCCGCGGGGCGGAACGATCATGCTGTCTGCCAGGAAGCGGCACCTGGAGGCCGGAAGCGATCCCGACGGGCTGGAAGGCGATTTCGTGGAGATCTCCCTCGCGGATGAAGGCCAGGGCATGCCACCGGAAATCCTGCCGCGCATTTTCGAGCCTTTCTTCACCACCAAGCCGGCGGGCCAGGGCACCGGACTGGGCCTGCCGCAGGTCTATGGATTTGCGCAGCAATCCGGCGGTACTGTCCGGGTCGTCAGCAAGGTCGGAAGAGGCACCACGGTCAGCCTCTTCCTTCCCTGTGTCGACGGCCAAGGGCTGCCTTCGAGTCCGGGAGAGAGCGCATTGAATGCCGAGCCAGAGGATCCTTCCCTGAGGATCCTGCTGGTCGAGGATGATGGTCAGGTCGCCGAAATGACCACCGAGTTGCTCAAGGGCCTGGGACATGCCGTGCAGCGCGCCAGCAACGCTGATGAAGCGCTGCGGCTGCTCGAGGAGAGGCAGTTCAGCTTTCTGCTCACGGATGTGATGCTCGGCGGCGGGCCCGACGGCATCGAGCTTGCGGCGAATGCGAGCCGCCTGTGGCCCGACCTGCCGCTCCTGCTCGTCAGCGGCTATGGTGGCATGCCCGAGCGCGTCGCCGCCACCGGGCTTCCACTGCTTCGCAAGCCCTATGGGCCAGATGATCTGCGGCAGGCGATCCGGGCGGCTTGTACCCGCGCGGGGTGCGCGCTCCCCCGCCAGGCCGGACGGGGCGACATCAAGGCGCAGCGATCTTCCCTCTAGTTCCATCCTGATCTGGCGCAGCGTTGGACACTGCTCCTGACGCTCTTCGCGGTGTCAGGGAACCTCCGACCCGAGCCGCAGGTCGGCCGGAGCGGATCTCACGCGGGGGCCATTTCGTGGGACGCCCGAACGCGAAAAGCCCGGCGCGAGGGCCGGGCTTTTTCGGGATCCCCTTGTTTTCCAAGGAGAAGATCTGGCGCGCTCGAGAGGATTCGAACCCCTAACCCCCAGATCCGTAGTCTAGTGCTCTATCCAATTGAGCTACGAGCGCTTGCCAGTGGCGGGGAGATAACCGAGGAGACCTCCCCGCGCAAGGGGCCAATTTCGCTTGTTACGCGGCCAATTTGTCCAGCTCACGCAGCACCGCGTCACCCATCACGCTGGTGCCCACCCGGGCGGTGCCGGTGCCCATGATATCGGCCGTGCGCAGCCCGCCGGCCAGCACCTTCTCGACCGCGGTCTCGACCATCCTGGCGTCCTCCTCCATGCCGAAGGACCAGCGCAGCAGCATGGCAAAGGAGAGAAGCTGGGCGCAGGGGTTGGCGATGCCCTTGCCAGCGATATCCGGCGCCGAGCCGTGGATCGGCTCGTAGAGCGCGCGCCGGCGGCCGGTGCTGTCGGGCGCCCCGAGGGTGGCGGAGGGCAGCATGCCGAGCGAGCCGGTGGCCGCCGCCGCCAGGTCGGAGAGCAGGTCGCCGAAGATGTTGCTGGCCAGGATGACGTCGAACTGCTTCGGCCGGGCGCAGAGCTGCATAGCGCAGTTGTCGGCATACATGTGCGACAGCTCCACATCCGGGTACTCGGCCTTGCCGATCTCGGAGACGACCGCGCGCCAGAGCCGGCCGGACTGCATCACATTGGCCTTGTCCACGCTGGTCAGCCTGTTGCTGCGGCCCCGGGCGAGCTCGAAGGCCACCCGCGCCACACGGGCGATCTCATCCTCGGTATAGACCTCGGTATCCACGCCGCGGCGCTTGCCGTTGGACAGCGTCTCGACGCCGCGGGGCTCGCCGAAATAGATGCCGCCGGTGGATTCCCGCACGATCATCAGGTCGAGCCCGCGCACCACATCCGGCTTGAGGCTGGAGGCATCCACCAGCGGCTCCAGCACCAGGGCGGGACGGAGATTGGCGAAAAGCCCGAGCTCCTTGCGCAGGCGCAGGATGCCCAGCTCCGGCCGGCGCTCGAAGGGCAGCGAATCCCACTTCGGACCGCCGACGGAGCCGAACAACACCGCATCGGCGGCCAGCGCCCGCTCCACGGTGGAGTCCGGGCAGGGCGAGCCCTCCGCCTCCAGTGCGGCACCGCCGACCAGCCCTTCCTCCAGCGCGAAGCTGACATGCCGGCGCCGGTCCATCCATTCGATGACGCGCCGCACCTCGCGCATCACCTCGGGCCCGATGCCATCGCCGGGCAGGACCAGCAGCTTCTTGTTCGCCGTCATCGTCGCGGGTCGTCCTTCTTTCCTGGAGCGGCCCGCCGGCGGCAGGCCGGGTTCACGGGCTGATTCAGCGGTAGAGCCAAGGCTGCGCGGCGCGCTGCTTCGCCTCGAAGCCGTCGATCGCGGTGGCCTGCTGCAGGGTCTGGCCGATATCGTCGAGCCCGTTCAGCAGCAGATGACGCCGCAGCGGGTCAATCTCGAAGGAGATTTCCTCGCCGTTCGGGCGCACCACCACCTGGCGCTCCAGGTCCACGGTGAGGCGTGCATTGGCGCCGAGCTTCGCATCCTCCATCAACTGGTCGCAGACCTCGCGCGGCAGACGCACGGGCAGGATGCCGTTCTTGAAGCTGTTGTTGTGGAAGATGTCGGCGAAATCCGGCGCGATCACGCAGCGGATGCCGAAGTCGAGCAGCGCCCAGGGCGCGTGCTCGCGCGACGAGCCGCAGCCGAAATTCTCGTGCGCGATCAGGATCTCCGCATGGCGGTAGGGCTCCTGGTTCAGCACGAAATCCGGGTTCTCGCTGCCGTCCTCCTTGTAGCGGAGGTTGGCGAAGAGCGACTTGCCGAGCCCCGTGCGCGCGATGGTCTTGAGAAAGCGCGCCGGGATGATCTTGTCGGTATCGACATTGGCCATCGGCAGCGGCGCGGCGATGCCCGTGAGCTTGGTGAAGGCTTCCATGGTCAGGCGATCTCCCGCACGTCGGTCAGCTTGCCCGTGACGGCAGCAGCGGCCGCCATCGCCGGAGAGAGCAGGTGCGTCCGCCCGCCCGGACCCTGACGCCCCTCGAAGTTCCGGTTGCTGGTCGAGGCGCAGCGCTGGCCGGGCGTCAGCTTGTCCGGGTTCATGCCCAGGCACATGGAGCAGCCTGCCTCGCGCCACTCGAAGCCGGCCTCCTTGAAGATGGCGTCCAGCCCCTCCTGCTCGGCCTGCTGCTTCACCAGGCCGGAGCCCGGCACCACCATGGCCCGCACGCCCTCGGCCACCTTGCGCCCCTTGGCGATGGCCGCCGCATTGCGGAGGTCCTCGATGCGGCTGTTGGTGCAGGAGCCGATGAAGACCACATCGACCTTGAGGTCGGTCAGCTTCTGCCCCGGGGTCAGCCCCATATACTCGACCATGCGCTGCATCTGCTTGCGGCGCGCCTCGTCCTTGGCGCTGGCCGGGTCAGGCACGGTCGCGGTGATCGGCAGCACGTCCTCCGGGCTGGTGCCCCAGGAGACCATCGGCACGATCTCGGAGGCGTCCAGGAAGACCTCCTTGTCGAACACGGCGCCCTCGTCGGAGGGCAGCGTCTTCCACCAGGCCACGGCGCGCTCGAAATCCTCGCCCTTGGGGGCGAAGGGACGGCCCTTGACATACTCGAAGGTGGTCTCGTCCGGCGCGATCATGCCGGCGCGGGCACCCGCCTCGATCGACATGTTGCAGATCGAGAAGCGGCCGGCCATGTCCAGCGCGCGGATGGTCGAGCCGGCATATTCGATGACATGGCCGTTGCCGCCCGCCGTACCGATCTTGCCGATGATGGCGAGGATGATGTCCTTCGCCGTGCAGCCCACCGGCAGCGGGCCCTCCACCGTCACGCGCATGTTCTTGGCGCGCTTCTGCAGCAGGGTCTGGGTGGCCAGTACATGCTCGACCTCGGAAGTGCCGATGCCGAAGGCCAGTGCGCCCAGCGCGCCGTGCGTGGAGGTGTGGCTGTCGCCGCAGACGATGGTCATGCCAGGCAGCGAGAGGCCCTGCTCCGGCCCGATGACATGCACGATGCCCTGCCGTGCATCCGCCAGCGGGATGTAGGGAACGTTGAATTCCTTGACGTTCCGCTCCAGCGTCTCGACCTGCACCCGGCTCTCGGGGTCCTCGATGCCGGTGAAGCGGGAGGCGTCGGTGGCGATATTGTGGTCCACCACGGCCATGGTGCCATCCAGGCGGCGCACCTGGCGCTTCGCCATGCGCAGCCCCTCGAAGGCCTGCGGGCTGGTTACCTCATGCACGAGATGCCGGTCGATGTAGAGAAGCGCGGTGCCGTCCGGGAGCGTCTCGACCACATGGGCGTCCCAGATCTTATCGAACAGCGTGCGCGGCTTCATGGCCGACATGGTGCTTTCCTCGTGGCAGATGGATCACTCATCCGCATGGCGACGGGGCTTGGGGCCCGCAACCACACGGGCGTCGCTCTGGCCTCGCGGGGGGAGGCATCCCCCGGGAACCCTTCCGGCCTGGCGCGCGGGGGGAGGCATCCCCCGGAAAGCGCCTCCGGTTCATGGGCCAGGGGGAGGTCTCCCCCCGGCAGGCCCGGCGCGGCGAGGCGCCGGCAATGGCGCGGCCATCCGGCCGCGGCTCAGGCAGGGGGCGGTGTCGCCACCCTCCCCCGGGCCATTCAGCCCTTGTTCGCCGGCGCCGCCTTCTCGGCGATGCGGGCGGACTTGCCGGTGCGGCCGCGCAGGTAATACAGCTTCGCGCGGCGAACCTTGCCGCGGCGCAGCACGGCGATCTCGGCGACGTTCGGGCTGTAGAGCGGGAAGACGCGCTCGACGCCCTCGCCATAGGAGAGCTTGCGCACCGTGAAGTTGCTGTGCAGGCCCTTGTTGGAGCGCGCGATCACGACGCCCTCATAGGCCTGGGTGCGGGTGCGCTCGCCCTCGACCACCTTCACCATCACGCGCACCGTGTCGCCAGCGGCGAACTCGGGCACGGCACGGGCGGCGGCCAGACGGGAAAGCTGCTCGGCGTCGAACTGCTGCAGCAGGTTCATGGTTCAGGTCCTCTCGTCAACTCGTTTAGGCGGCAGCGGCCGCCCGTTCAATCCTGTGTTCTCAGCCCGCCGCACGATGCCGGGCCCAGAGGTCCGGCCGCCGCTCACGCGTCGCCGCCTCCGCCATCTCCCGGCGCCAGCGCGCCACCGCCGCATGGTGGCCGGAGAGCAGCACCTCCGGCACCTGCCGCCCCTGCCACTCCACCGGGCGGGTGTAGTGGGGGTATTCCAGCAGCGGGGCCGCGGCATCGGAGAAGCTCTCCTCCTCCGCGCTCTCCGCCCCGCCCATGACGCCCGGCAGCAGCCGCACGCAGGCATCCAGCAGCACCAGCGCCGCGGGCTCCCCGCCCGACAGTACATAGTCGCCCACGGACACCTCGCGCATGCCCCGTGCCTCGATGACCCGCTGGTCCAGCCCCTCGTAGCGGCCGCAGACCAGGATCACCCCCGGCCCCGCCACCAGCTCCCGCACCAGCGCCTGATCGAGCAGGCGCCCGCGCGGGGTGAGATAGACCATCGGCCGCTCCGGCCCGGCGGACAGCGCCGCGGCACAGGCCGCGTCCACCACGTCGGGCCGCATCACCATGCCGGCGCCGCCGCCGCAGGGTGTGTCGTCCACGGTGCGGTGCCTGTCCGTCGCGAAGTCGCGGATCTGCAGCGTGTCCAGGCTCCAGCGCCCCTCGCGCAGCGCGCGGCCGGCCAGGGAATGGCCGAGCGGCCCGGGGAACATCTCCGGGAACAGCGTCAGGGCGGTGGCGCGCCAGGTCACGTGGCACCTCCGCGCACCCCGCGCGGGCCGATGCGCTTCGGCGCATCCTGCCGGCGCGGCAGCGGGTGCAAGGGCTCGGGCGGCGCCGTCTCGGAGGCGGGCTCCCCGCCCTCCTCCGGCCGCACCACCACGTCCTCGGGCGGCTGCACCACGATATGGCCGGCCGCCACATCCACCACCGGCACGATGGCACGGGTGAAGGGCAGCAGCGTCTCCCGCCCCTGCTCGTCGATGACGGTCAGGAAGGGGCCGGCGCCATAGTCGTCCACGGTCCGCACCTCGCCCAGCTCCCGCCCTTCCGCATCGCGGACGGCGAGGCCGATCAGGTCGGCGAGGTAGAACTCGTCCTCCTGCGGGGCCGGCAGCTTCTCGCGCGGCAGGTAGAGCCGGGTGCCGGTCAGCCGGGCGGCGGCGTCACGGTCGGCGATGCCTTCGATGCGCGCCAGCCCATTGCCCAGCCATTGCAGCACGAACGGCTTTCCGCGCTCATCCGAGAGCGGGCCATAGGCAGCGATATCCGCCGGCTCGGTGGTGAAGGACTGGACACGGACGAGGCCGCGCACACCGTGCGGCCGTCCGATCTCCCCCACCAGGATGCGGTTCGTGGGCATGGCGGGTCAGCGCGCTCGCAGGGCTCCCCTCAGCCCGCGGCGGCCGCGGCGGCGGCGCGCTCCTGCGCCTTCTTCTTCGGCGCGGACTGCTTCGGCTGCTCGCGGTACACCGGCATCGGCGCCAGCTCGGCCTTGCCGAGGAACTTCGCCACGCGGTCGGTCGCCACCGCGCCGTTGCTCAGCCAGTGCTTGATGCGCTCGCCTTCCAGGCGGACGCGCTCGGCGTGGTCGGAGGGCAGCATCGGGTTGTAGCTGCCGACCTTCTCGATGAAGCGGCCGTCGCGCGGGGAGCGGCTGTCCGCCACCACGATGTGGTAGTAGGGGCGCTTCTTGGCGCCGGCGCGCGCGAGACGGATCTTCAGGGACATATTCGGTTCCTTGGTTTGGCTGTCGGGTTAATCAGAAGGGGCGCTTGCCGCCCCCGCCACCGGGGAGAAGCGCGCCGAGCCCGCCGCGCATCAGCCCCTTCTGGCCGAGCTTGTTCATCCGCTTCATCATCACGGACATGTCGTCGAACTGCTTCAGCAGCCGATTGACCTCCTGCACCGTGGTGCCCGAGCCCATGGCGATGCGGCGCTTGCGCGACGCCTTCAGGATCTCGGGCTTGCGGCGCTCCTGCGGCGTCATGCTGCTGATGATCGCGGCCTGACGCTTCAGGATGGAATTGTCGAGATTGACCCCCTCGAGCTGGGACTTCAGCTTGCCGATGCCCGGCAGCATGCCCAGGATGCCCGAGAGCGAGCCCATCTTGCCGATCTGCTTGAGCTGCGCCGCGTAGTCCTCCAGGTCGAACTGACCCTTCTGCATCTTCGCGGCGAGCTTCTCCGCCTCGGCCTTGTCGATCGTCTCGGCGGCGCGCTCGACGAGGGAGACGATGTCGCCCATGCCGAGGATGCGGCCGGCGATGCGGTCCGGGTGGAAATCCTCCAGCGCATCCAGCTTCTCGCCCGCGCCCAGCAGCTTGATCGGCGCGCCCGTCACGGCCCGCATGGAGAGCGCCGCGCCGCCGCGCGCATCGCCATCGACGCGCGTCATGACGATGCCGGTGACGCCGACCCGCTCATTGAAGGACCGGGCGGTGTTCACCGCGTCTTGGCCGGTCATGGCGTCCACGACCAGCAGGCTCTCGTGCGGCTTGGTCGCGGCCTTCACGGCGGCGACCTCGGCCATCAACTCCTCGTCGATGGCCAGCCGGCCGGCGGTGTCGAGGATGACGACGTCATACAGCTCGCCGCGCGCCACCTGCATGGCCCGCGCCGCGATCTCCAGCGGCGACTGGCCCTTGATGATCGGCAGGCTGGTGACACCGGCCTGCTTCGCCAGGGTCTCCAGCTGGAGCTGTGCCGCCGGGCGCTGCACGTCCAGGCTGGCCAGCAGGACCTTCTTCTTCTCCCGCGTCCGCAGCCGCAGTGCGATCTTGCCGGACGTGGTGGTCTTGCCCGAGCCCTGCAGGCCGATCATCAGGATCGCCACCGGCGGCGCCGCATTCAGGCTGAGGCCGGGGACATGCTCCACCCCCTCGCCGCCGCCGAGCGCCTCGACCAGGCAGTCGTTGACGATCTTGATGACCTGCTGCGCCGGGGAGACGGAGCGGATGACCTCCTGCCCCACCGCGCGCTCGCGCACCTTGTTGACGATGTCCTTGACGACGGGCAGCGCGACATCGGCCTCGAGCAGCGCGATGCGGACC
>Ga0182749_1001768_pt1 | contig 16532 bp, 16 predicted proteins | sample eDN3rd37CKraftMG_FD_128875 | JGI IMG/M metagenome (GOLD analysis project Ga0182749, IMG submission 128875) | Enriched Miracle-Growth compost microbial communities from Emeryville, California, USA - eDNA 3rd pass 37_C Kraft MG (version 2) (version 2) ...
CAGCGGAATGCGCAGGGTCGAACCCTCCACGATCGGATTGAAGCCCAGATTGGCCTCGCGGATCGCACGGTCCACCGCACCGACCAGGCTCTGGTCCCATACGGAGACGGAGATCATACGCGGCTCGGGCACGGAGACAGTGGCAAGCTGGTTGACCGGCATCGAGGCGCCATAGGCATCCACATGGATGGGATCGAGCAGGTTGGCCGAAGCACGGCCGGTCCTGAGCGAGGCGATGTCATGCTTGAACGCAGCGACCGCTCCGTCGAAGCGCCGGTGCAGATCCTTGAAATCAATACCATCCGGCATTTTGAGCCTCCTTACGCACTTGCCTGTTTCTGGGCAGCCGGATCATCGTCGACGATGGTGCAGTGCCCTCCACCCCGCAATATGGCTCCAAACCCGCCCGCCTCATGAATCGAAAAAACGATTATCGGAATGTTGTTCTCCCGCGCAAGGGCAATTGCAGCGGTGTCCATTATCGCCAGCCCGTCGCGGATGACCTGATCGTGGGTAATATGGTCGTAACGCAGGGCGTTCTTGTCCTTGCGCGGGTCGGCCGAATAGACCCCGTCGACCTGCGTGCCCTTGAAGAGCGCATCCGCTCCGATCTCGGCAGCGCGCAACGCCGCGGCGGAATCGGTGGTGAAGAACGGATTGCCCGTGCCGCCCGCAAAGATGACGACCTTGCCGGCATCCATATATGCTATGGCCTGCCGCTGCGAGAAGCTCTCGCAAAGCTCCGGCATCGCGATTGCCGACAGCACCACGGCGTCGACGCCAATCTTGGTGAGCGATGTACGCAGGGCGAGCGAGTTGATGACGGTGGCAAGCATGCCCATGTGGTCGCCCGTGACCCTGTCGCCACCCTTGGAAGCCACCGCCACGCCGCGGAAGATGTTGCCGCCGCCGATCACCACGCCCACTTCGACCCCGAGCGAACGGGCATCGGCGATATCCGCAGCAATCTGGTCGACGACCGAGACATCGATGCCGAAGCCCTGCTTTCCCATCAGGGCCTCTCCCGAGGCCTTCAGCACGACGCGACGGTATCGTGGGGTCAAGCGATCGTCTCCTCTTGTCCGCAGCTGGCACTTCGACGGCGGAACCGTCTCGATGCTTCCCGACATGTGGCTACACGAAGGGCACCGCGTTGTCACGCGATGCCCTCCTGCAGACTTCCAAATTGTAGCGATTACTTCTTGGCCGCGGCTGCCACTTCGGCAGCAAAGTCCGAGCTCTCACGCTCGACACCCTCGCCAAGGGCGAAGCGGACGAAGCCGGTGATCTTGGCCGCAGCGCCGATCTCCTTCTCCGCTTCCTTGAGGGCCTTCTCGATCGTCAGATCGGGATTGATCACGAAGGCCTGCTTTAGGAGCACGACTTCCTCGTAGAACTTGCGCAGGCGGCCCTCCACCATCTTCTCGATGATGTTCTCGGGCTTTCCGGACTGGCGGGCCTGGTCGGAGAAAATCTCCTTCTCGCGGGCAACCGCCGCCGGATCCACCTCGGCCTCGGTCAGGGCAAGCGGGTTCGTCGCCGCCACGTGCATGGCGACCTGGCGCGCGAAATTGCGCGCAGCCTCGGCATTCCCATCCGTCTCGATAGCGACGAGAACGCCGATCTTGCCGAGACCCTCGCCCACGGAATTGTGCACGTAAGTCGCGACCGCGCCCTTGCCGACCGAAAGCTTGGCCGAGCGGCGCAGCGTCATGTTCTCGCCGATGGTGGCGATGGCGTCGCGAACGGAATCCGCCACGGATTTCCCGCTGCCGGGATATGCGGCCGCAGCTACGGCTTCCACGCTGCCGTCGGTGCCAAGGGCAACCTGGGCGATGTTGCGCACCAGGTCCTGGAAGGCATCGTTGCGCGCCACGAAATCGGTTTCGGAATTGACCTCGACGACCACGGCGCTGGTGGCATCGGCAGCAAGGCCGATGAGGCCCTCGGCCGCCGTGCGGCCGGCTTTCTTGTCCGCCTTGGAGATGCCCTTCTTGCGCAGCCAGTCGACCGCAGCCTCAAGATCGCCACCGGTCTCAGCAAGCGCGGCCTTGCAGTCCATCATGCCCGCGCCCGTCATCTCGCGCAGTTGCTTGACCAGTGCAGCTGAAATGCTCATCGTCGCCTCTCTCTAATTCATATGGGTCGCCCTGGGGGCGACCCGGAAAAGAAGGTAAAAGGTCCGAGACCTTCCCTTATGCTTGGCTGCCCTGCTCGGCCTCCGCCGGAGCTTCGGCGGGAGCCGGCTCCAGCGTGGGTTCGGACGGAGCCTCGGCGGACTCGCCGAGGTCGATCCCCATCGTCCCCTGCTGGCGCTCGATGCCGTCGATGGCAGCCTTGGCTATCAGATCGCAGTAGAGCGCGATCGCGCGGGCAGCATCGTCATTGCCCGGAATCGGATAGTCCACCACATCCGGATCGCAGTTGGAGTCGATGACCGCGATCACCGGAATGCCCAGCCGGCGGGCTTCCTGCACGGCGATCGCCTCCTTGTTGGTGTCGATCACGAACATCATGTCGGGCGTGGAGCCCATGTCGCGGATGCCGCCCAGCGCACGCTCCAGCTTGTCGCGCTCGCGCTCGAGATTGAGCCGCTCCTTCTTAGTGAGGCCGATGCTTTCGCTGCCGAGCATCTCGTCAAGCTTGCGGAGGCGCTGGATCGAATTGGAGATCGTTTTCCAGTTCGTCAGCATGCCGCCGAGCCAGCGCGAGTTCACGTAGTACTGCGCGGAGCGGCGCGCCGCATCCGCCACGATGTCGGACGCCTGGCGCTTGGTGCCGACGAAGAGCAGACGGCCCCCGCGGCCCACCGTGTCCGAGACAACCTTCAGGGCCTGGTGCAGGAGCGGCACCGTCTGGCTGAGATCGATGACGTGGATGTTGTTGCGGGCGCCGAAGATATAGGGCGCCATTTTCGGGTTCCAGCGGTGGGTCTGGTGGCCGAAGTGAACGCCAGCTTCAAGCAGCTGGCGCATGCTGAAATCGGGCAGTGCCATTCTGTTTCCTTTCCGGTTAGCCTCCGCGGATCCTCAGGCGACAGTGTCGCCACCGGAGGCGTCCGCCGGATTTCTCCCGGACGGAAACCCATGATCCGCGTGTGGAATGGCCGCGCATATAGATGCATATGCGCGGCAATGCAAGTCTAGCGGACCTCAGTTCTTCTTTTCCGGCTCGCAGGGCTCCGGCTCGAAGACGGACAGGTCGACGAGCTTGGCCGTCATGGAATAGTCCGCGTAGCGGATCACCATGTCACGCTGCACGCCGCCATCATGCAGCTTGAAGCTGACATTGTAGTCGCTGGTCTCCTCCCCCTGCTCCTCGTCGCCTTCCTTGCCGTCGAAATAGGCTGCCGTCACCGGGCGGAAGCGGTCCTTTGCCAGACCTCCCAGGGCCTTCTTCTCCGGATCGTCGTTGTCGACGGGCTTCGGATCCCCGACCACGATGGAAACCTGCACAGCCTTGTCGGCGAACTCGGTGCCGTCGAAAATCGTGGTCTCATAGAAGCGCTGGCCGGCGTTCGCCTTCTCCAGGAGTTCGCGAAGCTGCGCGGTCGGGAAGAGTGCGGGTGCAAATTTCTTCTCGACCGTCTCGGGCTGCTCATAGCCCACCACCGTATTGTTTCCGTCCAGTTTCGCGGTCCCCCTCACCTCGCTCTCGAGCTGTTCGTCGACGAACGACTTCGTCACGAAGCGCAGGGTCTTGCCATCATTGGATTCGAAGCTTGTGACCTGCTGGTCGACGAGATTCGGCCCTTCCGCGGTTTCAAACCGCATGACAATACGGGACTTCAAGGTGTAGCCTTCACATGCGGAACCGGAAAATTCGAAGACCCAGCGGCCAGTGAGCCCGTCAATGTCCGAATCGTCGCTCGTTTCGAGGAGCGCCAGGTCGTAGACAGCCCGATGCGGCATGAGCGTCTGGGCCGAAGCAGTGCCGGCCACGGCCAGGCCGAGCAGCGTCGGGACAAGAAGTAAGGTGAAGCGCGACAGGCGCATTGGCATCTCCGTCATCGAACGGTTTCGCATTGGGGCTTAACAGATACGCTGGCCCCCTGTCGTGACGAAAGATAGGCAATGTCGCAAGAGGCCAATAGCGAGGAAGCAAAATGAGCGATGCGATTGACAAAAGGCTTTTGGAATTGGGCGTCGAACTCCCGACGCCTGCAGCGCCCGCAGCCAATTATGTTCCGTTCGTGCAGACTGGCAACCTTTTGTTCATCTCGGGCCAATTGCCTATCAAGGATGGCAAACTGATGGCGATGGGGCTTTTGGGCCGGGAACTCGGCACCGAAGCCGGCAAACTTGCGGCCAAATGGTGCGCCGTCAATGTGCTCGCTCAAGTCCGCGCCGCCTTGGGAGATCTCGATCGCATCAAGCGGATTGTGAAACTCACCGTCTTCGTCGCGTCGACCCCGGATTTCGTCGAGCATCACGTGGTCGCGAACGGAGCGTCGGATTTCCTGGCGGCCGCCCTGGGCGACGGGGGCTGCCATGCGCGGGCAGCGGTGGGCATGGCCTGCCTTCCGCTCAATGCGCCGGTCGAAATCGACGCCGTCATCGAGGCTGCATAGGAACTTCCATGGACGATCTTTCCTGGCTTACCGCACGGCCCGTCGCGCATCGCGGCTTTCACGACATGAACAAGGAGCGATGGGAGAACACCCTTGCCGCTTTCCGGGCGGCGGTCGCACATGGTTATTCCATCGAGTGCGACGTGCGCCTCAGCGGCGACGGGGTTCCGGTCGTCTTTCACGATCACGACCTGAGGAGGCTTGCAGGCACTGACGGTAAGGTGTGGCAACGCACGGCGGGCGAACTCTGCGCCCTTTCGGTGGGCGGCACGCAGGAGCGTGTTCCGACGCTTGCGCGGATGCTGGAGCAGGTCAATGGCTCAGTGCCGCTGGTCATCGAGCTAAAGGGAGTTCCTGGCCACGATACCGGACTTGTGGATGGTGTCGTGAAATGCCTGCGCAGCTATCGCGGCGATGTCGCATTGATGTCCTTCGACCACTGGATCCTGCGTGAGCTCGCCTACAAGGCGGAAGATTTCCCGATCGGCCTCACCGCCGAGGGCGAAGCCGACAGCGCGCTCGAAGCTCATTTTTCCATGCTCGGCCATCGCATCTCCTTCGTCTCCTATGCCGTGGCGCATCTTCCCAATCCTTTTATCTCCTACGTGCGCCAGCGGCTCTCGATGCCGGTCATCACCTGGACCGTGCGCAATCAGGCCGATATGGAGAAATCCTTCCGCTACGCCGACCAAATCACTTTCGAGGGTTTTGCGCCTTGACGATGGTGAAAGTGTCGTCATCAGGACCTATGTTCTGACGCGATGGCGACAAGACACGACAGGAATGGCGGGGAGAAGACGGCAAGCTTGACGGTCGCAACAAGCCTCGACGCCTTCACCCGGGAAGAATGGGCGGGCCTGGCGGGTGCGACGCGCGGCACCGAAGCCTATAATCCCTTTATCTCCTATGAATTCTTGATGGCACTCGAGGAGAGCGGCTGCGCGACCCGCCGCACGGGCTGGCTCGGCCAGCACCTGCGGCTGGAAGACGCCGATGGCAGGCTTCTGGGGGCGGTGCCCTGTTATCTGAAGTCCCACAGCCAGGGGGAATATGTCTTCGACCATGGCTGGGCCGATGCCCTGGAGCGCGCGGGCGGCCAGTATTATCCGAAGCTGCAGGTTTCCGTGCCCTTCACCCCTGCCACGGGTCCGCGCCTTCTTGCCAGCAGGGAGGGCGATCCCGCGGCCGTGCACCGGGCATTGGCCGAAGGCCTGAAAACCCTGACGGACCGGCTCGGCGTTTCATCCCTTCACGTCACTTTTGCCCCTCGGGATGAGATCGACGTGCTGGACGACGCAGGCTTTCTCACGCGCACCGATCAGCAGTTTCACTTCTTCAACGAAGGTTATGGTTCTTATGAGGATTTCCTGGAGACGCTCGCTTCCCGCAAGCGCAAGGCGCTGAAAAAGGAGCGGCGCGCTGCGGTGGAATCGGGGATCCAAATAGATTGGCTCACGGGGCGCGACATTACTGAGGCCGCGTGGGATGATTTTTTCGCGTTCTATATGGATACCGGCAGCCGCAAGTGGGGGCGGCCTTATCTCAACCGGCTGTTCTTCTCCCTCATCGGCGAGAGAATGGCGGACGACATCCTGCTCGTCATGGCCAAACGCGCGGGCCGCTATATCGCCGGCGCCATCAACTTCATCGGCGGCGACGTTCTCTATGGCCGCAACTGGGGCGCGATCGAGCACCACCCCTTCCTGCATTTCGAGGTCTGCTATCACCAGGCGATCGAATTCGCCATCGCCAAGGGCCTGAAGCGGGTGGAGGCCGGGGCTCAGGGCGAGCATAAGCTTGCGCGCGGCTATCTCCCCGTGACGACGCATTCGGCGCATTACATCGCCCATCCGGGCCTGCGTCGCGCCGTCGCCGATTATCTGCTCCGCGAGCGCCGCGAGGTCGAAGCGATCGGCGGTTTGCTGGCCGAGCATTCCCCCTACAAAAAAGGATAAGGGCGCCTGCCTTTCACAAAGTCGCTCTTGACCGCCGCGCCGGCACCTCCCAAACATCGGCACGGCTAACCTTTTCGGAAGAATGAGAAGCGAGTCCGCCATGACGGCCTATGACAACGACAATCCCTTCGCCAAGATTTTGCGCGGCGAGCTACCGTCCCACAAAATCTATGAGGATGCCGAGACCTTCGCTTTCATGGACATCATGCCGCGCAGTCCCGGACATTGCCTGGTCATCCCCAAGCGTCCTTCGCGCAACATTCTCGATGCGGATCCGGCGGTGCTCGCTCCGCTGATGCAAACGGCCCAGAAGCTCTCCAGGGCCGTCATGACGGCCCTTCAGGCCGATGGCGTCCGGGTTGCGCAGTTCAATGAGGCCGCTTCCGGCCAGACCGTCTTTCACCTGCATATTCACGTCATTCCCTGCTTTTCAGGCCGGAGCCTCGGTCCCGAGGGCGGGCCGGTGGAAAAGCCGGAGATCCTTGCCGAAAACGCCCGCAAGATCCGTGAAGCGCTGGACGCTGCCGAAACGGAACGCTGATCGTGCAGATTCCTGTTCTGGTCATCAACCTCGACCGTTCGAAGGACCGGTGGGAGGCGCTGGTGGCACGCTCCGCGGCCTTGGACATCTTCCCCGAGCGCATTCCGGCGGTGGATGGAAACGCAATCGAGCCTTCGCAGCGCCGGGATCTGCTGGCGTGGAAATTCCAGCTTTGGCACGGCCGCACGCCGATGGGAGGCGAATATGGCTGCTATATGAGCCATATGCGCGCTCTCGACCGGGTGGTGGCCGCAGGCTGGCCCTATGCCGTCATTCTCGAAGACGACGCTGATTTCCGGCCGGACTTCGTGCCTCGTCTTGAGGCGCTGACGCGGCTGAAATTTGCTCCCGATCTCGTGAAGCTATACAACCACAGAACCAAGGCGTTCGTTGCGAAGGCGGAGACGGAGGCGGGCGACCTTGTTGGCCGCTGTATCCATGGTCCGCTGGGCTCCTCCATGGGCTACCTCGTCTCGTCCGCGGGGGCCGCCAAGCTGCGTGCGGGAGCGCTCCCCATGTTCCTCCCCTACGACATTGCGCTGGAGCGCGGCTGGGCCCATGGGGTACGGGTTTACGTCACGCGCAAGCCGCTGTTGAAGCCTGCCCGCTCGGGATCCACCATCGGCGGCTACAGGAAAACGAAATTCCCGTTCTACATGCGTATCCCGACGGCCCTCTTTCGCGGCCAGGACTATCTGAGACGCACGCTCTACGCGGCCTTCGGCTGAGAAATCTGCCGCACATTCTGCCAGAACGCCACTTTCCTGAGATGCAGAAGAAGCATCGACAGGAAAATTGCGATCAGGGCCATGTTCCTGTCCGCCAGGAGCAGTCCGTGCAGCGCGCCGTAGGTCAGGAGCGAGGCGATGAAGAGCACCGTCGCCTGGCGGATCTCCGGTAAGCCGCTCGCCCAGAGCCTCCAGCTGACGGCTATGAAGAATCCCAGCATCACGACGAGGCCGACGATCCCGCGCAGGCGCAACTCGTCAAGAATGAAATTGTGCACGTGTATGAAGGGCGCGAAGATGGACTGCTGCTCTCGCGGAATCGAGCGCTTGATCGCCCGCATGCTGCCGTCTCCGCCGCTTCCGATGAGTGGATGGTTGCCGATGACCTCCACCGCCTTTTTCCACAGGACGAAACGGATCGTCAGCCCGGTCAGGCCCCGGCTTCGACCCGGGGTTTCATCCTGCATCGCAGCATCCAGCTCGGTGATCGTGTAGTCCACCCGGCTGATCACCGACCGGGCAAGGTCATAACCGATCGCGCTGAGGCCGACAGCGAACACGATAATGGCCACTACCACGCTTTTCAGCGTTAGACGGAATGCACCATTCATCCACTGCCGGCTCATGGCAAAGAGATCGAAGAGCAGTCCCACGCCGAAAACGGGCAGCACCGATCTGGTCCCCGTCATGATCACGGCCAATGCCGCCAGGTAGAACCAAAGCCTGGAATTGGGGAGAAGGCGCGCCGGGTCGCGCACCGGCATGCGTGCGAGAATGCCGACCACGACGATGACGAAGGCCGTATTGGCTGCATTGCCGCCAAGCCCGATGCGCTCAAGCCCTCCCACCATCTCGAATACGCCCAGGACCAGGGCAAAAACCAGGCCGGCCCTGGAGCCGAGCACGATCTGACGCAGCGGATCCTTTATGAGAATGACACCCGGGAAGAGGACCACGCCCAACAGCAGATAGAGGGGGTAGCCGATCCAGCGCGTCTCCACCGGGAAATTGCCGTGGATCACGCCGATGATGACGGCACAGAGCGCATAGAGACAAGCGCCGATGGCATAGACGGGATCGACGTAACGAATTGAACGATGAAGACCCACGATAAGATAAATGCCGATACCGGCGAAAAAACCGAAAAGGAGGATGTCCAGCCTCAGCTTTACCACCAGGCAGGCCATGGCGAGGGAAAGCAGGAATGGATCATAGTGTCTGCGCCAGATGAGGAAACGGAACATTAATCCTGCTTTAGATGGCACAGTGCACTCTTTTTCTATCGGGATGTATGGCTGAGCCGATTTCCACTTAGGATTGTTGTCCATTGGCATAGCGAAGGGGCAGGTGTCGATATCACAACGCGTCCAACCACAATAGGATTACGCAAAGAACCAGCTCCCCTGCGACAATACCGACCACAACTTTTTTCCCGGATGCCAGGTAGGCGAGAAAACCGGAAACGGCCGCACCTATGCGCAAGGAGAGAGGAGTCGAGGCAAGCACGCCGGTGGGAAACACAATTAGGTTCGCAATTACGGCCGCCACAAGGCCGGTGGCGATGCAGCGCACCAGCACCAGCAGCTCCGATTGCTCCGACAGCCTTCCGCCGAGATAGACGCCAAGGAAGCGCCAGAAGTCGGTGGCAAGCCAGCCGCCGAGGAGAATGAAGAGATAGGGCCACCACCAACTGTCATTCGCCGTGAAAGTCATGCAGTCTCTCTCTGCTTGGCCATCAGGTGGATGCCGAACGCGGCACAACCCGCGACCAACCCGGCGGTGAGGAGATCAAAGCCCGGCGTCAGAATGTGGAAGACCGGCCCAAGAAAAAGGCCGAGGATCATTGCCAACTGCCCTGCCCGCTCCCGCGCCGAGCCCCATAGAGAGGTGACGAAATAGAGGGGGGTGAGGAAGAACAGTCCGGCGCTGAGCGTAGGCGGAAGCCGCGCGGCGATCAGGAACACCACCGCCACCACGCCCATGTTGAGGATGATGAGCGCCGAGCCAAGCCCCGCATAATAGGTGGTGCGCATGGGCCTTGGCACCCGCCCCAGCCTTTCCATGGCCAGCACCCACGAGGTGACGGCGACAAAATGGGACAGGAGATAGAGCACCCATTGGCGCGTCTCGGGCGTGCGCATCTCCGGCGCAAGCGCCACGACCATTGGGGCGAGCCTGACGGAAGACAATGCGACGGCGAATGCAGCCGCCGGAAGGCTGTTTCCGGCCACGATGGCTCCGACCAACACGACCTTGCCGGGCAGCGCCCAGACGACTCCTGTCATGAAAACCGTCTGCGCCAGGGTCAGCCCTGCGTCGCGGGCAAGCCCCGCAAAGCCGATAAAGGCGCTGGCGAGAATCAGACCCGGAACCGAGAAGGCGGCGCACATTCCGCGCAAAAACCAGGCGGTGCGTGCCGGGGGCGGACTGGGTTCGGAGAGCTCGAGCTGGTTCATTTCGAGCCGCATAGCATAGACTGGCAGGCCGTGCGACACCCGGATGCCGGCTCGTTGGCGCAAGCCATGACTGCGACTTGCGCCAGTCGGAGCCGCGCGGCACGGCCGGAAAAGAAAAAGCGCAGGCCGGTGGCCCGCGCTTTCTATTCGATCTGAACCGCCTCAGTTCTTTCGCGGCAGTTGTGGTACCAAGCTGCGCTTCGGCGGCTCCGGCAAAGCCGGCGGGCGCTTCGTCGCCTTCGCCTTTGCTTTCTTCGGCGCGCTGCGCTTGGCAGGCGTTTTCCGCACCGGCGGCGCTTCGCGCTTGGGCTTCACAGGCGCGTCGTCCGGGATCGTTTCGAGCTTCAGGCCAGTCTCGCCGTCCTCCTTGGTCTCGACCGTCACCTTGACCGTGCCGCCGCGCTTCAGCTTGCCGAAGAGCACTTCTTCCGCCAGCGGCTTCTTGATGTGCTCCTGGATCACGCGGCCGAGCGGCCGGGCGCCCATGCGCTCGTCGTAGCCCTTGTCTGCGAGCCAGGCGATCGCCTCCTCGGAAAGATCGAAGGTGACCTTCCGCTCGGCCAGCTGCGCCTCGAGCTGCATGACGAACTTCTGCACCACCTGATGCACCACCGGCATCGGCAGGGAGCCGAAGGGAATGATGGCGTCGAGACGGTTGCGGAACTCCGGCGTGAACAGCCGGTTGATCGCCTCCATGTCATCGCCTTCCCGCTTGGACGAGCCGAAGCCGATCGCCGGCCTCACCAGGTCCGCGGCCCCCGCATTCGTCGTCATGATCAGGATGACGTTGCGGAAGTCGATGCGCTTGCCGTTGTGGTCCGTCAGCTTGCCGTGATCCATGACCTGCAACAGGATGTTGAACAGGTCCGGATGCGCCTTCTCGATCTCATCGAGCAGCAGCACGCAGTGCGGATGCTGGTCGACACCGTCGGTGAGCAGTCCGCCCTGGTCGAAGCCGACATAGCCGGGAGGCGCGCCGATCAGCCGCGAGACTGTATGACGCTCCATATATTCCGACATGTCGAAGCGCAGGAGTTCGACGCCCAGCGACGCCGCGAGCTGCTTGGCCACCTCCGTCTTGCCGACGCCCGTCGGGCCGGAGAACAGGTAGGAGCCGATCGGCTTCTCCGGTTCGCGCAGGCCGGCACGCGCCAGCTTGATCGAGGAGGCAAGGGCTTCGATGGCCTTGTCCTGCCCGTAGACCACCCGCTTCAACTCCGCTTCGAGGCCGGCGAGCACCTTCTCGTCGTCCGCAGACACGGTCTTCGGCGGGATGCGCGCCATGGTCGCGATGGTGGTCTCGATCTCCTTGACGGTGATCGTCTTGCGACGCTTGTTCTCCGGCAGAAGCTTCTGCGAGGCACCGGTCTCGTCGATCACGTCGATCGCCTTGTCCGGCAGCTTGCGGTCGCTGATATAGCGCGCCGAAAGCTCCACCGCGGCCTTCACGGCCTCATTGGTGTACTTCACCCGGTGGAAGTCCTCGAAGTAAGGCTTCAGCCCCTTCATGATCTCGATCGCGTCGTCCACCGAAGGCTCGTTCACATCGATCTTCTGAAAGCGGCGCACCAGCGCCCGGTCCTTCTCGAAGAACTGGCGGAATTCCTTGTAAGTGGTTGAACCGATGCAGCGAATTGCCCCCGAGGACAGCGCTGGCTTCAGCAGGTTAGAGGCATCCATCGCGCCGCCCGAGGTGGCGCCCGCGCCGATCACCGTATGAATCTCGTCGATGAAGAGGACGGCGCCGGGGTAGTCCTCCAGCTCCTTGACGACCTGCTTCAGCCGCTCCTCGAAATCGCCGCGATAGCGGGTGCCGGCGAGCAGCGTGCCCATGTCGAGCGCGAAGATGGTGGCGTCTGCCAGCACATCCGGCACGTCGCCTTCCACGATGCGCTTGGCAAGGCCTTCGGCGATCGCCGTCTTGCCCACGCCCGGGTCACCCACATAGAGCGGATTGTTCTTCGAGCGGCGGCAGAGCACCTGGATCGTCCGGTTGATCTCGGCCTCGCGGCCGATCAGCGGGTCGATGCGTCCCGCCCTCGCCTTCGCATTCAGATTGACGCAATAGGCAGACAGCGCATCCTGCTGCTGCTTCTTCTTTGCGCCTTCCTCGGTCTCGGCGCCCGTCGAGCTCGCCTGGTCCTCGTCCGCTCCGCGCGGCGTGCGTGCTTCGGCCGCCCCGGGGCGCTTGGCGATACCGTGGCTGATGTAGTTGACCGCGTCGTAGCGGGTCATCTGCTGTTCCTGCAGGAAGTAGGCCGCATGGCTCTCGCGCTCCGCGAAGATCGCGACAAGCACATTGGCCCCGGACACCTCTTCCCTGCCCGAAGACTGCACATGGATCACCGCGCGCTGGATGACGCGCTGGAACCCCGCCGTCGGCTTGGAATCCTCGTCATATCCGGTGACGAGGTTGTCGAGCTCGGTGTCGATATAGTCGGTTACGGTGCGCCTCAGCTCGTCGAGATCCACGTTGCACGCCCGCATGACCGCGGCCGCGTCGGTGTCGTCGATCAGAGCGAGCAGCAGGTGCTCGAGCGTCGCATATTCATGATGGCGCTCATTGGCATAGGTCAGCGCTTGGTGTAGCGCGCGTTCCAGGCCTTGCGAGAAAGCCGGCATTCAAAACCTCATTTCTTCTCCATCACGCATTGCAGCGGATGCTGATGCTGACGGGCAAAATCCATGACCTGGGACACCTTGGTCTCGGCCACTTCGAACGTGTAGATGCCGCATTCGCCCACCCCATGATTGTGAACATGCAGCATGATCCTTGTCGCTGCCTCCCGGTCCTTCTGGAAGAAACGCTCCAGAACATGGACGACGAATTCCATGGGTGTGTAATCGTCGTTCAAAAGCAGCACGCGATAGAGACTCGGTTTTTTGGTCTTCGTCCTGGTACGCGTTATGACTGCCGTACCGCGTCCCGTGCTGTTGCCTTCGTCGTCCCCACGGTTCATCCGCAAAGCGTCGCCTGGCATTTTTCTCTCGCAGATCCCGATTGTCCCATGCGTTTCGCCACGGTTCCCCATGAACCGTGACATGTAGGCACCTCATTGGTGATTGTAAGCCCTTCTGTCGTGCTGACAATACGCATTGCACTTCCGCCCCGCTCAATTTTTTTACATGTGGAACCATCCGTCCCGCCCAGCGGAGCACACAGGAACGCCCACGGAAACCCGCGGCCGAACTTTAACACATTGGCTGGACCAAACCCGGCGCCGCACCAATCATAGGTAGGATGACGAAAAGGCATTTCAAAGGGTGTTGAAGAATATGCGTGCATGGCTCCCGCCAGCCCTGTTCGCTGGCTGCGGTCTCCCATAAAAAATTCACACAAATGTCGCCTCGCCCCATTATCGCCCCATCAGCGGGGGAGAGCCGAGCAGGGGCAATCCATAAAACAGGATTCAAAAACGCAGAGAATGCGAAAAATCCGGTCAAGCGATCGCTCACCATAACGAATTGGTAACGAGGGTTACCTAGGGTCAACCAAAAGGTCTACGGACGCTCGGTCCGCAGAAGGAACAATCGCTTTGATGGGTGTGGTCGTGCGACAGGCGCTCGCGGAAAAAATTTCTCAGGTCACCAAACTCGCAGTCGCTGCCCTTGCCGTGATGGCTTTCATCGTCACCACGGCGGGCTCAGCGGCAGCCAATCCCAAATATGCCGGCATCGTGGTCGATGCGAAGACGGGCAAGGTTCTCTACGAGGACAGTGCGGACGAGCCGCGCTATCCCGCTTCGCTGACCAAGATGATGACGCTCTATCTGGTTTTCGAGCAGATGTCCGCGGGCCGGATTTCCAAGAACACGCGCATCACCTTTTCCAAGAAGGCTTCCTCGGAACCCCCGACGAAGCTCGGCGTGAAGGCGGGCAACAGCATCACCGTCGAGCAGGCTATCCTAGGGCTCATCACCCGGTCGGCCAATGACGCCGCCACTGCGCTCGCCGAAAACATCGGTGGATCAGAGGCTGCCTTCGCCCAGATGATGACGGCCAAGGCGCGGCAGCTCGGCATGAACTCCACGACGTTCCGCAACGCGCATGGCCTTCCCAACAATGGGCAGGTGACGACGGCTCGCGACATGGCCAAGCTCGGCGTCGCGCTTCGCGAGCACTTCCCGCAATATTATGACTATTTCTCCACCCGCTCCTTCGTTTTTGCCGGGCGGAAGATCAATGGCCACAACAACCTCCTCGGCCGCGTGAAGGGCGTGGATGGCATCAAGACCGGCTACATTCGCGCTGCAGGCTTCAATCTCGTTTCCTCCGTCTCGACGGGTGGACGGCAGATCGTCGCCGTCGTCTTGGGCGGCAAGACGGCCCGCAGCCGCGATGCCCATATGGCCGGTCTTATCGAGCGCTATCTGCCCAAGGCCTCCACCGGCCGCGATCAGGATCTGATCGCCAAGGGCCCGGCGATGCGGCCGACGATCACGAGCGCGCCGGCAATCATGGCTTCTGCGACCGCCCTGCCGAAGCGTGCGCCTCTGCCTGCGGAACGGCCCGAGACGGAGGTTCCGGTGACGGCTTACGCCGAGGATCCGATCCCGAGCGCCAAGGCCGCTCTGGCGGAAGCGGTTGTCGAGGAGCAGCAGGATCCGGTGTCGACCGCCTCCACGCCCGTGGCGGGCTGGGTCATCCAGGTCGCCTCCGCCGAGAGCGAGGAGGATGCGCGCCGGGTGCTGGAGAAGACGGCGGAAAAGGCTTCGAGCATCCTTGCGGCCGCCAAGCCCTTCACCGAGACGTTCCAGCTCAAGGGCCGGACCTATTACCGCGCTCGCTTCGGCGGCTTCGAGGACAAGACGGCCGCCTGGGATGCCTGCGCTTCGCTTAAGAGGAAAAGCGTGGATTGTTATGCGGTGCAGAACTGAGCTTCTGCACCGTCCTTCCAAGTAATCGCGTGAGGGGATTAGCGATGACCGGACAGGAGAACGTCTCGAGCCTCGTTGATGCGAGCGGCAAGAAAGGCGGAGCCGCCCAGATCGGGATGCAGGCGCTGCATCAGGCGGCGATGAGCCTTGCGGATTTCCGCCGTGGACGCTCCCACTTCAAGACCAAGGATCTTGTAAGCCTCCTCCTCGGTCATGGGGCCAGAAGCTGGCGCGCTTCGCTGCCGCCGGTTCTGGTCCGCCTCAACGCGTTCGCGCCAGACGGGAAACCGGCCGTCAAGATACGTTTCCAGTAGCTGCAGGCTTTCTTCATCGCCGGAGAGTTCGCCGTGGAGCGCCATCAGTTCGTCCAGGGTCATCTCTGCGAGCTTCCGTCCCTCGAAGCGTCCAGCCAGCACCGCCCCCTCGATCGCCCCCGTATCGTGATCGAGTTCCATTTCAAGCGCCGCGGACCGAACGCTGGACCGCGTTCCCGTTGAACGCCGGCTGCGGTTGCTTAGGCGATTGGACCCCAGCCATGCGGCAGCCAGCGAAAGCAGCGTGCCGCCAAGTCCCGCCCTCCCGGCAAAAAGCAATATCAGTCCGCAGAGACCGATGAGCGTCGGCCCCGCTATCCTGACCGCTGCGGCGACCGCCGGCGGGCTTGCGCGCGTGAAGGCATAGGCGGCAAGCACCAGCACGAACAGAAGTCCGACGAGAAAAAGCGGAGACGTCATTTCTTGCCGCTGAGATGTCCGATCATGAGCCGGTCCTCCCGCCGCCCTCTCGCTTCGAGCGCCGGCAGGCCGCCGGTCGCATAAACCGCCACCGCCCCAAGAAGCTTGGCCAGGGCATCGGCCGCATTGCGATCGAAGCGAAACCAGGCGCCCTTCGAAAGCCGCGCAATGTCCTTGAAGGCGCGCGAAGCAACCGGGTCGTGACCCTCCTGAAAGACGAAAACCGGCACATTTTTCAGCCCCAGCTCGCCTGCCCGCTCGGCGAGCACGTCCACGTTCTCCTCCATCGCGTCTCCGATGAAGACGAGCGCATTGACCTTGCCTCGCGCATTCTCCTTCAGCGCATGGGAGAGCACCTTGCCGAGCTGCGTGCGTCCGCCACGGCAGTCGATCCTGGTCATAAGCGTCTTGAGCGCATTCGTGTTCGTCACGAACTGTGAGGCAGCGCACTCGCCATACCCGCGGTAGTAGACGAGTTGGACGCTGAGCGAGCCCGTCCCGCCGACGGCGTCGAACATCTCGGCCTGTATCTCGCAGGCAAGATCCCAGGTGGGTTGGCGGCTCATGGTGGCGTCGATAGCGAGGATCAGGCGCCCGCTCCTCTCGCCGGTCGCTGCAATCGCCCGGGCCTGGCGCACAAAGGCATCGATCGCGCTCTTGTCCGAGCGCGG
>Ga0182749_1001770_pt1 | contig 16530 bp, 14 predicted proteins | sample eDN3rd37CKraftMG_FD_128875 | JGI IMG/M metagenome (GOLD analysis project Ga0182749, IMG submission 128875) | Enriched Miracle-Growth compost microbial communities from Emeryville, California, USA - eDNA 3rd pass 37_C Kraft MG (version 2) (version 2) ...
AGGGCTCGGAAGATGAAATTGCTGGCGCTCCTGTTCGAGCACCATGCCCCGAGCAACGCCGTGACGGCGGCCTTCAAAAAGGAGCTGGGCGCCCGGATGTCGTGCCTCGGCCAACTGCGGCCGAACTAGGATCCGCCCACGACGGCCCGATCAGGGCGGACGCCGACGGCCGGATCAGGCGGCCGGCGTGAGGCGATCGCGAGCTAGGCTTTGAGGCGGAGCAGGCGGAAGCAGTCGCGCGGCAATTTGGTAGCGGAGGACCGCTACCGCTTACCCCCACACCGGGAGAATGTGTGTTTTTGCTTTCGCTGTTCCGGTTGACGGCTGATATGCTCCGGGAGGAGTTCGCGCAGAGCGGTCCTTCGATTGTGACGCATTCCAGAGAGATTAGATTTCGATAATGAAGAATTGCATCTATTGCGGCTTCGACAAGCCCGACGACGAGTTTTCCGACGAGCATATCTGGCCCGACGCTCTGGGTGGCGACTTCCTTCCGCCGTTCTGGCGGACCGACGACGTCTGCGGAAAGTGCAACAGTGCGTCCGGCGTCTTCGTGGACGGAGCCTTCATCAAAAGCTTCATTGTCTCTGGCGAGCGTGGGTACGACGCTCTTGATTATCTCGATCCGGACAACCCGACGGGCATCCTGCCGCTCAGCTATCTGGGCACAATCCAGAGTGTTGCCACTCAGGAGGGGGAGGTTGCCGACTTCTGGGTCTGCGCACCCGGCGCCAACATCGTCCACTTCCGCAAAGCGAGCGAGGAAGACACCTGGGACGCCTATGCCGGGGGCGATCCTCGTCGCCAGTCAAAGCGTTCGAAAGCAGGACGAGTGTTGATCGGCTTCACCTCAGCGGAGCCGTACTGGCTCTGCACGGCCTTATCGTCCGTGAAGCATCACTTCGCGAAGGCGGACAAGTTCGTAACGAACCTCCAACTACCGCTCACCGCAAAGCATTTCAGGGAGCTTGATACAAACGATCCTCAGCAGGCGGCCGATCTAGAGTTCTTCAAGCAGATCGAGGCCAACTCGACCCGTGGAGAGTGGCTGCACAACCGCATCGTCATAGCCATGGGCGCTGATGGGCGCTTCCTGGCGAAGCTTGCTCTCGCTGTTGGATACAAGCTGTTCGGTGCGCGATTTTTGCAGACGCCTTATGGGCTGGACCTCCGAAAAGCATTCCGCGAGGCCAATCCCGAAAAGCGCCGTCAGATCCCGATCCGCGGGTCGGGCTACCTGACAAGTGTCGACATTGGAGGCATCGAAGAGAAGCTGCGCTGGCCCGGCGGATGGGTCCTGCTCCTGCTTCGCCATCCGAACGCTCTTTCGCTCGTGGTGCAGCCGCCATCCGGGCGCAGCATGGTAATCCAGGTTACGGATGATCCCGAACTACTTGCAGAGCTGGAAACGACATATCGTGACGGGATTGCCTGGCTGACCGTCCCCGCGGCCGCGCGCGCGGTCGGGCCGCTCGCCTATCCCGACTACCTCGCCCATCAGATCGGCCAACTCGCACATCCCGAGTTGCACGACCTCGCAGCCCTGCGGGGGCAACGGGATCGCCTTCCTCCGACCGGCATTCCCGATCAGGCGGCGCCCGAAACCGAGGCGGAGGCGCCGTAGCAGAAGCAACGAGAGAGCTCACTGAGATCTTATCGAAAGAGGCGTTCAGCGCGAGACCAACTGACGGGCTCCGTCGCTCTTGCGAGTGACCGCGGAGCCGTGAGAATCCGCGTGACGGTCAGCAGAGATTTTCGCATTAATTGCCACCATGTAGGGTATCACTCCTCATAGTGCTCTTGCGGGAAGCCACCATGTCCCGGATCAGAGTCTTGACCGCAGGCTTCGCCCTGCTTGCCGCGCCGGTTGCGGCCGGCTCAAAGGCCGCCGATTACCTCGTCCGTGAGCAGATTGCCGAAGCCTGCGCGGGGCAGCCGGGGCGGATCGATCCGGCTACCGTGATCGAGCGCGACCTCACCGGCGACGGCAAGGCCGACCTCATCATCAGCCATGAAGGTATCACCTGCTCCGGCGGGGGCCGAAGCCAGATGTGCGGCATGCAGGTCTGCTCGGTGATGATCTATGTCCGCGAGGGCGCGCTGCTCAAGCTGGCGGTGGGCGACCGGCTCGGCGGAGGCGTGACGGTCGGCGACGGCGCTATTCCGGCAATTTCCATGCATGGTCATGGCGGCGCGCGCGGCAGCTTACGGTGGAACGGCAGCGCGTTCCGCTAAAAGCAAAAAGCGGCGCGGGCCGGAACCGGCCCGCGCCGCCGCTGGGGAGGAAACCTCTAAGCCGCTTCGTCCAGCATCTGGTCGTTCTCGAACACATCTTCGTCCGCAGAGTCATCCTCCTGCCCGACTTCGTCCTCCCCGCAGGGGGCATCGGGATCGATGGCCGGGAACAGCATCGCGCCGGGCAGCCATTCCCGCGCCTTCACCTGCGCCGGAGTAGGATCGCTGGCTGCATGAGCGTTCGCGAAATGCCGCAACAACGCATTGACGAGCTCGGCTTTCTTGCTGGAGCGGACCGAGGAAGCGCTCATCACATAGCCGCATTCGACCGCGATAGCCGCAAGCTGCTCGCGGCTGCGCCGCTCAAGGAAAGCGCGATCAATCCGCCAGTGGTTGCGCATATCCGCACCTAGATCACGCGCCACGCGATTGAACAGGCTGTCCCTCGTATCGAGCCGCTCGCAATTCGCCTGACCGAAGGCGAGCGCCGCAATCAGTGTATGCAACTGCTCAAGCTCGTGATCGGAAAGGCCCCTGATCGCCTCGTAAAGCGCGGGCGCATCGCCGGGCCTTGGCGGGAACTGCAGCCAGAAAGGCCGCTCGTCATCGATCTCGAAGCCGAGCCACCCCGCGAACAGCCGGGCTTGCGACTCCAGCGCCGCATAGGCGCTGCCCGGCTCGTCGTGTTTGGCAAGCTGCTGCACGCCTTCGTGCGAGACCAGATTGACGAGTCGGTCCAGAACCGCGACCTCCCGCGCCTTGCGCGGATCGGCAAGCAGCAGCTCCTGAACCGCCACGGTCTTGTGCCAGCCGACATACCGGCACAGCGGCGTCGAGTAGGCGGGCTTGGGCTTACTTGGCGCGATAGGATGGTGCGCGGTGCCGACCTTGGTTTCGGGGTCGATTTCCGGACGGACGAGGTTCTCGCGGATTTCGACCTGACCGGAGGGCGAGAGATTGATCAGAACGCCGCCCTGCTCCCCTTCCGCCGCTTCCCCATACTGCCAGCCGGGAACCCGGTAGGCATTGGTCACCTCGACCCACGCCGCCTTGCTCTCGTATTCCTTGGCGAGGGACTCGACGGCGCTGCGCTGCAATTCGAAGAACTGCTCCGCGTCATCGAAATAGCTGCTCTCGCCATCGGCAAAGAGGTCGGTGGTGATGGCGCCGGAATATTGCTCCAGCGGGAAAATCGCCATCGCCACGCTCGGGCGGTCATCAAGGAGATGGTCGCGAATATCGGACGCGCTGTAAGGGCCGTAACCGCGCTCGATGTCGCCCAGCACGCTGCGCTGCGCGTCATGGTCGCCAAGGGTGAGCGCCTCGGCCTGGGCAAGGCTTATATCTCCTGCCGCAAGCGCTTCTTTCGCTTCCTTGCAAAGCTCGTTCAGAACGAGACGCCGCTTGATCGTGGCCGGGGAGAGGCCGGTCTTGGCGCAAAGATCGTCAAGGCTAATGCCCTTGCGGATCAGCGCCGCGAACGAAGCCGCCTCATCGAGCGGCGGCAGATTCTCGCGCTGCACGTTCTCGACGGTGGCAAGCCGCAGGGCATCGTCCTTCGAGAGCTTCTCCCTGATTTCGACTGGCACGGCGAAGTCGCCGCCGATTTCGCCTCGCTCTTCCAGCAGCTTCAGGGCGCGGTAGCGCCGCTCGCCGCTGACGATGCGGTAGCTCTTGCCCTTGCTCCGGCTCACCACAAGGTTCTGCAAAAGCCCGTCCTGCCGGATGCTCTGCGCCAGTCCGTCGATCAGCGCCGGGTCGAAGGCGCGGCGCGGATTGCCCTGCGAGGGCTGGATGGATTGCAAAGGTATGGTCTGAATAGTCATAGGTTTCCTCCATTGATGGATGTGCAAGGCCGCGCCCATCGCGGCCCTTCGAAACCCCTCATGAAAAGGGGTGCACATGCACCCCTGCCCATCTGGCGAAGAGCGGGTGGGTCTGGGTCGGTGCGCGTTCGTGGCCGGCCGGGTTGCGGCCCGACGCGGGCCTGACTTCGCGCGGCGAAGCCCCTCGCGAAGCCGGCCAGGTCTGCGCCGGACGCGGCCCTGCCGGACCCTAAGAAGGCGCGCCAAGGGAGGGAGGGCGGCGCCCTCCCTGACCCCTTGCTGAAAACGTGAGAAAAAGTCAGCGCCTTCCGCGCTGTCGAACAACCCTCGCGAGGGATCGAAGCCGGATGGCCGCGCCCCTGTGAAATCTCTCGCGCAGCAGGGGGCGCGGTTCACGAGAGCCCGGTGCGGCGCCAGCCGCACGCGCAGTACTTTCAAGCGGCCTGATTGCCCCCAACCGTCTGTGCGGCGAGACCGAAAGAAAGCGCTTCGGGGCAGTAGTTCGTCGATCCGCCTCATCGGGTGATCGGCGTAGCGGGTGATGACAGCGCAGATTAGCGTCCTGCCAAGGCTGAACTAAAGGTGAAAGTCGTCGCCCGTCCTCTTGACCAGCCCGCAATCCGCTGCGAGGTCCAGAATGGTGGGCAGGCGGTCTTCTGTGACTGTGGGCTGCCATGGCTTTCCCGCAAGGGAAATCAGGCCGCCCTCCTCAATCGACAACCGCAGCCTCTGGTTCAGACCGTCAAAACGGTTCACCGCTGTCGCAAAATGCTGGCTGAGAACCATCGATTCAAGAACGAATTGGATCGCTTGCCGGAATGAGACATCGCCGAGGGCAGCGAGGCGCTTGCGCAGGTGGAAGAGCGAAAGCCGCGATGGGCCGCCAACCGCGAGCGCGGCCTTTTCGCTATCGGCAAAGCATCCCGCGAACGAAGTACAGAGTAGCAGCGCATAAAAACTGACGGCGGCAAAGCGCTCGGACCTGGCTCTGAACTCATCCTGTATCTGGTCGATGAGCGCAAAGGGCGAGAAAAGTTCGTCGGCGCGGCCCCGCGCCACGAACTCACCCAGCGATGACATCTGCGCATCCAACATTTCGATCATCGCGGAAAGCGGTTCGTCCGCATTGAGGCCGAACGACTCTGCTCTGAGGAGTCGTTCCAGTTCAGCTGTCAATCCGACGGTGTCATGGAGCCCTGCAATGATCCGCTGCTCGCACCAGGACAGCAAACTTTCAAGCGCTAGGCGCTGGAGCTGCCTGACCTGAAGGATGACCCATTTGCGCCGCGCAGGATCGAGCGCATCCGGCACTCCATAGGTGCTGCCGTCCGGGCGCAACGAAAAGAACATGCCGCGCCGAATCTCAACTGCGGAGAGCGCTCCCGCCGCCTGGGAGAGGTGAAGACGGGCGAGCTCGAGCGTGCTGCTGCGCTGGCCCAGCGGCGTTGTGTAATCGCCCGCCGCGCTTTCCTGAAAGAGCGCTTCCTGAAAAACCTGCTGTTCGGTGACGGTAGGCGAGGATGCGCCCCACAGCGCCCAGAGCGCCCGTGCGTCATGCTCGCTCGCGCTCACCGGCGCGAGAGTATCGAGCAACTTTGCATAGAGCGCCGGATCGGTCCGCAGCACGGCGTCCAGAGCTTCAGCGAGACCGACTCCCCCTGGCGTCGGTCGGAAGAAACCGGCCTTGTACGGTTCGAGAAAGCCGAGCCCCGTGGCCGTTTTCGACGCGGGGCCGTACCAGAGAGCGGCGATGAGGCTGGTGCTGCTCTGGACCCGGTTCCACGCCTTAAAGGTCAGCGCGACAGCGCCGCTGTGCGACGGCGGCTCGGCCCGCTTTCCGGGTATGTTCGGCGTGTCTCCGACGCGCGCGCCCCAGGTGAATAGTACCTCGATACGCTCCCTGAACAGGCGCATCTCCTCGCTGCTCGGCTTATCAATTCGCGCTTTCTCGCACAGCTCGTGGAACTTCCAGAAGATCCAGCTCAGAACGGAGAAGGGACGGATATAGGCGGTGACGTTGTTCGTGCCCGGGATCAGGGCCGCCATCATGTCGAGGTTTGCCTGCCGCAATCCGAGAAAGTCGACGCCGTTGTTCTCGGATGAAGGCGGAGGCAGGAAGAAGGCGGACTGGGGGAACGCGATGGTCATGGGTGCACATTCACGGTGAATCGTTTGCAGTGGATGCAGCGGCCGATGCGCAGCCGCGTGTAGCGAGCCGCCTCGTGGCTGGAGAACGAGAAGTAATCGAAGGCGCATGCGCTCATGCCCTTGCCGGCCGATCTCACCTTCTTCTGCCAGTCATGGCGGGAAAGCGCCTTGTGAAGCTCGGCACCCACAGGCGAGCCGAACACCTCCCACTCCGCGGGAACCGTCCGGCCTTGCGCGGCAAGCGCAAGGGCGTCGGCGAGCTGCTGCCGTGTTGTGGGCTGGGAGAGAATTGCCGACAGGGAGCCTGCAAGTTCGGCCTGATCCGACATTCCCGACAAGAGCTCGGCAAATCCCGTATGCACATCGGGAATCAGAGACTTGAGGGCCTGATTGTGATCGACCGGTCCGCCGTAATAGCGCTCAAGGCTGTCATGCAGCTCGGCAGCAACGCGTGAAGCGCCTGTTGCCCCAGCCGCCAGCCGGAACAGGATGGCGGCTGCCGTCACGATGTGCTGCTGTAACGAAGTGAGGCGCTCGGGATCGGGCTTTGCGAGTCCGCAGGCCTTGAGGAACCATGAATGCAGGAATTCATGAGCGCCATCGAGGTCGTTAAGGCGGTAGATGCGCATCCAGAGCCCGACCTCAAGCGACATAGCGAGAAGGCCCCGCACGACCTCCGGCTTGCCGTCCGCATCGTTGATCAGGCGGGCGATCTCGCGCTCAAAATCCGCAAGCCCGAGCTTGCGCGCCCGCTCTTCAGGCGAGAGATCCTCCCGCTCGCCTAGTTCAGGGTCGTCCTCTTCCGCGAGCGCGGAGTGGCCTGAGTGCGGAGACATCATCGTCCTCGCGCGCCCTTGCCCCAGCAGCATGCGGCGAAGCCGGGTCATGGCCATGTCGAACTGGTCAGGCGTGGGCGCAGCCCCGCGCGGCAAAGGCGAATCGCGCGAGCTTTGCGCGACAGGCGCGATGTCGGCGAGATCGACGATGACGGGCTTGGCTGCTCCCTCTTCGTCCATGCTGTCGCCCACACCCTTCTGCACCGGGCGGTCGAACATGCGAAGGTGATGCTCGGCGTGGACGCTTAAGTAATCGAGCAGCGCCTCGATATCGTCATCAGTGCCTTCGCGCCGCATCAACCGACTCAGAGAGCCCGCGCTGAGGCGCCTCCTGCCCGAGAGGGACAGGAACATGTCGTTGTGGACCCAGCCGCGCGCTTCGCGCTCGCCCATCGTCAAGACGAGCTGCAGGGCCGGCAGCTCGGAAAACGCTTCGAGCGCCGAAGACCTGACGGCGAAGGCGCCGTCTGCGGCGACGGCGACCTCAAACGAAGTGGCATCGCCATCGGCCTGGATCAATCGCCCGGACCACAGGCCTTCCGTCGAGCGGAGAGAAATGATCCGTCCTGCGAGTGCAGAAGCGTCGTGGCGATCGAAGCCCGCATAGACGATTTCGTTCTCTCTCAGGCCCGACGGCATGCGCTGCTGGGGCACAAAGGCGGGCTGAGCCGCCGCTTCCCAGGCGATCGGCTTCGTTCCCGCCGGCAGGCACCGCAAGACACCCAACTCCACATTGTCGGTCGTAGTCAGGGCTTTGCGTGTTGCATTGATACTGCCTGTCAGAAGGAGTCTGCGGGTGGCTGTCTCAAACTCGTACCACTTCGCGTGGACGAACCGATTCTCCTTGCGCCCGGGCATCACCGGCAGAGCGGGACGCGGCCACGCCGCGGCATCGTCAAACGGAAAGGGGCTTGTGCCAGAATTCGTCACCGCCACGGAGCTGCGGGGCAAATTCAGCCGCTCCGAGAGTGCTCGCACGGCAAGTCCGTCCGGGTCGTGATAAGGCGACATAATGATTGCATCGGTGCACGAACCGTATGGATCGAGGAAACCCGGCAGTTGCTCAATGACCGGCTCGTTTAAAGGATGAACAAGACCTAGCGGCGGCATACCCTCACGGTCGTTGCCTCGGTCTGCGGCGAGTCGGGCGCGTGCCGCAAAATCATCGACCCAATCCGACCGGGCAATCCTTATGTCGGGGCGCGAGCCTACGGATTCGAGGAAATCTGCAAAATCGCGGAAGGCGCTCGCAGCGGAGTCGGGCGAAAGCGCCTCAAACACCTCCGCGTTCTTGCCGTGACCGCCGAAGGTCACATTGCCGCTACCGATGAGCAGCAGGTCGCCTTCATCTCCTGCAAGATAGACGCACTTTGCGTGAAACACACCGTCGGGAAGAGCAGCCGGGATCAGCCGGTATTCCTGCCCCACGCGCATGGAGCGGCGCTCCAGGAGGGAAGAGCGGTAGCCTTCCGCATCAGCGATCAGCCAGATATCGGAGCACCCGGCGCGCAGCAATGGCCCCAGGATTTCCGATTCAAAGTAGCTCAGGCTCAGCGTATAGGTCATAAAGAGCGCGTGTCTCCATGCCCCCGTCTGCACGAGCTCCGAGATGGACGGGGGCGGATCGTCGCTCACAATCATGCCGGGATGCTGCCGGTCCGGCTCATGGCGGCTGCCTGCGCAAGCAGAGAGATCGCGAAGCGCAATCCCCCTGGCACGCGCTCCCGGATCGTGACGTCCGGCTCTGCGCCGCGATAGCTGTGATAGTCTGAAAAGGTTTCCTGCATTACCTATCCGCCGCAGCCCTCTCCGACGCGAAGAAAATATCGTCAACGCGCCCTTTGTAGAGAGCGTCGATCTCGGCAAAGAACTCATGCTCGCCAGGATAGGGCACCTCGATATTCGCCTGCTCCTGCCACGCCCGGACGAGCCCGCTAAACACTTTCAAGACTTCAAGCGTCTTGATGATGAAGCCGTCCACAAAGGATCGTGAGGCCGTTAGACCTTCCGCATTGTGGAGCGACCATCCGCAACTATCGGGCGTGCCATGGACAAGCCGGTTTCGCTCTTCGAAAGGCGTCCAGCAAGGCATCGAATTCTGGATCGAGATCCGCTCTGCGACGAAGCTGGGCGAGGAAATAGCCCAGGGTTTTGCGTCTCTCGTCCCGCGATTGCCGCTCGATCTTCTCGACGGTGAGCGGGCTGTCCTTTTGCAGAACGAAGGTCATGACGAGCCGAATTAGCTGCTCGGCCGTCCGCGCGAGAACGACGGCGGCCCCGATGCGGGCGAGCAGATCCTGCTGATCACTGTTCATGGGGGACACCGTCAGACATAAAACTTGAACGGCTGCCTTTCGGCATTCTTGGCCGAGCCCATGGTCAGAATGTCGCCGACCTTGTCTGCGAAGCGGACTGTGACCGGCAGTCCGTCGTTGAAGTTGCAGGCATTGTAGTTGATTTTCGTCAGTCCCATGATGTCAGCAAGAACAACATCGATCTGGGGCGTTGGTCCTGTGCTGCGGAGCACTGTTACGGAGAGAGGGTTAGGCGTTTCCGGACCGATATACGTGCCAAGACGAGGTAGGAAGCCGTTGGTCCAGAGGAAGGCGTTCTTTTCATCAAGGATCATCGCCGTTCCGCGCAGAACCGGGTAATCGCCGTCCCTAAACAGCTTCACATCTCCTGAAGTCGCCTTGATCCGCACACCAACGACATTCGTTCCCGGCGGGGTCGCGTCTGAAAACGCTCGCCATTCCTCATCGCTGAAGGTCGTTCTGCCGTGAATGAACAGCTCTTTCGGCAGCGTTCCATGCTTTTCCTTGTAGGTCTCCAGCACCATCGAGACGAGGTTCTTCGCCTCGGCCGCTTTCAAGTGGAACTCGCGCTCCGCGGTCTTCCACGGGCCGTTGGCGCCTCGGAATACGACGCCGTCCCCTTCGCTCAGGAACATCTGCGCCGCGCAGCATGCATGGTTCTGCGGGTGGTTCGGGAGGAGCTTGAAGACAAGCCCCACATAGCAGACGCCGGGCCTGACATTGGCCAGCTTCCAGGGTGGCTTCGGCTGGGTCTTGTAGTACAGGCCGGTCGCGAGATTCCAGGCGACGGAAGCTGGCTCCTGGAGCGCGCGCTTTGGGTATCCCGCACTGTTCTTGAAGCTGTCAGGCGCGAGCGTCGTCTCACGGAGAAGCTGCGACGTGTAGCCGACCTTCAGCAGCCGGGCCTTCGCCTGACGGTGAAAATCAGGAATGTCGTCGAAAATCTGCTCACCGCTCTGGTCGATGACATCCCCGAGCAGGGGGAGGTCCGAGCGCTCCTTCTGGCGCTTGGCGAAATCACCTCTGACAAGACCGACACCCGATCGCCGGGATTGCGGCTTGCATCGGTCGAAGACGAGCTCGGGCAAAACGAGGAGCCAGACATCGACCTTGTGCTCTTCATTGCGGTCATGGCGGATGATTTCTCTGACGTAAAGATCGACCGCCTTTGCAACAGCCTCATGATGGTTGAGGGTCCGCGTTGCTTCGTCGATAGCTTTCGCGCTCAGAGGACGGCATACAAACTCAGTGGGATTGATCGTGATCCCGAAGGCCTCGGCAAGGCCAGGGAAGTCCGAGAGGTGAGTGCGGTCCTTTTTCTCGCCCTTTCCGGGAGGCGGAACCGCTACAAGACCGGAAATCCGCTTGGCCCACGCCGTAACATATCCAATGCCGGCTTCCGTTCCGACAACCCCGACAGACACCTGCTTCGCCCGGCGCGGTGCGTCATGGGGACCGTACAGGAACAGACCGTCCTTGGGATGATCGGACGTCTGGCCGTTACCGAATTCCATGACGGGCTCCGGGATATGCAGGACGGTCAAAGTCTTTTCCGGGAGCTCCATTATTCCTCGTCCTCTTCATATGCTGCGCCGCCGAGCAAATCGTCGTCCGCCTCCTCATCCTCGTCGGCGAGAACGTCTGGAAGAACCGTGGTAACCGGGGATGTGAAGAGTAATGGTGCGGCGTCCAGCTTCACAAATGCATCGGTCGCAAGCGGGAGTCTCACGAAGGCCTGATCTCCTGAAAGGAGCTCAAGGAAGGCCATAAGGCGGCCGTGCCACTGCTTGTTGCGCCAGCCCTTGCACACACGCCGGCGGAACCGGTGCTGCAAATCCTTGTCTTCGAAAACCGCGCCCGCCTTGTCGCCGTCGGCCTCCGCAAACAGGACGCGAGACTTGAGCCTGTAGTGCGGAAACGGCCAGAATGACGGCACGGCCGTCACGCCGAACTGCCACACTTTCCCCTGGGCTTTGTTGCGCAACATCGACGAGCGGTTCTCACACTGCGTTCCCCAGCGCAGCTTCTTGCCGATTGAAATCTGCGCTTCTGAGGCGTGGAACCCTGGAACCTGCGAATAGTGGTATTCAAGAAGCCCCATCTCCCGGCAGTAGCTCTCCCAAGCCTGCCGGAACATCGAGACAATCATGTTAGCGGCTTCGCGCCTGCCGACAGCCGGAGAGTCCGCGCCGTTCTCAATGAAACTCATGAGCGGCATTTCCGCAGCTACGGAAAACCGGCCCACGTGGCCGAGAGATGCATTGATTTCGTCCAGGTTGCAAAAAGAAAAGAACCCCCGCAGATATGTCTCGGCGGGAAACGGCATTTCCCGGCATGCCTGGTGCATCGCCTGATGGCTGATGGCGCCACTCGGCTGAAAGTACCTAATCGAGTCCGGTACTTCGGCGATACGCAGCCAGTTTGAGGTCAGGCGCTCCGGCGCATTCTCAATCCGTATCGCATGACGAGACTTGTAGTTTTCCCAATTCGGGTTGATGACCACCTGGTCGCGATCGCGCGGAACTCCCTCGCTTTCGAGCGCCTCGAGCAACTCCGCGAGACCGTCCGCCCAGCGGTTCTCGAAGTTGATGTACTGGAGCTCCCCGACCCCGAAGAGCTTTTTGTATTTCTCAAGCCGCATTGGAATGATGAAGCGCGGGTCTTGAAGTTCCTTGACCAGATCGGAGGCAATTCCGATTTCCTCCTGCACGCCCGTCTTCGCAAGCGTCACATCGCGGCAGCAAAGGAGCATCTTGGCCGCCCGCGCTTGTAGCGTCTCGGTGATCTCACGCCGCCAGCGATCACCCGGCTCTAGCGTCAGCACGTCGGCAAAGGTCTTATAGCCTTGCGCCTCAAGCCGGGGCGCGAGCCAAAGGACGAAATCGTCGTCTTCCGGCGTACCCTTGCTGATGAAAACGACGTCTCGCATTGCCGGGATCGCCTGAGTCACTGCACCACCTCCCGGCTAAGCGCCGTTCGCGCCGGGATCGCACCTATTGCGGGCCAAACCTGCTTGCCGAGCCTGATGAACTGCGTGATCGCAAGCGCGCCCCGTTCGTTCCGGGCCTTGCTGCCCGGCTCGGTGAGCGCGACCTCAAGAGGGGCGCGGGCGGTTTCGAAGATGGCCTGTGGCTCGAAGAACTCATTGAGCAGAACGAGCATGACGCAGTCCCACTGATAATCGAGCCTTATCGACCCGAGCCGCTGGCCTACCATCCTGCAGCCCGTCGGCAGGCAACGTGCCTTGATCTGGATTCGGCGTCCCTCAGCGTCGATGGCGTCGTACCCCGGGGCGCGCGCCTCTGCGAGCTGGAGCCCGAGGATTTTTGCCGCAAGGTACTCCCCCATTTCGCCAGTGATGCCGAGAGGCTTGCCGGTCAGCGCGTAATACTCGACGGCAGCCTGCCTCGCGCGCTCAAGGATCTCGCCTGTTTTCTCGATGTCGATCATCTGCCGGCTCCGCCTTCTCTATTCCCAGCCGCGGCGGATATCGGTGCGGTTGCAGTGCGGGCACCGAACGGCAGAGGTGGGCCGGTTCAGGCGGCGCGCTTGGCGCTGCTCGGCCTCGCTGAGGACCTCTGCCTCAAAGCGGTGCCCGCAATTGAGGCACCGGAAACGAGCATTGTCAGTCATGCGAAACCCCCGCGTGGTCCAGAAACTCCGTCCAGAGCCGCTCCGCCGCCTGCTCCGGTGAGACCCTCTCATCGGAGCCGCCGAAACCAAATGTCCCCGTCTTTAAAAACAGGTCATAGTCGTCGGCTTCGATGTTGAAGCTGCCGTTTGCCGTGTTCGGCGGCGCGTTCTCGGAGAACGAATAGAAGATATCGCCGAGGCCTATTCTGCCGCTGCGCGCGTGGACCGTGATGTGAGCCGTCCCGTGGTGCATGCCCCGATTGACGAGGGTGCAGCCGAAACTGTTTGGACCGAGGGAAGCAAAACGGGCGCGCAGTCCGTCGATCTGGTTGATCTCGCTTGTCGCGCTTTCGAAGTAGCTCCGGATGGCGGCGAAGGCTTCCGTCCGGAAGTCGCCGCGGTCGATCTCGTCGAAATCCCTCTTTACCCGATAGCGAGGCGAATCAGTGCGGACGCGAGCAGACTGGGCAGTAGGCGCCTGCCCCTGCTCGTCCTGAGGAACCAGTCGCCTCAGCTCGGTAACGACGTTCAGGAAGGCATTGTTCTGGTTGGTCCACTCAACGACCGGCTTTGCGTCGTGCGGCAGCGCCTTGAGCTTGTGAAGGGGCGATGCGCGCCAGTCGCACGGCTCAACGATGATCGGGACCACTCGCGCTTCGCCGGCGTCATGCCGTTCGAGAGCGCGCATCATCTCCCGTTCGTAGCAGTAGCCGGACGCCAGAAAGTCGGGGCTGACCAGGAGCAGAAAGACGTCGCAGGCCTCGAGTTGCTCCGCGATTTCGCGGTCCAGCTCCCCGCCCGCAAGGATGTTGCGGTCGAACCAAGTCTCGATCTGCCCTTCGCGGCGAAGCACCGCCAGATGCGTATGCAGGCGATCGAGCGCCCAACTGTCCTTGTGGGAACAGGAAATGAACGCGTTCACGCAAGCTCTCCTCTGCTCTAATGCTTCTTGTCGCGCGGAGGGTTCGGATCGTTGCCCGGCGCCACCGTGTCAGAATCGCGCCACTTACCGTCGCGGCCCTGAATGCGGACCTCGCCGCCGCCCAGATTGTGCACCGTCTCCTTGGCCCGCTGTTCGGCTCCACGCTGCGTCTGGTGCACGCTGCTCGCGCGGTCGGCACCGGGGGCGCGCACCGCCCACCCCTCCGGATGCTTGGTTACAAAGCGATCATTCTTTCCCATGCTTCCCCTCCAGGAAACGGTTGACCGCACCAGTGCGATCAGGTAACTAACTATATGCATCTTGTTTTGATGTCAATATAGTTTCTATACCCTTGTGGGAATCGCGATATGGAGCACGGGACGCAGGACATTCGCTGGGGAGTCGAGCAGCGGCTCGAATTCATCGAGTTCCGTCTTTTCTGGGAGGGCGGGGTTAACCGCGCGGACATCATCGAGATGTTTGGGGTCTCGGTGCCGCAGGCATCGAAGGACCTGTCGCTCTACCAGGAGCATGCGCCCGGCAACGTCGTCTACGACAAGAGCGCCAAGCGCTATATCGCCTCCGAGCAGTTCTCGCCCCGCTTCCTGACGCCCGACCCTGATTCGTATCTCTCCCGCCTGCGCTCTGTCGCGGAAGGAATGACGAGCGCCGCCGAATCGTGGATCGCGCGGCCACCTGAAGCGGATATCGCCCTGACCCCAAAGCGCGAGATCGAGATTGGCGTGCTGCGCGCTGTCCTGAACGCCGTCCGCGACAACCGCTCGATAGAGGTGCTCTACCAGTCGATGAACCGGGCGCGGCCCGATCCGGTCTGGCGCCGGATCACCCCCCATGCTTTCGGCTATGACGGGCTGCGCTGGCACGCCCGCGCCTATTGCCACCTCGAGGACAAGTTCAAAGACTTCCTGCTGCCGCGAACGCTCGATGCCAGAGACCCGGCAGAGCCCGGCGCTCCCGGCGATCAGGACAAGCTATGGATGGAGTATTTTGAAATCAAAATCGCGCCTCATCCGGGGCTTACTGATGGTCAAAAGCAAGTTGTGGGAAGAGATTACGGCTTTACCGATGGCGTCGGAATAATATCTGTCCGATACGCAATGCTGTTTTACGTCCTGAAGCGCCTTGGACTACTTGGTAATCCAGAGAAAGAAGATCCGCGGCGGCAACATATAGTTGCTATAAACAGAGATGAAGTGTTAACTGCTCTTAAGCTAACGAACATTCCGCAAGACGAATGCCGCGAAGTTCCGGCGCTCGCGGGGGGCGAGTAATGGTCACTCTTGAAAACATCCGCAACGGGGCGGTGGTGCGCGGTATTGCGCCCAACCAGACTGTTGAAATCGTATCGGTGGACTGGATCGGCGACCAGGCCCTCAATGTCGTATTCCGCGACCAGAACGGCTCGGTCTCCGAGAGCACGCTGTACCGGGACGACGAACACCGTCTTGCGCTGGATGCGAAAGGCAGGCCGTGGTCCTTCGATGCCGACGGTGCGCTGCTGCGGCTCGTCACGGAAGCGAACCGGATCAAGCTCGCCCACTATTTCGATCCGTATCTCGCGATCCATACCAGCCTTGTCGATCCGCTGCCGCATCAGATCTCCGCCGTCTACGGCGAGATGTTGTCCCGGCAGCCGCTGCGTTTCCTGCTCGCGGACGATCCAGGTGCGGGCAAAACGATCATGGCCGGGCTCCTGATCAAGGAGCTGATCGCGCGCAGCGATCTCGAGCGCTGCCTTGTGGTCGCGCCCGGCAGTCTTGTCGAACAGTGGCAGGACGAGCTCGGCGAGAAATTCAGCCTCGAGTTCGACATCCTGACGCGGGACATGATCGAGACCTCGCGCTCGGGCAACCCTTTCAACGACCGCAACAAGCTGATCGTCCGCCTGGACGTTCTCGCTCGCAACGAAGAGCTTCAGGAGAAGCTGCTGAAGTCGCAGGAATGGGACCTCATTATCTGCGACGAAGCGCATCGCATGTCGGCGACCTATTTCGGCGGCGACGTCAAATACACGAAGCGCTACCAGGTCGGGCAACGCCTCGGGCAGATTTGCCGCCACCTGCTGCTGATGTCGGCAACCCCGCACAACGGCAAGGAGGAGGACTTCCAGCTTTTTATGGCGCTGCTCGACGGCGACCGGTTCGAGGGCCGCTTCCGTGACGGCGTCCACTACGCCGACACCGCCGACATGATGCGCCGCCTGACCAAGGAAGAGCTGCTGCGCTTTGACGGACGTCCACTCTTCCCGGAGCGCCGCGCCTACACCGTCAAATACGCGCTCTCCCCCAAGGAGGCTGCGCTCTATACCGCGGTCACCGACTATGTCCGCACAGAGATGAACCGCGTCCAGCGCTTTGCCGAAGGCGACGGGAAGAAGCGCAACAATGTCGGCTTCGCGCTCCAGATCCTGCAGCGGCGGCTCGCCTCCTCGCCCGCCGCCATCTATCAGTCGCTCAAGCGCCGCCGCGAACGCCTCGAAAACGAGCTTGCGGAGGCCCGGCTTGCCGCGAAGGGCTACAAGGCCGGTCTCGACCAGAATGCGGTCAGCAGCGAAGTTCTGCGGAACCTCGAAGAATTCGGGCAGGAGGAGATCG
>Ga0182749_1001774_pt1 | contig 16515 bp, 13 predicted proteins | sample eDN3rd37CKraftMG_FD_128875 | JGI IMG/M metagenome (GOLD analysis project Ga0182749, IMG submission 128875) | Enriched Miracle-Growth compost microbial communities from Emeryville, California, USA - eDNA 3rd pass 37_C Kraft MG (version 2) (version 2) ...
GGAACTGGCGGGTTTCTGGCTGGGGGATGAGAGCGACATCCAGGCGATCGTCGGAGCCGCCGCGCATCTGGCAGCTCATGGCGGGGCGTCGGCCAGCCCCACTATCCAACGGGAGGGGCGGTAGGGGCAGCGACTGCGGCGGTGTCCGCGACGGCGACGAAAGGAGTGACGATGACGTACCAGGGGCGTCCGTGGTGGGGTGACCTGATGAAGGTGTTCGAAGAGCATGAGCTCCGTGACTGGTCCCCAGAGGAAGTAGTGCTCTGGTTGACCCGTCCCACGACGTATCTCGGGCAGCTTGCGGACGGAACCGCGCCGCGTCCCATCGACGTGGTCGTCGACGACCCGGATCTCGTCATCAGCGTCGCCGAGCGGTATCTGGACGCGCAGCAGGGTTGATGCAGAAGGCTCGGCGATGGGTGTGACGACGTGGATAGGCTGCCGCGAGCCGATCGGGCAGTCCGCGGGACGGGCTAGGCGATCGTGTCGATCAACTCGAGCTCGGTCGCTGAGGGCGACGCGCCCCTCGGTGCGCACGATGCCCATTCTTCGTCGGCTGTGGTCATGAGGCGTCATTGGGACATCTTCGCCGCCGAGCGGGCATTCCGCGCCGGGCTCATCGCGCGGGGTGTTCCGAGACGCCTCGTGCCAGCGATCATGGCGGCGACGGTGTCTGCCGCGAAAGAGATCTACGGTTTCACTCTCGAGCCGTTCGGCCCTGTCACGCACAGGATGCCGGCGGAGGAGAGCAAGGAGTAAGAGGTGTGTGCGGACCGGGTTCGACCCCCAGGGCAGCAGGTCGGCGTCGAGAGTCAGCACTAAGGTCGTATGACGTTTCTTCCAGCCTGAGTGTCGGAGGCGGTGTCTACGCTCACAAAGTCGAGCGGATCGAGGGTGGGCCGCCGAGCACAACAGATGGGGGCTGAAAATGCGTCGACGCAAGCCGGATATGTACGACGGTGATGGCAATATCGATGCCTTGAAGACCTTGCTCTACCTCAAGCGATCGAAGGCGCAAGCGGTAATCAGGTCGAGCATCCGGCCTCATTGGCCCGACCTTGCTCGCGCCCTCGGCGCGTTGCGAACTGTTGGGAATGCGCTACTGCTCGACGGGGGCGACCGCGCGCATCTCGCTCCCCGTCGGCTGCTAGAACCGCGCGCGGCCTCTCGCGCCGCGGCAGACCGCAAGGCTCAAGCTCGTGCCAATCTCAACACCCACAATGACCTGCTCATGGAGCTCATCAGTGAGTACCTGGTCGCGACCTCTGATCACCTCTGGGCGATGAGCGTTCTCATGTCGTCCGATCCGCCGTTCCGTCCCCTCCTTGCGACTGGTCGGATTTTGCTTGACGCTGGCGCGCACACGCATTATCTACTTGACCCAGAGGTCGGACTCCGTGAGCGCGTCGTGCGTGCGGCGAACGTGGAGCTGGACGCTATTCGCCAGGAGTTGAACGATCTCGGTGCGGACGATCAGCGTGAATCGGAGGAGCTCTTTGGCCAGCAGGAAGCACTGCTGGCCGCTGGGGATGCGGACGGCATTCCTCGGGCTGTGAGCAGGAAGGGCGAAATTCAACCGCGGTTCGCACCTGGTCTCATCACTACTGGCCGCATGGCGGACCTCGCGCTCGGGGAGGGTTTTGGTGAGGCCATATGGCGGCTCGCGTCTTCTGTCGTCCACGCCCGGGACCGCTCCGTTTTGGAATTCGTCGGTGGGCGCGGTTCCATTGACCTCTCTGGAGAGGGCCTCGGTTGGACCATGGGCGTTCCGTATGTCGCGTCCTGTCTGGTGGTGATGACCGAGACCTATGTGCGGACGGCCGACTACCTTGACCGCGGCGAGCCCGTCCTGCACGACGCGGTTCAGTCCGTATTCCGAACGGTGCAGGAGATGTCCGGCGACCACGACGACGAACTGCTTGCCCGAGCTGGAATCGACACCTCGGAGTGGGTCTAGGCCTGTGTGGGTTTCGGGGCGTGGCCTTCCAGAACGCCACGCCCCGACCGCTATTCCACGGACTGTTACGACTCCAGCCGGTGGAGGGCCCGCTCGTGGCGGGGGCACTCGGTGCAGCCGCCCGACTTGATGCGGTTCGGGACCCGCTGAGGGACGCGGTGGCCGCTGGGGCACTCCCACATGAACTTCGCGTCAGAGCCAGCCATCACCTCGGACGGTGTCTTGCGATTGAGATAGGGGTGCCATTCGGCCGCGATTGTGGGGTGCGTCGTGGCGAGGTCGTTGAATCCGGGCAGGATGCGCCGGCCTGCGCAGTATGGGCATCCGCATCCGCGGGTGCGTGCTTCGATGCGCATCTTGAACGGGTGCTTCCCGTTCTCGCACCACCAGATGACGTCCACCCCCGAGCCTTTGGTGTATTCGTCCGGCCGACGCCCCTCGTTGAGTTCGGGGAGCCATGTCTTCGCGAGTTCTGGGTACTTGGCGGCGATGCTCCGCCCAGAGTTTCGGGTGCGCTGCTTCTTGCAGTTCTCGCACGACCGGCGGCCCTTGACGCGGTCCTCGGCGCTCGCACGAAATTCGTGTCCGCAGCGTGCGCATAGCCACAGAAGGCGTCGTGTGTCGGCGGCTGTGAAGTGGGTGGCGGACTGGGAGTTCGCGCGGCTTGGGTGCAGTTCGGCCGCGAGGCGCGGGTGGGTGGTGGCGAAGTCGTTGACGCCGCGTAGCAGCACGCGGTTGAGGCATACGCTGCATCCGCTGGAGTTCAGCGTGCGGTTGGAAGGGGTGGCCGCATAAGGGTGCCCCTTCTCGGGGCACTGCCACCACACGGTGGTGCCGCTGTAGGCGGCGATGCCCGTCGCGCGAAGGGTGCCGTTGCGGGTGGGGTGCAGATCGGCGGCGACGGCCGGCGAGATGGTGGCGAGGTCGTTGACACCCGGAACGACGTGACGACCGGTGCATTGGGGGCACACGGTGGGGTGTCGTTCGCCGTCCTGGTCGAAGATGACGTCGTTGTACTCGTGACCGAAGGCGCAGAGCACCTTCCGCACGTTCGGCGCCGTCTCGGCATCAGTGTTCTGGTGGTGCTGGGCGACCGCGGACAGGTTTGTGTCGCCGGTGCAGGCGAGATAGTCGCCGTGGCTTTGGAATGTGTCGGGGTGCGGGTACCAGTCGGTCGCGTCGGCCGGCAGGGTGAAGTCGTGCGAGTGGGTCGGGTGGTAGCTGCGGTATCCGCGAAGCGCGGTCTGCAATGCGAGGTGCGCGGGCCACAAGCGCAGCCGCACGATTCGTGACGCGGCCGGTGCCGGACGGATGGTGAGAGAGGCGAGGGCCTCAGTCATCCAGGCGAAGGTGTCCGCGTACGGGTGGGATGGGTCGAACAGGCGTCGCATGGTGTCAGGCTGGGTGACCCAGTCGGTGATGGCGACTGCCGCCGGAAAGACGGCGGGTGCGGTCTCAACAAGGTCGGCGGTGAGCGCATCGATGACGTCGACGAGCAGCTGGAGGTCGGCCCGTCCAGCGTGGCGCAGTTTCTGGAGTCGACGGTGGGCGGCGACGGTCTTGGTGGACACTGGCGACTGGGTGGTCGGGACGGTGTCGGGACCTGTCCAGCGGTGGTGGCGCTCGCAGAGGAAGTCGTCGAGGTGCGGGTGCTGCTGGATGTGCTCGCCGTGGCTGCACAGCAGGCACATCCACCGTTCGGTCAGCAACGACGTGCATGGCGCGCACGTCGCTGACTCCCGGTGGAAGTCGCGTGAGGCGGGCGCCGTCAACCGGGAGAGGTCGCGCCGGGTTTTCGCCGACAGGATGGTTTCCCATGTGGCGGTGGGGTCGGTGGTGTGCGCGAGCTTGAGGAGTTCGCGGGGGACAGTGTCCGCGGCGCCGTTGGCGGTGAGGGTGCGGCGTGTGTACGACTCGAGCGTTTCGCGGTGCCCGGGACGGACGGTGAACGGGAAGCGGCGGGTGAGGTCTTCGTGGTTCACGACATCACCTTCTCGGTGGCCGTCATCGTGCTCGCCTTACGGCGGCTTCGGACCTTGGCGTAGAACTCTTCGGCGGCGTGGTCGAGCGTGTACGCGTCCAGCAGTTCCCGGGTGAGGATTTCGTCGTCGGCGCCGTTCTGGATGAGGTCGATGGCGGTGCCGGTGAGCAGACGGCCGAGGGAGCCGATGGACCCTCCCGTGCGCTCCCACAGGTAGTGGTAGTGCGGGGCCAGGGTCTTGACCGGGTGGTTGCGGAGGAGCAGGTGCTTTTCGAACCCTTGGACGAGCCCGCCCCACTGCTTGCGCTGCTCGGGATTGCTCCATTCGTCGCGGGTGAGATGGAGAGCGGTGAACCGGTTCTTCAGCTGCTGACCGCGCGGCCCGTTCATCAGGGAGGAGTCCATGACGTCGATGCCGCAGTACAGGAACGTGGCGGCGACGTCGTTGTGAAGGCCCTTGAGCAGGTCGACCGCCTCACCGGTGCCGCGGCCGGCGAGGTTCTGCAGTTCGTCGACGACGATGAGCTGCGTCCGAGCGCGGCGGATGGCGGCGACCACTTTGGTGCGCAGGTCGGACGTGGAGTCGCGGGTGAGCACCGGGAGACCGAAGAACGCAGCGAACTCTTTCAACAAGCCTTTCGCGCTGCTGTCTGCGGGCACTTCGACATACATGACCGGGACCTGTTCATACGCGGCCCAGTCGGGTACCTGCTTGCTGTATTCGTCGAGCACCCACCGCATGAGGCGCTTGGCGGTGGTGGTCTTTCCGAGGGTGGAGTTACCCGAGAGGATGACACCGGAGTGGCCGGAGTTCCGTGCCCGGTTCTCCTGGAAGGCTCGCGTCAGCAGGAGTTGGCCCTGCAAAACGGTGTTCGTGCCGAGGACGATGCCGCCGGAGAGGTAGTCCATCCGCTGCTGGTTGTAGGCGACCAGGTCGGCGTAGGTGGCGCCGTCGGGGAGGGCGGTCGGTGCTGCGAGCGGGTGGGTGAGGTAGTGCAACAGCGACTCACGCCGGTTGAGAGCGGTGGACTCGGCGTCCTGCGTGATGAACGTGAGGGGAATTGTCATGGTGGGGGCCTTTCAGAAGACGTCGACGATGTAGTCGTCGTCGTCGAGGAAGTCGTCGGCGGTGTAAGAAGGCAAGGAGATGGGGAGGCGTTCGGGTTCGGGGAACGGGGTGCCGGCGATTTCGGCGTCGGAGCGGGCGGTGAGGTGCCGGTAGTCGTCGACGGGACCGAAGTCGGGCTCGTAGAGCCGGGCTTCTGCGCCGCGTTCGTGGCATTCGATGAGCTTGTTGTCGCGGTCCACGACCCACACGCAAGTCGGGTTGTACGGGTCAACTTTCACTTCCCATTTGCCGCCGTGGCGCTGCTGGCCGGAGGGAGTGCCGCGCAGGGGGTGGAGGTCGGTGGAGTCGTACTGGCGGTTGTCGTACTTGAATCCGGTGCGGCCGATGACGCGGAATTCGGACGGAAGCATCCGGATGTAGTCCTCGCGGGAGAGCACCACCGGCATCTGCGCCACCGTCAGTGCCGCTTGCGCCGCCTTCTGATTCGGCGTGAGCTGTCGGGACGGGTGGAGCCGGTCGCGCAGGCCGGCGTGCGGCCGGTTCTGCCAGACCGACACGACCCAGTCCTCGAACAGTTCCCGAAGCGCCTCGACCGTCAGCAGCTTCTCCGTCGGAGTGGGCTTACCGCGGTGGTCGGGGCTTCGGCCGATGTACCCGGGAAGGGCCTGAGTGAACAACGAGTTGATGCTGCCGAACAGGCGCTCCACATGCGCTTTGGCGGTTGGCGTGTGCGGCGGGGACATCAGGATGGAGCATCCCATCTGCTGGGCGGCGGAACGGAACGTCGTCGACACGTAGTCGCGTCCCCGGTCGATGGTGATGCTCCGCGGATAGATGTGCGGGTGGGCATGCGCGTGCTCCAGATACTGTGCTTCGGTCAGGAGCCGGATACCGGGGTCCCTGCGGCGGAGAATGTCACGAAGCGACTCGCGGGAGGGCCTGTTCTGGCGGGGAGTGACGGCCTGCGCGAGCAGCAGGGCATGGTCGACGCCCTTGGTCGCGGTCAGACGGATGGTGTAGGCCATGATGGTCCGCGAGTACACGTCCAGCATCACGGTCAGATGCGGCCGAGCGCGCCCATCGGGTGTTTGCACCTCGACGTCCATCAGATTGGTGTCGACGTGCACCTGGGAGCCGGGGAGGAGCTGCTCGTTCTTGGTGAAAGTCAGGTCGGGTCGGCCCGCGAGGGAAGCGCGGGTCTTCGCAGAGCCCTTCAGGTGCTTGTCGTAACCGAGCGCCGCGACGATGCGGTAGCGCGTTGCGCGGGAGGGGAGCTTGATGGTGCCGTACTGGTCCTTCAACCGCTCGGTTGTCTGCTTGAGAAGGTACGCAATCGTGTGAGTGGACTCCTCTGGCTGTTCGTCGATGACGGCGATGAGAACGTTCAGAATGCGCCCGTCGATGAGGTCCAGGCGGCCGTATTCACGAAGTGACCGGCCATCGACGAGTCCGATGAGGCCGTTCCGCTGGTACGCCTTCATCTTCGCGAAGAAGGTCGAGCGGTACATGCCGCGCCCGGTGTCGCGGAGCTCGTCGAGCTTGTGGGAAATGCGCTGCTCCTGGGAGTAGGTCGCGAGGTCGTATTTGGGGCGACGAATGTTGTTGCGCCCAACCCCGGTGAGCACCTCGTCGATGTCGGCAGCCATCATCGAAGCCGCCTTCAGAACGGGCTTGGGGAGGGTGTCCAGTAGGCGTGGGGAACGCGTCTCTTCCGAGGTCACGAGGGTCGCGAGCTCGGCAGGGGTGACCGTGCGCCGCACCCCGGTGAGTCGGTGGACGAGGGTGACGGCGGCGGTGGTGGCGGATTCGAGTTCGTACACTTCTCCGTCGATGGCGACGGCGGCGTTCTTGGTGGGCGATGCCATGGTGATGCTCCCTTTGGTCAGGCGGCGCGGGCGCCGAGTGTGAGGGGGGTGCGGCCGGAAAGCCGCTCGTTGAGGTCGGTGGTGAACGCTCGCGTCCACATCAGGTGGAACAGTCCGCGGCGGGCCAGAGCGGTGCTGGAGGCAGGCAGCTGACGGGTGGCGTCGTTGATGGTCCAGTCCGGCTGCGCCGCCGCGAGAAGCTCCTGCTCGGACTCGGCGCCAGGGTGGTTGTTGGGGTGGCGGAACTGCGACAGGAACGTGACGTTGACGCGCTCCTGCACGGGGATGTCGGCCAGGACGTGATAGTCCCAGCCGATGTCCTGGCATAGGTCTCGGGTCCACTCGAACTGCGCGTGCGCCTTGGCGTTGATACGGGCGGCGGGCTTGACGTCGTAGATGGTCTGGACGCCGCGCGCGTCGAGCGCGAGGAAGTCCGGGTAGTGGGTGATGCCGTCGCTGTCGGTGAGCTTCATCGGCTGCGAAGCGAGGGCCACGATGTCGCCGGCGAAGTCGAGCATCATCAGCCAGTCCCGCTCGTGCAGCGATTCGTGCCACACATGGGCGCCGGTAGACGCCATCCAGTAGTAGCCGTGATAGTTCTTCTGCCGCGGGTATGCCGCGCCCTGTCGGACCGGCTCCGTGAGGTACAGCTCGGCGCTGAGCAGGCCGGCGTCCAGCGGTGCGCTCTTCACCTTGCCGTGCCGCTTCCAGGCGGCGAAGTTGCCGGGGGTGGCTTCTCTTTCGTTCATATTCTCCCCGTGCGCAGTACGCGTTGGAATGTGGGTCAGCACAAGGACGTCCCGATCAGAATGAAAAAAGGCGCGTGAAGCACGGTCGCACGAATTCCAGATAGGATCGATGTGCGTATGTTTTATGGAAGTGAGGTCATCGGGTTACCAGAGGTGTCCGCGATCCTTGGTGTCGGGCCGCGCCGAGCAGCGACCCTGATGCAGGCGGGGAAGATTCAGGGGCGCAAGCTGCAGTCCGGCGCGTGGATCACTACTCCGGATGCCGTCGACCGCTACGCGCGGAGCACTCGACTCGGGCGGGGAAGGATGATGACGCCCGCGACCGCCTGGGGCGTGCTGTGGGAACTGTCCGGACTGAAGCCCTCCTGGCTTCCGGCGAGCACTCGCTCGCGGGTCCGCGCCCACATCGCTCGCTCAGACGCGGAAGGCCTGATCCGGGCCGACGCCGGACGCACAAGCATCGGCTACTACGAAGCGGGCGACGCCGACGCGGCGAGACCGGGACTCATCCTCACGGCCCGCGCGGCAGCGGGAACCCTCCGCCTATTCAAGAGCGAACGCTACGTCATCAACGGGTACGTCAGGAGTGGAGACCTGCACGCCTACGCGGCTGAGTGCGGCATGGTCACCGCCATCGGCGGTAGGCACGTGCTGTTTGCGAACACGCTCCCCATCGAGTACGCCGGAAGTCACATGCCGAAGGCCGTCGTGGCTATGGACCTCGCCCGCACCACGGAGGGCCGCAGCCGAGCCAAAGCCGTGATCGCCCTGGAGCGCCTACGGGAGGAGTGGGTGCAGGCGCAATAGGCGGCGTTCGCCGGAGCGGTGCCCCACGAGCGGCGCGGCGGGCGGGCGCCCGCATGTCCCGGTCGGTCACCGCGCGAGCGACCACTGCCGGTCGTGATCGCACTTCATGGGTGCTCATCCCAGAAACCGTAGAGTGGGCCGGCCCCTCACCGTTCCAACAACTGCGAACACGCTCGCTGAGGGTCCTCACATCGGCATGACCCAGATTTCCGTGCGCACTGCGCATGGAAGGGGGTATGAGCACCTACCCTTACAAAGACCCCCGCCCCGAGGACCTGTCCCCGCGATGGAAGGCGCGGTACGACAGAATCGCGGAAGTCACCGCGCTCCTCGGACGCCTTCCCCGCCGCAGTGACCCAGGCATCAGCCCGAGAGATGTCGCCTGGATCGCCGATCAGCGCCGTGCCCTCAACCTCACACCCGCGCAACGCTACGCGCTTGCGCAACTGCCCGGCTGGTTCGAAGGAACCCGAGACGGCGTGTGGTACGCCAGGGCCGAAGAGTTGCGCGTCTTCATCGACGCGCATGGTCGTCCTCCGCGCGTACGCGCTGAAATGCGTGAGGAGCGGGCGCTCGCGCACTGGTATTCCCGGCAGCGTGTGGCCCTTCGTCGCGGTGAACTGGGGGCGGAGCGGACGAGTGCCCTCCTGTACGTCGTCCGTGCGCTGGACCGGGAGACTTGAACTCGAAGAAGTGACGGACCCGGTCGCTTCGCGCAGACGACGACGCGCTGAAGCGGGTCACGTCGGCGACCGTGGCTAAGGTTGCACACGTGATCACTGGTGAACTGAAAAGCAAGATCAACCTCATCTGGGACGCCTTCTGGTCGGGTGGCATCAGCAATCCACTCGAAGTCATCGAGCAGATCACCTACCTGCTGTTCATCCGTCGTCTCGATGACATACAGACGCTCGCCGAGAAGAAGGCCCGAGTCACGGGCGCGCCGGTCGAGAACCCCGTCTTCCTGCCCGGACAGTCCGAGCTGCGGTGGAGTCACTTCAAGAACACGTCGCCTGAGGTGATGTTCACGATCGTCGGCAACGAGGTTTTTCCGTTCCTGCGTCAGATGGGCGACGGCACGACCTACAGCGAGCACATGAAGGATGCCCGCTTCACGATCGCGACGCCGGCGTTGCTGTCGAAGGTCGTCGACATGCTCGACGGCATCCCGATTGCCGACCGCGACACCAACGGCGACCTCTACGAGTACCTGCTGTCGAAGATCGCGTCGGCGGGCGTCAATGGACAGTTCCGCACGCCGCGCCACATCATCGAGCTCATGGTGCAGATGACCGCGCCCACCCCGAGGGACGAGATCTGCGACCCCGCCTGCGGCACAGCCGGGTTCCTCGTCGCCGCATCCGAGTACGTGCGCGACACGCACGCTGACGCGCTGCTGGATGCCGAGCAACGTCGCCACTTCCACCACTCGATGTTCCACGGGTACGACTTCGACAACGTCATGCTCCGCATCGGCAGCATGAACATGCTCATGCACGGCATCGAGTCACCTGACATCCGCTATCGCGACTCCCTCTCCGAGGGGGCTGCGGCGGATGCCGAGAAGTACACCTTGATCCTCGCCAATCCGCCGTTCGCCGGGTCGCTCGACTACGAGTCCACCGCAAAGGACCTGCAGCGCGTCGTTAAGACGAAGAAGACCGAGCTGTTGTTCCTCGCGCTCTTCCTCAAGCTGCTCAAGCCTGGTGGGCGCGCCGCTGTGATCGTGCCCGACGGCGTGCTATTCGGGTCGAGCACCGCGCACAAGACCCTGCGCAAGACGCTCGTCGAAAACCAGAAGCTGGATGCCGTCGTCAAACTGCCGTCGGGTGTATTTCGGCCCTACGCGGGAGTTTCGACCGCGATTCTGTTCTTCACCAAGACGAACTCCGGCGGAACCGACGACGTGTGGTTCTACGACGTGCAAGCCGACGGCTTCTCGCTCGACGACAAGCGCAACCCCGTCGAAGCGAACGACCTGCCCGACGTGCTCGCACGCTGGCGCGACCGGGATGCCGAGAAGGATCGCGCCCGCACCGACCAGTCGTTCATCGTGCCGAAGGCCGACATCGTCGCGCAGGGCTACGACCTCTCCCTCAACCGGTACAAGGAAGTCGTCCACGAAGAGGTCGAGCACCGCGCACCGCTCGACATCATCGCCGACATCGAAAAGCTGGACGCCGAGATCGCCGCCGACCTCGCCGAGCTTAAGGCGATGCTGTCGTGAAGACGGCGAAGCTCGGCGACATCATGCTGGAACGCGGCGGGTCGCTCCACCCCGCGAGGTTCCCCGACGAGGAGTTCGAACTATACAGCATTCCCGCACATGACAAGGGCGGCCCCGAGGTCGTCGTTGGGGCGGCAATTGGATCATCGAAGCAGATCGTGCAGCCCGGCGATGTGATGATTTCCAAGATCATCCCGCACATTCGTCGCGCCCGGGTCGTGGCGCCTGCCAACGGTCGGCGCCAAATCGCGTCGGGTGAGTGGATAGTCTTTCGCGGCGATGCATTCGTCCCGAACTACCTGCGGCATTTTCTACTAAGCGACGACTTCCACCGGAACTTTATGAACACAGTCGCCGGCGTAGGAGGCTCACTGGTGCGTGCTCGACCGGCCCAGGTTCGAGAGATCTCCTTGCCCCTCCCGCCCATCGATGAGCAGCGGCGGATTGCCGCGATCCTCGACCGGGCCGACGCGATCCGCGCCAAGCGCCGCCAGGTCCTCGCCCACCTTGATTCGTTGGTCGCCGCGCTATTCCAGGCGCGATTCGGCTCCCTCGCGGCTACGACGGAACTGCAGGACGTGTGCGTGAAGATCACTGATGGCACTCATCAGCCGCCGGAATGGACCGACGGCGGCGTCCCATTTCTGTTCGTTAGCAATATCGCGAGTGGCGAGATTGATCTTCGGACAAAGAAGTTCATTAGCTTCGAGACCTGGGCGACTCTGACGCGACGTTCGCCTATCGAAGTCGGGGACGTGTTGTACTCGACAGTCGGCAGCTTTGGGATCCCCGCTCTCGTATCCACTACCGAGCCCTTTGCTTTCCAGCGTCACATCGCCCACATCAAACCGGACATGACCCAGATCGATCCAGTGTTTCTCGCCGCCCAGATGGCGTCCCCGGCGTTAAAACGACAGGCTTCAGGTGTTGCGCGTGGGGTCGCGCAGCCGACCGTGAACCTCGGCGACATAAGGAAGTTCAAGATCGTCACTCCTCCCTTGGCGGAGCAGCGCAGCTTCGCCGACATGGTCGAGAGAGTGCGTGCTCACCGCATCGCAATCAAGTCGGCAAGTCGCCGCTACGACGAGTTGTTCGCATCGCTCCAATCCCGCGCATTCCGAGGGGAGATGTGACCCATGCCGGTTGAGATGAGGATGTGGCGCATCGACGGTCAGCAGCCCCGGCCGCTGACACCCGCTGCGTTGCCGACCGAGAACGAACTGCATCAGTTCCTCAAGAAGGATCCTTCCTTGCTCGGCATCCCGCTACTCGTGATTGGCAGCGAAGTGCCGACCCCGTACGGCAAGCGGCTGGATCTTCTCACGATTGATGGTGACGGCAACCTTCACGTTCTGGAACTCAAGCGCGACAAGACTCCGCGGGAGGCCGTGGCACAGGTCCTGGACTACGGCTCGTGGGTCTCGACGCTCTCGCGTGAGGACGTGATCGACATCGCAGACCGATACCTCGGTCAGCCGTTCGAGAGCGCGTATGAGGAGGTCTTCGGGTCTGCGCCGCCCGACGAACTGAACTCCGAGCTGCAACTGACCATTGTCGCCTCGGTCCTCGATGACAGTTCGGAGCGGATCGTCACCTACCTGCGCACCTTCGGTGTGCCGATCAATGCAGTCTTCTTCACCTACATCGAAGACGAAGATCGTCGCTATCTGGCGCGGTCGTGGCTCGCGGCATCCGTCGACGCACCCACGTCCGCCAAAGTGAAGTCCACCTCAAAGCGAGCACCGTGGAACGGACGCGACTGGTACGTGTCGTTCGGCGGCGACCGGTCGTGGGAAGACGCCCGCCGGTTCGGCTTCGTCTCCGCCGGTGGCGGCAAATTCTACTCACAGACCATCCGCGCGCTGCCCGAGGGGGCACGCATCTGGGTCTACATCCCGCAGACCGGATACGTGGGGGTCGGCGCAGTCACTGGCCCTGCCGTTCGGTTCGCCGATGCCCGAGTCGACGCGGATGGCGCGCTCGTACCGCTCGCGGATCAGCCACTGCGTGGGTCCTACCTGCACGCGGGGGCCGTCACCGAGGATGACGACGAGTGGGTCGTACCCGTCAGGTGGATCAAGGTCGTCCCCGAGAGCCAGGCGTACCGCGAGAAGGGGCTCTTCGCGAACCAGAACAGCGCCTGCAAGCTGCGGCAAGAGTTCACGCTGGACCGGCTCGCCGAGCGTTTCGGTATCCACGACGACCAGTAGGTTGACCGCATGGGGAACTTCGACTTTGTCCGTGAGACGCTGCCGGGTCTGCATGGCGACTGCGTTCACGCTGAGTCGTACCTCTCCTCCGATCCGCGCTCGGCGTGCTTTTACAGCCGTCGCGTCGCTGAGCTCCTCGTGGACTACCTCTACGACGTGCTGTCGCTGGATGTGCCCTACCGAAGCGACCTCTCCGCCAGGATCAACGACGCGTCCTTCCGCACGCACGTGCCTCCCGCGATCGCCCAGAAGCTGAACGCGATCCGGCGCATCGCGAACACGGCCGTCCACGACAACCGGCAGATCCGCGCCGACGTATCGCTCGGGGTGCTGCGCGAACTGTTCCATGTCGTCGTATGGGTGTCCTATCACCACTCGCCGCGTCCCGACGTCGTTCCTCTTCAGGCCGAGTTCGATCCTTCACGCGCCAACGCAGCGGCGCCCCTCACTCGTGAAGAGGTGGCGCGTCTCGCGCAGAAGTTCCGCGAGCAGGATGATGCCCACGCCCGCGAACTCGCGGAGCGTGACGACCGGCTCGCCGCGCGAGACGCGGAGATCGCCGCGCTGCGGAAGCAGATCGCGGCGGCTCAAGCCGCGGTCGCGCCGGATACTCGCGATTACGACGAAGCCGCCGCCCGCGATCTCTTCATCGACGTACTCCTGCGCGAAGCGGGCTGGCCGCTAGACCAGGACCGTGACCGCGAGTATGAAGTCGATGGCATGCCCAACGCCGAAGGCAAGGGGTACGTCGACTACGTGCTGTGGGGCGACGACGGCCTGCCTCTCGCGGTAGTGGAAGCGAAGCGCACATCGAAGTCGCCGGAAATCGGTCAGCAGCAGGCGAAGCTCTATGCCGACTGCCTCGAACGCGAGTGGGGCCAGCGCCCCGTGATCTTCTTCACGAACGGCTACGAGCATCGCCTCTGGGATGACGCCGGCGGGTACCCGCCGCGAGAACTCCAGGGGTTCTATACGCACGACGAACTCAAGCTGCTCATCCAGCGCCGCACCCGAAAGCAGCAACTATCCATCCAGTCGGTGAACACCGAGATCGCGGGACGCCCATATCAAGCGCGAGCGATCAAGGCGGTTAGCGCGGCGTTCGACCACAAGCAGAGGGAAGCGCTGCTCGTGATGGCGACCGGCTCCGGCAAGACACGCACGACCATCGCGCTGGTCGACTTGCTGCAGAAGGCCAACTGGGTGAAGCGCGTACTGTTCCTCGCGGACCGTCAGGCGCTCGTGAACCAGGCCGCGAATGCGTTCAAGGCGCACCTTCCCGGCTCAACGACCGTCAACCTCCTCACGGAGAAGAGCGTGGATGGGCGGGTTTACGTCTCGACCTACGCAACGATGATGAACCTCATCAACGAGGTCGACAACGACATTCGCAGGTTCGGGCCCGGATACTTCGACCTGATCGTGATTGACGAAGCCCACCGTTCCGTCTACGCGAAGTACGGGGCGATCTTCGACTACTTCGACTCACTCCTGGTCGGGCTCACTGCAACACCGAAGGACGAGGTCGACCACAACACGTACCGGCTGTTCCGCCTCGAAGACGGCGTGCCCACCGACAATTACTCCCTCGATGAGGCCGTCAGCGAGGGCTACCTCGTGCCGCCGCGCGGCGTCAGCTTCGAAGGCGGGTTCCTTCGCACCGGCATCCGCTACGACGACCTCAGCGAAGAGGAAAAAGACCAGTGGGACGCGCTCGATTGGGGTGAAGACGGCCCACCGAACGAGGTCGGAGCCGAGGAGATCAACCGGTTCCTGTTCAACGAGGACACCGTCGACAAGGTGCTCGAGACCCTCATGATCCGCGGGTACAAAGTCGCCGGCGGAGACCGCTTGGGCAAGACGATCATCTTCGCCAAGAATCAGAACCACGCCGAGTTCATCGAGAAGCGGTTCAACCTCTCCTACCCGGAGTACGCGGGCCAGTTCGCCCGTGTGATTACCCACGGTAATCCCTACGCACAATCCCTCATCGACGATTTCTCGACCCCCGCCAAGGCGCCGCACATCGCGATCAGCGTCGACATGCTCGACACCGGCATCGATGTGCCCGAGGTCGTGAACCTCGTGTTCTTCAAGATGGTGCGCTCGAAGTCCAAGTTCTGGCAGATGATCGGACGCGGCACACGGCTGTGCCCCGACCTGTTCGGCCCCGGTGAGGACAAGAAGGACTTCCTCGTCTTCGACTTCTGCGGCAATCTCGAGTTCTTCAGTCAGGATCTTCCCGGCTCACAGGGCCAGACCCAGAAGTCGCTCTCGCAGCGGCTTTTCGAAGCGCGTCTCGGACTCATTACCGCGCTCGGCGACACCGAACCCGAGCTGCGGTCAGTAACCACGTCGACTCTGCACTCGATCGTCGCGGGAATGAACCTCTACAACTTCGTCGTGCGCCCTCACCGTCAGGCGGTCGAGGAGTTCGCAGATTTGGATGCGTGGAAGCACATCACCGGTCCGAAGGCCGAGCGGCTGGTCCGCGTCGCAGGGCTGCCCTCGACGGTGCGTGATGACGACGAAGATGCGAAGCGGTTCGACCTGCTGATCCTTCGCCGCCAACTCGCGCAGCTCGACGGCGACACGCTGGCTGCCGAACGCATCCGGGAAACGGTGCAGCAGATCGCGGCCGCATTGCTGAGCAAGACGGCCATCCCGTCGGTGGCGGAGCAGGCGGTGCTGCTGGAGTCCGTCGCGAGCGACGAATGGTGGATCGACGTCACGCTTCCGATGCTCGAGTTCGCACGACTCCGGATCCGTAGCTTGGTCCGCTTCATCGAAAAGACGCGTCGCTCTCCCGTCTACACCGACTTTGAGGACCTCCTCGGCGACGGCGTCGAGATCACCCTTCCCCACGCAACACCCGGCACCAACTTCGAGCGCTTCCGGTCGAAGGCAGAGGCCTATCTGCGGCAGCACCTCGACAATCTCGCGCTCCAACGCCTCCGCAGGAACCGGCAACTTACCGCAAACGACCTTTCCGAGCTCGAGAGCATGCTCGTCGACGCCGGCGCAGGCCCCATCGACATCGAATGGGCCAACGAGAGCGGCGGAGGCCTCGGGATCTTCATCCGCCAACTCGTTGGCCTCGACCGTTCCGCCGCGATGGAAGCGTTCGAGAACTACCTCGACGACACGAAGTTCAGCGTCGACCAGATCCGCTTCGTGAACCTGATCGTTGATGAGCTCACGCGGAACGGTGTGATGGAGCCCACGCGTCTCTTTGAGCCGCCGTACACCGACCATGCGCCGACCGGGCCGGACATGATCTTCACTGACGCTGATGTCGACACACTGGTCCGGACCCTGCGCGAGATCCGAGCGACCGCCTCCGCCTCGGACGTCGCGTAGTACGGGTATCGCCGAACGTCAGCGGATTCGGGCGCCCTTGCGGCCGCTACGGGCAGAAACCGCGGGAGTCCTCCGGGCCGGGCTATCTCAGGGATTGAGTCCGGTGTGGGTCCGGGACCAGTCCGAACTAACTTGAGAAAGTCCGATCAGGATTGAGACGTGACAGTGGAGGGGCTGACGGGAATCGAACCCGCGCTGTCTGCTTGGGAAGCAGAAGTTCTGCCATTGAACTACAGCCCCGTGCGCGTGTGCGCCCGGTCAGCATATCAAGCGGGGCGAGGGTGGAGTCC
>Ga0182749_1001776_pt1 | contig 16482 bp, 14 predicted proteins | sample eDN3rd37CKraftMG_FD_128875 | JGI IMG/M metagenome (GOLD analysis project Ga0182749, IMG submission 128875) | Enriched Miracle-Growth compost microbial communities from Emeryville, California, USA - eDNA 3rd pass 37_C Kraft MG (version 2) (version 2) ...
CGCGCGAGCGCGGCGTCGAGCGCGGCCTGGGCCGCCGCCGCCTTGGCCTCCGCCGCGTCGGCGGCAGCCTGCGCCGCCGCTGCGCGGAGTGCGGCGATGTCGTCCGAGCCCGGGGCGTCGTCGGCCATGTCTCGCATCCTAAGGTGGAGGTGATGAGCCCGCTCCGTCGCCGCGTCAGCGGCCCCGTCCGTGTCGTCACCGACTCCACGGCCTCGTTCCCCGACGCCTCCGACCCGCTCCAGGACCTCGTCGAGGTCGTGCCGCTCACGGTCGTCGTCGACGGGGTCGCCGCGCGCGAGGGCCAGGACATCACCCCCGACGAGATCGCCGGCGCGCTCGGGTCGGGCGCCCGCGTCACCACCTCGCAGCCGTCCCGCGCGGCGTTCGAGGCGGCGTACGAGCGGGCGGCCGACGAGGGCGCGTCGGGCGTCGTGTCCGTCCACCTGTCCGGCCAGCTCTCGGGGACCGTCCACCAGGCGGCCGCCGCTGCGGCGACCGCGCGGCTCCCGGTGCGCGTCGTCGACTCGCGGTCCGCCGCCATGGCGCTCGGGTTCGCGGTCCGTGAGGCGGCCCGCGCGGCCCGCGACGGCGCGCCGGGCTACACGGTCGCGCGCCGCGCCATGCAGGTCGCGAGCGCGGGGCGCGCGGTCTTCCTGGTGGACTCGCTCGACCACCTCCGCCGCGGCGGGCGGCTCTCGACCCCGGCCGCCGCGCTCGGGACGGTCTTCGGGGTGCGCCCCCTCCTCACCCTGCGTGACGGGAGGATCGAGCTGGTCCAGCGCGTCCGCACCCGGCACGCCGCGATCGAGCGGATGCTCGAGGTCGCCGTCGCGTCCGTCGAGCGACGGACGGACCCGGCGCTCGCGGTCCACTACGTCGGGGTGCACGAGCCCGCCTTCGAGCTCGCGCGCGAGCTCGAGGAGCGCACGGGCCACGCCGTCCTCGTGTCGCCGGTGAGCGCCGTCCTCGGCGCGCACACCGGGCCCGGGACCCTCGCGGTCGTCGTCACGGACCTGGCCGAGACCTCGGCGCGCGCGGCCCGCGACAAGCCCTGACGGCCGACGCCCGGCCTGTGGGTCGTGGCGCCCGTCCACCGGCACTGCGGCGGGCGGGCCGTCCGGGCCGGGCCACGCCTAGCGTCGCGGCGTGCCTCGAACACCTCCGCCCGACGCCCGGGCCCGTGCGCGCCGGCTGGCGGCGCCGGACGTGCCGTGGAGCCCGGTGCGCCCCGAGCCCGGCCCGGTGCTGCCCGGCGCCGTCGACGACCGCTCCGGCGACGGCCTCTCCGTCGACGGGTCCGCCGCGCCCGAACCCGGACCGCCGCTCGCGCCCGGCCCCGCTCACGAGGACGGCGTCAGCCGGCCCGCCGACGACGACGCCGTCGCGGCCCGGTTCCGCGCCGGCGCCCTCGGAGCCGTCTCCGCGGCGTACGCGACGGCGCACGGCCACCCGGTCGGGACCGAGCTCGACCAGCCGACGGGCCGACGGCGCTGGGCCGTCCACGCCCGCTCGGCGGCCCTCGTCCTCGCCGTGCTGGTCGCCGTGGGCGCCGCGGTCGCGACCGTCGCGGTCTCCCGCGGGGCGGGTGCTCCGACCGGGCGCCTGAGCGCGGCCGTCGTCGTCCCGACGCCGCGCGCCACCGGCGGCACGGCCGCGCCGCCGTCGGCCGGCACCACCAGCGGAACCGGCACCGGCGACGTCGGCCTCGCCACCCCGGCGGCCGACGGCGGGGCTGCCGGGTCGATCCTCGTGCACGTGGTCGGGGCGGTCCGCCGGCCGGGTCTCGTCCGCCTCGCCGCGGGCGCTCGGCTCGAGGACGCCGTCGAGGCGGCGGGCGGCGCGACCGCGTCGGCCCAGCTCGACGCCGTGAACCTCGCCGGCGTGGTGTCCGACGGGGAGCAGGTCCGGGTGCCGCGTCGCGGAGAGACGCCCACGGCGGCGCCGGCGGGGGCCGCGGGCTCCGGTGCGGCGGACGGCACGGGCACCGAGGCGGCCGGCGCCGGCTCGTCGGGTGCGTCCGCCACCCCGGTCGACCTCAACACCGCCGACGTCGCGGCGCTCGACGCGCTGCCCGGGATCGGGCCGGTGCTCGCGCAGCGGATCGTGGACCGGCGCACCCAGGGCGGCCCGTTCACGAGCGTCGACCAGCTCGACGAGGTCTCCGGCATCGGCCCCACCCTGCTCGCGCGCCTGCGCGACCTGGTGCGGGTGTGAACGCGGCCGGCCGACCGCCCGTCGACCTGCGCCTCGCGCCCGCCGCGCTCGGCGTCTGGCTCGCGTGCTGGTGGGCGTGCGCGAGCGGCGCCACAGCCGTGGCGACGGCGGCCGCCGGTGCGCTCGTCGTGGGCGTCGGGACGGTCCTCGCGCTGCCGCCCGCGGTCGCTGCGGCCCGAGCACCCGGCCGCGAGCCGGGTTCGGGGCCCGCTCGGCCGCGAGGGCGAACGCGTCCGGGCTCGCGGGGTGCGGCGTCCGGGCTCGTCGCGCCGGCGGTCGCGCTCGCGGTCGGGGCCGTCGTCGTCGCGCTGAGCGCGTGCGCGGTCCAGCTCGTGGTGCGCGACCGGTCGGGCCTGGGCCGCCTCGCCGCGGACGGCCGCGTGGTGACCCTCGACGCCCGGGTGCGCGACGACCCGACACCGCTCCGGTCGACCTGGGGCGAGGGCGTCGTCCTCGCGCCGCTCGACGTCACCGCCGTCGACGACGGCTCGGGCGCCTGGCGGGCGGCCGCGCCCGTGCTGGTCCGCGGTGACCAGGCGTGGTCGGCCCTCGCCGTCGGCACCCGCGTCACGGTCACGGGCCGTCTCGGCCCCGCCGACCCCGGAGAGCGCGACGTCGCCCTGCTCGTGCCCGTCCGGGCGCCCGTCGTCCGCGCCCCGCCGCGTGGCCCGGTCGCGGTCGCGGACGCGCTGCGCTCCGGTCTCATGGCCGTGACCGACGACCTGTCGCCGCAGGCTCGCGCGCTCGTGCGCGGCGTCGCGGTCGGCGACGTGACCCGCCTGCCCGACGAGCTCGGCGCCGCGATGCGGACGGTGGGCCTCACGCACGTCACCGCCGTGTCGGGCGGGCACTTCGCGATCGTCGTCGCGACGCTCAGCGGGCTGTGCGCCGTGCTCGGGCTCGGCCGGTGGACGCGCCTCATGGTTCTCGTCCCCGCGACGGCCGGGTTCGTCCTGCTGGTGCGGCCGGACCCGAGCGTGGTCCGTTCGGCGGCGATGTGCGCCGTCGCGCTGACCGGTGCGGCGCTCGGGCGACCGTCCCGCGCGGTCCCGGCGCTCGCGGCGTCGGTCGTCGTCCTGCTCGTCGCCGACCCGTGGCTGGCGCGTGCGTTCGGGTTCGTCCTGTCGGTCGCCGCGACCGCGGGGATCGTCCTGCTCGCGGGGCCCCTGGCCCGGCGGCTGTCCGCGTGGCTGCCCCGTTCGCTCGCGCTGGTCGTCGCGGTGCCGGTGGCGGCGCAGGCGGCGTGCGGTCCGGTCCTGGTCCTGCTCTCGCCCGCGGTGTCCCTCTGGTCCGTCCCGGCGAACCTCGTGGCCGACCCGGCGCTCGCGCCCGCGACCGTGCTGGGTGTCCTGGCGACCCTCGTGGCGCCGGTGTGGCCGCCTGGGGCGCACGTCCTCGCGTGGTGCGCGGGCTGCGCCACGTGGTGGATCGCCCGGGTCGCGACGACGGCGGCCGGCCTGCCGGGCGCGAGCGTGGCATGGGTCGGCGGGCCGTTCGGCGCCGCGCTGCTCGCGGTCGCGACGACGGCCGCGGGCGTCGCCCTGTGGAACTGGCGCGCGCTCGCGGGCGCGGCCGGTCTGGCGGTGCCGTGGGCGCCGGGCGCCCGACCGTCGCTCGCTGGGTGGCCGTGGGTGGGCCGTGGCACGCTACGGGCATGCCTGCAGCGACCCGACCGGCCCGCCGCTCCGCCGGCGCCCGTCCTGCCCGCACGGGCCTCACCGCCGCCGAGCTGACCCTGGCTCCGGTGATCCTCGTGAGCGGACCCGAGAGCCTGCTCGCCGACCGCGCGGTCGAACGTGCCGTCGCGCTCGCGCGCGAGGCGGCCGGGACGGAGGGGCTCGAGCGGATCGACGTGTCCGGGCCGACGTACGAGGCGGGCCGGCTCGCGGTCGCCACCAGCCCGTCGTTGTTCGGCGAGCCGCGCATCGTCGTGGTCGACGACGCGCAGCTCGGCACCGACGCGCTGGTCGCCGACGTGAGCGAGTACGTCGCCGCGCCCGAGGCGGACGTGACGCTCGTCGTCGTGCACCGGGGCGGCCAGCGCGGCAAGCGCATGCTCGACGCGATCAAGGCGGCCGGTGCGCCGGTCGTGGGCTGCGACGCGCTCAAGCGCGACTCCGACAAGGAGGACTTCGTCCGGGCGGAGTTCCGGACGGCCGGGCGCCGCATCGACGCCGAGGCCGTCCAGGGGCTCGTCGCCGCGCTCGGGAGCGACCTGCGGGAGCTCGCGTCGGCCTGCTCGCAGCTCGTCGCGGACACCTCGGGCACCGTCACGACCGCCGTCGTCGACCGCTACTACGGCGGCCGCATGGAGGTCACGGGCTTCCGGGTCGCCGACGCCGCTGCCGCGGGGCGTGCCGCCGACGCGGTGACGCTCCTGCGGCACGCGCTCGCGTCGGGCGTCGACCCGGTGGTCGTCGTCGCGGCGCTCGCCCTCAAGCTGCGCCAGCTCGCCAAGGTCGCCGCGACCCGTGCCTCGGGCGGCCCGCGTCTGCAGGACCTGGGGCTCGCGCCCTGGCAGCTCGACCGAGCCCGCAAGGAGCTCGTCCGCTGGACGCCCGAGGGCCTCGCGACCGCGATCACCGCCGTCGCGCGCGCCGACGAGGAGGTGAAGGGCGGGGGACGGGACCCGGTGTACTCGGTCGAACGGGCCGTGCTCACGGTGGCGCGCGCCACCAGCCGGTAAACCACCCGTCGACCCCCGTCCACCGCGGGTTAGGATGCACTAGCAACGAGGACGTGCGCCCGTGGGTCCCCGTCTGCGGTCGTGCGGCGGAACATGGCAGGAAGAAGGGGGCTGCGCATGTCCCAGCTCGGCCGCGACGTCGTGCGTGTCCGCCCGCGCTCCGCCCGGGCGCTCGGGCGCGAGGCCCTGCTGGTGGTCGCGGTGTACGCGGTGTACTCGGTCATCCGCAACCTGGCCCCGCAGCGCAGCTCGCTCGCCGAGCACAACGCGTGGAACGGCCTCCGTCTCGAGGAGAGCCTGCGCATCGACGTCGAGCACGGGATCAACGACTTCGTCGTCGCCCACCCCTGGATCGCGGTCCCTGCCAACTACTTCTACGCGACCCTCTTCCTCCCCGCGGTGATCGGGACCCTCGTCTGGCTCTGGATCCGCCGCCCCCAGGTGTACTCGCACTACCGGACCGCGCTCGTCGTGATGACGCTCATCGGGCTGATCTGCTTCTGGCTCTACCCGCTCGCGCCTCCGCGCCTGCTGCCGGGGGCCGGGTTCGTCGACACGGTGCCGTACTTCCACACCTGGGGCATGGACTCGAGCGGCCCGAGCAACACCGGCGTGTCGAACCAGTACGCGGCGATGCCGTCCCTGCACTTCGGGTGGTCGCTGTGGTGCGGCACCACGCTGTGGCGCTGCGCGAGCCGCGTGTGGCAGCGCGTGGTGGGCTTCCTGTACCCGCTGCTCACGCTGCTCGTGATCCTCGCGACCGCCAACCACTACCTCCTCGACGCCGTCGCCGGCGCGATCGCGTTCCTCGCAGCCGACCGGCTCGTCACCTACGTCGAGCGCCGGCGCGTCGGCGTCCCGGAGGCTCGGCGCGGCTGATCGCCGCTCGGCTCCTCCGCTCGGTCGGTCTCCGCTCCGTTCGTCGCCTCCACCCCGTCCGCGGGGAGGTCTGCTGCGCGACGCGCTCCGCGGGAAGATCGACGCCGCGGGGTGGTCCGCCGGGCGGTCGACGTCGCGAGGCGCCCCTGCGGAAAGCACGAACGCCGCGTCCCCCGGGGGGACGCGGCGTTCGGTGTGCGGGCGCCGCCGACGAGCGGCGGCAGCGCGCGACGGGTCAGAGCGCGCCGACGGACTTGGCCAGCGCCGACTTGCGGTTCGCGGCCTGGTTCTTGTGGATGACGCCCTTCGAGACGGCCTTGTCGAGCTTGCGCGACGCGGTCGCGAGCGCGGTCGTCGCGGCGTCCTTGTCGCCCGCGGCGACGGCCTCGCGGACCCGACGCACGTACGTCTTGAGCTCCGACTTCACGGCCTTGTTGCGAAGGCGGGCCTTCTCGTTCGTGCGGATGCGCTTGAGCTGGGACTTGATGTTTGCCACGTGTGGACTCTCTGGTGTGTTTCGCCGGAGCGAGGGGACAGGTCGTAGAGGGCGACTCCGGTACCGGGACTGGGGTGGGGACCCGTGGAGAGGTTCCGGAGCTGTGCCCGCCGACCTTCGGCCCGGTCCGCACCGTGGCGGTCGTTAGAGGGCGACCACCCGGCGCGACGCCCGGAACCAGGCGGACACGCAGCCTCAGAGTCTACCAAAGGCTCGCGCGGGCCCGAAACCGGCTCCGACGCGGTCAGAGCCCGGCGACGACGGCGTCGAACGTGCGGCGGTCCATGATCGCGCCTTCCCGCCGCACCCGGGCCGGGTCGATCCGCAGCACGCGGTCCAGGCGGACCTCCGACGGCCGACCCTGCCGGTCCCACGGGCCCGCGCCGATGTCGAGCCAGCGCCGCCCCCAGCGCGCCTCGTCGGCGGCGTCGCGGCTGTGGTCCTTGCTCGTGAGCATGAGCGCGAGGAGCCACCGGCCGTCCCGCCCGACGACGAGCACCGGCCGGTCCTTGCCCTGGCTCGCGTCCTCCTCGTAGGGCACCCACGTCCAGACGATCTCGCCGGGGTCGGCGTCGCCGTCGAGCGAGGGGGAGTACTCGGGCCGGACGACGCCGGTGAAGTCGCCGGGGTAGGTGGCCCCCGCCGTGGCGGGAGCAGTCGTGCGGCCTCGCGCCGGCTTCGTCCGGGTGCGGGTGGCGGTGCCGCCGCGCGTTCCGGCGGCCGGCCGGGACGGGCCCGACGTCAGCGTGCGTCCCAGGGTCCGGAACAGGTCCGACCAGAAGCTCCTCGTCACGCGAGCCAACGTAGCGGACGACCGGGCCGCGTCACGGCACGAGCGTGCTCCCGAGGACGGCACGGAGGGCGGCGGGGTCGCCGGCGACCCGGAGGGCGTCGTCGTCGGGGGAGAGGCGACCCCAGACGAGCATCGCGAGCGCCCAGGCGGGGCCCTCGACGTGGACGTCAGGGGCGGCGTCGGGCGGGCCGATGCGCCACGACGACACGGGCGGCGCGAGGACGATCGCGGCGGACGGCCCGTGCACGTCCGTCGCGGCCAGCCCGACGGCGACCGTCGGGGCGGCGGCCCGGCCGAGCCGGACCTGGCGCGGGTGCATGACGGTGACGACCTCGTCGACGGTGTCCGCCCAGACGGCGGCCCAGACGTCGGACGTCGCCCGCCGGGGGCTCGAGCCGCCCGCGATCCGCAGGTCGACGAGGTGCACGAGCGTCTCGTGGAGCTGGCGCCGGTACCAGAACTCGGCGGTGCCCGGCCCGTCGAGCGTGAGAGCGGGGGCGTCGAGCGAGCGCTCGGTGAGCGTGGCCCGCAGGTGCGCGGACGCCCACCCGTAGATCTCGACGAGCCGGTCCTGCTCGCGCGGTGCGGTCGGGTCGTCGCCGCCGACGTCGAAGCCGAGGGCTCGTGCGGCGGCCCACCAGTGGACGCCGGCGAGGTGCAGCGCGAGGTCGGCGACGCGCCAGGTGCCGCACGTCGGGACGGGCGCCTCGGGGTCGGTCCGGCCGAGCGTGTCGAGGAACGAGTCCTGTGCGGCGGTGAGCACGCACACGGGGTCGCCGAGCGCGGCGTGGTCGCTCGGGGCAGCCGCGCCAGGGGGAGCGGCGGGCGTCGCGGGGCCGGAGTCGTGTGTCATGAGGACCTCTCGCCTGTCATGGGAGAATGGTGCACCGTGTCCCCCATCCCTTCCCAGGCCGACGCCGCGCGGATCCAGCCCGCCGCCACGGCGCCCGAGCTGCTGCGCAACTTCTGCATCATCGCGCACATCGACCACGGCAAGTCGACGCTCGCCGACCGCATGCTCCAGCTCACCGGTGTGGTCGAGGCGCGCGCCATGCGCGCCCAGTACCTCGACCGGATGGACATCGAGCGCGAGCGCGGCATCACGATCAAGTCGCAGGCCGTCCGGATGCCGTGGGCCGTGGAGCCCGCGCCCGGCGAGAAGGCCGTCCCGTACGCGCTGAACATGATCGACACGCCGGGCCACGTCGACTTCACCTACGAGGTGTCGCGGTCGCTCGCGGCGTGCGAGGGCGCCGTCCTGCTCGTCGACGCCGCGCAGGGCATCGAGGCCCAGACGCTCGCCAACCTGTACCTGGCGATGGAGAACGACCTCGAGATCATCCCGGTCCTCAACAAGATCGACCTCCCGGCCGCGCAGCCCGAGAAGTACGCGGAGGAGCTGGCCGGGCTCGTGGGCGGCGACCCCGAGGACGTGCTCAAGGTCTCCGGCAAGACGGGCGAGGGCGTCGCGGCCCTGCTCGACCGGATCGTCGAGCTCGTGCCGCCGCCGGTCGGCGACGCGGACGCGCCGGCGCGCGCCATGATCTTCGACTCCGTGTACGACACGTTCCGCGGCGTCGTGACGTACGTGCGCGTCGTCGACGGGCGGCTCAACCACCGCGAGCGCATCGCCATGATGTCGACGCGCGCGACGCACGAGCTGCTCGAGATCGGCGTCATCTCGCCCGAGCCGATCCCCACCAAGGGCCTCGGCGCGGGCGAGGTCGGCTACCTCATCACGGGCGTGAAGGACGTGCGCCAGTCGAAGGTCGGCGACACCGTCACCAACAACGCGAAGCCCGCCGCGGAGCCGCTGGGCGGCTACTCGGACCCCAAGCCCATGGTCTTCTCGGGCCTGTACCCGATCGACGGCTCGGACTACCCGCTTCTGCGCGACGCGCTCGACAAGCTCAAGCTCAACGACGCCGCGCTCGTCTACGAGCCGGAGACGTCGGTCGCGCTCGGCTTCGGGTTCCGCGTCGGCTTCCTCGGGCTGCTGCACCTCGAGATCGTCCGCGAGCGCCTCGAGCGCGAGTTCGACCTCGACCTCATCTCGACGGCCCCGAACGTCATCTACTCGGTGACCCTCGAGGACCGCACCGAGGTCACGGTGACGAACCCCAGCGAGTTCCCCGCGGGCAAGATCCGCGAGGTCCGGGAGCCGGTCGTGCGGGCGACCATCTTGACGCCGGCGGAGTTCATCGGCGCGGTCATGGAGCTCTCGCAGTCGCGTCGCGGCGACCTGCTCGGCATGGACTACCTGTCCGAGGACCGCGTCGAGATGCGCTACACGCTGCCCCTCGCGGAGATCGTGTTCGACTTCTTCGACCAGCTCAAGTCCCGCACGCGCGGCTACGCGAGCCTCGACTACGAGCCCACGGACGAGCAGACCGCGGACCTGGTGAAGGTCGACATCCTGCTGCAGGGCGAGCAGGTCGACGCGTTCAGCGCGATCGTGCACAAGGACAAGGCGTACGCGTACGGCGTCATGATGACGGCGAAGCTCAAGGAGCTCATCCCGCGCCAGCAGTTCGAGGTGCCGATCCAGGCGGCCGTCGGCTCGCGGGTCATCGCCCGCGAGACGATCCGCGCCATGCGCAAGGACGTCCTCGCGAAGTGCTACGGCGGTGACATCACCCGCAAGCGCAAGCTGCTCGAGAAGCAGAAGGAGGGCAAGAAGCGCATGAAGACCATCGGTCGCGTGGACGTGCCCCAGGAGGCGTTCATCGCCGCGCTCTCGTCCGACAGCAGCGGCGGCGGCAAGGACGCCAAGGACGCGAAGAAGAAGTGAGCCCCGCCCTGCCCGAGGGGGAGCCCGTCCCCGACGACGGCGCGCTCCCGGCCTGGGTCCGTCCGGCCGCCGAGCCGGGCGGCCCGGGAGCCGGTGGCGCGGGCGCGCGGAGCGCGGGCACCGAGCGGGCGTTCGGCGTCTACGTGCACGTGCCGTTCTGCACGGTGCGCTGCGGGTACTGCGACTTCAACACGTATACGTCGTCCGAGCTGGGCGGGGGAGCGTCCCAGGTCGCGTACGCGGACACCGCGCTGCGCGAGCTCGACCTCGCCGCCCGCGTGCTCGACGACGCCGGGCTGGGCGGCCGCGCCGTGTCCACCGTGTTCTTCGGCGGCGGGACCCCGACGGTGCTGCCCGCCGACGACCTGGCGCGGCTCCTCGGCGGCGTCCGGGACGCCTGGGGCCTCGCGGACGGGGCCGAGGTCACGACCGAGGCCAACCCGGACTCGGTGACCCCGCAGTCCCTGCGCACCCTCGTCGAGGCCGGCTTCACGCGCGTGAGCTTCGGCATGCAGTCGGCGGTGCCGGCCGTCCTCGCGACGCTCGACCGCACGCACGACCCGCTCCGCATCCCCGACGTCGTCGCCTGGGCGCGTGACGCGGGCCTCGACGTGTCGCTCGACCTCATCTACGGCACTCCCGGGGAGAGCCTGGACGACTGGCGGGCGAGCCTGGAGGCGGCGCTCGCGACCGGCGTCGACCACGTGTCCGCGTACGCGCTCGTCGTCGAGCCGGGGACGCGGATGTTCGCCCAGGTCCGGCGCGGCGAGCTGACGCTGCCGGACGAGGACGACCAGGCCGCCAAGTACGAGCTCGCGGACGCGCTCCTGTCGGGGGCGGGCCTCGAGTGGTACGAGGTGAGCAACTGGGCGCGCGGCGGGCAGCAAGGGCCGCACGCGAGCCGCCACAACATGGGCTACTGGCGGGGGGACGACTGGTGGGGCGTCGGCCCCGGCGCCCACTCGTACGTCGGCGCGCCCGGCGCGGGCCACGAGCCGGAGCCCGAGCACGCGGGCGTGCGGTGGTGGAACGTCAAGCACCCGCGCGCCTACGCGGCCGCGCTCGAGGCGGGGCGCAGCCCTGCGGCGGGCCGTGAGCTCCTCACCGCCGACGACGCCCGCCTGGAGCGGGTCATGCTCGCCGTCCGGCTGCACGACGGGCTGCCCGTCGCGGACCTCTCGGCGCGGGCACGCACCGCGGTCGCCGGGCTGGTCGCGGACGGGCTCCTGGACGGTCGGGCGGCGGTGCGCGGGCGGGTCGCGCTCACGCTGCGCGGACGGCTCCTCGCCGACGCGGTGGTCCGCGAGCTCACCGACTGACGTCGGCCGGTCCGGCGCGGTTCGTGACACGGGCGCCGTCCTACGCCATCATGGGGCCCCCGGGGCGAATGTCCCGACCTTCACGGGACCCACCCATCGATACGACGAGGACGACATGAGCGAGAACCCCTACGGCCCCGGTCAGGGCGCAGACCCGAACAACCCGCAGCAGCCGAACCAGCCGCCCGCGGGACAGCCCGCGCAGCCGGGCGCCTACCCGCCCCCGGGGCAGCCGACCGGCCAGCCCGGCTACCCGGCGCCCGGCGCCTACCCGCCGCCCGCGCCGCAGTACCCGGCGGCCGGGTACGGCGCTCCCACCGCGACGAGCAAGAACAACCTCGGCACCTGGGCGCTCGTGCTCGGCATCCTGTCGATCGTGTGCTTCGGTCTCCTGGCCGGCATCCCCGCGATCATCCTCGGCAACAAGGGCAAGGCCGCGGTCGCGCAGGGCCTCGCGACGAACCGTGGTGCCGCGCAGGCGGGCTTCATCCTCGGGATCATCGGCACCGTGTTCTCGATCATCGGGATCGCGTACCGCGTCTCCCAGTGAGACCCACCGCCCTCGGGCACGTCGCGCGCACCGGCGCCGGCTGCCCGAGGGCGGTTCTCGTGGTCCCGCCGCAGCCCAGGGCCCACGACCGTCCGCGCGTCCCCGCGACAGTGCCGCCGTCCTGCGCGATGCTGGTGGCCCGGGGCGAATGTCCCGAACTTCACGGGACCTACCCACCGACGCGACGAGGACGACATGAGCGACAACCCGAACGGCCCTGGCCCGGGTGCCGGCGCCGACCCGAACGAGCCGACCTCCCCGTACGAGCCGAACCAGCCTGCGCAGCCGGCCGAACCGGCTCAGCCGACGGAGCCGGCCCAGCCCGCGCCGCCCAGCCAGCCTGCGCAGCCCGTCCAGCCGACCGAGCCGCCGACGGCCCCGCCGGCGCAGCCCGGCGGGTACCCGCCGCCGGCGCAGCAGCAGCCGTACGGCCAGCAGCCCCCGAGCCAGCCCGGCGCGTACCCGCCGCCCGGCGGCTACCCGCCCCCCGGCCAGCAGCCGCCCGCGTACGGCCAGCAGGCTCCGGGCGCGTACCCGCCGCCCCCCGGCAGCTTCCCGACGGCACCGCCGGAGAGCGGCACGACGCAGCCCGCCTGGGCCACCGGCGCTCCGGTGACGGTCGGGCAGGCCGTCTCGTACGGCTGGAGCAAGTTCTGGTCGAACGCGGGGATCTGGATCGCGGCCGTCCTCGTGGTGGCGGTCATCGCGTTCGTCATCAACCTGATCTTCAGCGCCAGCATCCGCGCGTACTTCCAGCAGTCGTCGACCGAGGACCTCCAGCAGCGGCTGGACGACGCCCGCGGTTTCGGCAACGTCCTGCTCGCGGCGATCGGCTCGATCCTGTCGTACATCGTGCTGGCGTTCCTCGTGAGCGGCGCGCTCGCCACCACCTACAAGGGCCGCGCGGCCTTCGGCGACTTCTTCCGGCTCAGGAACTTCTGGCAGATCGTCCTGCTCGCGGTCGTCGTGGGCGTCCTGTCGTTCGTCCTCGGGTACGTCCCGGTCCTGGGCGCACTCATCCTGCTGGTCGTCGAGTTCTTCCTGACGTTCGCGCTGTACTTCGTGATCGACGCCGGGCAGGACACCTTCACCGCGATCCGGTCCAGCTTCGGCGTCGTGAGCAAGAACCCGGGCGTCGTGATCGTCCTGATCCTCGCGGTGATCGGCATCTCGATCCTCGGCGCGCTCGTCTGCGGTGTCGGGCTCCTCGCCGCCGTGCCGATCGGGCTCCTCGCCTACGCGTTCGCGTACCGCCGGCTCACCGGCGGCACGCCGGTCTGACGCACGGACGAGCCGGGGGCGCCGCGACGACCGTCGCGGCGCCCTCCGCGCGTTCAGCCGACGGTGACGAAGTCGATGAGCTCCTCGACCCGGCCCAGGAGGCTGGGCTCGAGGTCGGCGTAGCTGCGCACGGTCGACAGGATCCGCTGCCACGCGCGGCCGGTCGCCCCGGGCCCGTCGGCGGGCCAGCCGAGCTCGCGCAGGATCCCGAGCTTCCACTCGGTGCCGCGCTCGATCGTCGGCCAGGCGTCGAGGCCGATCCGCTGGGGGCGCACGGCCTGCCACACGTCGACGTAGGGGTGCCCGAGCACGAGCACCGTGCCGTTCGGGACGGTCCGCAGCGCGTCGTCGGCGATGCGCCGCTCTTTCGAGCCCGGCACGAGGTGGTCCACCAGCACCCCGACGCGGCGCTCGCGGGTGGGCGCGAAGTCGGCGAGGGCGTCGGCGAGGTTGTCGACGCCGTCGAGCAGCTCCACGACGACGCCCTCGACGCGCAGGTCGTCGCCCCAGACCTTCTCGACGAGCTCGGCGTCGTGCTTGCCCTCGACCCAGATCCGGGAGCCGCGCGCGACCCGGGCGCGCTGCCCGACGACGGCGCGCGAGCCCGACGCCGTCCGTCCGGGCGTCCGGGGCGCGGCGGGGGCGGTCGGGGCGACCAGCTCGACGGGCTCGCCGTCGACCCAGAAGCCCGGCCCCAGGCTGAAGGTCCGGGTGCGTCCGCGGCGGTCCTCCAGCACGACGACGTGCATCCCGCCGGACTTCTCGACCCGCACGACCGCGCCCACCCAGCCGGACTCGACGTCCTCGACGACGAGGCCGCGCTCCGCGGGGACGGGGCGCGTCGTCGGGCGGGGACGATGGTGCGCCGAGCCGGGCGTCTGGCCGGGAGGGGAGCCCGCGGCGGCGGGGGCGAGGACGTCGGGGCCGTAACGGTCGAAGCTCACCGGCCCACCCTAGGAAACGCGCGCCGACGGTGACGTCCGCCGCGCCGAGGGTGACGCTCGGTTCGCCGAGGGTGACGGTCATCACCACGCCCGAGGCACGCTGCTGCGGATCGACGTCACCGTCGGCGAACGCGACGTCACCGTCGGCGAACCGAGCGTCACCCTCGGCGCGGCGGACGTCACCGTCGGCGTGCCCCGCGTCACCGTCGGCGAAGGCGGCGCCGGCGTGGTAGCACCGGACTATGACGTCGGACGCCGCGAGCCCCGAGACCGACCCGCAGCGATGGCGCGTGCTCGCCGTCTGCCTGGCGGCGGGCTTCATCACGTTGCTCGACGTCTCGATCGTCAACGTCGCGATGCCGTCGATCCAGAACGCGCTGCACGCGTCGGCGTCGGCGCTGCAGCTCGTGGTGGCGGGCTACACGCTGGCGTTCGGGCTCGTGCTCGTGCCGGCGGGCCGGCTGGGCGACGCGGGTCACCGGCGCAGCCTGTTCCTCATCGGCCTGGTCGCGTTCGCCCTGGCGAGCCTGGGCGCGGGGCTCGCGCCGGGCGACACGTGGCTCGCGGTGGCCCGGCTCGTGCAGGGCGCGTGCGCCGGCATCGTCAGCCCGCAGGTGACGGGGTACATCCAGCAGGAGTTCCGCGGGTTCGAGCGGGCGCGCGCGTTCGGCATGTTCGGTGCCGTCGTCGGGGTCGCGACGGCGATCGGGCCGCTGCTCGGCGGCCTGCTCATCCAGGCGTTCGGTGAGCAGAACGGCTGGCGCTGGGTGTTCGGCATCAACGTCCCGATCGTGGCGGTGGTGCTCGCGGTCGCGGTCCGGGTCGTGCCGCGCACGGGGGCCGTGCGCCGCAGCGCGCTCGACCCGGTCGGCCTCGTGGGGATCGCCGCGACGACCGTCGCCGTGATGGTCCCGTTCGTCCTCACGACGGGGACGGGCGACTCGCCCGCCCGCTGGTGGTCCCTGCCCCTCGGCGTCGCGCTGGGGGCGGCGACCATCCTGTGGGAGCGCCGCTACGAGCGCCGAGGGCAGGACCCCGTGCTGTCGCCCGAGGTGCTCGGGCTGCGGTCGTTCCGGTTCGGCGCGCTCCTGGGGCTCGCCTACTTCTCGGGGTTCACGAGCGTGTTCCTCGTGATCACGCTGTTCCTCCAGGACGACCTGGGCCTGAGCGCGCTCCAGGCGGGCCTCGTCGGCCTGCCGTTCGCGGTCGCGTCGGGCATCTCGGCGCTCGCGTCCGGGCGTGCGGTGGCCCGGTGGGGCCGGCCCGTGGTGGTGGTCGCGCTGTGCGTGGTCGTCGTGGGCCTCGTCGGCACCGACCTGGCCATCCGGATCATCGGGGCCGCGCCCGACCGGACGGCGCTGCTGTGCGTCGTCGTCGCGACGACCCAGTGCGTCGCGGGTGCCGGGTCCGGGCTCGTGATCGCGCCCAACCAGACGCTCACGCTCGCCGAGGTCCCGGTGCGACGCGCGGGCATGGCGGGCTCGATGCTCCAGGTCGGGCAGCGGATCGGCTCCGCCGTGGGGATCTCGGCGGTCCTGGCCGTGTTCTACGGCGCGCAGGCCTCGGGGGAGAGCGGGTCGACCGCCGTCGGGCGTGGGCTGCTCATCACGATCGGCCTCGTGCTGTGCGCGCTCGTGGTCGCGCTCCTGGACGCCCGCCGCCGTGCCGTCCGGTCTCGCGACGAGGAGGTGGACGCTCCCCGGGCCGAGCGCGAGACGGCGTAGGATTGGCACTCGGAGGGTGAGAGTGCCACCGGGTGCCCGAGGTCGGCTGCGACAGGAGGACGTGTGAGCGAGGAACGACGGCTCGACGTGCTGCGTGCGATCGTGGAGGACTACGTCCGCACGCGTGAGCCGGTCGGGTCGCGCGTGCTCACCGAGCGGCACAACCTGGGCGTCTCGCCGGCCACGATCCGCAACGACATGGCCGCGCTCGAGGAGGCCGGGTACATCGCCCAGCCGCACACGTCGGCCGGCCGGATCCCCACGGACAAGGGCTACCGCCTGTTCGTCGACCACCTCGCGACCGTCAAGCCGCTGTCCCAGCCGGAGCGGCACGCGATCGAGCAGTTCCTCGACGGCGCGGTCGACCTCGACGACGTCGTGGCCCGCGCGGGCCGGCTGCTCGCCGAGCTCACCGGCCAGGTCGCCGTCGTCCAGTACCCGTCGCTGCGCCGCTCGGGCCTGCGCCACCTCGAGCTCGTGGCCGTGGGCGAGGCGCGGCTCCTCGTCGTGATCATCACGGACACCGGACGCGTCGAGCAGCGCATGCTCGACGTCGCCGCCGTGCCGGACGAGGGCACGCTCGCCGTGCTGCGTGCGCGGCTGAACGCGGCCGCCGTCGGACGCCGGCTCCCGGGGCTCGCCACCGAGCTCGAGTCCGTGGCGCAGCAGCTGCCGCCGGAGAACCAGGACCTCGCGCGCCGGCTCGCGGACGTCGTCGTGCAGACGCTCGCCGAGGAGAGCGAGGAGCGCATCATGCTGACCGGCACCGCGAACCTCGCGCGGACGGGCATGCGCTTCGAGCACG
>Ga0182749_1001777_pt1 | contig 16474 bp, 16 predicted proteins | sample eDN3rd37CKraftMG_FD_128875 | JGI IMG/M metagenome (GOLD analysis project Ga0182749, IMG submission 128875) | Enriched Miracle-Growth compost microbial communities from Emeryville, California, USA - eDNA 3rd pass 37_C Kraft MG (version 2) (version 2) ...
CGTCCGAGTTGCCGTTCTCCCGCGGCTGGCTATTCATGGCGCCTCCCTTGCGAAATTCCGCACCACTCACCCCTCAATCCGCCTGAGCCAACTCGCAGGCTCATGCTGTAGTTGCAAAGCAAATGGATCGCGTGTGAGGCTGACAATCACGTCTAGCAAATAGATTGCCCGACTAGTGAAGCAGCGACGAATATATAGTCCGTTGTGTGGTGTCCCTCATACTTCTCGCCCCGAAGGAAGGCCGACGACGTACAGGCCGTAGAAGATCTGAAACGGTTCGACCGTATCAAGATGTTATACGGCGTAACGTGACCCCGAGGTTATCTTAGTAGTCGCAATGCTGATCAAATTTAAGAATCGAAGCGCGGAGCGTAGAGCACGATCCCATTTGTTTTGGATGCGAAACGACTCTTGCTGCGGGCGCAATTCCGGCGCCATTTTCGGGGCTCTTACTTGCAATCTAGGAAGTTCGGGAAGCCATAAGGAAAGCGCTGGTCCTATATGCACAAGAATCCCGAAGAGATTTTCGCATCGCCGTTTACGCGCGACGCCGCCGGAGCTTGACGTGGGTTTGATGACGAGTTTGAAGAAGAGGACTTAACGCTACCTCTGCCCCAGTCGAACCGGGGGCGCCTCGATACGAGGAACAAGTAACGGGAGGACGGTCGGCTCGGGCCGGCCGCCGCAAGCTACTTCGTCTTGTGAGTTGTTCGCGAAGCCTCGCCTTTGTGTGAGGCGACAGCCGATTTGCCGTATCCAGAAGATTTCGGCGTCGCCGATCCCGGCATTGCTTTAGGACCCCGGTTCAAGAGAGGCTTTTGCCGCGAGGTCGGTTTCTGAAGTCCCGGATCGGCGGCATGATGCGCCGCCTGTGCCGCTGCGATCGGAAACAGACATGCGCAGACGCATGCCGACGCCATAGCAAAAAAGGTCTTTTTCATTGTAAACTCACTCCGTTGTTGATGCCCCAATTTGGTGTGCGATCTGATCTTCCGTTCCCTGGCATTTGGGATGACCAAAGCCGGATTTGCTTCGGCCGTCGCTGCCGATATCATAGATAATCCCGTCATTCCTTTCTCCCGAAATGCCCTTCGGCGCACTATCAAGCTTCAGCGTCTGCCGTATACGCCAGGCGACGTTATGATCAGCACACGAGCTGTCGCCGCTTAGACCAAGGCCGCCGACGATCTTCTTATCCTGATAGAGCGCGAGCCCACCGCCGAAAGACGTGGTGCCGCCGATGCGCTTGCCGATTAGTGGATCGGCATCTGTTCCGTACTGTTCGGCTTTTCCGGCGTATAAGGCTGCGGCGTTGAGTGGATTGCTTGTCAGCAGCCCATATAGGATACCGCCGGGCTGCGTTGGCCAGAACAGATTGGCGGTCGATGCGGCAGCAGAATTCGAACTGAAGGCGTTTGCGGTGTAGGCTTTCTCGGCTGCGATCGACCGGCTTCCGAACCACTGCTGGTCCCAGTGAGCGCCGCTGAACGCGATCGCGCAAATAACTCCCTCGCGATTAACAACAGCCGCCCATTCATTGTTGTCGAATCCGCCGTTCGTCGGGCCGCCGGCAGGCTTCACGGCCTGATGCAATGCGTTGACGAGATTTTCGTGCGTTACCGGACAGACAATGCCGGCAGGCGCAGGCTGCTGGGCTTTCGCAAGTCCGACTGAGATAGACGACGCGAGGACGCTACCGGCCAAGAGCAACAGGATTTTGGGTGTCGGCATGTGGGTCTCCGAAGGCAAGGCAGTCACCTGCCGTACGTTCGTTGCTGAACAAGGTTCCCACCTCATTTGTATCGGGACGCGATATAAAATATTTCCAGGGAACAAACGGCCTTCTCAAGGATATTACTGGTCGCAGATTGTGCTTCCGCGAGACTTGCCATGAAATTCCTCTCGCTCCTCACGGCACTTGCCGTCCTTGCCTTACCATCGGTTTCAAAAGCAGAAGACCAGGGAGACCGCGGGGCTCAGGTCTATATGAAGAGCCGTTGCTTTGCGTGTCACGGGCAACTCGGAACAGGCGGATTCGGTCCCAGACTCGCGGGAGATCGGATCTTGGCTATTCAGCAATTCGTCATTGCGCAGATATTGATCGGCCGCGGAAAGATGCCGGCCTTCGAAGATCGCCTTTCCAATGAGGATATAGCGGCGGTCGCTCAATACATTCGGAACAATTGGGGAAATCACGACGGTCCAGTCACGCCGGGCGACGTATCATCCGTACGCAAACTGATGAAGAAAGCGTCCGATGAGGCCGCGAAGGCAGAAAGTCCAGAAGAGAAGCGGTGAAGGAGGATACTATGAGCGGAACGCGGCTGCGAATTGGCTGCTCGAAACTGGTGAGCGGTATTTTTCTCGCCGCCCCGTTAGCACTTGCAAGCCCTGCGTTATCGCAAGAGCAGCCTCAGACACCTGCGTCTGAGGTGAATACACAGCCAACGCCGCAGAACGCAGGTCAAAAGCAAAGCACTGACATATCGACGCTGATTAAAGATGACAATCAGTGGCCGATGGCGGCGAAGAACTACGCCAACACGCGGTTCAGCCAACTGAATCAGATCACCAAAGACAACGTTGGCCAACTGCAGATGGCGTGGAGCTTCTCTCTGGGCACGCCGCGCGGGCAAGAGGCGGCACCTCTCGTGGTGAATGGAACTCTCTACATCGTCGGACCCTATGCAGGGGTGCATCCCAATGAGGTCTTCGCTCTCGACATCGCAGATGGCGAGCTGAAGTGGAGCTATTCACCCAAACCTGATCCCGCGGCGGAGGGCGTCGCCTGCTGTGACGTCGTCACGCGCGGCCTGGCTTACGACAACGGCAAGATCTTCCTGAATACGCTCGACGGCTTCTCCGTCGCAATCGACGCCAATACCGGCAAAGAGCTCTGGCACACGAAGCTTGGCGACATCAACAAAGGCGAGACCATCACGATGGCGCCTATCGTCGTGAAGGGCAAGGTGCTGGTCGGAAATTCCGGCGGCGAGATGGGTGTCAGGGGTTGGCTCACAGCCGTCGACGAAGAAACCGGAAAAATCGCTTGGCGCGCCTACTCTACCGGACCCGACTCCGAGGTTCTTATCGGCGAAGATTATCACGGGCCTTACGATTGGTTGAATGGCAAGGATCTCGGCGTAAAAAGTTGGCCGCCGGATAAATGGAAAATCGGAGGTGGCACTGTATGGGGCTGGATCTCTTACGATCCCGATCTCAATCTTATCTATTATGGGACGTCTAACCCCGGTGCTTGGAATCATGAGCAACGGCCGGGCGATAATCTTTTCGGGTCGACGATTTTCGCGCGCAATCCGGATACGGGAATGGCCAAGTGGGCCTACCAACCGGATCCTCATGACCTCTGGGATCATGATGAGATCAATGAAAGCGTTTTGGTCGATCTAACCATCGACAATCAAGTCCGTAAGGTCCTCATTCATCCTGACCGAGACGGCTTCATGTACGTCATCGACCGCACGACCGGCAAAGTGATTTCTGCGGATGCATACGACTACGTCAATTCGATCAAAAGCATCGATCTGAATACGGGCCGTCCCGTTCTGAACGATGCGATGACGCCCTCGCTGGGCAAAACCGTTCGGGATGTCTGTCCGGCGGCTCCAGGGGCGAAGGACTGGCAGCCTTCGGCGTGGTCTCCGAAAACCAAACTGCTTTACGTCCCGCACCAGCATCTTTGCATGGACTTCAAGACGTCGGACGTCGGCTATATCGAAGGCACGCCGTATGTCGGCGCCGACGTCGATATGTATGCGGGTCCGGGTGGATACCGCGGCGAATTCATGGCGTGGGATCCGGTCCAGCGCAAGAAAGTCTGGTCCATAAAAGAAAAGTTTCCGGTCTGGAGCGGCGCATTGGTCACGGCCGGCAACGTTGCATTCTATGGGACCATGGACAGGTGGTTTAAGGCCGTTGATGCGGACTCGGGCAAGGAGCTTTGGAAGTTCCGTGTCGGTTCGGGGATCATCGGCCAGCCGATAACCTTCGCGGGTGCCGACGGCACTCAGTACGTCGCCGTCATGTCCGGTGTCGGCGGTTGGTCTGGTGCAGTTGCAGTGGGCGAGATCGACCCGCGCGTCCGAAACGGCGCGCTCGGTTTCACCGGCGCGATGCAGGACTTGCCAGCGTCAACGGTCGGAGGAGCGACCCTCGCTGTCTTCGCACTTCCGAAGAACCAGAAGAAAGCTGCTTCTGCCGACTAACGTTTTGCCTGCTCCACGAAGGAGATCCTAGAATGCGTTTCGGACAGCCCACACACATGACGCTTGCCGCTGGCTTTCTGATGCTGACGACGCTGTGCTCCGGTCATGTTCTTGCCCAGGACAAGCCCAACGGCAACGCCAGCAATCCCAGTGCCCCCCCGCCTGAGGACAGTTCGAGTGCCGGGCAGACAATATCGCCGGAGCAGCTGATTAAGGTGCCGGTCAGCGGTCTCACGCCTGGCGCTGTCGAGGCGCGTCCGAAACTCAAGCTGCCTGCGCTGGATGATAAGGCCGCCGAAAGGGGCATGCAGAATTTTGCGAGCTTCAACTGCGTTGGCTGTCATATGGGCAACGGCGGCGGAGGTATGGGACCGGCCCTCAGCAATCATGCCTTCATTTATGGATCGGCCCCTGAGAATATCTTCTTGTCGATTTATCAGGGGCGGCCGAACGGTATGCCTGCTTGGGGTACCGTTCTGCCCGAAGATGCGATCTGGGATCTCGTCGCCTACATCAAGAACTTGAGTAATGCGCCCATTGCCGAATGGGGCGCGACGACATCCAGCTCCTCGCCCGCCATTGAACAGGTGCCGGTCCAGATAAAAGCCTCGGCCAATCCCTGGCAATACACGGAAAAATTCAGCAAGGGCCAAAAACCACAAGAGTAGCCACTCTGCCTCAAAAGGAGATGCAAAGCTCATGTGGTCGGGAATAGGAGCGGATTTGGGCGATCGGCCTAGGAAGCGCGGTGGGATGCACCTTTTCTGCGTGCTCCCGCTTCTGCTTTATGCTGCTCCGGCACGCGCCGATGCGCCTTTGGGCTATTTATCCGGCGCGGGCCCTCGCAACGTCTCGAACCTCACGTGGGGCGTTCTGACGATTTCCATCCTCGTCGTCCTCATAATTACAGGCGTGCTCCTCTTCGCGATCTTCGCAAGACGCAACCGCATTTCCTCCGAGTCATCGAATGAACGAGAGCTCGTGTCGCGTGCGGGCAACCCGGTCGCGGTCATATACGCAGGTTTGGTTCTTTCAACGCTCGTCCTTTTCGGCGTAACGATCTGGACCATGATGACGTTGGCCGATATCGCGGCTCCGCCGTCAGCGCCGAAAGTCACCATCGAAGTAACCGGACATGAATGGTGGTGGGAGGTTCGCTACATTGGCGACGATCCATCGCAAACGTTCGTCACGGCGAATGAAATTCATATTCCCGTCGGCGAGCCGGTCGCCATCAAATTGCGAAGCGCGGACGTCATTCATTCTTTTTGGGTCCCAGCCTTGTCGGGCAAGACGGATACTATACCGGGCCAAACCAACACGACCTGGATTCTCGCCGATCGCGCCGGAACGTTCCGCGGCCAGTGCACGGAGTATTGCGGACTGCAACACGCCCACATGGGATTTCAAGTCATCGCGAGTTCCAAGGAAAAATTCGAAGCCTGGCGACAAGCTCAGCTTCGCGTTGCCTCGGAGAAGTCGGGCGCTAGCCCGGGTCAGCGTGTGTTCATGCAGAAATGCGCGGTCTGTCACACCATACGCGGGACAAGAGCAGGCGGCCGCGTCGGTCCGGATCTCACGCATTTGATGACACGCGGCACGATCGCCGCGGACACGCTGCCGAACCGCGTTGGCTACCTCTCTGGTTGGATCGCCGACCCGCAGCACGTGAAACCCGGGAGCAAGATGCCGCGTCTGAACATCGACGGGGAAGATCTTGCGCAGGTCAGAAACTATCTCGAAACGCTTGATTGAGGACAGCTCGTGACAGAGATCGAATATGATCGGGTGCCCAACGTGGCTGATGAAAGTCATGGCTCCGAGCTGTCGGCTCGTCTCCGGTCGCTCTGGGAGTCCAAGCCCGGTGTCTATGGCTGGTTCGCCACTGTCGATCACAAGACACTCGGCATCCGCTATATCGTGACGGCTTTCATCTTTCTTGGTCTGGGCGGAATCGAAGCCCTCATCATGCGCATTCAGCTCGCGCAGCCCAACGAGCACGTGCTCTCGCCGGAGCAGTACAATCAGCTGTTCACGATGCACGGCATCACTATGATCTTGTGGTACTCGTTGCCGATTTTGACAGGCTTCAGTGTCTATCTGCAGCCGCTATTGCTGGGCTGTCGGGATATGGCGTTGCCTCGGCTCAATGCATTCACGTATTGGGTTTTTCTTTTTTCCGGCATCTTCCTCTACGCAAGCTTCCTCATAGGTGCTGCACCGGATGCGGGCTGGTTCAACTACGTGCCCCTTGCATCGATTGAACAGAACCCCGGACCCAATATCGATTTCTATGCGATGGCGAATATCTTCCTCGGGATATCGACAACGCTCGGCGGCATCAACTTCATCGTCACAATCTTGCGCTTCCGCGCTCCGGGAATGTCCATCAACCGTCTGCCCATCATGAGCTGGGGAACACTGACGATTTCCGTCGCAAGCGTCCTTTCGATTCCGGCAGTCAGTCTGGCATTTTTTCTGCTTTGGATGGACCGCCATTTCGGGACGCATTTTTTTGATCCCGCGACGGGCGGACAGCCTCTGCTTTGGCAGCATCTCTTTTGGCTCTGGGGCCATCCTTGGGTTTACATTATCGTGCTGCCGGCCCTGAGCATGGTTTCGCAGGCACTTCCGGTCTGCTGCCGCCGGCCGCTCGTTGCCTACTCGCTTGTCGCGCTCGCGACAGTTCTCACGATGGTTCTCGGATTCGGCGTTTGGCTCCATCACATGTTTGCCACGGGCCTGCCGACTATGGCGCTCGCACTTTTTAGCGCCGTTTCGATCCTTATCGCTATCCCGAGCGCCGTCTCGCTCTTTGCGTGGCTCGCCACCATCTGGACAGGCAGACCAGATTTCTCGACGACATTCTATTTTTTTGCAGGCTTCATCGTCGTGTTCGTCATCGGCGGCGTTTCAGGATTCATGACGGGTTCGGTACCGGTCGATTGGCAGCTGACCGATACCTATTTCGTCGTGGCTCACATCCATTACGTGCTTATCGGCTGGAATCTCTTCGCCGTACTTGGCGCCCTTTATCACTGGTTCCCAAAAATGAGCGGCCGCATGCTGGACGAGAAGCTCGGAAAAATCAGCTTCTGGTTTGTATTTATCGGATTCAACGTCGGCTTCTTTCCGATGCACATTACCGGATTGCTCGGGATGCCGCGTCGTGTCTACACATACTCGGCCGACATGGGCTGGAGCACGCTGAACCTGATCAGCTCTATCGGCGCATTCGTCTTGGCGATCGGTCTTCTAATCACGCTTTTCAATATCGTAAGAAGCAGGCGCCTGGGCCAGCTCGCGGGCCCCAATCCATGGGATGCCGACACGCTTGAGTGGTCGACGACTTCTCCACCACCACCTTACAATTTTCTTGTCATACCCACGGTCGCAAGCCGAAGTCCATTGTGGGAGGATCGGCTGGGCGAAAAGCGTGCTTCAACACCAGAGCGCGGCTTTGCGCTTGATCACGGCAAGGAAACACTCGGGACTACGATGCTCGATGCCGTTCCCGACGTGATTGTCAAAATGCCCGAGGACAGCTTGGCACCGTTGCTGCTGTCGCTCGCGCTCGCAGTTTTATTCACGACGATGATGCTGGAGGCGTGGTGGTGGCTCGGTGCCTCCATCGTTGCCATTCTCATCATCACAATGGTGTGGCTCTGGCCAAGACGAAATCTCGGCGAAATCGAAGGATCGACGTCATGAGTCTGGTCGAAGAGACGGGACGGCGAGCTTTGCCCGTTGGAAGCATCGGCCATCATGCGACCGGTTGGTGGGCGATGCTGAGCGGGATCGTGACCGAAGGCGCGTTATTTGCCTACCTTCTTTTCAGCTACTACTACATTGCTGCGCAGCCGCATGGACAACCCTGGCCTCGCGAACTTCCGAGCCTTTTATTGGCGCTGCCCAATACCATCGTGCTTCTCGTAAGCAGCGCCGCAATCTGGTTTGGAGAACGCGGCGCCAGACGCGGCAACGTCACTGAGGAGCTGTTGGGGATTGCCGCCGCGATCATTCTGGGATTGATTTTCATCACGGTGCAATTCTTCGAGTGGCACAACAAGACATTCTCGATTCAGTCCGGCACCTACGGCTCGCTCTATTTCACGATAACGGGCTTTCACATGGTGCACGTTGCGGTCGGACTCCTGATCCTATTGTCGATCTTCATTTGGTGCTGGCGTGGGTACTTCGGGCCTCATCGCCATGCCTACGTTTCGATTGGAGCCATCTACTGGCATTTTATCGACGTGATCTGGCTCGCCGTCTTTTTCACCTTCTACATAACGCCCTATTTGATGGGTCGAACATGAAAGAAACCACCGTAAGAAAGGCACCATTCTCGCCAAGTCTCAACAACTTGGGGTTTCTCGCCTTCATCTTGGTCATCGGACCGCTCGCTTGGTCCGTCGATCTCTTCCTGAAATTCATCCTGGCGAGTAATGGCTGTCTGAATCCGAGTCGGTCCCACAGATGGCTATTCGAGCCTTCGGCATTCATCGTGATCGACCTCATAGCAATCGCAGTAACGGCCATTGCGATGTGGCAAGCCTATAGAAGCTGGCGTGAGACTACCACGGGCGAGGCCGAGCATTTCCATGCCGTGACGGAGGTCGGGGAAGGCAGGCAGCATTTCTTGGCGCTCTGGGGCATGTTGATCGGCGCCTTGTTTATCAGTGCAATTGTCTTCAGCTTCGTCGTGAACGTCATGGTGCAGCCATGCACATCATAACCAAGCGGAGCAACAGGGTCTCAACAGCGCAACCCGCCAGCGCCCAGTCCAGGCAGAATTCGAGACTGCGCCGGCGTTTCATGTTTTATGTCCTCCGCGGGATGGCGGTTCTGCCGTTGGCCATCGGTGGCTGCGGACAAAGCTCCGTCCAAGCGAACAGGAACGGCGGCAATCCGGACGCAGGGGTGGCCCTTATTCAAAAATTCGGATGTGGCACGTGTCATACGATTCCGGGCGTCGCCAACGCGGACGGGCAAGTCGGGCCGCCGCTCAATGCAATAGCGAAACGCGTTTATCTCGCAGGTAAGCTAAGAAATACACCTGACAACATGATCAGGTGGCTGAAAGATCCGCAGGCGGTCGTGCCCGGCAACGCAATGCCGGACATGGGCATAAGCCAAGATCAAGCGCGTGATATCACGGCGTATCTCTATACGCTTCAATGACAAATCTGTGAGGATCCCTTGCCAGTTTCAAAATCGTCGCGCGTTCCGGTTTTTTGGCCGCTGGTTCTGTTGCTGTTGGTCATCCAGAGCATTCCATCGGTTGCGCGCGAACTCCGCGTCTGCGCCGACCAGAACAACTTGCCATTTTCAAAGAGCGATGGCTCTGGATTTGAAAACCGCATTGCGGCGATCGTCGCTGACGAGATGGGAGCACGGGTGCAGTACACGTGGCACGCGCAACGGCGCGGATTCATCCGCACGACGCTCAACTCCGGATTATGCGACGTCGTCATGGGCGTCCCGTCATCGCTTCATATGCTGAAGCCCACGAGGCCCTATTACCGTTCGAGCTATGTGTTCGTGCAACGGGCGGGCGCTCCCCCGATCTCATCGTTCAATGATCCACTGCTGAAGACGCTGCGCATCGGAGTTCAGCTCATCGGCAACGATGGCGTGAATACGCCGCCTGTGCACGATCTGACGCGACGCGGGATTGTCAACAATGTGCATGGATTTTTGGTGCAAAACGATTATTCGATGAATACGCCTCAGGCTCCGATCGTAGGTGCTGTCGCGAAGGGCGACATCGATGTGGCTATCATGTGGGGCCCGACTGCCGGTTACTTTGCGAAAACGCAACCGGTCGCGCTCAGAATTACTCCGATACTCTTCGACCCGTCAGCTCTCGATCTGGGGTTGACGTATGAGATATCCATGGGTGTCCGGAAGGATGACACGGCTTTATTGGAAGAACTCAATCACGCCATTTCGGCGCGTAAATCGCAAATCGATGCAGTGCTTGATGCGTACGGAGTTCCGCGCGTCGGGAATAATTGATATCGGACGCGACATACGCTCGAGTGGCAAAGCTGTCCGCTGCCATGAACCTGCGCTTCGCGAAATTGGCACGGCTATATACGGCAAACGCGCCTTCCTTGATCGTTGTCGCCGCCTTGGCATTGATCGTCGGCGCGATGGTGCTGCGTGTCGCCTTTGATTCAGATCTTGCACCACCGCCGACGGTTGGCTCGCTTCTGAATCCTAAATTTTCATTGATCGACCAAAATGGTAAGACGTTCACCAACGCATCATTCGAAGGCAAGCCGCGCATATTGACATTCGGCTACACCTCATGCCCCGATATATGTCCGACGACCCTGTCGGCGCTTACAGAAAACATAACAGAGCTCGGCAAAGACGCTGGGAAGCTGGACTGGATCTTCATTACGGTCGATCCGAAGCATGACAGGCCGGCGCGTCTTAAAAATTATCTTGCCGCGTATTCGCCGCGGGTGATCGGTTTGACGGGAAGTCCTGGCGCCGTCTTCGCTGCGCTCGATAAGTACCGCGTCTTTCACGCTTCGAGGCCGCAGCCAGATGGAACGTATTCGATCGATCACACCTCAACAGTGTTCCTCATCTCTGCAGATGGCCGCCTGAAGGACACGATCAAGGAAAGCGAACTCGGGACAAGGGCGGCTTTGGCGAAGATCAAGCGTTTGCTTTCAAGTTAGCGTTCGTCGGTTCTTCCGATCATCCGGAAAAGGAGAACCACCGAACCGAGGAGGTACGCGCCAGCCCCCCAGCTTGCCATTAGAACGCCGCCAATTCTTTGGTCTTGGAGCGGAGTCAAACCAAATGCCCCCAGGCAGACGTCAGGATCGTAAAACAGCCGCGGCGAAATTGCCAAAACGCAACCCAGAATGGTCATGTGCATGAAGACCATGAACAACACGAAAGCACCGACGGCTACATTCTCGCGTCGTTGAAATGCGAAGTACCAGAGGGCCAGGGACGTTCCAAGAAACGTTATTTGCTCGATAGCGAACACGATCCATGATCGAGCGGCCGCATCATGCAAGCTCGGTAAATGCCAACCGACGACAACCGCCATGTCGAAAAACATGGCGACAAGCAGAATGAAGGGCGTCCCGACGCCTTTCTCGGAAGAATATTTAGAAGTGGCCAATCCATAACCGATCAACGGTCCAGCCAAAGCAACGACGGACAAATGCGTAATCATGCCTGGAGAGAAGGCGGTCCGCGCTAGAGAGGGAAGTGGCCCGAGCCATGCCGCGCAAAGAAGAGCCATTCCGAGGAGCACGTGCGCCGACCAGCTCGATCCCGGGTAAATGGATAACTTGTCCGGCGAGATGCGTGAGTGGAGCGCTACCGCATTTTGCGCCTCCGGCATGGTCGGCGAGCGCCTGCGTAATACTGCGTTATCTGCGGACTGTTTGCGCATCGCCCGGGATTTCACCCTTCTAGCGTCAGAGCCACTCTACACAGCGGTGTTTTTCATATATTGACGCGAAGTACCCGTTGGACGTTCCCTCCGTACGGGCATGATGGCCTGCAATGTTGATGGCCATTTTCGAGCTTGCGCATCAATCGATGTTCCCCGGCGCCAGGTGCACTTATTGTGCGCGGAACAGGGGAGGGCGCGCGGCGCGGAAGTACGAAACAAATCGCCTTATTATCTCACCGTGATGCTTTGTCGATTTCGATCGGCAAACGGAATACGATCATCTGCGACACGACCGAAGTTTCGTTGGCTTTTAATGGGAATACGACATGGTTGCCACACTCTCCATCGTAGTGCCGGTTTACGGGGGCGAGGCATATCTGGACGAGCTGACGGCTGAAATCGCCAAGTTGAGAGAAGTTTGGTCGAACGATCTAGCACCGATATCTCTAAAAAAGCTGGTCTTCGTGGATGACGGCGCTATTGACCGATCTGCCAAGATCATCGACCAAATCTCGAACGAGCGCCCATGGGTTGAGGCGATACATCTGTCGCGTAACTTCGGTCAGCATCCAGCAACGATTGCTGGGATACTGCACACCGAGGAAGATTGGGTGGTCACGCTTGATGAAGACCTCCAGCATCCGCCGTCGCGCATTCCCGATCTTCTTCGCAAGGCCGTCCTGGACACGTGCGATGTCGTTTACGGAAAGTCCCAAAGCGCGATCCACGAAGCGGCGTCGAGAGACATCACATCTCGCGCTTACAAGCACCTGATGGAGTGGGTTACGGGGAACAAGCACATCCCTGATGCCAGCAGCTTCCGCCTTTTGCGAGGCCAGATTGCGAGGGGCGCCGCGGCGGCATGTGCCCACGACGTCTATTTTGACGTTGCAGTCTCGTGGTTCACTCAAAGAATTCAAATAGTGGTCATGCCGTTGAAAGACCGCCGGTTCATTGCAACCAAGAAAAGCGGCTATCGTTTCCGCACGCTGGTATCACATGGCCGAAGACTGTTGGTTTCGAGCCAGGTCAAGGCTCTACGCCTTGGGGCCCTATTGGGGATCACAGCATCTGCTATAAGCATCGCGGCAGGGACGCTGGTGTTCATAGTTCGGATTTTTTGGGCTCAAGCCATCGAGGTCCGCGGATGGACGTCCCTTATCCTGTCCATAATATTCTTTGGCGGCTCAATTCTATTCATGCTCGGTATCGCGCTCGAATACATCTCCATTCTATTATTGAGATCGAATGGCCGGCCGCTCTTCTTCGAGATTGATCGAAGCAAGGATGCGCTGCTTGCTGATTATCTGCGGGATGGCGTCAAGCTGCTTCCCGAAACACCCACAGCTTCATCGCTGCAAAGCTGAGAATGGGAACCAGAACCGCCGTCCCAATGGTTCCGAGCGCGGGTGGTGCACTCGCAGCGGAGGCTGCGACGATGGTCAGATAGCTAAGAAACAGCCCTATCAGGGAAAGAAGGCAGAAGCGGACGAGATGATGACGTCGCGCGCGGCCTATCCTGAACGTGAATTTGCTCTGGCCGAAGAACGAGACGATCATGCCTGCGAGATAGCCTGTGATTGACGCCAACGTCGGGACGACTCCCGTTAACATCAGGACGTTCGACATGATCAGGTAGGTCAGTGTCGCCAATATTCCGACGATTCCAAATCGCGACAGCAAGACGGAGGTTTCGGACGTCTTCTGGATTTCGGACATCCGATGCTCTCCACAACCCGGTATTTTTGAGCTTTCATAACCTACGTCTGCCGTCATGGGATCATAAAATACCAGCGCGACGATGACCTCGAAGAAGCTATTCGCAGGTCATGTGACCGGTCCGGGCAAGGCTTTCTCCGCAGCCGCTTGCATCTCGGCTTCGTGCCGGCGCAGATAGAAAATGATCCATATCACCGCTGCAACTGCGAGTACCACCGTCGTCACTCCGATTGGACTCTGGATCCGATGCATCCCGCGGCCGAGCCAATAGGCTGCAACTCCGATGGCCGTCGCCCATACGATCGCACCGGCGGCGTTGGCGACCAGGAAATGCGGCCACGCCATGCGGTTTGCGCCGGCGAGAAAGGCGGCCAGAACACGCAGCACAGCAATAAAACGTCCGATGAAAACGACTTTCCCTCCGTAGCGCATGAAAAGGTACTGGCCGAGTTTGATACGCCCGGGCGTCAGCCCGATCTTCGAGCCGTAGGTGTGTAGAAAACGCGCCCCAAGCTCGCGGCCCACAACGTAACCGATGTTATCGCCGACGATCGCGCCCGCGGCCGCGCTGAGGATGACAAGCGGGAGACTGCCGCCGTGGCTCCCAGCGTAACCCGCACCGATGATTAGCATCGTTTCGCCGGGCAGCGGCAAACCCATGCTTTCGAGAGCCACGATCAGAGCAATTGCCCAATATCCGTAGCTGGCGATGAAACCATTTAGATCGTGATGGGAGAAGATGGCCATGTCGCTCCTTAGTCCGGCCGGACGCCGCAAGCGGCTGCAATCGGCGTTCGGGGCAGGTTAGCAGACGATGGTGGAAAATGTGCGCAAAGAGATTGAAAGCTCGTCGTCTCAACTGCCCACGAGGGCGGCGACGCGTCTGCCCTTATCGGTCAAGGCCAATTCTACTCGATGCGTGCGTTCGTTCCGGCTGACGATGGAAAGGAACCCGTTTTCGCCCGCTATTGCGGAGATTTCACGAAGGACCAAGGCGTGAGCGATCCCGAGATTGCGCGAAAACGTGCGGCTGTCTTTGGCAATCCCGAGATGGTGGGCGGCGACGAGGGCAGAGCCGACCGGCGTCAGCGACGGTTCCGAAGCACAAATCGTCGCGACGATCTGCATGAACCGGTCTTCCGAGACTTCATCGCGGGCGGCGGCCGAAGTCATGCCGCTTGTGCGTCCTCTGCGAGGCGGAACGAGACCAGGATCGATTTCGACGTGGGCGTATCGCTTTGTTCGCCTGCGCTCGAAAGGGGCACCAGCACGTTCAGTTCAGGATAGTAGCCGGCAACAGAGCCGCGCGGAACGTCGTACGGCACGACGCGGAAGCTCTTGGCGGCGCGCTCGATACCGTCGTCGTGTTGCCCGACGATATCGACCCGGTCGCCCGGTTGCGCGCCGATCTGGTCGAGGTCGGCGGGATTGATGAACACGATCTGGCGCTCGCCATAAATGCCCCGGTAGCGATCGTCAAGCCCATAGACCGTCGTGTTATATTGATCGTGCGAACGAAAGGTCTGCAACACAAAGAGACCTTTCTCGCCGGCCGCCCGTTGGTGCTCAGTCTGGTCGGGAAGCTCGGAGCTTGAAAATGTCGCCTTGGACGATGGCGTTTGCCAAACGCGGTGCTCGACAGCGTTATACAACCGAAAGCCGCGCGGCTTGCGCACGCGTTCGTTGTAGTCATGAAAGCCGGGAACGGTGCGGGATATGAGGTCGCGAATGCGATCGTAATGATGCCCGAGCGCCTTCCAATCGACGACCTTCGATCCGAGCGTCGCTTCGGCGATACCCGCGATGATCGCGACTTCGGAGCGAAGCTCCGGCGAAGCCGGCTTGTTGATGCCGCCCGAGCCGTGCACCATGCACATGGAATCTTCGACGGTCACGATCTGCGCCACGCCGTCTGAATTGCGGTCGATCTCGGTGCGCCCGAGGCACGGAAGCACATAGCTTACTTCACCCGGAAGCAGATGCGAGTAGTTGAGCTTGGTCGCGATGTTGACGGTCAGCTTCTGTTTCCTCAGCGCTTTCGCGATCAGCGACGTGTCGGGCGTCGCGCGCGCGAAGTTACCGCCAAGGCCGATAAACGCTTGCGCCGATCCATCGAGCATCGCGCCGATCGCGGCTATGACGTTATGGCCATGGTGGCGCGGCATCGGAACGCCGAATTCCTTTTCGAGGGCATCAAGAAATTCGCGCGGCGGTTTTTCATTGATGCCGACCGTGCGGTCACCTTGGACGTTCGAGTGTCCGCGCACGGGGCAGAGGCCGGCGCCGGGCCGGCCAACGTTGCCGCGAAGGAGCATGAAGTTTGCGATTTCGCGGATCATCGCCACCGAATGTCGATGCTGGGTAACGCCCATGGCCCATGTGCAGATCGTGCGTTCGGACGAGATGTAGAGTTGGGCCAGCTCTTCGAGTTCGGCCCGCGAAAGACCTGACTGATCTTCGATGGCTTCCCAAGAGGTCATATCGACGGCAGCGCGATAAAACTCGATGCCCGACGTGTGCTGATCCAGGAATTTGCGATCGAGGACCGATGGCTTGCCTGCTGCAATGGCGGCATCGTCGGCGGCAAAGACGGCTTTCGCCATGCCGCGCACCGCGGCCATGTCGCCGCCGAGGCGCACCTGATAATATTCGCTCGCGATTGCCGTGCTGCCGCCCGTCAGCATTTCCAGCTTGTTCTGCGGGTCGGCAAAACGCTCCAAGCCCTTTTCACGGACAGGATTGAAGACGGCGATGCGAGCGCCGCGCTGAGCTGCCCGTCGCAGATCTCCCAGCATGCGCGGATGATTGGTACCGGGATTCTGTCCGATGACGAAGATCGCGTCGGCTTTCTCGAAGTCTTCGAGAACGACGGTGCCCTTACCGATGCCGATGGATTCTTCGAGCGCGATGCCGCTGGCTTCGTGGCACATGTTCGAGCAGTCGGGAAAATTGTTCGTCCCGTAGAGCCGTACGAAAAGCTGGTAGATGTAAGCAGCTTCATTGGACGCGCGGCCGGATGTATAGAACTCGGCCCGGTCAGGGCTGTCGAGGCTGCGAAGGATCTTGCCGATTTCCGAGAACGCCTCGTCCCAGGTGA
>Ga0182749_1001778_pt1 | contig 16469 bp, 13 predicted proteins | sample eDN3rd37CKraftMG_FD_128875 | JGI IMG/M metagenome (GOLD analysis project Ga0182749, IMG submission 128875) | Enriched Miracle-Growth compost microbial communities from Emeryville, California, USA - eDNA 3rd pass 37_C Kraft MG (version 2) (version 2) ...
AGGGCGACAAGGTGCGCATCTTCGTCACCAACAAGCTGCCCGAACACACGACGGTTCATTGGCACGGCATGCTGCTGCCGAACGGCATGGATGGCGTCGGTGGCCTCACTCAGCCGCACATCCCGCCCGGCAAGACCTTCGTCTACGAATTCCAGCTCAAGGAAAGCGGCACGTTCATGTACCACCCGCATTCCGACGAGATGGTGCAGATGGCGATGGGCATGATGGGCATGTTCGTCGTGCACCCGAGCGACCGAAATTTCCGGCCGGTTGACCGGGACTTCGTCTTCATCATGAGCGCCTACCTGATCGAGCCCGGCGGCTATCTGCCGAAGGTCAACGAGATGACCGATTTCAACATGTGGACGTGGAATAGCCGGGTATTTCCCGGCATCGACCCGCTTCCCGTGCGGCTCGGCGACCGCGTGCGGGTGCGGATGGGCAATCTCACCATGACCAATCACCCAATCCATCTGCATGGCCACCACTTCTCGGTGACCTGCACCGACGGCGGTTGGGTGCCCGAAACCGCGCAATGGCCGGAGACGACGATCGATGTACCGGTCGGCTCGATCCGGGCGTTCGATGTCGTTGCCGACAATCCCGGCGATTGGGCCTTCCATTGTCACAAGACGCACCACGCCATGAACGCGATGGGCCACAACGTCCAAAACTTCATTGGAGTCTCGAAAAAGAGCTTGGCGAAGGCGGTCGCGAAACTTGCCCCAGATGTCGGCATGGCAATGGGCAGCACCGGCATGGGCGAAATGGGCTCAATGGAAATGCCGATGCCCGACAACACGCTGCCGATGATGACCGGAACGGGTCAGTTCGGTCCGATCGAGATGGGCGGCATGTTCACCGTCATGAAGATCAGAGAGGGGCTCGATCCAAGCGATTACAAGGACCCCGGCCCGTACAAGAACCCTGCGGGGACCGTTGCTTACGAATTCAAAGGGGAGATCCCCGATGCGGCAGCGAACCCGAAAGCAAAAAGTGCCCCGAACGCTCACGGCATGAGCGGGCACGCCAATCATCGCTAAGCCTTGAAGGAGAGAAGAGGATGCAAAGACAAGCAATAAGCATGGCGCTCGCGGCCGGCCTGCTGAGTTCGGCCGCCATGGCGTTCACGACAACGCTCGGGACCATCGGCGTTGCCTATGCCCACGACGAGCACGAAACTTTTTCGGCCGGTGAGCCAGGCAATCCGAAAAAACCGGCGCGGCCGGTGCAGATCACCATGCGCGAGGGCGATGGCGAAATGCATTTCATCCCCAACCACATCGAGGTTCGCAAAGGCGAGCAGATCAAATTTGTAATTCGCAACAATGGCGCTTTGGACCACGAGTTTGTGCTGGCGACCGCGGCGGAGAACCTCAAGCATGAAGACCTCATGAAAAAATATCCCGATATGGAGCACGCCGATCCGAACGCCATCCGTGTCGGCCCTCAAAAGACAGGAGAGATTGTTTGGAAATTCACCAAGGCGGGGACGTTCGAGTTTGATTGCCTTATTCCCGGTCACCGGGAGGCCGGCATGACCGGCCAGGTGATCGTGAAGTGACTCTCTAAAGCGAAGAAGGAAGAAGCCATGAAAACGAAACGCATCTCACCAATTGTCGCCGCGATCGCTCTGATCGTTTCAGCCGGTGCCGCGCTTGCTCAGACCGCAACGGGCACCGGAGAAGTCAAGAAGATCGATCAGTCCGCTAGCAAAATTACAATTCGGCATGGACCCATGAAGGAATTCGACATGGAGAACCCGATGACGATGGTCTATCGCGTCAAAGACCCGGCGATGCTCAAGCAGGTCAAGGTCGGCGAGAAGGTTCAATTCGAGGTCGATCGCGAAAACGGGGCCTTCACCGTTACCAAACTTCAGAAGGCGAAGTAACACGAACGGCGTATGGCAAATGCCACCTGCCGACGCCCACGCTGCTTATGCAGCGTGGGTTGAGATTTGAAGTTTTAAGCGTGAGCGGGGATTAAAGTTTTTGCGCTTGCTCTTAGGTGTCGCGATGAAAAGCTCTGTGAGGATCGGGGCAGGAATACTAGCTTGCGCCTTGCTGTTAACGCCGGCCGTCGCCGCCGATGACGAGACCCTCGTGCGCATTCTAGCGCGGGCAGATATTGCGCATAGCCTTGCCTCCTACTGTGCACAATTTGATTCTTCCATTCTCGATCGCACGACGAGTTCTGTCGGCAATATCCAATCGTTGATGTTGCACATTAGAGGCGAGGTCGTCTCTGATTTGCCGCAAGCGGAGGCGCTGAACGTTGTCGTTCGGTCAGCCAATGCAGCACGCGCCGGAGCCTTGCTTGCTATTCGCAAGCTCTATGGTCCAGATCTAGACCAAGAGCGCGCTCGTCTTACTTCGTGGTGCGAAAACTCGGTCGTGCCCTCGATAAAGCAGTTCATCGCATGGCACGACGACGATCATGCCACATTCGAATGGGCCATTCAGAGAGCCAAACGGAACCTGGGCGATTCCCAAGGCCCAGGACCATAATAGTGATGCGAGCAGAAGCCGCCACGGGCGAGTGAGACCGCAGATCAGGTTAGACCGGTCGCCGCCAATCCAGACCGAACGGGCGTAAAGCGGTTCTTTCGGTGCTCTGATCGGGGTGTAAAAGGTTCTTGTCCTGATACCGAGTAGCGGATGCGGCGGAAGACCTGACGGTGGAGATGCCATGTTTGTGCAGCCGATTGATTACTTCCTCGTCGCGTGGTTTTGCCTCGCCGCGGCATCAACCCTTTACGTCGCGATCGATCAATTTTGGAACAATCCAGAACCGATCGTGATGAAGTGGGGCTTCATTCTCGTGACCCTCTACATGGGGCCAATCGGATTGCTGCTCTACGTTCTGGCGGACAAGGAACCCCGAGCGGGCGAGCACGAGGCATTTATCAAGCCGCTTTGGAAGCAGGGGGTCGGCTCAACTATTCACTGCGTCGCTGGCGACGCCACAGGAATCATCTTGGCGGCAGCGATTACCGCCTCGCTTGGCCTGCCGATGTGGATCGACCTGATTGTCGAATATCTCGCCGGCTTTTCCTTTGGACTATTCATATTTCAGTCTCTGTTTATGAGATCGATGATGGGGGGTACCTATCTCGAGAACGTTCGCAAGAGTTTTATGCCCGAGTTCATCAGCATGAACTTCATGATGGCGGGAATGGCACCGGTCATGAGCTTTCTAATGATGGGCCGCGACATGCGTGCCATGGAGTCCACTGAGTTTCTTTTTTGGGGCGTCATGTCGCTCGGCGTGATCGCCGGCTTCACACTGGCTTATCCAGCTAACGTGTGGCTGGTTGCGCGTCAGTTAAAGCATGGGCTGATGACGCAGAGGAGGAAAGATCGAGATCAAACGGAGCCGACCGAAGCACATGAAGCGCATCGTGTGGACGAGGCTCACCCCGAGCGCAAGAGCAGCCAGCACCGTGGCCATGAAAATGGAGATTCACAGGGGGGGCACGCGATGGGCACCGATGCGACAAAACCGCAAATTGCGGCGCTCGCCTCCGTTTCCTTCCTTGCACTGATCATTGGGCTCGTTGCTCCAGCAAACTGGGTCAACTTGTCCCTTTCTGCGCGCGATGTTGGCGGGGCGATCATGCCGCCCGGAATGATAATGGACCGCGATACCCCGGCCGATTCGATGCGCGACATGGCTGCGGCCGATCCGCGTCTCATCACGGCTTCCTATGGCCTCGATGCAAGGGGCGATCACGATCTCCCCTTTCGCCTCGATGGCGACGTCAAGGTGTTCAATCTGAAAACATCGGTGATCAGATGGACCATCCTGCCCGGCGTGACCGTGGATGCTTATGCCTATAATGACCAGATACCCGGTCCGCGGATACACATCCGTCAAGGCGACCACGTTCGGATCAACGTCACGAACGGACTGCCGGAGGAAACGACCGTGCACTGGCATGGCCTCATCTTGCCCAACCAGATGGACGGCCCGGCCGAAATTACGCAGCGGCCGATTATGCCTGGCGGGACATACACCTACGAATTCACTGTCGAGCAACACGGCACCTATTTCTACCATCCGCACGCCAAACCCGACCGCACCCAGGCGCTTGGGCTTTACGGCGCCCTTATCATCGATCCCGCCAACCCCGCCGACGAAGTTCCTGCCGACCACGACTATGTCGTTGAATTACAGGAATGGCTGATGCGGGAGGGCCTGACCTATCCGTCTATGCCGATGGATGGCGGGATGCCGAACTATTTTACAATCAACGGCAAAGCTTATCCGTCCACGGATACGATCCACATGAAAGTCGGTGAGACGCTAAAGGTGCGCTTCATCGGCACCAATAATGGCTTCATTCACCCGATGCACATCCACGGCGGCCCATTTGAGGTTGTCGCTCGGGACGGCGAGACAATCCCGCCTTCGGCGCGTTACCTAGCCGACACGGTGAATGTCGGACCAGGCCAACGCTACGATGTAATTTGGACAGCGCGTCGGCCCGGCAAATGGCTGATTCATTGCCATATCCCGCACCATACCACGAACAACAATGCCGAGCAGAATGGCGGCGGCGGCCTTATGCTCATCATTGATGTAAGTTGAGCAATGCTGTGACGAACCGCACCAAAGTATGGAGGCGGTAGACTATTTTAGGTGCGAACAGATTGCTGCCCAGGCAGCATTGTGCTCCTTAACCTGCCGGATGGTGTCGTCGGTGTCCTTCTTCGACCACCGGATCGGTTCGAACGCCGAGCACGCGACCGCGTCAGTCCCGACGGAAGCCGTCGTCGTCGCGCAGCCGGACAGGATCAGCAGCGGCATTGGCAGCAGCGCGGCGCGCATCGCGCGCCTTGCGAATGAGATCGAGCGCATCGATGGCGGCCTCGGCGATCGCTTCGGCCCTGCCGGTGCCCTCCGCCTGCCGATCACGCGCCATTTCGAGGACGGCGAGAACGATTTGGGCGAGCGCCGACAGGGCCGTAAGCCAGGTCATTTCAGGTGCTGCTCTTCGTGGCCGGCGTGTCGGTGACGAAGCGCAGGATCGCTCCCACGATGCCGATCACAGTGACCGCGATGCCGGCCTTCTCCGAGCCGAGCAGATCGACCCAGTTCGTGGCCTGAAGGACACCGACGACCGCAATGCCGACGTTGAAGGCGAGCGTCTTCCAACCCTTGAGCATGAGAGCCTCCATGGAGAGCGCCGCATTCAAGGCCGGGCGCATGGCCGGTTTGGTGCCGCGGATCAAAGCAGCGAGGGAGCCGTGAACCGCAGGCGGAAAGGGGCAGAAAGGGGCGCAAAGACGCGGATCAGCATTCCGCGCGATCCAGCGATCTGATCGCGCGCCCTATGGTTTCGGTAATTTGCGGGAGCACTGCGTCGCCGTAGGCGGCGAGGCAGGCGCGGCCAATGCCGCGTCGAAAAGCCAGCGCTTCGGATATCCCATCATCCACTCGACCAAGATCAGGAGGGCCGCCGTTCCAATGGCCCCATGCCGCAATCGGACAGTCCCCTCCAGATTCCGGCCGGTCGCCTTGTGGGAAATCTCCGGGCCGCCGCTGTGACCTCGCGGCATCGCCAGGAATCCCAGCGCACGCGCCTTCGCTCGATTGTGACTGCCGCCGTCCAGCACGGTCCCGCCACCCGGTTTGTGAACCGGTGTCGGCAGCAGCTTCCGTTCGATTTCCGTCTGATTCACACCGCGCGAGCGAAGGCCGCTGCACGGTCGCGGCGAAGGCAGAAATGACTTGAGGCTTATGCGCCGGCCGTTCGCGCCCTTCTGCCATGACCGCTTGTCCGCATCCGATGCCTTGGGTGTCGGCAGCATTCCCGCGCGCATCAGACCCTGTAGAGAAGGCACTTCGCTCCGCCGCGCGCCGGACCTGCTCGAACCACCGCCCTTCATCGCGTTCGGCGTCGGCAGCAACGATCCAGACGCGCTTTCGGAGGTGGGGCGCTCCGGTGTGGACAGCACCCACCACGAGCGGCCACACGGCGTAGCCTGCCTCTTCCATCGCATCGTGCACGCGGTCATATCCGCGAGTCCGCAGGCCAGGGACGTTCTCAAGGAGAACCCAACGGGGTCGCACTTCGCGCACCAGCCGCACGGCCTCGAAGAACAATCCGGTGCGCTCGCCATCGACGCCGCGGCCTTTGGCGTTCGCTGCGCTGGCGTCCTGGCAGGGAGGGCTTCCGCAGACAATTTCGGGAAGGAATCCGAGATCGCCGCGAAGTCGATCTGCGCCGAGCGTCCGGACATCTTCATAAGGCCGCACGCCCGGATTGTTGCGACCGAACACCGCGCGTCGCCAGGGATCGATCTCGCAGGCTGCAACCGTGACGAATCCCGCGCGATGCAAGCCGAGCGTCCACCCGCCGGCCGCGCCGCAGAACAAGTCCAATGTGCGCCATCCGGCGGCCTCGATTCCAATTGTCATGCACGGATGAAATCGCCCGCATGCCCCATGCGCTGAGGCGGAAAGGGGCGGAAACAGGCGGAAAGGATCAGGCCTCGTTCAGCGATAGAGTGCCCGACGAAGCGAGATGGATCGGCCGCACATTCGCGGGCTGAATGCGATAGAGCGGCCGGCGAGCGGCATAGAGTCGAGCTTTGGCCACTCGCGTGATGCAAACGCGATCGGATTGATTGCCGCCCAGCACATGGAAAGCCGAGCCGTCCTCGCCGACATAGAGGCCGACGTGACCGCCGCCGTTGCGAACGAATACGAGCACGTCGCCGAGCCCCGGCACGGGCGATTTCGCGCCGAATGCCGCCCACGACAAAGCCCAAAGCGGATGCGCGGGGGCTTCCTTGCCGGCACGCTTGGCGATGACAGCCATGAACAGGCCGCACCACGGGATGCTGTCGGCCGCATAGACATCGGCGACTTCGCCGCCGATTTCCTTCGCCCAGGCGAGGATGGTTGGGTTGTCCGCGCGGCCGGGCTTCTCCATCGTGCCGAAGAGCTTGAGCGCTTCGACGAGCATTTTCGGGCCGGGCTCGCGCGCGAGCCAGCCGTAGCGGGATGGCAGCATGGTTGAGGTCTCCTGAAACGACGAAGCCCGCCGGGATGGCGGGCTTTCGTCGAAATGCAGATTTTTGGTGCAGCGCTATTTGGCGGGCGGGTGTCTTTGATCGATCACGCGATCGATCTTGCGTTCGATCTTCTCAAGGTTGGCCATGATGCGGGTCTCGACTTCTTTCAGATGCGAAACTGAGGCGAAGCCGGTCGCGACCAGCAGCTTGTAATTCGCGAGATCATCCTTGAGCGCCCGCATGGCATTGTCGATATCGTCGCGATCACGGACACGCAGCCAGAACAGCGCGCCAACGAGCGGGACTCCGATCACGGTGATCCACCATTGCAGGTCCATCCGCTCCTCCTTTGCCTTGGATCAGGGCACGTAGTGGCCCCAGAAATGCGATTGGTCGGCTTCGATGTAGCCGTCGTTCGTCGCGAAATTCACGCGCACGTCGATGGCGTCGTTCGTGGCGAGCGGCGTGAGGACAGTCAGGTTGAAGGTCGTGACATCATCGACCGGTGCGCCGGAAACGACCCGGCCGCGGCCGAGCTCGGCGCCGTTCTTGTAGAACGCCGCGATCACTTTCGTCGGGACCGTGGCGTTCGCTTTGAACCGCAGCGAAAGGCCGAACGAATAGATGCCGGCAAATGGGGCCGTGAAGCTATTGCTGGCCCCACTGAAAGCGTTCTGATCGTTGGAGTCGGGGTTGTTGAACTGGACCTTGGTCCAAGCGTTTGCGGCGATATAGTTGTCGAAATTCGTGTAGGCCGAGAACTTGGGCGCGATCGGCAGCCTCATCTGCCCGGTGTTGCGATCGACGGTGAACCCGATGTGGAACACCGATCCGTCCGGCGTCACTTTGACGGTGAAGTCGTCGTCGCCGAGCAGCCCGAACAGCGCCCGCGTGCTGAAGCCGTCCTGAAATATGAAGCCGGCGTCCTTGCCGGCGGCGCTCTTGTTGAGCGTGACGCGCAGATCGCCCGTTCCGGGCGTCACGTCGTCGTGGCTGAAGAGGATGGCGTCGGATTTCACCGCGAGACGGTTCGTCGCATCGGCCGCGGTAAGGACGCCGAGCTTGGAGAGGTTCTGGAACGCGAGCACGGTTACGAGATCGACCCACCCGCCCGCGGTGAAGACGATCATCTTCTGCTCGTCGGCCACGTAGGCGATGAGACCCCGGACCGGGACATAGAAGCGCCAAGCGCCGTCGATCAGATAGGCGATGTTGCCGGCCTGGCCGGCCCAAGCGCCGGTCGGACTTGCCGCCACGATGTAGGCGTCCCCGTCGGCCGGACTGCCGGGCGGGACGGCAAGGTCGCGATCGAGGATGTAGAGGTCAACGAGCGCATCGAGGCGAACGAGCGCGTCGTTGTGCGTGACCTCCTTCTGCGCCTGCCCTTGCACGATATAGGGCAGCGCCAGCCGTGGCGTCGGCATCGCGTTCTTTCCTTAGCTGAAGGGAGATGGTTCAGAGGGTTGCGGCGGCGGGCCAGCCGCGGCCGACCGTGGCGGAGATCTGATAGACCTTCATCGCGACAGCGGGTTGCGGCGATCCGAAATCGGCTGTTTGCTCCGCGGCCGTGTAGATGGCGGCCGGGCTTGTGGCCGAGAGCGTCCGCATCACGTTCGCGCCATTCAGGACATCGACCTCGTAGCGCTCGTTTTCCTCGTTGAGCGGCACGTCCGCGCCATCGGCCCAGACGCCGCCGAAGCGCGTGCGCCGAACCCATGAAATTGCGAGGTCACCCGCACCGTTGCGGATGCCGCCGACATGCACCGGCGACCACGGCAACAGGCCGACGCAGCGCGAAGTGAACGTGTCCTGCTGCCAGGCGATGTCGGACGGATCGAGGCTTGACGGTCCCCATTTGTAGAACCGCGCCACGCCGCGCTCGGACAGGGCGGCATCGATCTGCGCAATGGCGCCGTCCAAGACCACAACGCGTGCGCCGGCCGCAACCGGCGAGCGCATGGCATGCTCGGTGCCGAGCCGACCGCGAAGTAGGTCCGTGAGATCATAGACACCGGCATCGACCAGCGTCGCGGTGGCGAATTGCAGGATTTCCCATTCGCCGTCGGCGTTGCGGACGGCAAGCGCGTTGGCGCGGCCGGACAGGATCGTCGCTTCGTCAAGACTGGCGAGCTCTCCCGAATAGAGCTTCACCCGAAGCGTGTTGACGATATCGAAATACGCCGTCGGCCCCGACCAGAAGTCGAACACCGTCTCGCCGATCGTGGCGCGGATCGGAAGCAGGGTATCGAGCGCATAATCCACACCGGTTGGGCTGTCCATCAGCGTGGCGCCGGAAAAAGGAGTGGCCGAGGTGCCGACGTAGGGCGCGTACCCGGGATCGGAATCGTGCAGCACGGGTAAGTCCATCAATTCCAAAATGGCGCGGCCATAGACGGGCGGCGGGTTGAACGACGGAGCTGCGTCTCCCGGCAGCGGCGGTCCATAGACTGCGGCTTCCGAGCGCTGCGCCTCCATCGACCGCGACCACGCGTCGTTGATGCGGGTGAGCCGAAACTCGCGCGGCCTGCCGTCGATGACGAGATTGATCACGTCGCCGGCATCGAGCGCGACCTGATCGGGCGGGAGCGCGTGCTTCGATGTTTCCCGGCCGACCCACGCTTCGGCGAGGGCGCGGTCGGCGATTGACTGCGCCTGGACCTCGTCCATGACGAGCGGGACGGTCACGTCCGTCTTGCGTTCGGAATACCCGGCGATGCGGCTCGCCGCCACGGTGCCGGACTGATAATCCTTGCTGCCGTCGATGAACGTCAACGACACGATGTCCGGCAGGTCGGTTTCCTGCGCTCGGGTGAGCTTGACGAGATCGCCCTGTTCGGAGAGCACGCAATCGTCCGGACTGAACGACAGTCCGGCGGCGCGGCCCCGCAGCATGAATTTGACGAATCCTTCGCTTTCGGCCGCATCGAAAGCGAAGGCATTCATCAGCATTTCGATCTCGGCGCGCGGCGACATCGGTCGGTCGCGGACATAGCCCACCACGATCCCGTAAAGCTCGGCCACATCGTATTGCGTGAAAGCGACCCGCTCGCAGCGCTCGGCTACGAGCGCGGCGAGATCGGCGATGTCGATCTTGCCATTGAGCCAATGCCCCAGCGGCCAGAGCGCGCCATCGCCCCAGGCATCGGTTCGCGACGGCCAGGCCGGATAAGGCCGCGCGTCCCACGTCCAGACCGCGACCATTCCGATCATGGAACCGCCATAGACGGACGAGACGGGGTTGTTCGCGCCCCAATAGGAGAGCACCGCCTCGATACCGCGGCGCTGGATCATGTCGTCGCGCGTGCCTCGGGAATAATAGGGCAGTGCGCTTTCCGAAGACTTCGGATCGTAAAACACATTCGGCTGGTTGGTCCCGCGGTCCACCGACGGAATGCCGAACTCGGTGAACCAGATCGGCTTCGATTGCGCCACCCATGCAGTGGGTGTGGCGCTCTCTATTCCGCCGGGACGGTCGAAATGCTGGTTGAGCCACCAGTTGCGAAAGTCCTTGGCGCGGAAGACCCATGGCTTGTTGTAGGCACCGTCCGTGATTGCCGTTCGAACCTGCGCATCGCGCGTATTGGCATCGGCATAGAACCAGTCGTAATCCTCGCCGCCTTCGACGTTGCCGCGCAAATAGTCGAGATCGTAAATCGACGCCGCGCCGGCAAGCGCATCGAGGTGCGCATTGCCATCGCGCCAATCCGAGAGCGGCACATAGAGATCGACGCCGGCGAAATCGATGTTGGCATCCGACCAAAGCGGATCGAGGTGAAAGAAAAGATCGCCGGTGCCGTCGCCTGGATTATAGTTGTTGTATTCCGACCAGTCCGCGGCGTAGCCGATCTTCACGGCACCGCCCAGGACGCTCTTCACGTCGGCCGCAAGCGTCTTGAGCTTCGCCACGGCCGGGAACGTCGTCGCGCTGTCGCGCACACTTGTTAGGGCCTTCAACTCCGAACCGATCAGGAACGCGTCCACCGCGCCGGGATCGATCGCGTTCATGGCGGCGCAGAGCTTGGCGTAATGCAGGATGAAGCGCCGGAAGCTCCATTCGCTTAGACCGGAATAGCCGACCGACACGGCGCCCGTGCCGCCGTCCACCGAGATGGAAATGTTGCCGGGCGCGGCCGAACCGAAGAACGCGGCAACCTGAGTGGCTGCGGCCGAAGTCTTGTCTGGTGTCCCCGGCCGGCCCGGCGCCGGATCGCAGGTGATCCGTCCGCGCCAGGGATAGGCGGGCTGGCCGGCGTTGCCGGTCCAAGGATCGGGCAGGCTGTTGCCCTGCGAGATGTCCATGAACACGAAGGGATAGAAGGCGACCGACAGCCCGCGGGCTTTCAAGTCGTGGACCGCGCGCACGACGGAATCGTCGGACGGCGTGCCGCCATAGGCCGGGCGACCGCCAACCGTGCTCATGACGAGCGCCGTGGAGCGGGTGAGCGTGTGGACTGCCCAGGAATTGGGAAACGTCGTCTTATCGGAGACTTCGACCTTCGGCCGCACGGTGCAATGCCCGGCGCGCAAATCGTCGCCGAACCAGCCGACCACAAGGAGAACGGTGTTGACGCTCGGAAGCGAGGATTGGAGCGCGTCCAGCGCCACGGTCCAGTCGGCCGTCGCTTCGCCGGCGAATTTGTTCTCCGGCGTCGTTGCGCCGCCGCCGAGATCGCGCGTCGAGACCACGGTGTCATAGACCCGTTCGCCGGCGCCCGGAATGACCGTGATCGCCTCGACAAGACCTTCGAGGCCCGAGACGCGCCGAAACACCTCGAAGGTCAACTGAGGCAAGCGGTTGCCGAGCTGGGTGATCTGAAGATTATCGAACACGACGTAAGCCGTGCCGCGTTAGGCGGGCGCGTTGGCGCTGCCTTCGATTCCTTCGATGAGAGAATCCGGCGCTTGATCGGCCGTCCCGCGATGCACCCGCATCGTGACGCCGTTCATGTCCAACGGCTTGCCGTCGGCCCAGACCCGGCCGACGCGATCGATGACGCCCTCGCAAAGACCAACGGCAAAATTTGCATAATAGGTGTAGGTGGTCGTGGTGACCGTCGGCCCGCCGCCGCCCTTTCCGCCGCCGCCGCTCGTTTCGGTCTTGGCCACTTCCTTGAACTTGGTGGCCCAGATGATCTGGCCGGCGAGCCTGACGCGGCCTGCCATTTCGGGGATCGGCGCGCCCTCGGTCGAAGCCTGAACTTGCAGATTGTCGAGGCGCGGTCCTTCCTGATGCTGCGGTCCCGGACCGAACAGCCGTGCGTCGATATAGCTTCCGGCGACCGCGGCAGCGGCGGTTGCGGCGGTGACGACCCATGCGGCGGCGCCTTCCGTCAGGGCGGCGGCCCCGATGGTGAGGACGAGCGCTGCCATGGGTTCAGTCCGCGAGGTTAGGAAATGAAAAGGCGAACCGCAGCCGATGGCGCGGTCCACGCGCGGCCCATAGCGACACCTCGGCGGCGGGATGCACCTCGATCGAATGCACCATTCGGCCTGGCGCGCTCAGGATGACGCAGTGCTTGGCGGGCGAATGTTCTTTCATGGCGAAGAGCAGCACGTCGCCCGGCCGGATGGCGTCGATCGCGACCGGGATCATGTGCCGGCCGGCGGCTTCGGCGAGGGTCTCGCGGCCGTGCGCCTCGGCCCAATCGCGCGAATAGGGCGGCGGCGCTTCCGGCTCTGCGCCATAGAGCGCGCGCCAGACACCGCGGACCAGCCCGAGGCAATCGCAGCCGACGCCCTTGATCGAGGCTTGATGCAGGTAAGGCGTGCCGATCCAGGAGCGCGCCTCGGCAATGACATCGGTGCGGCTAACCACGAAGCGACCCGCCGCTGTTGTTGTCGCCCTGCTTGGCAAACGAAAGAGCGAAGTCGTTGCCTGGCATATGCGGGAATCCGCCGAAATTGACGGCGTTCGAAAAGCGATCCCGGCACGTCGCAAGCGATTTGTCGCATCCCGCGGTGATCGTGAACGTATCGCCGGCCCGCATCGGGCGCGGCATCGGCAGGAATAGCGAGAGCCGGGAGGGCGTCCCCTGCGAATGGATTTTGATCTCGACTTGGAGGCCGGCGTTATCGCCGCTCGTCCAGGCGATCTTGCCGCGGCTGAACACACCGGATGCGAACGAGTCGATCCCGCTTGCGGTGAATTCGAAATTACTGACGACACTTTCGACCGTGCCGCTGCCGTGGTGTGCGGCAGCGCCGAGGTCGATCTTGCATCGGGTGTCGCCGAGCTCCCAGGCGCAGGTCCTCTGAAAGACGCGCCCCGAGCTTTGATCGAGCTTCGCGGCAAGGCCGCGCAATTCCGCGGAGAAGCTCGTCTCGCCGCGCGTGACCTGGCCGAGGAAGCCGGAGCGGAGAACGACGCGTTGGGATACATCCTGCCAGTTGACGCGCATGATGGTGACCGCCGCGTCGTCATAGAGGCCGGCATTGAGATCGTCCTCGGTGATTGCGGCCGAGGACAACGCGCCGTCCACATCGAGATTGGATACCGCAAGCCCGAGCTGGTCCTCGATCGCGGTTGCAGTGAAGCCAGTGGCCGCCTTGCAGGTTACACCATCGATCACGAGATCCCGGTCATGATCGGTAAAGCCGAGGATTGCGCCGTCCTTCCGCGCAACGCGCCAGCAATGACAAAGCGTGGTGACGCCGCCAGCAAGATGCGCAGCAAGGCCGGCATCGAGCGTCTTCATTCCTTCACCTCGATCAGAGTTATTTGCGAAACGATTTGCTGATCCCAGGCATTTGCTGTGATCGGGAGTTTGTCGGTATCGAAGCGGACCGGCGTGTCGAACTCGAACGTGGCGGTTGGCGCCGATCCCGGCGCAGAGCCGAACGTCACCAGTCCGGTGAGATAGTCGATGTCGGATGGCACGACCGGCACGCCGGCGACCTTGATCGCGACCGTGCCTTGCACCGGCTTGGTGGTGGTGCGGACGTGCTCGTAGCCGCCGACATTGTAGCGTTTGACGAGCTGCCACACGGTAGGCGTGACCTCGGCCATCGCTTGGTCGGCGGCCTGATAATCGTTCCAATCCTTGAAGCGAAACGAATAGCCGCGGCCCTTCACGATGTAGAAGTGGGCGATGACCGCCTGCATTTCGGCGCGGGTCCGAATCCCGGTCGAGATATTCCATTCGCCGCGCGCGTCGGCCCATTGGATATTGCGGCGCTCGGCGCCCGAGCCGAGCGTCACGACGTTGGTCGAGAAGCCGGGGCCGCCGGTGGCGCCGCGCGCGACCGCGTTCGGAAACGAGATGTCGAGGAAGGGCTGCGGCATGGCTTAGCGTCCCCGCATTCCAAGCTGCACGGCGCGCGAGAGATCGGCCGCAAGCTGCGTGCGGCTGGCCTGGAAGGCGGACGGGTTCGGCGTCTGGATCGTGACGTTGACGACGGGCGACATCGCCGAGCCGCGCGCGCTGTAGCTTTGCGCCTCCTTGCGATTGAGCACGCGCTCGCCTCGCTGAAGGATGGCTGGGATTTCGTCGGGCGAGAGGAATGCGCCATCATGCAAGCGCGGCGCGTGGCGGAAGACGGCCGCGGGCAGCATGATCGGCCGGCCATCGAGGCCGGCGACACCGCCGTCGTGGAATTTGAGACCCTTGATGATCGAGCCGAGAACGCCGCCGACCGAGGAAATCGTCGGCAGGTTCGAACCGAACAGCAGGTTCTTGAGGGGGTTGAGCAGCGCGAGCTTCAGAAGCTCACGGTTGATGTCGAGGATGGCGGCGCGTCCGGCATCCGCCCAGGACTGCCAGTCGGTCTTTCCTTGCGCGATCAGGTCGGTGAAGTGATTGAACGTCGTGTCCGTGAGGCTGACGAGTTCTTGCTGAGAAGCCTTGGCAAGCTGAAGCTGCTGGTTCAGCCGCTCGATGGCGCCCGCATTGGCGATGATGACCTGCGCTTCCTTCGAGCCGAGATCGACGCCTTGCTGGATGAGCTGCTGCTTGGTTTGAAGCTGCGCGATCTCGATCGCGGCCTGGGATTCGTTCGTGCCGGCAAGCTCGATCTGCCTTTGCAGAAGCGCGATCTGGTTCTTCTGCGTTTCGATCTGGCCGAGCGCGCTGTTGCGGGCCTCTTCGGCATTGAGCCGGCCATACGCCCCGCGCAGCGCATCGATGATGCGCGTGAGCGTCGCCTTCGCCTCGCCTTCCGCCAGCGATTGGGCGACGAGCAGGGGTCGGAGCGCCTGCTCGACCTGCATCTGGCGCCGCGCCTGCTCTATGGTGAGCGAGCCCGATGCGATGGCATCGTTCAGCCGCTTCTGCGCGTCGGCCTGCGCTCCGGTATCGGCGACGGATTTTGCAGATTGGGCGGCGGTTTGCGCGATCTCGTCGGCAAGAATCTGCCGCACCCGCATTTCGACATCGACGCCGTTGCGGATTGCTTCGGTGAGCGCTTTGCGCTTGGCTTCGGCCTGCTGCGCGGCGGCAGCGCCTTGCAGATAGGCGTTCGCCACATCGAGGGAGGCTCGTGCATTGGTGGTCAGCGCGAGCGATTGTTCGGCTATTCGCTGCGTCGCCTCGGCGCGCGCCCTGGTCCCCGCGCGCGTGATCTCGGCTTCCGCCGTGCCCGTGGTGATCGCCTGGCCGGCGAGTTCGAGCCGGCGGCGTTCTTCGGCGATCGCCGCCTTCTGTGCAGGCGTCTTGGCGTTGAGCGCCTGAATTTCAAGCTCGTCCAGGCGCCGAGCCTTCTCGGCCGGATCGAGCCACGTCTTCAACGCTCGGGAAACGGCGTCATACGCTGCCTCGACCTGTTTGAGATCGGCGACCTTCTGGCGGGCGAGCGGGTCGTTCAGCGCCGAGGCAAGCTGCGTCTGCTGGTTCTTGAGCGCTTGCAGCTCATTGAAGCCCGGCGTGAGGCCTCGCCCGAGCTCGCCCGCGATTGTCGAGGTGCGCGCCGCAAGCGCGTCCGCCTTCGCATCGACCGCCTTGCGTTCGACTTCGGCAATCTGCCTTTTGACATTCGCAATATCCGCATCGATGGCGGACAGCGGTCGCGACGGCACAAAGGCCGGCATGCCCATGAAGCTGGAAACGTATTGGCCCCCGAGCGTAGTGGCGTTGGTGCGCTCTTTCTGAAGGTCTTCGAGCCGCTGCCCAAGCGTCGGATCGGTGGCGCGATCGATCGCGCGGCCGATGGCGTCGGTTGCGTCGGATGCCGAGCGCTTGACGTAATCCCAGGCGCGGCCGAGCGCGGTCGTTGTGGCCGCGGCGTCGATCAGCGACGGCTTGAGGTCGTCGAAAAGAACCTTCTGCGCCGCCGTGATGTCGTTTTGTGCCGCGAGCGTCTTGATGAGAAGCCGCGTGCGGTCGTCGTAGCCACCGACCTTCGCATTGAGGAGATCGACGCCCTTGGCCGGATCGGCGAACGCGGAGGCCAACTCCTTCGTCGCCGCGTCGATTTCCTGGCCGGTGGTCGCGGCGTAATTCTTCGCGACCG